>OCOJ01021065.1_pt7 | contig 17110 bp, 21 predicted proteins | sample 1539251 | NCBI WGS metagenome assembly OCOJ01 (sample SAMN01911457, study PRJEB22624) | soil metagenome | biome: Soil | place: Malaysia | collected 2012-04-30 | depth RA_metagenome m | reverse complement strand
AATGTTCCGGGCAACTACCTTACCCTGCTCTTCTGCGAGCACACCGGCACGAGGAAGCAGACTTCCCTTCGGGATCTTTGTTCCGGCGGAGTCGCCTATCGCATAAACTTGAGGCGTACTAGTCTCCATAGTTGAGGAGTTCACCGGAACCCATCCAGATTGATCCACGAGGCCAGCCTCCCGGAGGACCGGTGGGACAACGTGAACAGGGATTGCGAAGATCAGATCACTCTGGATTTGCTTGCCATCTTCGGTCATAATTCTCTTCTTGCGTATCTCGCTGACTTTGTGAGACGGGTGATAGTCGATAGAGCGTTCTTCGAGTAGCTGCACCACTCTCTTGCCTGCATCGAGGCCAAGAATTGTCAGCGGATGAGGCTCCGGCGTGACGATCTGAAGCCTAATCTTCTCTCTGACTCCTCTCTTTCTCAGAACATCGTCAATGATCATGGTTGCCTCGTAGGGCGCGGGCGGGCACTTGAATGGTAGTCCGCAGACGAGGATAGTCAAAGTGCCGCTGTCGAAGGATTGCAGTGAATCTCTGATCTCTGCGCATCCGCTTTCCGTGTATAGGTTCAATGCGAACTCGCTGAAGCCTGGCGTTGAAGCTATGGAGTATTCTGCGCCAAGCGCGATTATCAAGTAGTCGTAGGGGAGATGTTGTTTTCCGACTTGGACTTTCCTATTCTTGAGATCGATTGAGTTCACTTCACCTTCCAAGAAGTCAATGCCACGTCTGGTCAGACTAGTGCGGTTTCCGGGGGTTTCTCCGACACCGCGCGTTCCATTCAGTATCCATAGTTTGGTGAGTCCCATCAGGAATATGGGCTGCCTATCGACAAGTGTTATCTTGTGCTCTGATGACAGACCATTTCGGAGTTCATGAGAGGCAGCTAGACCTCCAAAGCCACCTCCTAGAATCAAAATCTGTTTTCCCAAGGTCACACACATTCAGCGTTATAGAGAACGGCTATGAATATTTAGAAATCTTCCTCAGTTACAAGGGCGCTAAATTCCTTCGTACCATTACCTAACGTCGAAGACTACGACCGAGACACGCTTGCCGCATTTCTGGCAGAAGATGAAATTCTGAAGAACCTGCCCAACGCTGCTTATTACAGCTGTGTCGAAAGCATCATATTTGCTGTCGAACTTGGCCTTACACTCCATACATCTAAGTTTAATGTGTGCTGTTTTCTGACTCATTAGTGATACTTCTGGAAGCGAATCAGCCCCATACTGCAATTGAAACCTTTCGGTTTTCGAACCTCTCCGATATTGCCCTGTAGTCAGGTCACGGTTCCTGAAGGGCCCTCGATATTCCCTTGAGCCAACTAAATGCTTGAAACAAGTTCACCGATTCGATTCAGGCCTGAGATTAGATGATTCTGTGGGCAACCGTAACCGATTCGCAGGTATTTCTTCATTCCAAAATGCTCGCCCGGCACGATTAGTGTGCTCTTCTCCTCGAGGAGCCTCTTAGCCAGTTCCGCCGAACTCATTTTGAGCGTGTGCCTGATGTAGGCTATTGCGCCGGCTTTCGGGGGGAGGAATGAGAAATGCTGCCGGTTACGTTCCATCCACTCTCTGAGAATCGGCAGATTTGTTCTGAGAACGTTGCGTGTTCGATCCAAGATTCTTGCTCTTGTTCCAGGTTGGAGGACCCGTCTTGCGAGGTAATCACTCAATGCTGAGGGGCATATGGTAGTGTAGTCATGGTACGACCAAAGCCTACTCACAAGGTCAGGTTTGCTAACTATCCATCCTACCCGAAGACCTGGAAGCCCGTACGCTTTGGATAGACCGTTCGTTACAATCACTTTCTCACATCTACCCCAAAACGTCGGGACTTCCTCCCCACTGAGTTCCGCCCCATGGTAAACCTCGTCCGAGAGGACCCAACAACCAGCCTTCTTGGCAACCTCACAAATCTGATCAACCATCTCCTCATCCAAGACGGCGCCGGTTGGATTGTTCGGATTGCAGACAGCGATGAGCCTGGTTCGCTTATTCACAATCCTTCTCAGCAATCGAGGGTCGACCATCCACCCCTCTTCCCTTTCTCTCAGCCAAAACGGTTTGACCTTCGCTTGCATCGTTTTCGACAGACCCCAAATCTGCATGTAATTTGGAAGCATAATCACCACTTCCGCGCCTTTCTCAAGGAATGACCAGAGCGAGACGAAGTTGGCTTCTGAGGATCCGTTTGTGACAAGTACGTTTTCGGCGGTTGCGTTGGGATAGTAGGAGGCAATCGCTTCTCTGAGTTCGTGAGTCCCGTTGGTTTGAGTGTAACCCAGCGATTGGTCTAGCAGGTCTGCGTTGTTCACGTCGAGAATTTCCTTCAGTCGCAATGGGTGAACACCGCTCTCACTGAGGTTGTATTGCACTTGGTTCTCCCAAGTTGATTGCCAGCGCTCCATCTCGAAGGGCTGCAGTCGCATATTCGCTACACGGCTAAGCAATCCCGGCGGGCTACGATAACAAGCTTTGCGGTTGGCAAAGAGTATATGTCGCTCGACTGGAGCTGTGCTCAATCTTCATCGTGAATCACACAGTCGGGCTACAACTTGAAACAAGGAAAAACGATGGAAGCATCGCTTCGACACGTCGTCTTCTTTCCTGAGAAGACCTTACAGAGCTACCCAACAGTTATCGCGTTGCATGGCCGAGGTGCAAACGAGCTTGACTTGCTCCCGCTCATACAAGAACTGGGAATTGATAATCTGCTCGTGATCTCGGCTCGAGCCCCACTACTCTTCGAGCTTGGTCTGGGAGGAGCCTTTGTTTGGTATCAGCTGAGTCATGACTGGGTACCGCACCATGAAACATTCATTGCAAGCTTAGAGGCTCTCCGACGGTTCCTGCGCGAAGCAAAATCTAGCTATCCCATAGATCCGAAGCGAGTCATTCTTCTCGGATTCAGTCAAGGAACCATCATGGCTTACGCTGCAGCACTCCTGGACCCCAAATCGATTCATGGGATTGCTGCTTTGAGTGGTTACATTCCAACCGAGTCAGGGCTCCCCCTAGAATTGAATCATCTCGACAGCTTGCCCGTCTTCATTTCACATGGGACGTTTGACGAGGTTATACCTGTGCAGCTAGGACGGAAGACAGCTGAGCTTCTGACGAAGGCAAATGCGAAGGTAGTTTATCGAGAGTATCCTATGGGACATCAGGTGACCATGGAGACTCTACGGGACCTAAGCGCCTGGATGAATGAACAGCTGTAAGCTAGGAGGACCAAGACGTTAAGGGGCGATGTTTTATCCGAGTCGAGCCATGTGTCATTCTCGCTGAGTGTTCTGGCATTGGCTGGCCTAAGGACTCCGCAACCTAGAGAAGCCGCTCTTACAGCGGTGATGACTGCCGCCACAGCCGCCGTGACAATGGTGATCAGCATTCCGTTCCCTCCCACCCGTGGATACTTCAATCTGGGTGATGCCGTGGTGATGCTTGCTGGGCTCCTCTTCGGTGCGAGACTGGGGGGAGTTGCAGGAGGTGTTGGGTCCGCCATAGCTGATATGTTATTGGGCTACGGCTATTTCGCCCCTCTCACCCTCTTGATTAAGGGCACGGAGGGTTTTCTCACGGGATTGATTGGGAATAACAGAAGACTACCGGCAAAGATAACAGGAGTTGCCGTCGGGGCGATAGCAATGCTGGTCGGATACTTTTCCGTTGAGACACCAATTTACGGCTTCGGAGCAGCCTTCGGTGAACTCGTGACCATAAACTCGGTTCAAGTTGTATCTGGAGCAATAGTCTCTCTTGCTCTAACCCAGATCATTCTCAAAGCTTATCCGAATATCAAGTTCCTTCAGCCGAAACCTGAAGGCGTTCGAGCGGGCGTAATCATGGTGGCTGTTGCAGCAGTCATCTTGGCCTCGATTGTGTCCGTCTATCTCTTAACGGGCATCTCGCCTTAGGGCGACTCCATTAGGAAAGTCTAATCCATCTAGACTTCTCGTTCTCGCCTGATCTAACGGTCTTCGGCCTCTTTCCGAGATAGAGTCCGACAAGTAGAGCTGCAATAATATCAACGAACGAGGAATGAATGAGGTTCCCACTCCACACTCGCCACAGTAAGTCAACCACAATTCCTAACACGGCTAGGATCTGGGTAATGCGAATCTTCGGAAATACTGACGAAAAAGCCTCCACAAATTCATAGGCCAATAGAAATCAACTCCTCTTACAAGATATGCCCGACAACGATCAGGATTAGAGTCAGGAACAGATAACTAGCTGAAAGTTTGAAAACCTTCCAAGCACTGAACGAATCAGGGTTCCTTGTCAGCTTGATGTTGGCCATCAAGAATCGCAAGTTCAATGCGATAATCGCGCCCCCCACGATCAGTAGGGGATAGATGCTGCTCCAGTTCACGGTCAAGAGCAAGAGTGCTACCGTGAAGGGGAAGAGAAGAACGTTAGATAGCGCAGTATAGAAACTAGCGCGATTTACACCCTCAACTACAGGCAGCATCGGCACGTCTCCATTCTCNACTAGCGCGATCTACACCCTCAACTACAGGCAGCATCGGCACGTCTCCATTCTCGTAGTCACGAGTCTTCGCAATTGCTAGCCCCCAGAAGTGTCCTGGTGTCCAGAGGAATATCAGTGCAGCCACAAGAACGCCAACCCAACTCACAGCCCCCGTGACTGCTGACCACCCAGCCAGTGCCGAGAAACATCCTGCAGCTCCACCAATCACGATATTCCATTTTGTTCTGGGCTTCAGCCAGAGAGTGTAGACGAAGATGTACCAGAAGATGCCCATTCCGATGAAGAAGGCTGTGAGCAGATTCAGGTAAATCGCGGCTAGGCCAATTCCGCCGAACGACAGGATCAACCCGAAACCCAAGATTCGCTCTGCTGATACGCGTCCCGCGGGAACCGGGCGACCACGTGTGCGACTCATCCGCTTATCAAGTTCCCGGTCGATGTAGCAGTTGATTGCGCCTGCACCGCCAGCTGCAAGGAACCCCGCAATCGAGGTCACTATCATCACGAGGATCGGAGCACTAATTCCTGCCGCCAGCAGGATAGCCGCGATTCCTACAAAGACATTCAGCAAGGCTATTGGCGGTTTCAGGACACTGAAGTAGTCACCGAAGCGATTGCTGAAGACCGCCATTTCCCCACGACCCTTAACTCGATTTGAACCTCTTGGATTTTAGACAGCTAGGCCTGCGAGATGGCACATTTAGGTTTGCCGAATTACCGTGGAAGCGAGTTCGTAGGCGCCTTCCCGAAGTAATCATACAGCCACAAGGGTACAATCGTCAGATCCATCACTAACATCATCACAACCATGACGACACCAGTCACAGCTTGATCAGCTATCGAATATGCTGGATACACGTACGCGGGAGTAATGAGCAGGAAAACCCCAAAGAGGCCCATAGCTTTTCCCGCAATTATCGGTGCGATATGCTGAACTCTCTTTGTCAAGAGCTTCGCACCGATAAAGACCAATCCACCTACCACCAAGAAAGTCGAGTGCATTACGATGTGAGTCCCCTCATTGAAGACAGCTGCGTCAAAATTACTGGGAAGATTCCAATATGCAATCAACAGCGCCGCAACGATGAACGTGACAACTCCCCACTTATTGAAGTTGGAATTAACCCTGAGGAACCAAGTGTAAGCATTTGAGACCCCCCTCGAAATTCGAGACAACGCTAGGATGAACGAATCGAAACCATAGCAGAAGAGAAAACCTGCAGCTATGAATAGAAAATGTTGGGCAACCATGTGCAGCGTCAATGTAGACTCCAAGTATTCATCTAGTGGAGTGATTGTGATCAGAACAAGCAGGGTCCCGAACGCTAAAGCAAGCGAACCTCTGTAGATCCAAGGCATCAGTACGCTCTGTCGATACCAGGCCTTGGCTTCTTGAGCGGTCAAGCCCAAAGGCACAATGCGATGAATTTCCTCATGAGCCAGATTGGCTGAAGACGAATTAGAGTATTTGCGCGGCTTCTCTGTCATTGAAATCTTCACCTCCATGTTTCACAGCGCGATTCTTCAACCTCTCCAATTCCGCTTTGTTCTCGACTCAATTGTACTATTGTTAGAAAACATGGTTCTGTCAGGATCACGACTCACTGGTACGAGTTTTGCGGGTGTTAACTGACGGCTCATTTAAAGAACATAGGGTCACGATTCAGGCAAGTCGAGCGAGAAGAAGATTGCAATCTCGTGAGAGGACTTGGGATGATTAGTGTAGTATCTGTCATTATAACCACAAAGTCGAAAGTCTCTGTTAAGGTAAAAGTCCATCCCTTGCTTGTTGTCAAGCTGTGTTTCCATTCGGTTGGTATTGAGGACCACTTGGTCCACATCTTGTAGTTGGAGGTTTTCCAACCATTCTAGGCCTTGCTTACCGTATAGGTCTGGGTATTCGTGGAAGTTCAGAACCGAAAACATCCAAACCTAAATATCACTACTTGAGATTTGCAGTAGTCAAAATTTCCGTGGGATCGTTTAGTGGAAGGTCACGCCATGCGGCTTATTGTCAGATTTTGCGCACTGGTTGGGCTGACCATCCTCTTTTGGATTCCCTTCGTGGCGGCTCAGTCATCGCAGGTCGCGGCTGAGTGGGCGCTTTACAATCAGATCATGTTCATTGGAATCATTGTGGGCATCGTTGTGTTCGGACTTCTGTTCTATGCGATCATCAAGTATCGTGAGAAGCCTCAGAAGGAAGCTGCCTAGTAATGGTATCTAAAACACATGCGATTGAAATATTGTCAGTGTTGATTACGTCGGTTGTGCTCGGCTACATTGGCTTTGCTGCAGGTGTCAACCTGGTTGCAGTTGATACTCCTCCACCAAATGCGATGCATGTCAAGGTCATTGCTCGACAATATTTCTGGACCTTCCAGTATGGGAACGGTAGCACTGTAGCCTTCCCTAATGGAACGACTAGGACTTTTCCGAACGGATTCACTACGCAGACTACTCTCTACTTGAAAGTTGGACAGGCAGCCGACTTGGAAGTTGTGTCCCTCGATGTCGCGCATAGCCTGTTCATCTACGAGCTCGGTGTACACATAGACGCCATTCCGGGGCATGACAACCATTCTTGGATACGAGCTGATGCCCCAGGAACCTATCGGATAGAGTGCACACAATTCTGTGGCACTGGGCATTACACTATGATCGGCCAGCTTGTTGTGACAGCCTAGGAGAATGAAACTGCATGCAAGAGACAATAGTCAAAGAGAGACAGAAACCAGCGTTCTATTCCAGCCTTCGAGGAATACTAACAACAACCCATCACACGGACATCGGAATCCTGTACATCTGTACATCATTCTTCTTCTTCATAATGGGGGGAGTCGCAGCTCTCCTGATCAGAACTCAACTGGCCGAACCCGGTAACGCCGTCGTTACCCCTGAGATCTACGACAGTCTTTTCACGACGCACGGAACAACCATGATTTTTCTTTGGGTGATTCCGTGCCTCATTGGTTTTGGAAATTACCTGGTTCCGAAACTCATCGGGGCCAAGGACATGTACTTCCCTCGTCTGAACGCGCTGAGCTATTGGCTCTTGCCAGTAGGAGGCGCATTGATCTGGGCTGGATTACCTGATGCTGGGTGGAGCGGGTATGCGCCGTTGTCTGTTATATCGCAGGGGTATGGAATTGATCTCTGGCTCCTCGGTCTGATGGTGCTTGGAGTTTCTTCCATCTTAGGCGCGGTAAACTTCGTCGTCACGATCTTTAGATTGCGCGCGCCAGGCGTGATGTTCAGGAACATGTCACTTTTCGTTTGGATGATGTTAGTCAACTCATTCCTGATGATTGGAGCAACACCGGTCCTCTCAGCGGCTCTGGTGATGCTTCTCTTTGATCGAAACTTGGGAACAGGCTTTTTCATCCCCGCTCTTGGTGGTGACCCGTTGATGTGGCAACACATGTTCTGGTTTTTCGGGCACCCAGAAGTCTACATCATGATCATTCCCGCCTTCGGCCTTATCTCAGAGATCATTCCCGCGATGTGCCGCAAGCCAATTTTCGGATACGGCATGGTCGCAGGATCCGGAATAATGATCGGAGTATTCGGATTCGGCGTTTGGGCTCATCACATGTTCACGTCTGGACTAACGATAACGGCCCGATTTCCATTTATGGCCATGACACTAGCCATCGCAGTGCCATCTGGAATCAAGGTGTTCAATTGGTTGGGCACGATGATAGGTGGACGCATAAGCTTGAAAGTACCGATGAAGTACGCGATCGCATTTATCTCGACTTTCTTCTTCGCTGGGGCCACGGGCGTCTTCCAAGCCGCCATCCCAGTAGACTACCTCTTCCACGACACATACTGGGTTGTGGGACACATACACCTCATGTTGCTCGGCGCTTCGACACAAGCAATCTTTGCAGCGCTATACTTCTACTTCCCCTATTTCACGGGGCGACGATACAGCGAGAAATGGGGCAACATACAGTTCGTCATAACAGAGGTAGGAATCTATCTCCTGTTCATGATGATGCTGCTGCTGGGTGTCGAAGGGATGCCGAGACGCTGGTACACCTACCCCCTCCAATATGCAACTCCTAACTTGCTTGCCAGCATATCGGGCTTCCTAATCGGGGTGGGGGTAATCATATTAGTCGTCAACTTAGTCTTCAGTTGGCTTCGTGGACCACGAGTCACTGGAGACCCCTGGCAGTGAAAACAGGACCATTTCAAGCACTTTCATTGCTAACAGTTGCCGCACTGTACATTCTGATTGTACTAGGCGGCGTGGTTTCTTCCACGGGATCAGGCTTGGCGTGTCCAGATTGGCCATTATGTAGAGGCCAAGTCGTCCCAGCATTTACAATTGCCGTGCTAATTGAGTACACTCATAGAGTTTGGACAATCGCTGTGTCCATTCTGGTCTTCGCAACGATGGTGCTCGCTTGGAGAATATACCGATGGCCCAACAGGGTGACATCGTTCGCGACCCTGACGTTCATTCTGCTTCTCGTCCAGATCGGCCTAGGGATGGTGACTGTAGAGTCTGGGACACTACCAGTGGTGGTGACTTCGCACCTCGCGTTGGCGACGCTGGTATTTGCCAGTGCACTGACGGCGGCGGTCACTTCAATGACGTACGAACCAAAGGAGGGCTAAGGCAATTGACAAAGGAACAGATTGTGGTCGCTATTTTCACTATAACTACAATTGCAGTGGTTGCAGTAGTTCTGCGAGCTCTATTAACCAAGTAACTCAGTCGTTAGCAACGCTCGTCTGGGCTGGGTAACCTTGCAATTTCGCAAGTTCACGCATGGCGTCCGTTGAGAGCGAGAGGATTCCAATCCTCAATTGCTCTCCGCGGCTAAGGTAATCTTCGAGAAGTTTTCTGTTTAATTCATATGGCCCAGCCAGATAGACTGACCGCATTCCCTGTCTGTCCTCTCGCCATATTGTAACGAGATCTCGCTCAATGTGAACTCGATCATAAACCTCCGCGGCAAGGTGGTGTTCATATTCGCCTGAAGCTGATTTCGCGAACTCATTGAGCCGAACGTCTAAAACCTCTGGATACGAGGGAGCAGACTTGGGAGCCTCTGCGGGACTTGTTCCCTCATGTAGCGTCAATGCGGGTTGGCTCGGAACTGCTCCCATTTTGGCGAGTTCCGCCTCCTCCTGGGATCCGAGCCGACCAACTGATCCAAATATGGTGTAAGATAGGACTCCGAAGACGACAAGTAGAATTTCCACCCACCATCGAGCTTCATTATACAATGGAGGAATCAGTACCTGCAGTACCAAATCAGCTGCTGAGAACAGTCCGAGGAAAGTAAAGAAGTAGCCAACGTACTCGACATTCTTGTAGAATCCGGCCTTCGGTGGGGTTTGTTCTTCAACCACAGTCTCAACGCCAACATCCGGGGCGCCAGTGGCAGGCTGCGCTACAGCGGGTGTTGCGGTTGCCGATTTCAGCAAGTAAAATAGCGCGAGGAAGACGACTGCCGAGCCGGCAATTAGCAGATTTGCGCCGATGAATTGCGATGTTAATGCCCTTGCGCCTGGAAAACCAGCAGCAATGAAGCTGAAACCGTAGTCGATCAGAACGAACCCGCATGCCAATCCTAGGATTTCATAGAGTCGTCGTGAAACCAAAGTCACCCGCGCCTTGCGAGAAGGAGCGGATGCTAGTAAAATACAATTTCGGTTCCATCGAAATCGGAATTGCCCGGTCTTTACCGAAAACTTATATTTCATGCCATATGGCGAAGGCAGAAGGGCTTCTAAAAATGGGAACTCCCACGAAACTCTCACATGGCGAAACTGAGGAGGTCCCTGAATATTACGAGCACAGCATTTGGCCCGCCCTCATTGCCTTCGCAACTGGCATCGCATTAACGGGTTTCTTTCTACTTCTCAAAGGACTTTTCTTGTTTGGAGCCCTCCTGATGATGATATCCTTCGGAGGGGTTCTCGGGGGATTCCTCTACAGCGATACCGAGAATTGGAAGGGAACACTCTCGAAGCTTGGCCGTATACCGCGGGACACAGTGATCGGCGCGTTTCCAGTCGACATTAACTTGACCATTCAAATCATCATCTTAACCGAACTTCTACTCTTCGGCGGCGCGTTCGGCATGTATTTCGCGTTAAGATCGCGTGCTGTTGTCTGGCCGCCTCCCGGAACGCCAATATTGGATGACTTCCTAGCCAAAATTCAGACGTTAGTCCTGATTTCCAGCAGCATACTGATTGAGCTTTCTGTATGGCTACTGAAGCAAGGTCGCATGAAGGCCTTCAAGGTGGGTCTTATTGGGACAACCATCGTCGGAAGTATGTTTCCAATCTTGCAATTCGGTTTCGAGTGGCCGCATCTATTATTGAACAATATTCTCACGCCTGCGACCAATTTCTTCGGCGCAAGCTTCTTCTTGCTCACTGGAATTCACGGTGCACACGTCGTTGCGGGAATCATGGCGTACTGCTACACGGATGTGCGAGCCCTCATGGGGCAGTACTCACCCAAGAATCATGGTTTCGTTGAAGCCACGTCGACCTATTGGCATTTTGTACACATCATCTGGCTGTTACTGTTCGCACTCATGTGGCAAGGGAGCCGACTCCCAACTTGAAGCTGGGCGACTTCGGCATATTCGTGATCTTCGCAGCTGTCTACGCAGCGGGAACCCTTGGTCTTCCCCAATTCGCTCTCTTGGCATATCAGGTCAAAGTCGGAGAGATACCAAGCGCCTTCGTCGCGATTTTTGGTTACCCCGCGGTTCTAGGTTTGTCACTGGGCCAGTTCATAGCTAACCTGGGCGTTGAAGCATCTCCAATCGCGATGCTGACACCCGTGATCTCACTTGTAGGTCTCCTGATTATTCGCTACTCAAGTCGGTTCAGCACCTTCGCAGGGTGCATCGCGTACATCATAATCACATCGCTTTGGCTGTCGTTCCTTCTTCCGCTCCAATCTAACGTAACTCAGACGGTGGCCTTGTACTCAGGGTTTGCTGGCCAATCTATCGCTGTGATCATTGGCTACGTTGGATATGTAATAGTGAAAAAGACGTTTCTCAGCAAGCCACAAGCTACGAGCAACTAACAGCTCATTCACAACCCTCTTCTAAGAGAATCTACGAGTAGCAACTACTACTCAAGGATGTGGGCGATTTCGATGGGTGGACCATTAGAAGGGATTCGGGTCCTTGACGCGTCGAGGGTACTTACTGGACCATTCTGCTCAATGCTACTCGGCGACCTGGGCGCTGATATAATCAAAATTGAGCGCCCGCTGACAGGTGACGATACGAGAGAGTGGGGTCCTCCTTTCATTGATTCGGAAAGCGCATACTTTCTATCCATAAATCGAAACAAGAAGAGCGTCACACTGGATTTGGATTCTGATGAGGGAAGAGAGGTTTTCTATGCTCTAGCTTCGAAATGCGACGTGTTGCTTGAGAACTTTAGACCTGGCACCACACAGAAACTCCGCATAGATTATCCCACCATCTCCAAGAAGAATACGCGGTTGATCTACTGTTCGATCAGTAGTTTTGGGCAGACCGGAGAGTATAGGGACAGAACCGCCTACGACCTCGTACTCCAAGGCATGGGCGGGTTGATGGATATTACTGGTGAACCCGATCGGCCTCCCGTGAGAATCGGGGTGGCGATATCGGATATCGGGGCCGGCATATATGCAGCCACTGCAATTTTGGCGGCGCTAATTGCTCGAGAGAGAACTGGTAAGGGGCAGTGGCTAGACGTGTCACTCCTAGACAGCACAGTCTCCTGGATGACGTATATGGCCGCAAACTACTTCGCGACTGGAAGAAACCCTGAAAGGATGGGATCAGCGCATCCGACAATAGTCCCCTACCAATGCTTCAAGACCTCCGATGGACTCTATCTCACGTTAGCCATTGGAAACGATAAACTGTTCCGAGACTTCGTCAAAGCAGCTGGGCTTGAGAATCTCGCCGACGACCCAAGATTCGCGACGAACCCAAATCGCGTCAGAAACAGGAAGGATCTGATTCCGATACTGGAAAAACTGTTTGCGGAGCGCTCCAGAGACGACTGGCTGGAGATTCTAACGGAAACCCATCTGCCTGCTGGGCCTGTCTATTCAATGTCTGAGATCTTCTCTGACCCAGGAGTATTGCAGCGAGATATGCTTGTGAAGATCCAACATTCGAAGGCTGGTGAAATCAGACAAATCGGAATCCCCATGAAATTCTCAGAGACAAACCCTGGAATTCGAACTCCCCCACCAACCCTCGGCCAACATACGGACGAGGTGCTCAGTAGGTTGCTAGGCTACGATGCGCTTCGAATTACTCAGCTCAGAGAGAAGGGCATAATCTAAATGACCGCCCATCTCGAAGGATCGTGTGATAAGACAAGGCCGGACTGACGTATGGAATTTCATATCTGACCCTCAGAGGGCCCGTGAACATCACAAATACGACTAATGCCTGCCCATGTTTTCTTCGAACGCGCCCACGTCTTGATAGTATCTCACCGCAAGATCCCTGAGGTTTGGGTTCGTATAGAGTTCGGCTACTGGATGCTCTATTAGTGATGCAATCTGCCCAGCGACCTCTTCAGCTGACTGAACCATCGACTCTCCGACGCGAGTTCCCGCCTTTACGGGGAAAGGTGTACCTGCAATCCTGTGAAAGTCGGTGTCAACGAACCCGGCCAGTACCAAGGAAACATGTATTCGTGGATACCTCACCCTCAGATCCATACGTGAATTGGCGGTTAGATTATTCGCGGCACCCTTAGCTGCGTTGTACGCTGACCGGTACGTTGCCAAAGGAACTCTACCCAAGAAAGAGGACACGTTAATCAAATGTCCCTCGCCTCTCTCTTGAAAATGCGGAATGATAGCCCTCATTCCATAGAAAACGGATTTCAGATTAACATCAATCATCTCATCCAGCTCCTCTTCGGTGAGCTCCATCACGGTTTTCCCCGAACCGCGACCTGCATTGTTCACCCAAACATCCACATGTTCAAATTCTCTCAGTGCCATATCGCGCAAACGTTCCACATCACTTCTTTTTGTAACATCAATGACGACTGGTAAAACCCTAGTTCCAGCCTTTGCAGCCACCTCTTTCAGTTCCCTTTCACGACGAGCGCCGAGAACGAGTTGATGGCCCTCCAACCCAAGTTGCTTCGCTAACGCAGCACCTATTCCACTACTGGCTCCCGTAATCACGATGACTTTCTGATTCAATGATTCTCATCGAAGTCCACTCATGCCGTAATTTAATGATTCAGGCCGGAAGGCTCATTGATTCACATGGGAGTGTCTGACTGACCGTGCGGGACCATCAATCCTTTCTCTTGAACAACTGCAAGATTCGTGTACAGACCTTTGGACACGATAACATAGAATGTGATAACTACTACGACGAGAGTAGAATACATCGGGTGTAAGGGATGCTTGAAAGTTCCTCTTGGACAGGTGCACGAAAGATTCTTCAAAAGAAGAAGATTGCTCTAATTCCGGTTGGCTCAACTGAACAGCACGGCCCTCATCTTCCTCTAGGCACAGATTTCTTGACCGCACAAGCCCTAGCCCAATCAGCAGCCAAGAAGATAGGCGCCATCTGTACACCAGTCATACCGATTGGCGTTTCTAAGCATCATAGACAGTTTTGGGGTACGCTCTGGGTGAGCCCTAAAACCTTTCGACGCTACATGTACGAAATTGCGGCCAGTCTTGAGTATCACGGCGTTCGCCGAATGATCTTCGTAAACGGCCATGGAGGAAACCTGGCATCGCTTCAGGAAATCTCTCGCGAAATTCGGCTAGCGGGATGCTACGCCGTCGTCTACCAATGGTGGACCGACAAGGAGGTCGTTCACCTTCAAAACAAGCTATTCAACAGTAAGGGGACACATGCTGGCGGCATCGAGACAGCGATGATGCTGGCTGTACGACCTGATTTGGTTGATACCAGCAAATATGAGGAAGCAGCTAGAGGCGCCTCCCCCGTTTGGGGGATCAGCAAGTTCGGTGCCCAACTCGAAGTGGACACACTCGATTTCTCGAGGTCGGGGGCCACACTTGATCCCCGTGAGGCGACCGCAAAAGCAGGCAGGCAGCTCTTCAAGACCGCGGAGAAGAGTTTGGTGAATCTCACTCGCTGGTTGGAGAAAGCCAAAGCTACCGAACTTGCACCGAAACCACACAAAGGCTAGAAAGAAATGGGTCAGGGTCTATTTTCTAGACAAGGTCAGCGTCGAATGTACATGATGAGTATAGTTTCTTCATAGTGTAATGTTCAGTTTCTCTTACGTTCGTCTTGGTCTGCCGTATGGCTAAGCAGCTTTTTACATGAGAGCACAGCAAATTGGCAAGCTGTTTCGGAGGTTCACCGCACGCCCAAACAGATTCATGTGGCCATCGTTGGCGTTGGCAATTGCGCTTCATCTCTGGTGCAAGGTGTCGAATTCTACAAGAATGCGAAAGAGGATGAATTCATTCCCGGCCTTATGCATGTGAGGCTGGGCGGTTATCATGTTCGCGACGTGATATTTTCAGCTGCCTTCGACATCGACAAGAACAAGGTGGGGAAGGATCTCTCGGAGGCTGTCTTCACACCCCCGAACAACACCATAAAGTTCAGTGACGTACCCAAACTTGACGTCGAAGTTCAGAGAGGGATGACTCACGACGGTTTGGGTAAGTATCTGAGCAAAGTGATTCAGAAACATCCTTCGCATACTGTAGACGTGTCACAGGTGCTGAAGGACACCAAGACCGATGTTCTTCTCAACTATTTGCCGGTGGGCAGTGAGTTCGGGACCAAATGGTACGTGGAGCAGGCCTTGGATGCAGGTTGTGCAGTTGTGAATTGCATTCCAGTTTTCATTGCAAGAGAGAAGCGGTGGCAGCAAATCTTCGAGAAGAAAGGGCTTCCAATCATAGGTGATGATATCAAGTCGCAAGTCGGCGCCACGATCGTTCATAGAGTACTGACTCAACTCTTCCGAGACCGAGGCGTCAAACTTGACCGCACGGTCCAACTCAATGTGGGAGGCAACACCGACTTCCTGAACATGCTTGAGAGGGAGCGACTAGAGAGCAAGAAGATATCAAAAACCGGCGCAGTCACATCGGTCCTCGATTACAAGATGAACCCTGACAATGTGCACATTGGACCAAGCGATTATGTGCCATGGCTCTTGGATAGGAAATGGGCGTATATCCGGTTGGAAGGAACGACCTTTGGCAATGTTCCATTGAATGTCGAGCTTAAGCTGGAGGTTTGGGACTCTCCCAACAGCGCGGGAGTCGTCATCGACGCTATCAGATGCGCAAAAATCGCCTTGGATAGAGGCGTCAAGGGGGCACTGAAGGCACCGTCGGCTTACTTTATGAAATCTCCGCCGGAACAATATCCCGATGACGTTGCAAAACGAATGGTAGAAGATTTCATTCGCGGCAAGTGAAGGGGTTCGAAGCTTCATTCAAGTAGTGTAAGTGCAGCAGCCATCGCACCGTACTCAGCCACCGCTTTGCTAGGAGCACTGACGATGGCCACAACATCAAAGTTCTTCGGTTGAAACGACTCGTCGAGTGCCTGAACCAAAGAATCCTGCGAACTCAGCCGCCAATCCCGTTCCGCCGTTGGCATCACATACTCTCCAGCTCTAAAGACGAGGGTGCAGGCACCTGTCGCGCCGGCTCGAACCGCCGCGTCCCTTTGCTCGATACCTCGCTTCACATGCCGACCTGAGCTCTTAATCAGAATCGCAGCGTTGAACTTGTCTAGCGAAAGTTGCCCCGCATCTATTAGAAAGATCTTCGAGAGCTTATTTCTCAACTCAGCGTAGATCGACCTCCCCCGTTTTGTTAGAATGCAGCCATCTCTTGCCGTCGCGACGAGTCCTGCCTGCGTCAAGTGCTTTGTGACTGTTCGAATCGCGCCTTCACCCAAGCTCAATTTTCGCGACAGTTCAATCCTACCAATGGGTGCATCGTCACCGATGACCAGTAGAGCAATGCAGACGTGCAAATGCGAGAAGGCTGGTGCAGGTCCTGGGCTTGGAAGCTTCGAGAGATCTTGCAAGAGCTGGAGTACTTTGCCCAAGGTCAGCTGTTCACATCATGGAGAGCTATGCTTTAGGTGCCACTTTCTGCTTTGACTTAGCTGAAAGTTTCTTCAGACGCCTTCCGACATCCTGCAAGGTCGCGTCCTTCTTACAAAATGCGAACCGTATCTTTCTCTGACCAAGTTGCTTATTGTGGTACAGAGCGTTCGCTGGTAGCACCGCCACCCCAGCGTCTTTCAGCAGGTGCTCTGCGAAATCTTGTCCATCTTTGTATTTTTCTGGGGCGTTCGCCAGGACATAGTATGCACCCTCCGGTCTATGATATTCGATTTCAGCTTCGTCCAACGATTTCAGTAGCTGCCGTCTCTTCTTGTCGTACATCTCTGCAAGCTTGTCGTAGTATGTGCGTGGGAAGTTGAGCGCCGTTACCAATGCTTCCTGAAAAGGATGTGGGGCGCAGATACTCAAGTAGTCGTGTACCTTCCTGATAGCATCTGTCAATGTTGCCTCCGCTGTTGCCCACCCAACCCTCCATCCGGTTACTGAGTAGGTTTT
>OCOJ01033072.1_pt1 | contig 17126 bp, 16 predicted proteins | sample 1539251 | NCBI WGS metagenome assembly OCOJ01 (sample SAMN01911457, study PRJEB22624) | soil metagenome | biome: Soil | place: Malaysia | collected 2012-04-30 | depth RA_metagenome m | reverse complement strand
TGCGGATCCTCATTCACCGGCGAAAACAACACCTCATTGACTTTGTCTTCCAGCTTATTCTCGCGCGTAAATTCTCGCGCGAATTCGTAATCTCTTCGGCTGGAGATCACGAATTTGACCTCGTCCTTCGCAGTCAATTCCCCGAGATTTCGCATATCAAAAGTGTCCGGCTCACCGGAGTCCGGACACTTTACATCCACAATCCGAATGACATCCTTCGGGAGCCGCCCAATGAAGCGCTCCCCGCTCGTTTCGACCATGACCGTGTAGCCCGCGGCCAGGAGCTTTTCCGCGAGTGCATAAATCTCCTCCTGTAGCAGCGGTTCTCCGCCCGTCAATTCCACCAGGGGCACACCCGCCGGCGTTCCGTCACAGCGCCGGTTCAGCGTTTCCACGCGTTCCAGCACGTCTTCAACGCTCATCCTCTGCCCGCCTTCGAATGCATAGGCGGTGTCGCACCAAGTGCACCGCAAATTGCATCCCGTCAGGCGCACGAAAATGCATGGTTGCCCCGCACGAGTTCCCTCTCCCTGAATTGATTTGAAGATTTCCGTAACGTACATAGCTCAATGCCCTGAATGTTTTGCGGCTACTGCCCACCGGTTTTTGCTTTTTTCCCCGATCGTTTGGACAGCCAGTAGATCCCGCCAAAAAAGAGAATCATGGCGATAATCAGTCGTGGGTAGCCCGGTGCTATGCCCATCATCTTCAGGACCACCACGTATCCCGCCGCCACCAGCAAGGCCGGAACCAATATGATGTAAATCGACCGGTTCACTCACCCTCCGCCCGTTCTTCTGCCTTATGCACCGGGGCGATACTTCGCCATCGCCGTATCTGTTTCCCAGACCACCACGTCCGTTATACGCGCTCCTGGCGGCAACCCTCTCAACTGTCCGCTCACCTCATCGTAAAAGTACTTGGCCATGTTTTCCGCAGAAGGATTCACTTTCGTGAAGGGTTCCAGGTCATTGATGAACTGGTGGTCCAGCCGCTTGATCACCGTGCGCATGATGTCCTTCAAATGCGTGAAATCGATCAGCAGCCCGATCCCGTCCAGTTGCGGCCCTTCCAGCGTCACCTGCACACGGTAATTGTGTCCGTGCGGGTTTTCGCACTTTCCCTTGTAGCCGCGCAGAGCATGTCCCGCCGAAAATGTCTCTTCCACGCTCACTTGAAACATATCTTGCGTTCTTGTCCTCTTCTTCCGGGGGCAACGGTCAGGCAGGTCCGCTGGCGCTGAGGAATCGCTTGACTTCCCCTAAATCGTGCGTCCTCCGGTAGCATGGCAAAGACTCCAGAAAAATCTTACCATACGGCATTCGCAGGATTCGTGTATCGAGCAGCGCCAACACGCCGCGATCGGTCCTGGTCCGGATCAAGCGCCCAAATCCCTGTTTCAGAGCCAAAACCGCTTCGGGAACCTGGAATTCGGCAAAGGCGTTCCGTCCGTCTTCCTGCAACGCACGCACGCGCGCCGCGATAATGGGATCGCTAGGCACGGCAAACGGCAGCCGGTCCACGATGACGCACGAGAGCTGTTCCCCGGGCACGTCCACGCCTTGCCAGAAACTGGCGGTGGCAAACAGAACGGCATTCGGCGTGGTCTTGAATCGTTCCAGCAGCACGGATCGCGGCGCTGTCCCCTGCAGCAACACGGGAAAATCCAATCGTCCGCGCGCCCGCTCAAACAAATCGTTCATCTGGGCATAGCTGGTGAACAGGCAGAACGCCCGCCCCCGGCTCAGTTCGAGCAATCTCACAATTTCATCCGTGGCTTTCCCGGCAAATCCGCCGTCCCGCACGTCCGGCATGCGCTGCGGCAAATACAGCAGGGCCTGTTCCTCATACGCAAACTCCGGCGGCAGTGCACATTCTTTCGCATGGTCCAATCCCATCCTTTGCCGGATGAACTCAAATCGTCCCGCCACTGTCAGCGTGGCCGACGTCAGGACCACCGTGTCAAACGCTTCAAACAGTTTTTCCCGCAGGATCTGGCTCACGTCGATGGGCGTCGCTGCCAGGAACACGCCTTTGTTCCGGCGCTCGAACCAGTACACATAATTTTTCTCGTTGGACTCGAACAGAAATGCAAACTCCTGCCGAATCTCAAAGCTTCGCCGCGCAATCCGCACCAATTCCTCCGGACGCTGCGTCAAAGCGGCGATTTCCGTCTCCAGACCTTTCAGCGCATTGTGAAGTGCATCGTAGGCTTCACGGTTCTGCTCCAGAAACGCTTCCCTTTCTTGTCGCGAAAAGGGGAACCGCCCTTCCCGTGTGGGAAACGCGTCAAAAAACACTCTGTTCTTCTCCCGGATGCGCTGCGTTCTTCTCAATAAGCTCGGCGTCCCCAAGTGAGCCAGGCGCATCGTCTGGTCGGCATCACGCGCCAATTCCTCAAACCGGAAATTCGAAATTTGCTGGCCAAAATAATCGCTGGCCACATCCTCCATCTCGTGCGCTTCATCGAAAACCACGGCGGAGTACTCCGGCAGGATGCTCCCGAAGTCGTCCTGCTTCAGGGCAAGATCCGCGAAAAACAGGTGATGGTTCACAATGATGATGTCTGCTTCGCGCGCGCGTCCTTGCATCGCTGTTAAGAAGCACTGTTCAAACTGCGCGCACTTTTTCCCTGTGCACGTCTCGCGCCTGGCGTCGATGCGCGACCACAGCTCCGAATCGTCCGGCAGAAATGTCAATTCCGCCCGGTCCCCCGTTTCCGTCAACTTCGACCATTCCTGGATCTGCCGGAACTCGTCCACCTCCTCCATCCCTCGGAGCATCCGCTGATCCGCAAGCCCGTGCATTTTCGCAAGACACAGGAAATTCGACCGCCCTTTCATCACCGCCACTTTCAGATTCGGGGCGAAATGCTTCTGCAGGAACGGCACATCTTTCTGGTACAACTGCTCCTGCAGAGATTTCGTCGCCGTGGAGATCACCACGCGCCTTCCGCTGCAAATCGCGGGCAAGAGATACGCGAGCGTCTTCCCGGTTCCTGTTCCGGCCTCCACAATCGCGTGATGGTGATTCTCAAACGCGTCGTCAACCACCTTCGCCATTTCCAGTTGGCCAGGCCGTTGTTCGTACCCGCCCATCATGCTTTTCTCGAGAAACCCTCCCGGACCGAAGATATCCTCCATGGAGGGTTTCCCGGCAGGCCGGGTCCCCTTCGCCTCTGCCTCTGCTTCGATCTCTACTTTCCTTTTCCTCGCTGGCGCCACAGGCTCTGGTTTGGCTCCTCTCGGGGCGAACTCCTCCTCCAGAGGCACGTACACCCGCTCCCTCGCCACATTCTGTTGCCAGTGCTGACCAGTGAGTTCCGATTTGGGTCTTCGCTTCGTCAGGGAGCGCCTCATCCTTCGCGCGTCTCGTGGTTTCCTAGCTACGATACCACACGCCTTTCCGCCGTCTCTTGACTAGGACCAGCATGGCCTACCCTTTAGTACTTGAACAACCGGTTTTATTCCCTCAACCTTCCCGCTCACTCCGGAGTTAAAGTGTCTGTGGGGCTTCCTGGTCATCCCATGTCGCGCACGCGACGTTCAAATCCGGGCCGGAGTTTTGCATGAACTCGAAAAGATTACTGTCCCTTCTGGCTGTACTTGCCATCTTCCCACTCGCCTCCTGCAGCGGTCTAAAAAGCACGGGCGGCGGTGGCGGCGGGGGTGGGGGCGGCACCGGTACTGGTTCGGTCATTGTTACCGTAACCTCGACTCCTTCTCAGACTTTCTACTTTCCGTTTCTGAGTTGGCAAATTCTATCTGTCGGTCTGGTCAACGGTTCTGGCAGCTTGACAACCGTCGTCTCAGGAGCTCTGCCCATTGCAGAGTTTGCGCGCCTCCAAACGGATTCGCAATTCCTCAATATTGGCAAGTCCATCCCGGCCGGGACCTATACCAACGCAAAAATCCAGTTAGCCCCCTCGACCAATCCCAGCTATTTCTACAACAGCTCCAACGCTACCCTGCTCGGCTGCGCCTCAGGTGCTGTCTGCCAGATCCCCGGTACCGTTTCTGGATTCGGAGCTACTACGGTTACCGTGCCCGTTAGCTTCACAGTTGCCGCAAATCAGAACACCGGCTTCAGCCTCAACTTCGACCTGAGCAAAGCGGTTACCAGCGCAGGCGGCATGACTTTCGATTTCACTAAGGCGGGCGCCATCACCCTCTCAACCCTTCCGCGCAAGGGTCAAAGTTCCGGCCTCGATTCGCTGCAAAATTTCACCGGTATGGTCACTGCCACGACCGGCACCACGATTAGTATGTCCTCAATTTCATCCGACACGCGCACGTTCACGATGGCGGCCACCGTCGAGTTCGACGATCCCTTCAATATTTGTACTGCCCCGGCAAATTTCAGTTGCCTTGCCGTCAATCAAAACATCAGCGTGGATGCCGTCGTCAACTCCGATGGCACTCTCACCGCCTACGAGGTCGAATTCCTCGATCCTAAGGCCGGCGCCACTGAGGTAGAAGGAATTGTCGTCACATCGCTCTCCAACAGCCAGTTCAAGATGGTGGTTACGAATGGGATGGGTTCAGTAAGTTCTCTTTTTCTTCCGGGCACGCTCGTGACCGTTAATCTGAATAACGCTGCATCCTTTTTCGTCGACCCGAAAAATCTCGGAGTCTCCACCACCCCTCTCGGCTTCCAAAGCTCGTCGGACCTCGTCATGGGCCAGGCCGTTATGCTCCTGGGCGGTACGCCAAACTTCACAAATAACACTCTGAGCAGCTACACTCGCACCTTGCTGCGCTATTCCAGCATCGGCGGAACAGTCCAGACAACTGCCGCCCCCAATTTCACCTTGACCGGAGTGCCTTCTTTCTTCACCAATTTACCCACAAATACCGTCCAAGTGGCGACCTTCCCGAACACCACCTACGACAACACCACTGGATTCAGCGGCTTAATAGCCGGAACCACCAATGCCTCCGTCCGGGGGCTGTATTTGAATCCCAGCAGCGGTGCCACCCAGCCCGTTTTGGCTGCACAAGTTCGCACTCACTAACGCTTTTTCCGCCTCCGCAGAGGCACTGGGCCTCATTCCGCACGATGGAATGGGGCCCTTGCTTATAGTTGGATATGGCGCCGTCCCTGATCACATTCCGCCGACCCTGGTATTCGGCGGCAAGGGGGTCGAGACCGTAGGTAGTGGTGCGGAAGGGATATTCGGCGCCATCACCGGCTGCAACCGCCGGTACAGGGCCAGCGAAATGGCCCCGATTCCCCAAACGATGACGGCGAGCTTCAGCCATGCGCCAATGTACGGCAGGGCCATGCCAGCGCGCAGCAGCAGGATTCCGATTGCCATGCGTCCAATCAATCCCCAGGTTTCTGTGGCCCGGCCGAGAATCCACTGACCCACGGCTGCGCCAACGATGATTTGCGAAAAGTACAGACACGCGAACCAAAGGAAGAGTGAGGCTAGTCCCACGAACAGCCCAACCACAGTAAAGCAGGCAATCACCGCTGCAATGGGCACAGCAAATCCCACCAGCACGCCCAGTCCAAACGACGCCCCCACGTTTTCCACATTCCCCGTGGCCTCACGGCAGAATAGCGGCATCACAGAAATCAACACCAGTCCAAACACGATGAACGCCGCCGCCCAAATCACTCTCCACACGTAGTAGCCGGCGCCGCGCTCCGCCGCGGACCGATGTTCCCACTTTTTATATTCCAGCGGGTAGGCCAGCTTCGCGCCTGAACCCACTTGCGCAGGTTTCGTGCCGTTAAACGTAGCTTTTCCGCCAACCGAAGCGGAATTACTGATGCTCAGGGAGTCGCCCCTGACGTACATTGTGCCGCCGATGTTGCCATTAATACTGCTCTGGCCAGAGAAGGCCAGCAGGTCCCGCCCCAGGGAACCGTCCAAGGTTAGGGTCTGAGTGAAGCTCGTCAAACTGTGGCCGACCTTCCCGCTGGAATCCAGGGTCGTCGCTTCCGCGAAGTTGGTGACGCTCTTATCCACGGTGCCGGTGATCGTGACGTTGTTCGAGCCGCTCCGGATGTTGCCATCGATGTGGCCGCCGACACGCAAGCTCTGGCAGAAGCAGATGACATCTCCGGTGACGTGGCCGGAAACGTCCACCTGTTGGCCAAATCCATAAACGTCTCCATCCACGGTTCCTTCGATGCGTATGCGATTGCCCATGGCAAAGAGATCGCCTGTGATGACCTCATCTTTCCCAATCTGGACGGAATCGGACTTGCGAAATTCGGCCGCTGACGAACCAGCAGGGGTCGCCGCCAACAGCAAGGCCAGGCTCGCGAACATCACCGCCAGCGCTGCTCCACGCCGCAAGTATCTGCGGATGGCAAACAGCCCAAAGCCTCCAAGGCAGGCCAGAGCAACGAATTCGACGAGTGTGAACATGGATTGCCATCCTTTCCACAAAGCTCCTTGGAAGACCAGCAGACTGACCAGATTGCTGCCGCCGAATCCGGCCTGGTCCAGTTGCTGTTCCCAGGGCTCGATGTAACCGGTGTAGAGCGCGTAGACGCCAAGCACCGCCAGACCAAAGACCACCCCCCAGATCCACTGCAAGGACCGTTTGACCTTGTCGTGGAATTCGGCCAGCCGGGCGGGAAGAGGTTCGTCCTGCTCTGCCATGGAGCGTGCCAGCAGCCGCGATTCGCGGTCCAGGGCGCGCAGCAAAGTCAGGCACCGAGTGCACGTCTGTGTGTGCAGAGACACTTCCTGCGCCGCTTCGCGGTCCAACTGCCGCTCGACGTAGAGCAGCAGGGTGATCTCATCCATGTGCTTCTCATTTGCCTTCTCCACGTCGCTCACCGTGTTCCTCCCGCCGCCAGGGCGCTGTTTTGCATGAGTGCCTGGCGCAGCTCGTGCCTCGCGCGCAGCAGCACCACGCCCACAAAAGGACGCCGTACGCCCAACGCATCGGCAATTTCGTCATAACTCATATCGGAGTAATAGCGCATGACCAGCGCCATGCGCGCCCTGGCTCCAAGTGTGGAAAGAGCCTTGCGCACTTCCTCGCTGGTGCGCTCTTCGATCAACCGCTCCAACTGGTTCGGTTCCGGGGCTTCCAGCGGCAACTCTGTCACGTCATCGGTGTCCTTCTCATGCCGCGCCTTCCGGCGTCGTAGCATATCCCAGCAGTGATTGGCTGCAACCTTGTAGAGCCATGCGGAGAAGGAGCGGCTGGGNATCAAACTGGGCGAGTTTTTCGCGCAGTTTCATGAAAATCTCCATGGTGGCGTCTTCCGCATCCTCCTTGGTGGGCATCGCGCGCCGGCAAAAGCGAAAGATCGCCGGCGCATATTCCCGGTACAGATCGCCCCAGGCCTGGCTATCCCCAGCCCTGACCCGGACGATTAAATCCTTCGGCTCCGTTATTCCCGGCACGCTAGCTCGGCCTGGTCTCAGCGGTTCCATATCCTAGTACGCAGGAGAACCCCCAAAACTATCACAGGTTGCTATTTAGGGGTGGGCTAACGGGAGATGGGGGTAGGGGGAAGCCGAACACAGGCCGCGGCCAGAGCATTTCAGACTTTTGGTTCCAGCAAGCGGACCTATTTAAGACTTGGCTGTCCACCGCGAGCAAGTGGCAACATCCATACGTCGCTAGTGGGCCAACTGCCAGAAGAGTACCCATCGTAACCACAAATAAACTTGACATTCTCGGTGAGATGTCTAAACTCCATCGTACCTCGTTTTGATGGGCCGCCAGCCTGTCCCTGTGGCGCCGGGTTAAACCGATCTTTCAGTCTTCAAAACGCGAGCGAAAACATAGTACTGGCCAATCGAGGGCCGTAAAAAGCCTGAGAGTGCCAGGCAATTCAAACGGAGGAGTTTACTTGGGATGAGTCACTGTTCGGTTTCGCTTAGAACCTCTCGCTTTGTGGGTCTCTTTGTCTTGGGCCTGGTCGCTTGTTTTACAATCTCCAGCTCCCTGCGGGCGGCTCCGCAGGAGGCGCGTTCCGAAGATTTACACTTCATTTTCTTTGACTTCTTTGACGCACCTGGCTCGGGGACCGCATCTGGCCAAGGTACCCTCCCCATCTGCATTAATGACCGCGGTGAAGTCATGGGACTTGTACAAGATTCCAATAACGTGTTCCACGGTTTCCTTCGCAGCAAGGACGGCACGATTACCACCTACGATGTGACGGGTGCCGGCACGGGGGCCAACCAGGGCACTTTTGCCCCCGGTCAAGTCCCGGAAGGCTTCAATGATCGTGGAGATATCGCCGGGAATTACGTGGACTCAAGCAACATAAGTCACTCCTTCGTGCGAAGCAAGGATGGCACTATCATCACGTTCGACGCCCCCGAGTCGGTCCAGGGCAGCTTTGCTAATGGCATCAACAATCGCAGTAATGTCTCGGGAGCGGTTAACGGAGCGAACTACGTCCGTCATGCCTACATCCGGAACGAATATGGTAGGTTCACCATCTTCGATGCGCCGGGAGCTGGCATCGGAGGGTCNNNGGGTCGCCTTACAATTACCAAGGAACTATCGCCACGGCCATCAATGACGAAAACACGGTCGTGGGAATCTATAAGGATTCAAACAACGTCAGGCACGCCTACGTGCGCGACAAGGATGGCGTACTAACCGAGTTCGATGTCCCCGGTGCAGGCGGCAAAGTTCATGCCTACGCATTTTCCATCAATAACAACGGTGAGGTATCCGGTTTTTATACCGACTCAGGAGGCGTATTCCACGGCTACCTGCGGAGCAAGGACGGCACGATCGTCTCATTTGATGTGTCTGGCGCTGGCTCTGCCCCGGGCCAAGGCACAACCGCCTATGTCCTCAATGAGAAGGGCGACGTGACCGGATATTACGTGGACGCCAACAATGTCGACCACGGCTTCGTTCGAAGGAAAAACGGCAGGATCTTCACCTTCGATGTCCCTGGTGCAGGTGCAGGCGCCGGCCAAGGCACAACCGGTATGGGTATCAACGCGCACGGCGACGTTGTCGGATATTATACGGACACGAACAACGTGAGCCATGGCTTTGTTCTGAGGCGCCCTGACTAGCGCAGGAGTTTTGTACATCTGGTGAGGTTTACTGCTCTTTGCATCCTCACATCAGGACACGAACTATTGATCTGAGCACCGGATGAATTCACGGGCGGTCCGACGCTTGAGCCTTTTGCAAAGGGCGGGAAATCCTCTTCGTCCTGTGCCTCAGGCGCCGATTTGTGCCTGGGTCTTTCGTCCCTGCCTCCGCCCCTCGTAGGGCCGACATCTTCTCGTTCAACCTGACCTCGTAGAACCAGCGTCCTTCCGCCCGCCCGGCCCATATCCATGTACAATTTCGTTTCAAGGACACTCCAGACGGGGGCGCTGCTTAAGACTGTGATGACCTACGATTCGAAGTTTCCCGACCCCAAAAACGCATGGCACAAGGTTCTCGAGCGCTTGTATCACGAGGACCACATCCTCTACGCGCGCATGAACAATTTCTCCACCGTGCAGGCCTTTCTCGCTACGGCCCTCGCGTTCACAACCGCTGCTACAACAACAGCCCACAACATCAGCGTGATCGTGTCTCTCTTTGGCTTTGCGCTTTCCTTGTTCTACATTTCGCTCGGCTTCCGCGGCGTTCGCGTGATTCAATTCTGGCGCGCTTACTTGAGGCTGTTGGAGTCCATCCCCGGCGTCACTTCCATCGACTCGCACCTGTTCGAGTTCTACCGCTTAGGCCACCTGCGCGGGCCGCACGAAACGGAGTTGCCCCTTGCCGAGGGGCTGGCCATCAAAGTCGACACTTCCTGGTGGGCTCGCCGTTCCGTGCACGACCAATTCCCTTGGTATTTCCCGGGTCTCTCGGGGACCATGTTCATCGCCGTCGGCATTCCGATGATCACCACTTCCTTTTGGGTCCTCGTCCTCTACGCCCTGTTCTATCCTCAGACGGACATGCGCTGGTTCGTGCTCGGACTTGCCGGCGGTCTCATGCTCGTGTTTCTGGTCCATCTGGTTGCCGGGCGCCTCATTCCCGCTCCGCTTCACGAAGCGCCGACACACCCCGCCCCCGCTGCCGACCCGCAATCCGACCGCGATTCGTCCTAACGCAATCGTCCCCTGTAGCAAGTGTCTATCAGGCTGCTGAAAAACTCTGCGAGCTTTGTGGGTCGCGGCTTCAACCGCGACATAATGCTTGGCATTCAATCGGGGCTTTAGCCCCTGAGGAAATTCTGCAATTCCCTTCAGCGCCGTCCGCGCACCGCCCAGGCTCGCGCCGGCAACTCAATCGCGCCCTCTGAATCGGTCGGCAGCGTTTTACCCAGCCGCTCGCGAATCGCATCTCGAGTCCGTGCACTGCGGCTTGCCAGATAGTTGGGAGCGGAGCCCTGTCCTGTCTGCAGCGGTTGCCAATAGTCATCGAAATTCGCGAACCGAGTGGTGATGGAAAGCGCAGCAGTCTCAACTTCCTTCATCCCCGCGCGCGCAAACAGTTCCTGCAGGGCACTAGGATTGCACCACGGGAAGCGGCGCGCCTGGTCCTGCGTCAATGCGTCTCCATCCTCGGCTGCCGCCGCATCCCAAAACTCGCGCAGAAAGCGTGCTCCCTCGGCGAAATCCCAAACATAGCCGGCAATGATGCCTTTCGGTACTGTGACGCGGCGCATTTCCCGCAGTGCGCGCTCCGGCTCTGGTACGTAATTCAGACCTAGACCGCAAACGGCGACATCGAAATTATCCGCGGCAAACGGGAGATTCAACGCATTTCCAATTTCAAAGTTCACTCCGGGGCGGCCCCGATGGGAGCGCGCAAATCGGATCTGCTCTGCGGACGCATCGATACCGGCAACCCGCGCAGGCGCCCAGCGTTCAACAATGGCTTCCGTGAGCACACCGCTTCCACAGCAAACGTCCAGCCAGCGCAAGTTGCGATTCAAACCAAGCCAGGCCAAAAACTCCTCCGCTACAAGCCGGCTCCACCGTCCCATCCATTGGTCGTAATCCGCCCCCNCAGGCCAAAAACTCCTCCGCTACAAGCCGGCTCCACCGTCCCATCCATTGGTCGTAATCCGCCCCGGAAGTCCATTTGTCGATGGTCATGCACGGGATGATACGACAAGTGCTTCAACTCTGCCGGCGCGTGCCCGGCAATGGCTTAGCGCCGAGAACGCCTGGTTTTCTTTCAGCTTTGACGACGACACGCCTAATGCAATGGCAAGGAAAAGATGAGATGTTGCCAGCCCATCCCAGCCGTAAAGATCAGTCCAAGCTGCACGANTTTGGCGACGGCGCGCCTAACGCAATGGCAAGGAAAAGATGAGATGTTGCCAGCCCATCCCAGCCGTAAAGATCAGTCCAAGCTGCACGAGGAGAGGTTGGCTTCTTTCTGGTCGAACTTTCGTGTAAACAACCGGCAACGCCGTGAACATGGCAATGGCATCCTGCAGCAAGAACGCCTTTGTGAAAAACGCGCCTGTCACCCCGCCGTTGGCGAACTGAAGGTAACGGCTGGCCAGAATCGCTGCGAAAAGAGTCCCGCAAAGGACTGCTTGCCACCAGGCAGGAGGGCGATCCGCACTCGTGGCCGTTTCCTCACGCGACGGAGACGATTCGTTTGGAGCGGGGCTAGCACCGGCAGCCATAAATCCTCCTTTTGCGCCTGCAGAAGGCCTTTGGCGCTACTTGCAATCGGAACCACAACGGACCAAAGCAGGCTTATATCTTTCGGCTATAGCCCGACATTCACCCATCTCTATACCATTACCGACCTTGTACCATTTCGATCCCGGGCAATGATAAACCTTTGTATCCGGGAGCGCCCAAACCGTGGCTTCTTTCTGCTGCGGCCTGGCGAGGGCGATAGCGATGCACAGAATGGAAATCAGAACGATGATGGCTCGCACACGGATCGCGGACGTCATCTGTCCCTCCCTATGCGTCGCGGGACAACCAAACCTGGCAACGCGCCACCTTCTGTATTCCAGAATGACTGTACTAGGCTGATATACCCTCGAGCGGTGATTGTCAAGCAAGAAAACCAAAATTCGGGCGAGTGGCCGACTGTGTTCTTCTGTTCATTGAATCGTCGCGCCAGCACAATGAACCATTAATCTCGCCGCTAGCTAAAGTCAGGCGAATGCTCTGCTCACCATCTGGGAAATCTGAACGACTTCATTGCATAACCAAGCGCCCAGTGTTAGATTACGCTCCGGCCCCCAAAGCCAAGAGTCACAATCCCGGTCAAATTTAGGGAGGAATTATGAAGCTCACAAAGCTTGCAACAACCTTGTGCGCGGCAGGACTTCTATTTTCTGTCAGCGCATTCGCTCAGGAAAAGCCCGGCACCATCGCCGGTCTTGAATTCCAAACACCGAAGGTCGGCATGGTGAAACAGTACGAAGAAGGACGAAAAGCCAAGGCCGAATGGCACAAGCAGCAGAAAGACAAGGATCCACTCCTTGTATCCGAGATCATCACCGGTGAAAACATGGGCACCTACGTCGTCGGGCGTTTCGGTATGCACTGGGCGGATATGGACAAGCCCTCCGTGCCCGATGCCACCGACTTGGAACAGTACAACAAGCTCGTCTCCCCTTACGTCGAGAAAGTGACCGCCACGTATTATGAATTCTTGCCCAAGGTCAGCAATCCCCCTTCCGACATGAACCCTAAATACATTGAAGTGATCATCTTCCACATCCGGTACGGAAAGGGCGACGATTTCCGCAGCGCCATCGCCAGGGTTCATGAAGCCAATCAAAAACTAAACGTGCCGGCCCACTACATTTGGTACCGCCTTGCCAACGGCGGTCCTGGCGGCACCTACGTCCTCACCTTCGATCACGCGAATTGGGCTTCGTTCGAAGACGATCCGAAGATCAAGCCTTTGCGCGACAGACTGCGCGAAGCCTTCGGCGAGCAGGAAGCCATGTCGGTCATCGAACGTCTCAACGGCTCCATCGAAAGCACCTATAGCCAGATCGTCCAGACCCGTCCGGATCTGAGCTACATCCCGGCCAAATAACCTGGCCACCCGGGCACCGCTTTTTGCTGCGCCCGGCGAGATCCAATGAGACGGTTCGCGCACTTTCCAGTGCGCCTTCCGCCGCCGCTTCTGACTTTATTCCGCTCTTGTAGCATGGGCTTCAGCCTGTGCTCTTTCCCCGCCTGCGTTCCACAGCCCGAGGCACTCAGCCGTTGCACGAAGCTCTTTTTACAACCCAAAAACGTTCCCTTTAGAACGTAAGACGCACACCCAGTTGGATTTCACGGTTCGGAAATGCCGCTGTAAATCCAAGCGGCTGGCTCGGTCCGACCGTGTCCGTGCCGTGCACATTGAAGGGGGGACCAAACGCGGCGCCAACGATATTGTTCACCGTCGCATAGTTGGTGTGATTCGCCAGATTGAAGGCCTCCGCGGTGAAAAGTAGGTTGGCTTCTTCGCCGATTTTGAAGCCTCGGCTGAGACGAAGGTCCAAATTCGTATACGTCGGACCGATTCCCGTATTCCGGCCGGCGCCCGGCGGACGGTCGTTGGTGAAGTGTCCATCGCCGTTGATGTCCGCACCTGCGAGGAGATTGAAGGGGTGCCCGCTGTTGTACGAGAAAATCGGCGAAAGTTGGAAGTCCCGGAGAATTTTGGAATTCGTCCAGGGGCTCTCAACAACACCCGCGATGACGACCTTGTGGCGTTGGTCGAAATCAGAAAGAGACCTGTCGCACTTGAGGCAGGTAGCGTTGAACGGTGAGTAATCGCTGTTGAAGTCCGTGGAGTTGTCAATCGCGTGGCTGTAGGTGTAGTTCGCGAGGATGGTGAAGTGATTGGCGAAGGCCCTCTTCAGCTCGAATATGCCGCCCTGATAGATTGCGGACGCTGCGGAGCTGTATACGTTATTTTGCAGGATGGAGTGCGTGGGGTCGGCAAAACACAGTCCCGGATCAGCCACGCAAGCGGGCGCTCCCCAATCCTGGAACGGCAATCCGTTGGTTGGCAAACCATTCGCGCCGAGCCCTGGCCCGCAGGCCGCGACTCCTGCGGTGGGACAAATTGGGGCGCCGGGCAGAAGGTTCGAGTCCAGCGCAACGGGAAGATGCGTGGTATGAACGTAGACAAAGTTGGCTGACAACGAGAATCCACCCGGCAGGGCGCGGTCGATTCCAAACGAAACCTGCTGGGAAGTGGGACTTTTGTAATTCGGCTGGCCGGAAAAAAGAACCGTCCCTGGCGGCAGCGGGCCGGTATTGGACACGGTAAGCCCAAAGGGAGCCACGTCCGCCGGCGTTATGCAGGCAAACTGACCCGCGGGCGGCGTGCAAGGAAACACTCCGGTCGCAAATAATGTCTGGAAAATCGCCGCCGAACTGGCCACTGGGTTAGTAATGCAGTTTACCCCTGGCGTGCAACCGGCGGGATTCCCCGGGAACCCATTGATGGTCACCAGGCTGTTGGCGATTGTGCGCTTGCCATTGTTGTTCCCCAGCACGGAGATGACGTTGGGAATCTGCGAATAAATCTGCGAATAGAAAATTCCATAGCCGCCGCGGATCACCGTCTTCTGATCGTGGAAGGGGTCCCAGGCGAAGGAAACGCGCGGGCCGAAGTTCTTCTTTGGAGTGTTCAAGGGGCCGGATTGAGTATCTAACTCGTATCGTAGGCCGTAGTTCAGTGTCAAGCCAGGGCGGGCAGTCCAGGAATCTTGCCCGTAGAATGCCGTGAACGGACGGGTCTGAACATATTGCGGATTCCCGAAGCCCTGTTCGTAAAACGCCGGCAATCCCAGGCCCCAGGCCTGGAGTGTGCTGACCGTTGCGGCTGGCTGTGAGGCCGAGAGACCGCACAAGGCCGGAGCCGTCAAACATGGACTCAGCAAAAATCCAGGAAGCTCAAGAAACTCAAATCGCCCCGGAAAAAAAGTCTGTGAAGTCGTGTTGTTGCCCCGAACCAGTTCTTCAAAGCCCATTCTCAGGGAGTGATGCCCGCGGATCATCATGAAATTGTCCGCGATTTCATAGCGGCGTGACGTCGTGTGGCTCGGGAGGAAGATGCTGCGGGAGAAGAATCCATAGCCTTCCACGTCGACACCCGGACCTCCGGGCTCATTGGTGTCCACATTGAACTGATACCAGTTCCACTGGAAACGCGCTTCATTTGACGTCCTGGCGCTAAACATATGGAACCACGATCCTAATGCGGTGCTGTCCCAGGCCAACTCGGAAGTGCCGCGAGAGTAGGCGGTCAGTGCCTGCACGTCGGGACTTTTTTCCGTCAGATGCGCGAAGTTATACCGGACAAAAACCTGATCTGCATCGCTGAAGCGGTGATCCAGCCGGGCGGAGAACTCACTTTCGTGCGTCGGGAACGGAAATAATCCGCCATTGGTCTCAAACTGATTCACGATGTATTTGTTCAACCCGGCTTGGACGGGAGAAATGAAGGGATTCCCGCCGGGCATGTTATTGGGAATGCTGTTCGGATTAATATTGAGCAGGCTCGACAGGAAAAAGGCGCAGGTTTGCGCCGGCAACGGCGCAGGAGACGCAAACGGATTTGCTGGATTCGTCGTGATGCAGGGGACAAGCGGATTCCCCGGAAGCGCTGCCAAGCCTCCGACAATTCCTTGCTGATTGGAATTGAGACCAAAAATGCTGCTGTCTGTCAGCAAGGGAACGGCCTGTTGGCTATCCTCGCGGAGTCCTTCATACGCAAGAAATAAGAAGGTTTTGTCTTTGCGAATGGGAAATCCGACGCTCCCGCCGAATTGCTGGCGGTTCAGGCTGTTCTTGATGGGCTCGCCGCTGGCCGTGAGAGAAAATGGATCGCTGGGTTGAAGTGCTTGACTGTAGGCGAAACGGTCGCGCGCGTCCATGGCCTCATTCCGGAAATACCCGAAAAGACTGCCATGCAGCTCATTGCCGCCGGACTTGGAGACAATGTTGATGGTAGCCCCGCTGGCGCCGCCGAATTCGGCGGTGTAATTACTGCGATTAATTTGGAACTCCTGAACGGCGTCCTGGCTCAGCGTCAGGCGTACGCCGCCCGCATCATCATTGGCTTCGCCGCCGTCCATAGTCACGCTGTTGCCGCGCCCATTGCTGCCGTAAAAGGACAATCCACTCTGTGGCGTCTGCTTGGGTCGAAAGTCCGCATTGCTCGCGATGGTGTCCGAATTGCTCGCTCCTGGCACGAGGAGCGTAAAGGTCAGATAATCGCGACGATCGATAGGAAGGTCCACAATGTATGTTTGGGTGAGCGTGTCGGCTTGACTTCCTCTTTGCGTCTCTACCACCGGGGGTTCAGTGGTTACTTCCACCGTCGATGACATACTCGCAACCTTGAGTTGGATGTCCAGAACTCGCGCCTGCCCCACGGTCAGCACCACACCCCTGACAATTTCCGTGCTAAAGCCGCTCTGCTCCGCGGTTACTCTATAGCTCGATGGGGCGAGTCCCGCCACCCGATAGGAACCGTGTTCATCGGTAAGCGCGGTGCGCTCCACTCCCTTAGCCTCATCGAAGACAGTTACCTTGACGCTAGGAACATCTCCACCGCTGGGATCGGTAACTGTACCGGTCAAATCCGCCGATGCCCCCACCCCTTGCGCCCTGGCCGCGTGCACTCCCGGAAGCAGGCTGACCCCCAACAGCACCACACTTGCCAGCAACGCTAACTTCATAATTCCTCCTGGTTTGTCTATGTCTTCGAGCGCTAGGCAATGCTACGAAGGCCAGCTCGCCCGACAGCTCGCACGTATGGCATCCCCGCGGCCGTTTTGGCCACCGCCGCGGCTCACCCTCCAAGGCACAAGCTAACGTGAATCAAAAGTGCCCAAGCACTTCTGTTCCTTCCTTCCCGGGGTTGAAGGATTCAAGATTGCGATAGTGGGTATCACACAATAGGAAATAACGTCAACATGATTTTACCAGACCAGTTAGGTGGGCTTCTTCACAACACTTCGACGCGAAACAGATACTTCTTCATGTCTCAGCAGAATATGGAAATAATTTCAAGGGATGAGAATTTGCGAAGCACCACGTTGTCGAACTCTGATCCGAATTGTGTTCAGCGACTCTTGATACTGCTGACAAACTGGGCAGTTGTGTGCATGCTTTCCCAACACGGTATACGCACGAGCGTACTTCGCTTGCAACCGCAGGAGTTCGTCGCCAGCTTCCTTTC
>OCOJ01039480.1_pt1 | contig 17129 bp, 13 predicted proteins | sample 1539251 | NCBI WGS metagenome assembly OCOJ01 (sample SAMN01911457, study PRJEB22624) | soil metagenome | biome: Soil | place: Malaysia | collected 2012-04-30 | depth RA_metagenome m | reverse complement strand
GGTCATGATAATGGGACGGAAGCGCAAGAGGCAGGCTTGGTAGATGGCATCTTTGGAACTCTTACCCTCGTTGCGCTCGGCCGCCAGGGCAAAATCGATCATCAAAATCGCGTTTTTCTTCACGATCCCGATCAGCAGAATAATCCCAATGAGCGCGATGACGCTCAGGTCCGTACGAAAAATCATCAGCGCCAGCACAGCTCCCACGCCGGCGGAGGGAAGAGTGGAAAGAATCGTAATGGGGTGGATGTAGCTTTNCATACAGGATTCCCAGGACGATGTACACCGCCGCCAGCGCGGTGATGATTAGCATGGGTTCGCTTGCGAGCGCAGCTTGATAAGCCTGCAATGTGCCTGAAAACATTCCGTGAATGGTGGCAGGCATTCCGATCCGCTGCTCCATCTGATTGATGACGCGCGCGGCGTCGCTCAGGGCCACGCCGGGCGCCAAGTTGAAAGAGACGGTCACGGAGGGAAACTGGCCCTCGTGGTTCACGGCCAAGGGCGCCGTGGTAACCTCCGCCTTCGTGACGGCACTGAGGGGAATCTCGCCGCCATTGATGGGATGGAGGTAAACATAGTTGAACCCCTCCGGGGTTTGCCAGAATGGCGGAGCCACTTCCATGACGACGTGGTACTGATTGAGCGACGTGTACATCGTCGAAACTTGCGCCTGTCCAAAGGCATCGTAGAGAGTCTGGTCAATCGAACTTGGCGTGAGGCCCAGCCTGCTGGCGGTTTCCCGGTCGTAAATCAGGGAGGCCTGGAGACCATTATTCTGCTGGTCGCTGTTCACGTCCGTAAGACCTTTTAACTTTCGCATTTCCTGAAGCAGGCGGGGGCCCCAGGCCACAAGGTCCCCGAGATTGTCACTCTGAATCGTATATTGGTACTGAGCGCTACTCAGACGTCCGCCGATACGCAGGTCCTGCCCGGCCTGGAGGAACACCGAAGCTCCTTGCACAGCTAGGTATTTCGGGCGCAGACGATCGATCACCTGGCTGGCGGTGGCGTCGCGTTTATTCAAGGGCTTCAGCCCGATGTAAATGAAACCGCCATTCGTCGCTCCTGAGCCTCCAACAAAGGACATAGCGTTTTCCACTGCTGGATCGCTCTTGATGATGTCCACGAATTGCTTCGCGTCCTTCTGCATGGCTTGGAAAGAGATGTCTTGTTCGCCGAGGATGCCGCCGTAGATGGTCCCATTGTCCTGCTGCGGAAAGAATCCTTTGGGAACGACGATGAGCAGGTAGATGTTGACTGCAATTGTGACGAGCAGGACAGTCAGTGTGAACGCCGAATGCTGGAGAACCCACCCGAGGGTGTGTTCATAGGTGCGCAGGATCCAAGCAAAGGCCTTTTCACTGGCTTGGTAAAGTTTGCCGTGATCTTCCGGGCGTTCGCGCTTGAGCAAGCGGGAGCACATCATGGGCGTCGTAGTCAACGAAACGGCGAGCGATACCAGAATGGCCGCCGAAAGCGTGACGGCAAATTCCCGGAACAGCCGGCCGACAATTCCACCCATCAACAGAATGGGAATGAACACGGCCACCAGCGAAAGGCTGATCGAAAGCACCGTGAAGCCGATTTCCCGTGCCCCTTCGAGTGCGGCCTCCATCGGAGCCATCCCCTGCTCGAGATACCTCGCCACGTTTTCGATGACCACTATCGCGTCATCCACGACGAAGCCCGTCGAAATCGTGAGGGCCATCAGCGACAGATTGTCGATGCTGTAGTGGCACAGGTACATCACTCCGAAAGTGCCGATCAGAGAGACCGGAACGGCCACGCTCGGAATCATTGTGGCGCGCACATTCCGGAGAAATAAGAAAACGACAAGAATCACCAGCATGATCGAAACCATCAGGGTGCGTTCGACGTCGTGAACCGACGCCCGGATCGTCGTAGTGCGGTCGAGAACGACCGTGAGATCGATCGCCGCCGGGATGGAGGCCTTCAACGAGGGCAATGCCTCGCGAATGCGATCCACGGTGTCGATGATGTTCGCGCCCGGCTGGCGGAAAATGATGATCAAGACAGCCGGCTTGCCATTTACGAATCCAGCGGCTCGGATGTTTTCCACCGAATCTACGACGTCGGCGATGTCCGAAAGCTTTATCACCGCGCCTTTGTGATAGCCCACCACTAGGTTCTTGTAGTCGGCGGCCTTGAGAAGCTGGTCGTTGGCAGTGATATCGGCGCTTGTCAGGCCGTTAGAAAGTTGGCCTTTCGGGATGTTCGCGTTCTGCACGTTCAACATACCGGCCACAGTTTGGAGGCCGAGGCCAAAGTTGTTCAATTGCGTTGGATTCAACTCGACGCGCACGCTCGGCAGCGAGCTGCCGCCGACAGAGACCTGCCCGACCCCTTGGATCTGTGATAGCCGCTGTGCCATGATCGTCGAAGCGGCGTCATACATACGTCCGCGATCGTACACGTGCGAAGTGAGCCCGATAATCATGATGGGGGCGTCCGCGGGATTCACCTTTCGATATGTGGGATTAGAAGGAAGATTCGAGGGCAAATAGCTGCGGGCGGCGTTGATGGCCGCTTGCACATCGCGCGCGGCGCCATTGATGTCGCGATTGAGGTCGAACTGGAGCGTGATCGAAGTCGTTCCCAAGAAACTGGATGAGGTCATTTCCGTAATGCCAGCAATTCGCCCAAATTGGCGCTCCAGGGGGGTGGCCACGGAGGAGGCCATGATCTCCGGGCTGGCCCCAGGCAGTTGCGCGGCGACAGAAATGGTCGGGAAATCGATTTGGGGCAGCGGAGAAACCGGCAACTGCTTAAACGCCACCGCGCCGGCGAGGGCGATGGCCGCGGTGAGGAGCGTTGTCGCGACCGGGCGGTGGATAAATGGCGAAGAGAGGCTCATGGCTCAATCCGCGGGAGCCGATTCCGGGGCTGCGTGTCCTGCTCTGTACGCGGCCAGCCTCTTGGAGAGTCGGTCGAAGAAGATATAGATGACCGGCGTAGTGTAGAGAGTGAGCACCTGGCTCACGAGCAAGCCGCCGACCATCGAAATGCCGAGGGGCCTGCGCAGTTCGGAACCGATTCCGGTTCCGAGAGCCAGGGGCAGACCGCCCAAAAGAGCGGCCATGGTGGTCATCATGATCGGGCGGAAGCGAAGCAGCGAGGCCTGGTAAATCGACTCCTCGGAGTTCTTTCCTTCTTTGCGCTCCAGTTCCAGGGCGAAATCAACCATCATGATGCCGTTCTTTTTGACGATGCCGATCAGAAGGATGATGCCGATTAAGGCGACAACACTCAGTTCCTGATGGAACAACATCAACGACAGGATGGCGCCGACTCCGGCCGAAGGCAGCGTGGATAGGATCGTGATTGGGTGGATGTAACTTTCATAGAGAACACCCAGCACGATGTAAACCGTAATCAGCGCCGCCAGAATGAGCAGGGGCTCGTTGGAAAGAGATGCCTGAAAGGACGCCGCAGTCCCTTGGAACGCCGCCTGGACGCTAATAGGCATGTTGATAGCCTTTTGCGCTGCGTCAATAGCCTTGGTCGCCTCGCCCAGTGACACGCCCGGCGCAAGATTGAAAGAAATAGTCACGACCGGAAATTGTCCTTGATGATTGATAGCCAGCGGTGCGGTGCGCGACTCGAAATGAGTGAATGCGCCGAGCGGGACGGCGGCCCCGTTCACAGCCATGACGGCCGGGGGACTCGATGAGCCCGAGGTCGCGTTGGCCGCCGGGCCGGTCAAGCTGACGGAACTCGTGCTGCTGGGGGAAACAGTGGTGACACCATTATTGCTGGGGTTGGTGGGGGCTGTCGGGGCGAGGGCCGAGCGAACGTAAATGGACTGAAGCTTGTTGGTATCGGTTTGAAAATTCGGCATGGTTTCGAGAATGACGTGGTATTGGTTCAACTGCGTGTAAAGTGTGGTGACTTGCCGCTGGCCGAAGGCATCGTACAGGGTTTCATCGATCATTTGAGGCGAAATGCCGAGGCGCGAGGCGGTTTCACGATCAATGACCAAGGATGCGGCCAAGCCGTTGGTCAATTGGTCGGTGGCGACGTCCCGCAGCTCAGGGGCCTGCCGCAGCTTGGCCACCAGCCGGGCGGTCCAGCGATTTAGTTCATTCGGATCGGGATCTTCCAGGGTGTATTGAAATTGCGTCCGGCTGACGCGATCTTCCACNCGTCAAATCCTGCACGGGCTGCATATAGAGCGTGATCCCGTCCACCTCGTCCAGTTTGGGTTGCAAACGGCGGATTACATCGGAAGCGTTGATTTTTCGCTCTTCGAGCGGTTTCAGGTTAATCAAGATTCGTCCAGAGTTTAAGGTCGTGTTCGTGCCATCGATTCCGATGAAGGTGGAAAGGCTTTCGACAGCGGGGTCCTGGAGGATGACGCTGGCCAACTGCTGTTGTTTCTGTGCCATGGCCGCGAAAGAAATCGTCTGGGGCGCATCCGAAATGCCCTGGATNGATGCCCGTATCCTGAACGGGGAAGAATCCTTTCGGAACGATGATATAGAGCCAGATGGTCAGCACGAGTGTGGAGGCCGCGACCAGCAGGGTCGCCGTTTGATGCCTCAGAACCTGTTGAAGCGTTCGTCCATAAAAATCGATGATGGCTTGCCAGACGCGCTCAGAGGCCCGATAAAACCGCCCTTGCCGCGCTTCCGGATTGTGGCGCAGTAACCTCGAGCACATCATCGGCGTGAGGGTCAGGGAAACGACGGCGGATACGAGAATGGTCACTGCCAGGGTGATGGCGAANTTCGCGAAAGAGCCGGCCGACAATATCGCCCATAAAGAGGAGGGGAATCAGCACGGCAATCAGAGAAATGGTCAGCGACACGATGGTGAAGCCGATCTGTTCGGAACCCTTCAGCGCGGCCTCCAGCGGCGGATCGCCTTCCTCAATAAAACGAACGATGTTCTCGATCATGACGATGGCGTCGTCCACGACGAAGCCGGTTGAAATCGTCAAGGCCATCAAGGTGAGATTGTTCAAGCTGTAGCCCGCCAAATACATCACGCCAAACGTTCCGATCAGCGACAAGGGCACGGCCACGCTGGGAATGGTCGTTGCAGAAATGTTGCGCAGGAAGAGGAAAATCACCATCACCACCAGGGCCACAGTCAACATCAGTTCAAACTCGACGTCTTTGACCGAAGCTCGGATGGTGGTAGTTCGGTCCGTGAGGACGGTGACTTGAATGGCGGCGGGTAGGTTGGATTTCAAATACGGCAGGAGGGTCTTGATGCGGTTCACAACCTGAATGATGTTGGCGCCTGGCTGCCGCTGGATGTTCATAATCACCGCGGGAGTTTGATTCATCCAGGCAGCCTGCTTCACGTTCTCCGCGCTATCGATCACGTTAGCGACGTCCGACAACCGCACCGGAGCGCCGTTGTGATAGGCGACGATGACCGGCTTGAAGTCGCTGCTCGTAAGAATCTGATCGTTCGCTTGAATTTGATAATCCTGGTGTGGGCCGTCGAAACTTCCTTTGGCAAGGTCCAGTGTCGTTTGCTGAATGGCGGTGCGAACATCCTCCATATTGATGCCGTGGGCCGATATCGCCGTCGGGTTCACCTGAATTCGCACCGCTGGCTTTTGCCCTCCGCTGATGCTTACCAAGCCCACGCCCGGCAGTTGGGAAATTTTCTGCGCTAGGCGCGTATCGGCCATGTCTTCCACTTGCGAAAGCGGGATCGAATCGGAAGTCAAAGCTAGGGTCAAGATGGGAGCATCGGCGGGGTTCGTCTTGCTGTAAATGGGCGGGACCGGCAGATCGGCCGGCAAGTAAGTCTGAGCCGCGTTGATTGCGGCTTGCACCTCCTGCTCGGCAACGTCAATGCTTAGGTCGAGAGAAAACTGAAGGACGATAACAGAGCTCCCGTCCGAGCTTGTTGACGTCATCTGGTTCAAGCCGGGAACCTGGCCGAATTGGCGCTCCAAGGGCGCAGTAACGGCTGAAGCCATCACGTCAGGAGCCGCGCCGGGATAAAACGTGACGACCTGGATTGTGGGGTAATCCACTTCCGGGAGAGCGGAGACCGGCAATTGGAGATAGGCCACGCCCCCGGCCAGCAAAATCGCCGCCATCAGCAGCGATGTCGCCACTGGCCGGAGTATGAAGGGCCGGGACGGACTCACGGGGTGCTTCCTCCGCCCGAACTTGAGGCTGGCGGATTTCCGCTCTGCCCGGTTCGCACCGTAACTTTGATTCCGTCCTGCAATTTGTCGAATGCGGAGACCGCGACGATCTGGTCCGTCTGAATACCCTGGACAGCTTGCGTATTTCCGTCGATCGTTCCGGGCTTCACCGGCACCATCGAGGCCGTCATGTCGGGCTTGATCAGATACACGAACGCTCCCTGAGCATTGCGCTGAACCGCGGCGGTGGGAATCAGGATGACGTTGTGCTCGGTGTCGACGAGGAGTCTGGCATTCACGAACAGGTTTGGAAATAGAGCGTTGTCCTTGTTGTCGAAAATCGCCCTCAGTTTCACCGTGCCGGTGGTCGTGTCCACCTGGTTGTCAATCGTCAGAAGCTTGCCTTCGGCAATCTTCTTTTCGTTTGAGCGGTTGAATGCTTGCACCGTCATCGTGTGGCCCTGGCGCAATTGACCCTGGATTTGGTCCAGAAAATCTTCCGCTACGTTGAAAATCACGGTGATGGGCTGGAGTTGAGTGACCACGACCAGCGGCGTTGTGCTGTTTGCCTGCACGATATTGCCGGGGTCAACCAAGCGGAGACCAACCCGACCGTCGATGGGAGACTTGATGTGGCAGTAGATGAGGTTCACTCGGGCGTTTTCCAACGCTCCTTCATCATTTTTCACCGTTCCTTCGGTCTGCTTGACCAGTTGCTCCTGGTCCACCACTTGTTGCTGCGCGATGGCATTCCGGTTGTATGCGGCCTGGTAGCGTTCCAGGTCGACTTGCGCTTCCTTCAATAGGGCTTGATCGCGGGCCAGTTGTCCCTCGGCCTGCTTCACGGCAGCTTCGAAGGGACGCGGATCGATGTCAATGAGCGGGTCGCCTTTGCGGACCATTTGGCCTTCGCGGTAGTAGATATTTACAATTTCGCCTTGGACCCGGCTCATGACGGTAACGGTATAGACGGGCGTTACCGTCCCGAGCGCCTCGACGTAAATACCGATGTCGCCCACACGGGCCTTGGCCGCGGTGATCGGTATTCCGCGAGGAACGGCTGCGGATTTGGCATTCGCCGCTTGCTGCGTCGCCACTCCATGCTGGTAGTAGTACAAGCCTCCAGCAAGAAGAACGATGATGACGATGATCAGCAGAGGCGACCGCCACCTTCTCTCCCGCCCGGGAGAATGTCCTGACTCCCGCGGATGCGTAGGTTTCTCTTGATTTGTACTCTTAGGTGTCTGGTCCACCATACACTCCCGGCTTGCGAGAAGCGTCGGCCTTAGATGCGATGATTGTTAATCGACGAGTTGAGCCCAGCCGATTCTCCACAAATTGAATTTGTTGCGTAAACTTCAGACGGCGCAACGGACCTTCATCCCACCAATCTAAAGACGTATTTGTAGCCCGAGTCGTTTCAATCAGCTGGCCGCCTGTTCCAGGCTACAGACTACACACTGCGTGCCGCGCTCGGTATGCAACCCTGGGCCGCCGACCCCCGAGGATTTCGCAATTGCGGGGTCGGTGAGGCCCGCGGCGCAATATTGATGCTGATGAAGCCCGCATTTGTATGTAGCAATCCGTGTAGCCAGTTGAACCTCCTTTTACTTGACCGCAATCGGCCGAGTCAAGGTGCCCCCTTGGGTTGCCGACCCAGCCCGTATTGTATTGCCGAGAGGATTTCGTCGCGAGCCTTTCATGCGTCGGCTAAGCAGGTCCACCGCCAGAATTCTTCTATGGAAGCAAAAAGGCAGTACTAGCACGAAAGGGTTCCTGGATTGGGACCTCGGCTCCATTGTTCCTCGAGGACAAAAGGGCCTAGATGCTTGGTAGAAGGGCCGACTTTTGCTGCCATGAGGGCAGGTCTTGCAATGAGCGGATTCCTTCTGAAGCAGCGGACAGAAACTGGCGTGTATCGATTCGGTACATGGGCGGTTGTCACGTGCAGTCGTGATGCGAGGCACATTCAATCGGCCGCAAGGTCAGATAAACATTCGGAAATTTCTCGACGATGCGGAAATACCTTCGATTTGCAAATGGCCTGAGGAAATTCAGCAAGGCTCGGTTGAAGCCTGAGGAAGCGATTGTTTACGCGCGTGAATGCGTAAAGAAGCGCGTAGCGAATCGCGAGCAGAATTTTTTGAACCTTGTGCAGAAGGGCGTCTTTCAAAATCAGGACAGCCCGTACCTAAGGCTTTTGCATCCGAAAACAATTGGTTTCGACGATCTCAAAGCATGGGTTCTGAGAGACGGCATCGAGGCGACCCTTCACCTCTTGGAGAGCGAAGGGATCTACTTCACGGTAGACGAATTCAAAGGCAAGACTCCGGTCGAGCGCAAAGGGGTCAAGTTCTCCTGCTGTGAAGGGATGTTCGATAACCCGTTCCTTTCCTCCGTCTACGAAGTTCGCAGCGGGGCCACGCGCAGCGCGGGCACGAGAGTACGGATTGATTTCGACTATCTGCACCAGCGATCACTCTATGATGCACTGCTGCTTGACACCCACGGCTGTCTGACCGCGCCGATTGCAAATTGGTTCCCCGTATTTCCGGGAGCTCCAGGTATCAACTCCAGCCTGCGGTTCGCGCATATCGGCAACCCGGTGCGGCGTTGGTTTTCCCAGGTCGCCGAGGATCGTCTGAAGGTCAACTGGGAAAAGAGGTGGGGCATCAAGGTGATCTTTTTCGTCAGCGACTGGTGTGGATCTCCGCTGGCGGAACCTGAATACGTTGCGCTGAACGACGCCGATAAGGTGGCGCGGTGGGCTTCCGAAGCGCTCCAACAACACACGGCTTGCGTGATCTATACCTTTGCTGCTTCCGCCGTGCGGGTTTGTATCGCCGCAGCCGAGGCAAATCTCAACATCAAGGGCACGAAGTTTCTGGTGACGGGTGAGCCGCTCACGCTCCAGAAGAAGAGCGAAATAGAAGCCGCCGGAGCCGTTGCGATTCCAGTCTACGGAATCTCCGAGGCCGGGGTGATCGCCGCCGGATGCAACCAGCCCCACGCGGAGAGCGATCATTGTCACCTGTATAAGGACACCACTGCGGTTATCACGCATCGTTGTAGCGTTCCCCATTGGGGCATTTCCGTGGACTCCTATCTGTTCACCAGCTTGCTCTACGAGTCGCCTAAATTGCTTCTGAATGTGGGAATGGGGGATTACGGCGGTGTCCATTCGGAGTCCTGTCCCTGCGGCCTGGGCCAGATTGGATTTGATACGGTTCTCAGCAACATCCGCAGCTACGAAAAGCTGACCGGTGAAGGAGTGACCTTCGTCGACACCGATTTCATTCGCATCATCGAGAAGGAGCTGCCGGAGAATTTCGGGGGAAAGAGCACCGACTACCAATTGGTGGAGGAAGAAGACGCCCAGGGCCTGCCGCATCTCCTACTGCTAGTTAGCCCCCGCGTTGGAGGCATCAACGAGAAGAATGCCGTGAGCACATTTATGGGGCTGCTGAAGAAGAGCGAAGACAGTCCGGAATCTTGGGCCCAATCGGGAACGGAGATGTGGACGCAATCGAATATCCTGGATGTCGTTCGCGAAAATCCGATCCCCACGGCGAGCGGAAAGATATTGCCCTTCCACTTGCTCAAGCCACAGGATCACCGTTTTCACCGAATCCAAAATGCTGAAGGGGTGCCTTATGCCATATCCATCGCTGAGACTGCGAAGACTCCGGCAAAATAGCGCGTTTCGCCGGCTTGTACGCGAGACAAGTATCACCGTGGACGACTTGATTCAGCCGCTTTTCGTGGTCCGGGGCCACGGAATCAAGCAGGAAATCAGTTCTCTTCCGGAAAACTATCATTTGTCAATCGACTGCCTGGTAGAAGAAGCGAAGAAGGTCCGGGACCTGGGCCTGTCTGCGATTCTTCTGTTCGGTGTTCCCGACGCGAACGAGAAGAATGAAGCGGCCACGGCAGCCTATTCACCTTCCGGGATCGTTCAGGAAGCTTTGCGCGCGTTGAAGAAAAGTGTCCCCGACCTCCTGGTGATTACGGATGTGTGCCTCTGCGAATACACGGTGAATGGTCACTGCGGGCTATTGGAGAATGGCTACCTCGTGAACGACCGGTCTTTGGACCTGCTGGCGCGGACGGCCGTCTCCCATGCGGAAGCAGGCAGCGACATGGTCGCTCCGGCCGCGATGCTGGACGGCCAGATCCAGACGTTGCGCAATGCGCTCGATGCAAACGGGTTTCTTAACCTGCCCATCATGGCTTATTCCGCGAAGTACGCGTCGAAGCTCTATGATCCCTTCTTCAAAGAAGGAACCCAGTCGGCCCTTCTCAACGGCGACAAACGCACTCACCAGATGCCGATCTCGAATTCCGACGAGGCGATGCGCGAAATCGCCGCAGATATCCAGGAAGGCGCGGACATCGTCATGGTCAAACCGGGCCTCTTCTACCTGGACGTCGTCTATCGCGCCAAGCAGGAATTTCACATGCCGCTCGCGGTTTACAACGTCAGCGGTGAGTACGCCATGATCGACGCGGCTGCGCGTCTCGGGCGGCTCGACAGGAACGCAATGATGTACGAGGCCCTGGCCTGTCTGAAGCGGGCAGGTGCAGACATCATCATCACCTATGCCGCAAAACAGGCCGCGAGGTGCCTGGGAGCATAAGGAGACACAATCGTCCTGATGGCTTCGAGGTTTCGGTACAGTCGCCGTGTTTTTTGGCTGCGCGCAGGTTCGTGACCTGAAGCCTCTGGCAGGGCTCGCCACCCAATGCGGCTTTGTTCTCGGAGCCAGGGCGGCTTGCGTTGAGAAACGAGGGGTTCGCCGGCAATCGGATGGAGATCGCGCTTATCGGATTAAATCACGCCACCGCCGCGGTTGGCTTGCGCGAACGTGTGGCCTTTAGCGCTGAGCAAGCCCGTGATGCAGCTGCGCGATTGCAGGCCAGCGGCATTGTGAGAGAGGCGCTTGTCCTCTCCACCTGCAACCGAAGCGAGGTTTACTCAGTCCCGCAGAGTTCGGCGGGGGATGCGCTCGGGACGATCGAGGAGTTTTTCGCCAGCTATCATGGATTGCAAAGAGCGGAGGTGCAAGGAGCGGTTTACCGCTACGTTGATCGGGAAGCGGTCCGCCACCTCTTCCGAGTGGCCTCAGGTCTCGACTCCATGATGCTGGGCGAGGTTGAGATTCTCGGCCAAGTGCGCGAGGCCTATCGCCTTGCGCTCGAGCATCGCACGACAGGACACGTGCTCAACCGCCTGTTTCAGGGGGCACTGGAAGTGGGCAAGCGTGTTAGAGCCGAGACGGAAATCGCCGTGGGCCCGGTGTCTGTTGCTTCTGCCGCCGTTAGGCTCGCCGAACAGATCTTCGGACGCTTCAGCCATCAGTGCGCATTAATTGTTGGCGCGGGCGCCATCAGCGGACAGGTGGTGCGGCATCTACGGGGCCGCGGCATTGCGAATGTGCGTATTCTAAACCGCACCGCGGACAACGCACGCGGGCTCGCGGACCGGTACGGTGGAGAGGTTGTTCCGTGGGATGATCTTCGAGCGCAGCTAGAGTGGCCGGACTTGATTGTGACCTCGGTTTCGACCGCGGATGCCATTCTGACAGCGGAAATGCTTGAAGGCGCCATGGCGTCGCGCAAGAATCGTCCCTTACTGGTGATTGATCTCGGTGTCCCGCGGAATGTCTCGACCGGTGTTGGGTCCATTTACAACCTGTATTTATATGACATCGACCGGCTTTCGGAAATTGTCCAGCAACACAAGCGGGTCCGGGAGAAAGAGGTTTCGCGAGCGGAAGAAATCGTCAACGAGCACGTGCAAAAATTCGCTTGCTGGCAAGCGTGTGCCGCGGCTTCCTCCGTAATCGCTGAGTTTGGGGCGAAGCCCATTGCGGAGCGCGATGCCTGGATACGAAAACGCCTGGCCGAAATGGCGTATCTGACTGAGAGAGAGCACGCCCACGTGGCGGCCGTGCTGCGGAAGCTTCTTAGGAGTGCTTTGCCAAACCCTGATTCATTCCTTTGCAGCGAGTCGAAACTGCGTCAACATTTAGATGGACCGGGCGCACCGAGCGCCGTCCTTCGCCGCGAACAGCACGAGTCCTAAGCTCGCTCTGGGTGCGGCCGCGGGGTGAGCAGCAAAGATGGATTTGCGCGGATTCATTGACGCTTTGGCCGGCGAAGGTCTCCTCCGGCGCGTCACTCAACCCGTCGATTGGAATCTCGAGCTTGGCGAGATTACCAGAGAGAACCAAGTTCCACTGCTATTCGAAAACATCAAGGACTATCCGGGTCAGGCCGTCTTTACCAACGGATTGAGCAGCTTCCCAGCGATCCGGCTTGCCTTGGGTTTCAACTCCGGAATGAATCGCGATGCGATCATATGTGAAGCAAGAAAGAGAATAGCCTCTCCGATCCCGCCGGTCCTTGTAGACACTGGACCGGTGCTCGAAAACGTCATTCCGGGACCTGAGATCGATTTCTTCAAGTTTCCCATTCCCCGCTGGAGCGGCGAAGATGCCGGCCGCTATATCGGCACGTGGCACATCAACGTGACCCGGGATCTGGAAACGGGCACGCGAAACTTAGGCGTTTATAGAATGCAGGTTCTCGGCCCAAATCAAGCAACGGTGAGTACTTACCCAAGGAGCCACTTGTCCCTCCATCTCGCCAAGGCCGAGCAAAAGGGACAACCGCTCGAGATGGCGGTCGCCATTGGTGTGAGCGAGCCCGTGATCATGGCGGCCGGCTCCGGCTACCCGGCGGGTCTCGACGAATACGATTTGGCGGGTGCGCTCCAGGGGGAAAGCATTCGACTCATCCGATGTGGCACCGTGAATCTGGAGGTGCCGGCTGCCTCGGAGATCGTAATTGAGGGCCACATCAAACTGGGTGTCCGTGCACAGGATGGCCCCTACTTTGACTATGCCGGGAAGCCGACGACAAATCCCAAAGCGTATGTGTTTGAAGCGACGCGATTGTCGTTTCGGAAGAATCCCATTTTTCGCGGCGCCGCGATCGGACGGCCCGGCGCGGAAGACCAGCAACTCTTTTCAGTATTGTCGGAGCTGGATCTTCTTGACTTCCATGGGTCGCGGCTGCGCCGGAAGCTCCAAGCTCAATTGATCAAGCGCGGATTCTTCAGAAGTTTTCAATTTGCCGGCCGCATTGGTATTCCGAAGAGGTGGCGCCGCAGGCATTACTGAAGCCTGATTCATCCCGTCGATTGATTGGCTATCCTGACGGGATAACTTTCTCTTGACCAGGCGCGTTGTGCCGCGACGAAAGAACAATTGGCCGATGCACAAGGCTGAGGAATGGTGCCTGCGAGCATCCGCTGCCGCACGGCTCGCGCCGTGGGGCCTTGCCATACGCCCATGAGGCCGCCATCGGTTTGAATATTGCCGATAGGCGATTGGAGGCAGCACATACTGACGGCGCCATCGGCGTGGACAACGGCGGCGGCTTCCGCGTCGGTAGCCCACGGGGCAGGGCAATGCGAAATCGGAGGCGTGCTGGTCCCGAGCATTTGGGGATCGGTTTCAACGCGTTCGCCCGTGGGCCCGATTTCCAGTAATGGGCGCATGGCCGTTTCCATATTGAACGGAACACGCAGCTCTTGCGCCAATGCTCTCGCTCTCGAGATTTTCTCCCTTACTTCCGGCCCGCTCCGCAGAATTTGCCGCTGATAATCGAATACAAAGCCGTTGTGCTCAACGACCCATGCGTCGTTGCAGTCATAGTCGTTCAGATGTGCCAAGTAAGCGCTTGCGTTTAGCCGCGAGGCAAGCCGCAAGAATGGCTCAATCTCATCAATGTTTTCGCGCATCAGCGTCATATTCAGTTCGAGCAAGAAATCTTTTCGGCCCGATGTGGCTGCGGCCTCCGCCAGTGCCTCCAGGTTTCGAACAATTCGGCTCCACTCGGAGCGCCGGATTTTGAAGAAAGTCTCCGGAGTGCCGGCGTCGAGAGACACATTTACGCGCCAGATTTTGGACGACAGCATCCATGCGATGTGGCTCGGCGTGAGCATGGACCCGTTAGTTGTGAAATTAAATTTGACCAGGGGATTTTTGACCGCCTCGACGAAGCGCACGAAGCCGGGCGACATGAATGATTCGCCCAGGCCGGTGAGCGCGACGTCGCAGGATTGACTGTAGCCATTGAGTTCGGCGATCAACAAATCGGCGATGGCATCCGGGTAATGAGCTTTGTCCTTGACCCCTTCCGGAAGACCGTGCGGACACATGACACATTGAAAATTGCAGTAGGAGGTGATTGGAACGATCAATTGGTTCGGCGGCCTCGCAGGCGAGGAATCAGGCGTGCGCGCTTCTATGATTTGGACGGCGGCTCCGCTGACGTGGATGCGATTCGCGCCTTTTCTGAGGGGGAGATAGACGGGAGGTTGATTGGAATACGGCTCGAGGCGTACTGCATGCTGAAAGGCAGGCCGCGATCTCTCCGTTCCTGCCGAATCTATGCGGAAAGTTAAGATCGGATCGCCGTGGTCAGCGAGGGGATTGGATTTGATCGCGCCCGGAACCACGCTGAAGTCCAGTCGCGCAGGTCCATCATCTGCGCATGAGATCTCGATGACGGGTTCATCGGCGTCAATCGATTGCACGAAATCGATCTTCTCAATTGTCTCGATGAATTCTGGGGATTCGGGCACGATGGAGCGCGGTGAAGTCGGAGGTGGTGGCGGCACGCGCGGGTGGGGTTGCTGCAACTCGCGGGCGACATCTTGAAAAACTTCCCGCAAATGCAGCATCGCCTCGAGCGCTCCTTTTCGGCTGCATTTCACGAGTAAGTCTCTGACTATGGTGCGCTGCGGCTCGCCGATATGCTCGGAAGCTTGTCTGAGAAATGGAACGGCTTCTCGCTCCCGTCCGAGAGTTGCCAGGAGTATGCCCAGTTCATAAGCCGCCTGATTGTCGGCGGGGCTGGCGGCAAGGGCCTGCCGAAGTTTTTCTTCCGCCTCCTGTGGCTCCAACAATTTGAGCAGATTCTCGCTGTTCTCAGTTCGTGATTTTTTCCTGGCCGTTTTCGGCTTCGCCATACAATGTCCTTTCCGAGTGAGAAACTTAGAAAGCTCTAATTCGCGCGGGCGAGAATCAGGCGTCGAATCCAGAGGCGTGCAACTCAGAGACCAATCTTGCCAGGGTACGGGGGAATCGAGCGATTCGGAATTGGTTGGAGGGGAGTCCCGATCGGAAGCTCTTCGCTAGCGGTGAAAAGAGGTGTTTATTTCGCCGTCGCTTTCTTGTCCTGGCGCTGGAGATCCTGTTCCGCTGTCCCAATTGCGATTTCTTCGCCGACTTCCCTCACGCTTGATATTCGTCTCCCGACGCGGACCAATCGTGTGGGTGGGTCACCTGGAACGGGACTGCGCGGTGTGAATTGAATCCTCACGTCCGATTTGAGAAACGGATGGCGTCTCACCGGCCAGCGCCGCCTGGACTGGGATGCTGGCGCGGATGATGGTACCTCTTCCCTTCGAGGAAATCTCAAACTTACCCCCAAGTTCGCGAATTCGCTCCCTCATGCCACGGAGGCCTACGCCCTTGGAGGACGGAGCGGACTCGAAATCCTTCAGTATTTCCCGCGGGATCCCGACGCCGTGGTCCTCGACTTGAAGAACAATGGCTCGCTCGTCCTGCGCCAGACGAACAGTAGCAGAATCGGTTTGGGCGTGCTTGTAAACATTTGTGAGACATTCCTGGGCAATGCGGAACAAGGCGATTTGCACTGCAGGAGAAAGTGGAGCTATCGCCCTGGGAAGCTCCAAACGAATTTTGAGTCCGCTGTGGCGGGAAAAATCCTCGGCATGCCAGCGAATCGCCGCGGCCAGACCGAGCTCTTCGAGCATCGGCGGGTGCAGCAAAGAGGAGACATCCCGGACCTCGTCCATGCAAGTTGTCACTAGCGACATGCATTCGCACACCACGTGTTGCAGGCTCTTGTCCAATTTTCCATTTGTGCTTTCCAGGATTCCCAGATTGATTTTCAATCCGGTGAGGTATTGTCCCAGGCTGTCGTGCAGTTCCCGGCTGATCTTTTTCCGTTCCTGATCCTGCAACCGCAGCAATTGGGAGGAGAGTTCGCGAGCGGCATCGGCGGCGCGCCTCTCATCGCTGATGTCGNGCGAGCGGCATCGGCGGCGCGCCTCTCATCGGTGATGTCGGTCATCACGCCGGTCAACTGCTCCAAATTCCCCCGCGTCGCAACCTTGCGCACAAGAATTCGAATCTGACGGCGCTCTCCTTTGGCAGTGAACATCCCGCACTCGAAGTGCCGCGGCTTGCCGTCCTTGGCAACCTCCGCGCATCGCGCTGCCACCGTTTCCCAATCCTCCGGGACCGTATTGTTTTTCCAGAAATCTGTTTCCTTATACCAACGCTCCACCCAGTAACCGAAAATATCTTCCGCGTGTTCGCTCACGTAAGTGAAATCAAGGGTGCCGGGATTGGCCCGCCACAAAACGATTCGCAGCGATTCAGACATTTGCCGCATCTGGGCTTTGGCCTCGAGCAAGTCCCCCCGGGTTTTCACACCGAGCGTGGCGTCCTGGAGAAGAAGGCAGACGCAATTGCCGGCCAGCGGAAACGCCAATAATGCATAGTAGCGTTTGCCGGACTTGTCGTCCCCTCTTCCGATATATCCAAGCAGCAGGGCGGAATCTGCGGAGAGGACTTGGCGGAAGAGGTTCCTTGGATTGGGCTTGTTGGAGGCGCCGTCTTTCACGATCGCAAGAATCGCAAGGAACTCTCTGACCGTGGAGCCAATCTCCTGGGATGCCAATGGATTCACAGCGATGACTTTCCAGGTCCGCACTTCGTTCGGGTACGGCAAATGCATGACGGCTATGCCCAGGGGAAAATTCGCGACGAGTTGTCGGTAAAATTCCGCCAGGGAGGGCCCAAACGCCCCTTCCGGCTCGCCGTCCTGGGAAATCGCCTTGCGCTTTGTCCCTTTGAGGGAAGTCATACCCGCACTCGGACAAGAGAATGCT
>OCOJ01033900.1_pt3 | contig 17130 bp, 9 predicted proteins | sample 1539251 | NCBI WGS metagenome assembly OCOJ01 (sample SAMN01911457, study PRJEB22624) | soil metagenome | biome: Soil | place: Malaysia | collected 2012-04-30 | depth RA_metagenome m | reverse complement strand
GTTCGCTGAATGTTTTTTGCAGCAGCGGAATCAGGAGTTTTCTGTTTTCGATGCGCGCGGCATTCGAACGAAAGCGTTCGTCTTGGCCGACGCTGCGTCCGATTCCCAACAATTGCACGAAGCGCTTCCAAAGGATTTCCGTGCCGACGCCCACGACAAAGTGGCGGCCGTCGCTTCCGTGGAAGACTTCGTAGGGGACGATGTTTGGGTGGGCGTTGCCCCAACGCTGCGGCGAAGCGCCCGCGTTCAGGTAGCTGCTCCCGACATTGGCTAGCCATGTGAATTGCGAATCGAAGAGCGCCATGTCCAGGAATTGGCCACGGCCTGATTTTTCGCGTTCGAAGAACGCCCCGAGAATGCCCATGGCGGCGTACATGCCGCAGGTCATGTCGGCAATGGCGATGGGGTAGCGCATGGGGCCGCCGTCAGGCTCGCCGGTAAAGCTCATCACGCCCGCTTCGGCTTGGGCAATGATGTCGTAACCGGGGCGCTGCGCCTTGGGCCCGCTAAAACCATATCCCGTAATGCTGCAATAGATGAGGCGGGGAAATTTCGCGCAGAGCGTTTCCGGATCGATGGCNTCCGGATCGATGGCTCTTTTTTTCAGCGAAGCGAACGACGGCTGATTCGTAATGAAAACGTCCGCTTGTGAAAGCAATTTTTTGAGCGCTTCGGCGCCGCGAAGGAGGTCGTAGTTCAGCGCAAGAGAGCGCTTATTGCGGTTGGTTGCAAGAAAATAGGCTGACTCGCCGGCGATGAACGGCGGCCCCCAGCCACGTGATTGATCGCCGACGCCAGGGCGCTCGACTTTGATCACATCGGCACCAAAATCGCCGAGAAGCATCGCGCAGTAGGGACCGGCGAGAGCTTCGGTCATTTCCACAACATGAATGCCATCCAGAATGTTGTTCACGGGGTCGCATTATAGCTGACGCGCGGGGGCTTATTTCTTGGGCAGGATGGGAAAGCGATACGGTGTCACGCGAAAGAGCGAGAAAGTTTTCCACTACTGCTGCAGGTGCAATTTTACTTTTGTCTTGACACTCCTCTTTGGCCGAAGCTAGCCTACGCGTACCGGGGGCGTGTGAAACCAATATTTTCGTGCTTTCAATTCATTATTCAGCTTAGGGATTTTCCCGCTGTTTCCCCCACACTATCTCAAACCAGGTGCCGAAAGGGGTTTTGGCAATGAGCAAGAGAATGTTTTTTGCGATCCTGACGTGTACCTTAACGCTTTGCTGCTCACCAGCGCTTTACGGCCAGGCTAACGGCAGTTTTTCGGGCACGGTCCTGGACAAATCGGGATCGGCTATTTCGGGGGCTACGGTCACAGCCATTTCGCAGGGGACCGGCCTGTCTCGCTCGGCGAAGACGGATGACGCCGGCCACTATCTCATCCCCTTGCTCCCCGTATCCGTGTACACGCTGCGAGTCGAATACCAAGGCTTCCAGACCGTGGAAAGCAAAGACCTGCGGTTGCAGGTAAACGAGGCGCGCGAACTCGATTTTACACTCGTGCCCTCGGCCGTTACTGCACAAGTGGAAGTATCCGCCACGGCTGTTGCTGTGGAGACTACCAGTCCCTCCCTCGGTCAGGTCATTACCGCTCAGGAGGTATCACAGCTTCCGCTTAATGGCCGCGATTTCGTTCAGCTCGCCACGCTTGCCCCAGGCACCACGCAAGAAACCAACACCACGAGCTTTTTTAACGGCGGCGGCAGCAGCGAAGTTTCCGCTCGCGGCTCGTTTTCTCTTTCCGTCGGCGGATCCCGTCCGAACAGCACGGACTGGCTTCTAGACGGCAACGACAACAACGAACTCACCGCCGGGGGCATCGGAATTCTATCTTCCATCGACGCGATTCAGGAGTTTAAAGTCCTCACTTATAACTATTCGGCGGAGTATGGCACGCGTGCCGGCCCCACCGTGCTGGTGACCACGAAGTCCGGAAGCAATGATTTCCATGGCTCGCTCTTCGAGTTCTTCCGCAATACCTCGTTGGACGCGAAGAGTTTCTTTGCAACCACGCCGGAACAGTTCAATCTGAATCAGTTTGGTGGTTCCATCGGCGGACCCATTCGGAAGAACAAGACGTTCTTCTTCGTTGATGGCGAACAGAAGTACCAGCGCCACGCCATTACGTTTACCGGATTGGTGCCTACGGACCCTATGCGCCTGGGAGATTTCACAAACAATGCCGTGGGACAACCGAATCCTATCGGTGCGATTACAAACCCATATACCGGCGGCACGGATTTCCTGTGCAACGCCCAGGGTAAGGCTATCCCGGCGAACAGCGACGGCAGCCAAACTCCGGTCGCGGGCGGAGGACCTTGCAACAAGATTCCTTCGAATCTTTTCAATCCCATTGGTCAGGAGTTGATTGCCCTCTATCCTCATGCCAATACGATTAATACCACTAGCTTTTACAACTTCTTGAATGAGCCCGTGCGCAGGCTGGATGAAACGAAGTTTGACGTGAGGCTGGATCACAATTTTTCCGCTTCCGATACGGCGTTCGCGCGCTTCAGCTACGATCAGGCGGTTTCCTACGTCCCGGGTGGGGGTGGCCCCGNGCAATTTCACAGAGTCCTTTTACTTCAGCACCAATCAAGGCCTCATAAATCACGGCCGCAACATTTCGCTGTCCGAGACGCACGTTTTTTCTCCCACCACCGTGAACCAAGTAAATGGCGGTTACAACCGTATTTTTAACTACATCACTTCTCAAGGGACGGGCAGTTGCGCGTCCGCCAAGCTTTCCACTCCTATTCCCGGCGCTAACCTCGACTGCAATGCCCAGAATCAGTGCATCCCTACTGGCATCAGTTGCGGCCTGACCATCACCCAGGTCCTGGGTGGATATTTCTCCGTGGGAGACCGTGGCTTCTCTCCTTTCACGGGTGGAACCAACGTGTTTTCCATCAACGATTCGTTGGATATGATTCGCGGCAAACACGATATTAAGATCGGCGGCGGCATCCGTGCGAATCAGATGAACGTGCGAACCGCCGGCTTCCAGGACGGTTTTTGGATTATGAGCGGCGGAGTGACCGGCGATCCGGAAGCGGATTTTCTTCTGGGTCTTACCCAGCTGGCGCTTCACGACCAAACCTTTAAGGGCGATATTACCGGACGCCGCTGGAAGATTTTCCGGCCTTTTGTTCAGGACGATTGGCGGGTTTCCAAGGATATTACCCTCAATCTGGGTCTGGCTTGGGATTTAACCACTCCCATTTCCGAAGTCTTCAACCGTCAATCGAATTTTAATCCCGCCACTGGTCTATTCGCAGTGGCCGGTCAAAACGCGGGAAAATGGGTAGGGATCCAATTCGATAAGACTGCGCTTGAGCCGCGGATCGGTGTGGCTTGGAAGCCCTGGGGCAGCGAAAAAACCGCCATTCGCGCCGGCTATGCCATCTACCACGATACCTCTTGGAATCAGGGCGCGCAGGGACTGTGGCAAAATCCCCCTTACTATGACGAATCAGATGCTTTCCCCTTCAACAATTGCCCAGCTACAACGCCCTCTGGAACGGCTTCTTTTTGCTCCACGAGCCCTGCTGGCGCTGGCGCTCTAAGTATTTCCTCGGGATTTCAGCTTATTTGCACGGCCACTGTAACAACAGGGTGCCTTCCTCAGGCCACATTGTCGAGCAATTTCGCCACTTTCACCGGCACAATTTTGGCGCAGAATACCAATTTCAAGCTCGGCCGAGTCCAGCAGTTCAATGCAAACGTCGAACGCCAGTTGCCCGGTCAGATCGTCCTCACCGTCGGCTACGCGGGCTCGCGCGGTTCCCACATTTTGATTGACTCTAACAATCTGGAAGTGAACACTCCTTTTGCTTGCACAGGGCCAGGTAACCCTGTCCCCGCCGACGAGGTGCCTGGATATACCCGCGGCTGCGGCCCAGGCGGGAAATTTCTGCCGGTCCCCTATCCAGCCTTCCCTTTCAACATAATCCTGAATATCAGCGACCAGGGCCGCATCCACTACAATTCTTTCCAGACCAAAGCCGAAACCAAGAGTGCACGCNCACGGAGTCTACGCTCTCGTCAGCTACACCTATTCCCGCTCCTACGACAATGGCATGCCTGACGGTCTCGGTTCGAATACTGGTGCAACGTACTACCCTCTCCCCAACTTTTATAACCTGGATTGGGCTCTCTCCCAAATCAATATCAACAGCAACTTCACCGGCAGTGTCGTTTACGATTTGCCCTTCGGCAAGGGCAAACGCTTCGGTTCAAACTGGGGCCCCGGGATGAACACAGCCTTTGGAAACTGGCAGGTGACCGCCATCGAACACATTACCTCCGGCTTCCCGGTTTTCGTTGTCGACAGTCTCGACAATTCCGGCGTTTTCTTCCAGCAGGGAAACAATGGCATCAACATGAACCGTCCCGACCAGGTAGGCGACCCGAACAAGGCCGGGCCGGTTGCCGCGAATCCCAATCCTGCATGCCATCTCTTGGCGGGCCAGACTGCCGGCGGGGTTACAGGTATTGCTCCCGCGCAAGTACATACGGTTGCGGCTTGGTTTAACCCCTGCGCTTTTGCAGCGCCCGCAAATGGGGAGTTGGGCGACGCAAATCGCGCCCCTTTGAACGGTCCGGATTTCGTCAACACCGACTTCTCTCTCATCAAGCAGTTCGCCCTTCCTTGGGAGAACATGGGTTTGAATTTCCGGGCGGAATTCTTCAACCTCTTCAACCATCCACAATTTGGTACGCCGAATGCCGGCAGCAGCCCATTCGTTCCGGATATCAACGCCGCCAGAGGATTTGGAGCCATCAATTCCACCGTCAACAATCCGCGCGTCGTCCAGTTCGGCCTCAAGCTGACGTTCTAGGCCCAAAACGCGAAGAAGCGACTAGAGCTGGAACCCGAGCGTGTTCTGGCCAGAGCCAACCAGCGTTGTGTGTTTCGGCTAGTGGCACTGCTTTTGGCTGACAAAACCTGGGCTCCGTTTGTGGTTGTGAGGCGACCCTCCCCAGTTTTGTGCAAGTGTTGATTCTGCGAGACTTAAACTCCTTTATTTTCATACACTTTTGTAACTGTTGATTCTAAAAGGTTTTCCGTCGATGCGGAGGCGATGCGTGTGATCGCAGTGGACAGCGTAGGGGTCCCGGTCTGGAGTGCGAGGCCGACGTTGGGGAGCAAGTGAAGCGGTTGGAGGTTGAGGTGGCGGGTTGGGCAGCGGGGAAGCTATAAGACGTTAGCGGGGCGCTGTCCCGATGCTAGTCATCCTGAGAGCGGTTGTTGTAAAGCGGACTACGACTATCGATGGCCAATCCGAAAACCCTTGACATTAAAGAACGCGGTTTCGATAATATCGGTTTTCGATATCTAATCTCGATATATCATCTTTGTGGAACTAACCGAAATAACCAAAATCAAGGACCAGGAACTCCTCTCGGGCCTAATCCGCATTCACATTCTCTACCACGCCTGCAAGGAACCGATTTTCGGGCTGGGCATGATCGAAGAGTTGCAGCGGCACGGATACAAGCTCAGCGCCGGTACGCTCTACCCCATGCTCCACGGACTAGAGCGAAAGGGCTTACTCCAGTCCAACAAACTTCGATCGGGTAAACGAAGCCGCAGAGTCTATCGGGCAACAGTAGCTGGAAGGGAGGCAATGCGCCGTGCGAGAGAAAAAGTGAAGATACTTTTGGGCGAGTTAATGGAATAAAGAACTAACACGCTAGCTAATCAGTGTCCGCTGTCTCCGCGTACAGACTTACCAGCTCTAAAGAGGGAGGAACCAGAATTGTGACTACGAATCTCCGGGTGCAGTTCCGAAAACTCCGCGCCATTTTGTTAGCTGTCATCTTCCTCCCGAGTCTGTCAGCCGCGCAAACGAACAGCCCTTCTCCAAAGACACTGACGCTTGAAGACGCAGTGAGCTATGGCTTGCAGCACTATCCTGCGGTACGCGCATCTCTGGAACAGGTAAACGCAGCTCGCGTTGGGGTAACACTTGCGCGGGCTCAATATCTCCCGTTTTTGAGTGGTGTCTATCAGGACAGCCGCGCCACCCAAAATCAGGTGGATGGCATTTGGCTCCCGAGCCCCTTCAATCCCGCAGTCGAGGGGCCCGTCCAACCCTCCAGCGGCAAAAGCTACTGGAACAGCCAGGCGCTAGCTCTCTTTTCCTGGGAGCCGGTTGATTTTGGACTGCGTCCCTCAATCGTGGGACTCGCCAGATCCGCACAAGACAAATCAAATGCCGACCTGGCGGTAACTCGTCTCCAAGTAGCCACAGCAGTAGGCAATTACTTTCTAACGGTGCTGGCCTCCCAGCAGGCAGTGGTAGCAGCCCAGGCAAACGTGGATCGCTGGCAGGTGTTCGATCAGTCGGTTCACACGCTTGTGGATAATGCTTTGAGACCGGGTGCCGACGCTTCTCGCGCCGACGCGCAGCTCGCACTCGCAAAAATTCAACTCTATCAGGCACAACAGGCGGAACAGGTGGCCCTGGCCACGCTTGCGGCTTTGATGGGGACAGCGGGCACTGAGATTCGATTAGATACAGAAAAGTTACTCGATCTGCCGCCCGTCGAGTCGCTGCCGGGGGTTATGCCTGCGGCAAATCCCATCGCCCAGGATCAAATGGCCTTTGTGCGTCAGGTCCAGGCGCAGGAAAAGGTGTTGAGTAAAACCGACTACCCGCGCATCTTCTTTCAATCGGAAGGATTCGCCCGCGGCAGCGAAATTCCGAACAACGGATCGATCATTGGCAACTGGAACGGTTTGGCGCCCGGGCGCGGGAATTGGGTCGCGGGGGTGACGATCACATTCCCGAACATTTTCGACTTCAAGGCACTAGGTGCTCAAAAGCAGATTGCAAAAGCTAACGAAAATTCGCAGCGAGCTTTGTATGACAAGACGATTCAAGACCTGACCGGCCAGGTTCAGGCAGCTCTAGCTCAGTTAAAGAGCGCGCGCCTAGTGGCACAACAAACCCCTGTCGAACTGGCAGCCGCCCGGGCGGCCGAAACTCAATCACGCGCCCGCTATGCTGCCAGTCTCGCGACTCTTGTGGAAGTGGCGGACGCCGAGGGCCTTTTGGCGCAAGCGGAAATGGATGATGCCCTCGCTCGGTTGAATGTATGGCGCAGCCTCTTTGGTTTGGCATACGCACAAGGCGACCTGCAACCTTTTTTGGATGTTCTTCGATCACCGGGACCATGACACGCAACTTTTCCCGGTGACTGCGTTAAGGGGGAGCGAGTTCCATGTGGCTAATTCGAATGGCGTTGAGGCGGCCGGTCACAATACTGGTAGTGGTGATTGCCATTGCCCTGGGTTCCATTCTGGCTGTGAGCAGGATGCCGATCGATATTTTTCCGAAACTCAATCTGCCGGTAATTTACGTCGCCCAACCCTATGGCGGCATGAGCCCGGCCCAAATGGAAGGCTATCTCGTGTACTACTACGAGTATCACTTCCTTTACATCAATGGAATCCAGAGCGTCGAAGACAAGTCGATTCAGGGGAACGGGCTGCTCAAGCTGACTTTTTATCCCGGCACGGACATGAGCCAGGCGCTGGCCCAGACGATCTCCTATGTGAATCGCGCCCGTGCGTTCATGCCTCCCGGAACGGTGTCACCGTTCGTGATCCGTTTCGATGCGGGCACTGTACCGGTGGGCTATCTCGTTTTTTCCAGCGACACGCGCACGGTGGGTGAGATCCAGGATCTAGCGCTCAATCGCGTACGGCCGGCTTTCGCCACATTGCCGGGCCTCACGTCGCCCCCGCCGTTTGGCGGGAATCAACGCGCCATGGTAATTACAGTCAACCCCGACCGCTTACGCGCCTACAATATGTCGCCCGATGAAGTGGTACAGGCCCTCAACAACGGCAACATTCTGCAACCCGCCGGGAATGTACGCACCGGCAGCTTGCTGCGCATCGCTCAAAGCGATTCGGTCACGCCCAATATCCAAGCTCTTGCGGACCTGCCAATAAGGACTGGCTCCGGCCCGACAGTCTTCCTTCACGACGTTGGGACGATACAGGACAGCAGTGACATCTCAACAGGTTACGCGCTCGTGAACGGCCGCCGCTCGGTCTATATCCCCGTGACCAAGCGTCCGGATGCGTCGACAGTGGCCGTAGTGAATGAGGTCAAGGGGAACCTGCCGTATTTCCGAACGTTGGTTCCAGACGATATCAAGATCACATACGAATTGGACCAATCCTCCTACGTCACGGGCGCATTGACTTCCGTCGTCCAGGAAGGGCTCCTCGGAGCGGTCCTGACAGGTCTCATGGTCCTGCTGTTCCTCGGCGACCGGCGTAGTTCCCTCATCGTGGTGGCCACGATTCCGTTTGCTTTGCTTACCTCAGTGGTCGCTCTATGGCTGACAGGCCAGACTATAAACATCATGACGCTTGGCGGTTTGGCTCTAGCGGTAGGCATCTTGGTGGATGAGGGAGTGGTTATAATTGAAAACATTGACAGCACGCTTCAGCGCGACCCGGAAATGCCGCTTGCACGTGGCGTGCTCAATGCGACACGACAAACCTCGTTACCGCTTTTCCTGTCCCTGCTGGCAGTCGTGGCTGTTTTTTTTCCTTCGTTCCTGATGACCGGTGTGGCGCAAGATTTATTCGTGCCACTATCGTTAGCAGTCGCCTTCGCGATGACTGCCTCCTTTCTGCTCTCAATTTCTTTCGTACCTGTGATGTTCCTATGGACGCATCGTCAGATTGAACGAGGGCACAAGGCTCTCATCGCAGGACGATTGGACTTTGACAAGGTGCGCGACCGTTGGGGTACATTCCTCGAACGCCTCAGGGCCATTCGTTGGCTCATCGTGGGGGGGTACGCCGCTATCATGCTTGCCATTGTTCTGTTGCTTGGGCCACGTCTTGGTCAGGAGCTGTTTCCGAACGTGGGCGCGACCCAATTCCGGCTTCGCTTCGATGCTCCCACCGGCACCCGAGCCGAGGATACAGAACTTCTCGTAACTCGAGTGCTGGACCAAATACGGAAGACTGCTGGCGCGGAAAACATCGCCATTACTCTGGGGTATGTCGGCGCGCAGGGCGCAAGCTATCCCATCAATACGGTTTTCCTATGGACCAGCGGGCCTCACGAGGCGGTCATCAATGTGGCGCTCCGGCCCGAAGCCCGCCTCGACATTACCGCCCTTGAGGAAAAGCTACGTCACACGCTGCCCTCGCAGTTCCCCGGTTCAACGTTTTCGTTTGAGCCGGGAGACCTTGTTAGCCAGATCATGAATTTCGGCGCCCCCGCGCCGGTCGAAATTGCTGTGCTTGGACCAGACTTGTCCGCCAGCCGCGCTTACGCCGAGCAAGTGAAGAATGAGTTGAGCAAAATCCGGGACCTACGAGATCTGAAGTACGAGCTACCTCTGGATTATCCGACCGTGGACGTGAAAGTAAATCGCGTTCTAGCCGGGCAGTTGGGCGTAACTACAAATCAGGTGGCCCGCTCGCTATCCGAGGCGACCTATTCCAGCCGCTTTACCACACCCAATTATTGGGCCGATCCGAAGACAGGAATTGCCTACCAGGTGCAGGTGCAATACCCACAGCCGAACATTACGTCGGTGCAGGATGTGCAGAGCATTCCAGTGACGCCGGGTCAAACCCAGCACCCGCTGATTGGGGACCTCGCCACCGTGAGTACCGGCACAACCATGGGCGAGTATGACCGGCGAAACGGTTTCCGGATGCTAATGCTGTCGGCGAATATCGCGGGGCAAGACCTGGGAAGAGTGTCGAAGAGCATCGACACAGCCATCCAACGCGCAGGCACGCCGCCCCGCGGCACGACTGTGCAGGTGCGAGGCCAGATCGCGCCGATGCGCGACACGCTCTCGAATCTTGGCGTCGGACTAAGTCTTGCCATTCTGGCCATCTTTCTTCTGCTGGCCGCAAACTATGAGTCCCTACGGCTGGCCTTTGTGGTTCTCACCACTGCTCCGGCCACGATCTGCGGAGTGATTTTAATGCTCCTCATCACTGGCACTAGCCTCAACATTGAGTCCTACATGGGGGCCATCATGGCTGTCGGCGTAGGAACAGCCAATGCAATCCTGCTCGTTACGTTCGCGAGCCAGCACAGGAAGAGCGGGGCCTCGGCATTCGATTCTGCCATCCAAGGAGTTAAGGAGCGAATGCGACCCATCCTGATGACCAGCGCCGCGATGATTGCCGGGATGATTCCTATGGCGGTGGCAACGGAGGTGACAGCCCCGCTCGGAAAGGCTGTGATCGGCGGGCTGCTGGCTGCTACGTTCACCAATTTGACGGTGCTGCCGTTCGTGTTCTCGATCGTCCAACAGCGGGCGGGCATTTCGTCTCCCTCACTCGATCCCGACGACCCGGAGAGCCGCTATGCCACCAGCTAGCAGCGATCGGACTTGCCGTTTGGTCTTGGAGTGGGCGCTATGAAACATGCTGACCGTATGCTCCTGGTGGCACTTGCCGCGACTTGTCTATGTTTCTCATCCTGCGGACATAGCCCGAGTGGCACAACGTCTGCCGCGAGCCAGACTCCTCAGGTCGAAGTTGTTACCGTAAAATCCCAAAAGCTCAACTCCACTGAACGATTGCCCGCTGAGCTCGTTCCTTATGAAACCGTCGAGATCTATGCCAAGCAGACCGGCTTTGTGAAGTCGATCAGCGTTGATCGTGGCTCGAAGGTAAAGAAAGGTGAACTCATTGCTGAATTGGAGGCTCCCGAATTAGTAGCTCAACGCGCGCAAGCCAATGCCGCTTACGAAAGCTCTGAATCGCAACTGGCGGCGGCACAGGCAAAACTTGCAGCCGATGAGGCTACCTATGGACATATGAAGGCCGCAGCAAAGGTGCCTGGCGTTGTAGCTGCCAACGACCTTGATATTGCTCAAAAGACCGCGCAATCGGATAAAGCAAATGTCGCGGCGCTAGAAAAAATGGCGCAAGCAGCTCAGGAAAACCTTAGAGCGGTCACCCAACTCGAATCCTACTTGAACATCACAGCCCCTTTCGATGGCCAAGTCACAACGAGATATGTTCATCCAGGCGCCTTGGTCGGCCCGGCAGGCGGACCAGGCGCGATGACGCCGATTGTTCGCATCGAAACAACGACGCGCCACCGGCTCGTTGTACCGGTGCCCGAAGATGATGTCGCAGGCGTTCCAGAAGGAACGATGGTGAGTTTTACTGTGCCGTCGTTCCCGGGGAGAACATTTCGCGCTCCCATCGCACGAATCTCGCGGGGTGTGGACGTCAAGACTCGGACTATGCCTGTGGAATTAGATGTGAAGGATCCTCGCGGCGAACTCGTTCCAGGCACGTTCTGCGAGGTGGAATGGCCAATACGGCGGACTTACCCGACTCTTTTTGTTCCAGTTTCTGCAGTGGCTAGCGATCTTCAACGCAGCTTTGTCATCCGCGTCCGCCAGAATCATGCCGAATGGGTGGATGTCAAGACCGGCGTTAGGGTCGATACCATGATCGAAGTCTTTGGCGACTTGCACGAAGGAGACGAAGTTGCGGCACGGGGCACCGACCAACTTCGCGCTGGCACCGAAGTGTCTCCTCAGCTTGTTAGTGCAAGATAGTGGCGGCTTACGAAAGCAAAGCCCCGGATGGCCGTTGAAAAAGGATCATCCGGGGCGGAATTACTCTTGCTTAGCTAGGAACAGGAAAGACAAGCCCCGTCCCTGATGCTAACAGATAGATAGGACCAATGAATTGCATTACTCCTTGCCCGGCTTCCCAAGGGTTGGGGCAGAGCCCGGAAGTGTATAGCGCAGGTCTATGAACGCCAGGCTCGCGTGGGCATTCTTGGGAGCTCCGACAGCAATGGCCCATGGATCGCGAGTAAGGTATGAGTATTGGCCGATCAGGGATAAAGCGCCGTACTTGCCATTCTTCCAGAAATTCTGGATGAAACCGACGGTTCCCTCTTGGATGCTGCGATTCTGTCCGGATTGCACGACGGTGCACCCCTTGAGTGTTGCCGAGCTAGGTCCGAATCCCCAACCGATATTGCAGCCGTTGGCATCGATGGCCACGTTGCGTCCTATGTAAACCAGGCCGTAGTAACCAAATAGGGTGGTGTTCTGATGCGTGAATTCGAAGCCATCGACCGTTGAACTCGCGTGGACGAGCGAAGGACTCCCGTCAACACGGGCGATCAAATCGGGGGCCTGCCCAAAGATGTAGCGGCCACCTCCATCGCTCCAGAAATTATGAGTAAGCAAACGAAGCCCACCCACAACTCCGACGTCCATGTTCACGAAGCCACCGCCGCCGGTGGTGGAAAACTTGGTCGCGGTGATCGGATTGTAGAGTTGAAAGAACCGCGCGAGCCCGCCAATCTCACCGTGGAACCGCTTAGAGGGGTCGACAACAAACTTGGCGATCACGTCCGGGGCGCGGTTTGGAACACTCAGAGTCGTATTCCCATTGTTTAACTCAGCGCCTGGATAGGTTGCAGCGAGGGCGGCCGGTGGCGTAAACGCGCCGCTTCCGTTTGTTCCCCCCGCGTATTGCTCCGGCGCATCCAGAGCAACAGCAAACGCAGCTTTGTCTTCAGGGAAGTGGTAAGCAATGCGAAACTCCGGAATGCGGCCCCAAACCATGCCGAGTTGATAGTTCACGTCCATGTTGTAGGAGAAGAAGACATCTGAAGGCAGTGGTGAGACTCCTACACGATTTACTGTCGCTAGACTCCAGGTCTGACCTCCAAGCAACTCCCACGCACCCTTGCGAACGTCAACCCAGTACAATCGCGACCGCAAGGTGTTACTGTTGCTGCTCACGGCCACGTTTGGGGGATTGTTACCCAGAAAGTCCGCTTCCATGTAGCCGATCACATGAGAACCTTTTACATCTGCGTCCACGCGGAAGCCGATACGGGAGTTCTGCATGCTGAAGCGGAACTCGCTCAGTTGCGTCGCGAACGCGCTGGGCGTTCCGTAAGGGATGCCGCCGAAGTTGGTACCGATGCCGCTGCCACCGTCTCTGCTGCGCCAGACACCCGTAAAATCCATGAATCCTACCGGGGTTAGATAAGCATCGCCAATTTTCAGCTGCAATGGGGAGGTTCCTGGTGCTTGGCTCGCTTCGGCTTGCTCCGAAGCCACGGTGGCCTTCAGGGCATCGTTACTGGCCTTGAGGTCGCCAACCGTGGAAGTGAGTGTGGTAGCGGTGGTTTTGACCTCCGCGCTGGTATTAACAGCTTCGGTGGCTTTGCTGTTGGCTTCGGCGGCGCGGGCATTGGCAGCCGCAGCTTCCTCGCGCGCTTCATCGATCTGGCGGTCGCGCTTGGCGAGCTCTTCCTTCAGCATTTGAAGCTGCTCTTGTTGTGCCTGAATAGCCTGCCGGAGCTCTTCGATCTCGGCGGAAATAGCCGAGTCCGACTTTTCCGCCTTCTTGGCCGCTTTTGGCTTGGCCGGGGCGGCCGGTTTGGCAGGCTTAGGATCAGCGTCCTTGGGTGAATCGGCAAAAGCAATGCCGCAAGTGAGGAACATGGATAGTGCGAGTAGTGCGATTTTTTTCATTGCCTCTCTCTTCTTGAAACGAAATTCGACCGGGTACCAAAAGTATGCGTACCACCCCGCGGCGAGAAGGTAAAAGGCCTGTCTTACGGGTACGTCAACTGAATGTGAATATCCTGTAACAATCTGAGGGAGCCAAACGTAAGCCGTTGAAAATAAGGATGTTAGGGTACTCGGGATCAAGGAGATGCAAGAGAGTAGGAGCTTGCCAAACGTCGACGGCCGCTACGTTCATTTTGGAGCGGCGATCATGAACGCCAGGGTGAGCAGGGTCAGACGGTACTGGTAGGTGGCGTCGGTATCGGCGATATCTGCTTCGGTTTTTTGCAACTCGGCTTGCGTGAACTCGACGATGGAACCGAGGCCCAAGTTGTAACGGGCTTGGGCCAGATCCAAAGACAGATCCGCTTGCTCGCGAAGCTGTTTGGTCACGGAAAGACGTTCGTAAGCGCGGTTGGAATCCTGCCAGGCGTTGCGGACATCGCGGGCGATATTGTCCTGCAGGTCGCGCAGCCTTTGGCGTTGCGCTTCGGTTTGGAGGTCGGCGGCCTTTGCCCTGGCATTGTAGAGGAAGCCGTTGAAGACGGGAATGTTGATGTTCACGCCGACAGCGCCATACCAGTTAGGGATATGGTTGTCGCGGACAGGAGCTTCGCCGACGACCCCGAGAGCGCTGACGGTGGGCATCCAGAGATCGTGCTCGGCAGAGCCGAATTTCTGAGCGGACTGAACTTCAAATTGCAGAGCTTTGATCTCTGGGCGCTGCTGCATGGCTTGTTGGATCAACGGAGCCACGTCCGGCGCGGGAGGCGTAACGGGATTGGTCTCGTCGACAAGCTGGAAATTTTGTTCGTCGGGATAGCCCAGGATGGCCGAGAGCGTGGCGAGAGCAGCCTCGTAATTGTTCTTTGCTTCGAGCTGGAGGAGTTTGGCGCGGGCCAACTCGACTTTGGAGAAGCTGAGGTCGATTTCGGATTTGAGTTTGGCCACCGTGAGGGCTTGCACTTTGTCGACAAGAGTCTGGCGGGCGTCGACGGTTTCGTCGGCCACGCGGACGAGGGCCTTAGTGTCCAGGGTAGTGTAAAAAGCCTGGTCAACGGCGAGAAGAATGTCGGCGCGAGTGGCGGCAGCATTTTGATCTTCCGCTTTGGCGCCGTATTCGGAACTGGAAAGCAGATTGGTTGTGCGGCCGAAATCCGTGACCAGTTGGCTGACGGTTGCGCCTCCAGCGGCGCGCGGGAAGAGGATGGGATTGTTTAGAAAGCCGGCCGTGAGGCGGCTGCCCGGGTTGGCATCCACGGCGGTGAGGCTGAGGTAGGCGGTAGGCAAGAGAGCCGAGCGGGATTCGCGCACGAATTGCTGTGAGATAAGAGCACGCAACCTGCCGACGGTGATCTGAGGATTGTTCTTGATGGCCAGAGCTTCGGCTTGCGCTAAGGTTAACTGCGTAGCGGCTGATGAGTTCTGTGCCGGCGCCTGAGAATTCGCAGGATTGCCTGGAACTTGTGCGTGGAGGGTGGAACAAGCCAGGGCGAGAAGAAGCGGCAGCAAAACCCCGGCTTTTTTCACGAGTGTGCCTCCTCAGCAGTCTGTTCTTCCCGCCTTCCGTGGACGACGAGATAGGCGGCAGGAACCAAGTAGACGGTCACGACCACGGAAACCAACAACCCGCCGATAATCGCTCGAGCGAGCGGCGCGTACTGTTCGCTACCGGGTTCGGCTCCGATGGCCATGGGGATCATGCCGAGAACGGTTGCAAAGGACGTCATCAAGATGGGACGGAGACGCATCCGGGACGCAAGCGAGACGGCCTCTTTGACCGGCTTGCCATCGTGGTGCAGGTGGCGCGCAAACTCCACGATCAAAATGCTGTTCGAAACCACGATGCCCACCATCATGACCACGCCCATGAGGGACATCACGTTCAGCGTTGTTCCTGTAACCAGCAGGAAGAGCAGCACTCCGGCAAGTCCGGGAGGAATCGCAAGCAGAATAATGAAGGGATCTTTCCAGGAAGCGAACTGAGCCACGAGTATCAGATAGACGAGTACAACCGACAGAATGAGGCCGATAGCAAAGCTTTTGAAGGAAGCGCGCATGCCTTGCACCGAGCCGCGGAGGTTCACGCGGACGCCTTCAGGAAGCTTGGTTTTCTTGAGGATGTCCTCGACTTTGCTGGTGACCCCGCCAATGTCCTCGGTTTTCGGGGAAACGTAAACATCCACGACGCGGAATAACTGGTAGTGATCGACTTCGGTGGGGGAAGGAATGGTTTTCACTTTGACGATTGTGTCCAGGAAGGTCGGCTGGGTGCTTTTGATGCCGCGCAAAGGGATTTGCTTGAGATCGGTAAGCGTTTTGACGGCGTCCTCAGGGTATTGCACCGTGAGCATGTAGGGATTGCCGCTTTTCGGATCGATCCAATAATTTGGGGCGATCATGCCGTTGGACGTGAGCGCGGTAATCACGTTGTCGACGATTTCTTTCTGAGAAAGCCCCAGCAGCCCAGCTTTTTCGCGATCCACATCCAGTTCGAGAGCCGGGTAATCGATGTCCTGGGGAATGAGCACGTCGTTTACATCTTTGAGTGCGCGAACCGGGCGAGCGATCTTGGCGGCCGTTGCGTAGACGTTGTCCAGGTCATTCCCGCTGACTTGGATGTCGATAGGCGCGGGGAGACCGAGATTGATGACAGCGTCTACCAAACCGCCAGATTGAAAATAGGTGCTGAGCTGGGGGAGTTTTTGGCTAAGCTGTTCGCGCACTCTGCGCATGTACTCATAGCTGCCCACTTTGTGTCCCTCTTTTAGACTGACCTGAACGAACGCGGTGTGGGGCGCGGAATTCGGCGTGTAGATGGCTGAAAAATCCGTGGTGATACCGATGTTCGAGACGATGATCTGCAGCTCGTTTTGGGGAACCACGGTGCGGATAATCTGTTCAACTTGCTTAACGTAGTCTTCTGTCAGTTCGACCCTGGTTCCGGAGGGAGCTTTTAGGTTGATGACGAATTGACCGGGATCCGTGCGCGGGAAAAAGGAGACGCCCAGGAGAGGATAGAGAGCAAGACAAAGCAGGGACCCCCCCGCGAGAACCGCCAAGGTTGCGCCCGGTTTCACCAGCGAGGTGCCAAGGGTCTGGTCGTACTTGCCGAGCATTTTCTTGAAATATATATTGAAGATTCGACCGATGCCGTCCCATCTCCAAGTGAAGGTGTCCCCCAATTCTTCGTCAGCCTGGCGGTGCTTGATCAGCTTGGCGCAAAAGAGCGGCACAACCGACATTGCCACGAAGTAGGAGGCGAAGAGCGAGAGCACGACTCCCATGGCGAGAGCCACGAACAGAAAGCGGCTAACACCGTAGAGAAACACCACTGGGAAGAAGACGATGGAGGTGGTGAGAGTGGCGGCCAGGACCGCGAGGCCGACTTCCTGGCCGCCTTTTTCGGCAGCCACTTCCGGAGATTCGCCTAATTCCAAATGGCGAAAGATGTTCTCGAGGACGATGACAGAATTGTCGATCAATCTGGAGAAAGCGAGGGCGAGGCCGCCGAGCACCATGGTGTTGACGGTGCCGCCGGCTCCTCCGAGGGCA
>OCOJ01046690.1_pt1 | contig 17182 bp, 15 predicted proteins | sample 1539251 | NCBI WGS metagenome assembly OCOJ01 (sample SAMN01911457, study PRJEB22624) | soil metagenome | biome: Soil | place: Malaysia | collected 2012-04-30 | depth RA_metagenome m | reverse complement strand
ACGCTACCGGCAGTTCTACCAGATCGGCGCGGAGATCATCGGGCCGCCCGCGGCGGGAAGCGAGTCTCCCGCGCGCGACGCCGAAGTGCTGGAGATGCTGGCCACGCTCCTCGATCGGCTCGGGATCAAAGGCTGGAAGCTAGAACTGAATTCGGTGGGATGTCCGAACGACCGCGCCAAGTTCAACGAGGCGCTGCGCAAGGCGCTCGAACCGGTCGTGGGAAAAATGTGCGCGGATTGTCAGCGGCGGGCGGTGACCAATCCCTTGCGCATCTTCGACTGCAAAGTTCCCGAGGATCAGCCGATCATCGACAAACTGCCCCGCATCAGCCATTTTCTGGATGAGCCGTGCCGCAAGCATTTCGAAGAGGTGCAGCAGATCCTTAAGTCGGTGGGTGTCGATTTTCATATCAACGACCGCCTCGTCCGCGGGCTCGATTACTACACGCGCACGGCATTCGAATTCACGCACGGAGCTCTGGGCGCGCAGAACGCAATCCTCGGCGGTGGACGCTACGACGGATTGTCCGAGGCGCTGGGTGGCCCGGCTGCTCCGGGAATCGGGTTCGCCATTGGTGAGGACCGCCTGGTCATGTCGCTGCAGGCGACCGCCGAGAGCGTGACTCCTAAGCTTGATGTCTATGTCGCTCCGCTGGGCGCGGGCATGAACGGCGAAGCGGCGCGCCTGGCGCGGGAACTGCGACGCAGCGATCTGGTGGTCGATCTGGGCGACGAAACCTTCCGGCTGAAAAAATCGTTTGAGGCGGCGACCAAGGCGGGCGCAAAATACATTCTGATCGTGGGCGAGAATGAGGTGAAGGCCGGCGCGTTCGCGCTCAAGAATCTCGCGACGGGCGAGCAGGTGTCGGTACCAAGAGGCGAACTGGTGGCAAAGATTCGGGGCTGAAGCCCTTGTTCTTTTTTCCAGGGGGAGTTGTCGCAGGCTGAAATTCGGCGCGACCCGGCGTTTCCCATCGACGTTCGCAACGGCAGGAGGGCAATCATGAAGCACGGTTGGATGGCTTGTTTTCTCGCAGTTTGCCTGGCAGCGGCCGGGTTTGCGCAAACCGCCGCGCCGGCCAAGGCGTTAAGTCCGCTTGAGCAATCGCTGATTGACAACGAGAAGCAATTCATCGCCGCGGCCAAGAAGGGCGACGTCGAGTATCTCAAGCGTACCTTGAGCGATGACTTCTCCTTCGTCGGCTCCGACGGCCAGCTGTACGACCGCCAGAATGCGATCGATGAGATGGGCGACGGCGGAGTTGAACTCACGGCATACAACATGAAAGTCATCACACAGGGCGACACGGTGGCGATTGTGACGTACGACGTGATCCTCCACATCCCGCCGGTCGAAGATCAGGGACCGCCGCCGCGCTATCAGCATTGGAGCTCGGTTTGGGTCAAGCATGGGGATACGTGGAAGCTAAAGTTCCAGCAAACCACTCCCACGCATTGGGGCGACTGGTAAGGATTTGCAGGGGTCACGGCTAACAGTGCCGGATCGCGCGAGTCTAATTGTTGACTGTCCCGCGCAGGCTGCCTAATATCGGCCGTGCACAATAGGAAATGGCTCATTCTGCAGGCAAGAACGGAAGAATTTATCGCAGGAGCACTGTTATGAAACCGTTTGGAATACTTTTGACGACGTTACTGCTGCTGGTGGTCGCAGCAGCGGCGCAAGAAGCGCCGAAGCCGGGCCCGGAGCACAAGAAGTTGGACGTCTTCGCCGGCTCGTGGACACTCGAGGGTGACATCAAGCCGACCCCCATGGGTCCGGGCGGCAAGATGACCGAGAACGAAAAATGCGAGTGGATGGACGGCAGTTTCTTTCTGGTGTGCCACGTCGACTTCAAGAGCGCCAGCATGGGCAGCGGCTCGGGGCTGTCGGTGATGGGATACTCCAGCGATGACAAGGTCTACACCTACCACGAGTTCAACAGCTGGGGCGAGACGATGAATTCGAAGGGTTCGGTCGACGGCAACACGTGGACCTGGACCAGCGACGAGAAGATGGGCAATACCCCCATGAAGGGACGATTCATCATGAAGCTGACCTCGGCGACGGCTTATACCTTCACTTACGAAACTTCGCCCGACGGCACGCAGTGGACTCTGTTGGTTGACGGGACTGCGACAAAAAAATAGCCCCTCGATTCCAGCGGACGGGCTTGAGCGGCGGGCCGAAGCTGTTTCCTTCTCTTTGAGCCAGCGCTAGGTTCACTTTGAAACCAAACCAAGGGAGCTGCGATTGCGCAGAAGCAGGCAGATTTCGCGCGAAGGTGGAGTACAATGCTGCGGGTCCTTGAGGTAATAAGGAAGGTCCCCAGGAAGATGTCATCGGAGGAGTTCCAATGAGCCAATTGTTAGAAGATTTCATGGTTTGCGCCGACCTGCACGATTGGCCTATAGCGATCCGATACTGCAATGGGCTCAACATGACGGAGATGTTGCAGGGCTTGAACTATCTGCAGCGAGAGCAGCTCGATGACATGCAAGCCCAACTGGGGATCTACGCGAACCAATACGGCTGGGGGGCGGAGCGCATCGCGTGGGCGATGGAGGTAGTCCGGAACCGGCGGCTGCCCGCGGCCGCACCGGGCGATCTGGAAGCGACCGGACAGGTGCAGGATGCCAGGAACTTCCTGGCCAGGGCGAGCGCCCGGCGGCCTCCGAGCCAGAAGCGATTGAAGATTACGCTGTTCTGGACACGAAATGCACAGAGCGAGTCCTTTAGCTCAGCGCTCATTCAGAAGGCGCAAGAGCTGCTGCGGTTGAACGGAGACAGATTCACGTTAGACGTGCTGCCGGTGCGCACCATCTTGCCGACCGACAAGACCCTGAACGAAACGGATCCGGAATCGTGCGGAAGCAGCGACTTCGTGGAGGTTCAGCAGCTGGCCACCAGCAGCCCGGCTCACACGGTGGAGCGGCTTCCGGTGATCTTCTATATGTCGGAAACGGTATTAGGGCCCTACGGGACCGTGCGCGATCCCATCTCGCACGGCTGCGGCTATCAACCCTCACCTGGCAAGGGCTTCGCCATGATCAACGGCCGGGGCGTCGGGGCGGACCGGGTTACCCTGCTGCATGAGGTCGGCCACGGAGCTGGCATGCCCCACGAGCCCGATGGAAGCGGGAACTTCATGAGCCGCGATTCGAACCGGAGTAAGATCAACCCCACGCAGTTAGCCAAGTTTGCACGGGCGTTTTTCTGTGCCTGATAAGACAGGCTGGGACAGGTTCAGGGTCTATCGCTTTCCCACATTGCGATGATCTTCGCGACGTTGGATCCCGCTTACGCCCAAGGCCAACGTTTATAATCTTACCTTCAGCACATCGTTCACATTTTCACTGGAAGGATCTCTGTTGCTCGACTTTTTAGGCGATCTACGACGCACCCACATGTGCGGGGAGCTGCGCGCCTCCGACGCGGGGGGAAAAGCTGTGCTCATGGGCTGGGTGGGACGGCGGCGCGACCTGGGCAGCATCATTTTCATTGATCTGCGCGACCGCACCGGTGTGACCCAGGTTGTGCTGAATCGCGAACTGAACCCGGAGGCGCACGACAAAGCCGACCTTCTGCGCAACGAATATGTGATCGCAGCGATCGGTACCGTCAAGCGGCGCGACGCCGACACCATCAACAAAAATATCCCCACGGGCGAGATCGAACTCGTCGCCGACGAGATTCGCATTCTCAACGAATCGAAGCAGCTGCCGTTCCTGCCTTCCGACACGGCGCTGACCAACGAAGAGACGCGGCTGAAATATCGCTACATCGATTTGCGGCGTGACGTCATGCAGTTCAACATCGAGACGCGTCATAAAGTGGCCAAGGCGATTCGCGATTATCTGTCTTCCCAGGGATTCTTCGAGATCGAGACGCCGTTTATGACGCGGTCGACGCCCGAAGGCGCGCGCGACTATCTCGTGCCGAGCCGCGTCCAGCCGGGCTGCTTCTATGCGCTGCCGCAGTCGCCGCAGATGTTCAAGCAGATCCTGATGATCGCCGGATTCGACAAATATTTTCAGATCGTGCGCTGCTTTCGCGATGAGGATTTTCGCGCCGACCGCCAGGCCGAGTTCACGCAGATCGATCTGGAAATGTCATTCCCGCAGCCGGAGCGTGTGTGGGAAGTCGTCGAGGGCTTTCTGGTTGCGGCGTTCCACGCGGCCGGCTTCGAGATCAACACTCCATTCCCGCGCATGGATTATGACGAAGCGATTCGGCTCTATGGCATCGACAAACCGGATTTGCGGCTGCCGCCGTTCACCGATGTGAAGGAATGCTTCGCGCCGGAAGATCTGCAGCAGCTGGCGGTGAATGCGAATCTGCCAGTGGTGACGATTCGCATTCCAAAGGTGGGCGAGCTTTCACGTGCCGAGCGGGACGCGATCAAACCGCTATTCATTTCCAAAGGCGGCGCGAAGGTCTTCGAAGACTTCAAGCGTATGGAGAAGAATTTTGCCGAGCCGGCGGCGAAGATCAGATCGAAGAGCGGGGCTGAGGCTGACGACTTGATTGTGATTGTGGCCGGGTCAGCACAAGCCGGCGAGCAGACTGCGCTTCCTGAGCATCGCAAGGTCACGCCGCAGGAGCTGGCGATCTACGCATCGGCGGGACTGCTGCGCATCGCGCTGGCGCAGAAATATGCGGATAGGCACAAGTGTTTTCAGCACGGAGACTTCAGATTCTTGTGGGTCACGAACTTTCCCATGTTCGAGTGGGACGAGGGCGAGAAGCAGTGGATGGCGGCACACCATCCGTTCACCTCGCCGCATGAAGAGGACATGAAGCTGCTCGAAGCGGGCGTCGAGTCGGTGAACGATCCGAATTCGACGCTGAGCGCGGTGCGGGCGCTGGCTTACGACGTGGTGCTCAACGGCACGGAGTTGGGCTCGGGCTCGATCCGTATTCACCGCCAGGATATTCAGCGCAAAATTTTCCGCGCTTTGGGGATGACGGAAGAAGAAGCCAAGGCGCGCTTCGGATTTTTCCTCGAAGCGCTGGAGTATGGCACGCCTCCGCACGGAGGGATCGCGCTGGGCCTTGACCGCATCGTGATGATCCTGGCCGGCGCCGAAAGCCTGCGCGAGGTGATTCCCTTCCCCAAGACCGCCCGTGCCGTGGACCTGATGGTCGACGCCCCGACCCCGGTGGGAGAGAAGCAGCTAAGGGAGTTGGGGATTCAGATCAGGAAGTGATGCTCGGCCGAGGGACCGTATAGCTTGCCGGTCTCCCGCTCGTCGTTTGGACAGAGGTTCCAAGATGTGCTTTTGGGCGGCGCCGGCCTTGAGGCCTGCGATTGGCGGGATGCGGCTTTTGGGTGGCGCAGCGCTTCAGCGCTGCGATTGATTCCTCTCTCAAATGAAGCGGCTTTAGCCGCCGAGGCTCCTCAGAGGCTAAAGCCTGCTTCTCAACAGAGCCTTACCGCAGGCCTAAAGGCCTGCGCCACCGTAAAGCACTGCTTTGATCTTGGCAGCAGTTGGATCTCAAGCGCTCAGCCTTAATCGCTCAGGAACGTCATCCAGAACAAACCCGGGATAGGCTGAGCTGTAGGGGTGCTTCTCCGGAGTCGAGGCCAATCCACGTTTCACAGGATTCTGCCGGATGTAGTATCGGAAATTAATGTATTCTTCGACATCCCTCACGCGGCGGTCGTAGTAACTCGGTTGCCAGATTTCTCCAGCGAATCCGAGTTCCTTCCTGGCTCGATACGAAAATCCGCCTTTGATGAACTGTACCGCCTGCTCCAGGCTCGATGTCGGAGTGATAAGCAAGTGGAAGTGATTGGGCATGATCACAAATTCACGCAGCAGATACTTCCTTTGGAGCCGATAGTGCAAAAGGGTCTCGATGAATGGAAGGGAGAACCGTTCGGACTGAAACAGGTTTTGCTTCTGAAACGTCGAGGCTGTGATGAAGTAGGTGGCACGGCCGGTACTGCCTCTAGGTGGCGCTGCCATAGTTACCTCGGCTCAACCTTTAACGCCACTCTACCGCAGCNGCTGGAAGCGCTGCGCCACCCAAAGGCACCTCTGCGAGGACAATTGTTCCGATTTGAAACATCGTCGGCGCTCCCTGTGCTAGTCTGCCTGCTATGGCTCAACGCACGTCTAGCGGGCACAAGAAATCTTCCTCCGGAAAATCCTCTTCCAAAAGATCGCGCGGCATTTTACGGCGAGGCCCGGGGTCTCCCGCTCACCTTCCCGCCCACCGCAAGCACTTCCTCAGCGACAAGGTCGCGCATTTCACCGAATCCGTCATCCGCGAGATGACGCGGCAAGCCATGCTGCACGACGCCGTCAATCTGGCGCAGGGATTCCCTGACTTCCCCGCTCCCGCCGAGATCAAGCACGCCGCGCAGCAAGCCGTTGCCGCGGACGTGAATCAGTACGCCATCACCTGGGGCGCAAAGAGTCTGCGCAACGCGATTGCGCGCCAGATGGGCGTGTGGCAAGGGATTGCAGTCGATCCCGAAAAAGAGGTCACCGTGTGCTGCGGTTCGACCGAGGCGATGATTTCGACCCTTCTCGCGGTGTGCAACGCGGGCGATGAAGTCGTCATCTTCGAGNGAGCCGTTCTATGAAAACTACGGGCCGGACTCGGTGCTGAGCGGGGCCAAGCCGAAGTTCGTCAAGCTGCGTCCGCCGCAAGAAGAAAACGGCGAGTGGACCTTTGACGAGAAAGAATTACGCCGCGCCTTCGACAAGCACACGAAGGCCATCATCCTCAACACGCCGAACAATCCCACGGGCAAGGTGTTCACACGGACGGAGCTCGAGCTGATTCGCGACTTGTGCGTCGAGTTCGACGTGCTGGCGATCACCGACGAAATCTACGAGCACATTCTCTACGACGGCACCGAGCACATTTCCATGGCGTCACTTGACGGCATGCGCGAGCGCACGGTGACCATCAATGGCATGTCGAAGACCTACAGCGTGACTGGATGGCGCGTGGGCTGGGCCGTCGCGCCCGAAAAGATGACCAACGCGATCCGCAAGGTGCATGATTTTCTGACCGTGGGCGCGCCGGCGCCCCTGCAGGAAGCGGGAGCTATCGCCCTGAGCCTGCCTCCGGAGTATTACGCCAAACTATCTGAGGGATACCGCGTGCGACGCGATCACCTGATTCCGGGGCTGGCTGCGGCGGGGTTCAAATGTTTTCTTCCGCGAGGCGCGTATTACGTGATCACGGACATTTCGGCATTCGGCTTTGCCGATGACGTATCGTTCACCAACTACCTAGTGAAAGACATCGGCGTGGCGGCCGTGCCGGGATCAAGCTTCTATCGCGATCCGCGCGATGGAGCACAACAGGTGCGCTTCGCCTTCTGCAAGAAACCCGATACGCTGGACGAAGCGGCCTGCAGGTTAGTGAAATTGCGCCGCTAGAGCGGTCGGGGCAAGGCCCGGCCGGACAGTCGAAGCTACATTCTCCCAAGAGTCAGCCAGTAATCCGGTTGTGTAATACTGTGCAGATCACGCTTGGCCCTCGTGGCGACTCTTGAGAATCAAACGACGCACCTGGTGGTGCTAGGCAGCCCCCCGTTACTCCTGCTTGAGCTGGACCAGCATTTTCCGAATGGATTGTCCCAGCTCGGCCGGAGAGTGGATGGAATAGGTTTTCCCGTCCAGAGCTCTGGTCAACTGCGCGATGCCGTCCGGGAAATCCGGTCCCGGCCAGGGGAAATACGCGAAGTAGAAAAAAGGCGGGCTGACGGCCGTTCTCTCGGGGAGCAGCTTAGCTGCGACCTTGCCCTGAATGCGCGAGCTCGGGCCGAGAAAAACAACTGCATCCGACGGCTCGGTCTCGGCCAGCTCTTTGCTTACCAGCTCGATCAGGAACTCGGGCGAGTTCCGCCGTTGCAGAGCTTGCACGGAGACACTCCCGGTCTCAATGCTTTGCAGAGCGTGAGCGAGGTCGATGAAAGCGTCGCCGTCGAAATGATCATGGCGGAAGATCTCGCGTTGCTGCTCCAGATTGAAGGCGACCACGCGCACCGCCTTGTACGGCGTCTGGCGAAGCAATGAGTAAAGCGATTCGAGCAGGAAAGCACGATCCCATGCCCGCAATTGAGACCGAAAGGGATTCATGGGCGCGGCATCGAGCAAAACGGTGAGACGAATGCTTCCGCCGCACTGCGCCGGAACGATGTCGGCCGCAGGCTTGATGAGCGGCTCCACGGTCTGTGGCTGGATGGCCAAAGGCAGGCTGCGCTGGGACCGACTGGCGGTGACGTGAAGCTTCCATCGCTTGCGGCGAGTTCGATTGCGGTTATCCGCGATCAGGATCTCAACCGTGTAATTGCCCTCGCCCACCGCGAAGGCGCCGCTCACGGTCAGCATCGTTTTGACCTTGGACGGATTCGTACGGCCGGCCATGTCTTGAGGAAGCTCAGGCAGAGGAACACTCTCTCCCAGCAACGTCGAGGCCTTGCCCTCTGGCGTAACTCGCGCAAAAGCGGCCAAAGTGGATTTCTTGCCCTCGAAAACTCCCAGCCGGCAGCGCACGATGTAGCCGGAGTCGAAGCGGAAGGTGAAGTCGAGCGATGGCCTCCACTCTTCGATCGAGCATTTCAATGAATCGGGTGTAGGAGCATTGAAGGCCCGGCCAACCTGCTCCGCCGCTGAGGGGCTCAATGGCATTTGCGCGCTCGCCGTTGCCGTGAGAATCGCACACATCAGCGCGCACGGGATAAGGCAAATCCTGGACACGGTGCGGGAGATATAACCTTGAGATTCTAGCGCAGAAAAGTCCCGACCCGACAAAAGCGACAGGTGTTGCGCAACGGCTGAGGTTTCCACTGGCTTCTGCGGTATACTGCGCTGAAGCGCGGTCATCTTCCGGGAGAGACGTGCCATCATGGCGGTGAATGCAGTCGAAGAGGTAGCAGCACAGGTTCCGGCGGATGATTTTCAGGCGCTGGAAGACAGGGTCTATCGCACCATAGAGCTGTACAAGGCGGCGCGCCAGGCCCAGGCGGCAGCGGAACGCGACGTTCAGCGGCTGCGCCAGCAGGTGGAAGAACGCGAGGAGCAACTGGATACCTTGCGCCGCGAGGCGGTGCAGCTGCGCAAGGAGCGCGAGGAAATTCGCGGGCGGATCGAGAAGATGCTGGCGCGGATCGAATCGATTGCCGAAGAGCAGGCCGCGAGTTAAATCGTCGGTCTTGTATCGTGCGGCTTTACTGACCGCGGTCGAAGGGCGAGGGCTTCGAGCTGAGGAGTGAATCGGCGATGGCAACAGCGACCAAAGATCAACCGGTGAAAGCCGCGCAGAACGCCAGCGTGCGGGTGGAGATTTTCGATCAGGCCTACAACCTGCGCGGAACCGATCCAGAATACATTCTCAAGCTGGCTGAATATGTCGATGCCAAGATGCGGGCCGTGGCCGAAGCCACCAATACCATCGACACCGTGCGCCTGGCGGTGCTCGCGGCACTGAATATCGCCGATGAATATCATCTTCTGAAACGCAGGCAGGATGGCGGCCTGGCCGCTTACGAAAAACGCGCCCACCGACTGGCCGACGCGCTGGACGAGGTCCTGAAGGAGAGCCGCAAGGCAGGGTAGTCCAAGCGCGCATGTAATTCGCGTTCGTCCCTCCACTCTTGTTCCGCAATCCGGCTCCGAGCGCTCCTGCAAGCCTTTCGTCGCGTCCATCTGTTACTTTAGTTGCAAGCGGCCTGCCAACTTTTTGCGGCCTTGCCCTTGCCAAGCGCGCCGGATTTGCCTAGCATCCAAATTGAAAGCCGGCCTGCGGGGTTGGTGATGGTGGTAACCGATTTTTGAACCAACACTGAATNNGGGGCCTGACTCGAACTAGGATCCGGTGAGCGATGCTCCGCCATGCGGAGATGCCTAAAGGGTCTCGGCGGGTTCCCAACGTCTTACGACGGGTTCATTCTCGGCCCGCCACACGGCACAGTGGGTCGGCTTGAAATGTCTGCATTGTGGCGCGGGCACTCCTGCCCGCGAATCTCTGCGCCCGCTCGAACCCGTCCAAGCTGCTACACTGATTTCGAAAGCGAATCCCCGCATCCTGCATCTAACTTACTGTGCACCCGCAACTTTTTCATATCGGCTCATTCTTTCTCCCCACCTATGGATTTCTGGTCGCTCTTGGCGTCCTGATCGGATTGTGGATCGGCGCCCGCAATGCTGAGCGTCTGGGCATTGACGGCGAGAAGGCATGGAACTTCGGCATTCTCGTCGTTCTCTGCGGCATTGTGGGCGCGAAGGTCCTCTACATCATCAATGACTGGACCTACTACACCGCTCATCCGCGGGAAATCTTCAGCATCTCGACGTTGCAGGCAGGTGGCGTCTTTTCCGGAGGCCTGCTCGCGGCCTTTTTGGCGGCGGCGTGGTATGTGCGCACGCGTCATCTGCCGCCCTTGGGAACCTGCGACGCGTTTGCGCCGGGCCTGGCGATGGGACATGCGATCGGCCGCCTGGGCTGCTTCGCAGCCGGATGCTGCTACGGCAAGCCGACGCATCACTGGTGGGGAGTGACGTTTACCAATCCCCTGGCGAATGCGATCACCGGCACGCCCCTGAACAAGCCGCTGGAGCCGACGCAGTTGTTTGAGTCGGCGGTGGAGCTGACGAACTTCTTTATCCTGATGTGGCTGCTCAAGCGCAGAAAGTTCGACGGGCAGATTATTGGCGCGTTCATGTTTCTCTACGGCGTGGCGCGTTTCTTTCTGGAGTTTATCCGCGACGATCCCGGCCGTGGCTCCGTCTTCGGCGGCGCGATGTCGGGGACGCAATTGATCGCGATTGGGCTGGTCCTTGGAGGCGGGCTGATCTGGTGGCTGCGCCCGGGATGAAGGCCGTGCCTGCGCAGGCGACGAGCGCGACGCGGTAGACATTCCTAAGTCCTTAACTCTTCGGACTCCATGCTAAGCTTTCGTCCGCTATGGACCAAGAACAGAAGCTTTTCTTGCGTCGTCGCCTACGTGATGCTTCGAAGAGCCAGCCTGAGCTGAAAAAGCTAAAGCCCCTTCTTTTGCGCTTTGGCGGCGACTATCTTGTCGCTCCACCGAAGCCCGATCCCGATCTCCTTCGCTTGCTGCAATGGGGAATCGTGACAGGAGGAAGAATCGTACTCAAACCGATGAAGCGAAGCTCGTGTCACGAGAACGTTTCTGTGCTTTGGAGGAAGCGCAGGTTCGGCACAGTCGGCATCGCGACGGGCTATGCGCTTAGCGAGGATGGACTGTGGCGCCAACACACATGGGGATTGTTAAGAGATGGAATATTGGAGACGACCGCGACCAGGCTCGTGTACTTCGGGATTATTTTGCAAGAGGAGAAGGCCGATTTGTTTGTTGAAAGCAATTTGCGATAACGGTGTCTATGTCCACTGTTCTAGGATCAAAGGAATCGCCCGCGCCGATTCTCGTTGGCCCTGACGACGCCGGCCAGCGCCTCGACCAGTTCCTCACCTCGCGCCTCGAAGGCGTGAGCCGGGCGCGAGTCCAGCAGCTCATCGCGGAAGGGAAGGTCCTGGTCAACGATGTCGCTGCCAAGGCGTCACTCAAGCTCCGGGCCGGCGAACGCGTGAGCGTGCTCGCCCCTGCCGCGCGTCCGCCGCTGCGAGCCGTAGCAGAAGAGATTCCCCTCGACATCCGCTACGAGGACGACGACCTTGCCGTCATCAACAAGCCCGCCGGCATGATGGTGCACGCCGGTGCCGGTGCGACCGACGACAAGCGCAACCGCGGCACGCTGGTTAACGCGTTGCTGCATCATTTCGCGGCTCTGTCGAACGTGGGCGGCGAACTGCGGCCTGGCATCGTTCATCGTCTGGACAAAGAAACCAGCGGGCTGATCGTGGTCGCGAAGAATGATGAAACCCATCGCAAGCTGGCGGCGCAGTTTGCCCGACGCGAGGTTAACAAGACTTACATCGCGCTGGTGCATGGTTGGATGAAACAGGATTGCGGAACCAGCTCCCAGAGCATCAGCCGCGATCGCCTGCGCCGCACGCGCATGACGACCCGGCGCGCCGACGGGCGCGAGGCTGTCACCCACTACAAAGTCGAACGGCGTCTGGACACGGAATTCGGTAAGTTTACTTTGCTGGACGTGAAGATCGACACCGGACGCACCCATCAAATTCGCGTGCACCTGGCGTCGCTGGGGCATCCCGTGGTCGGAGACAAGCTCTATGGGGCGCCCGCGGAGCTGCGGAAGTCCCCACTTCCCGCAAAAGCGGGGAGAAGTGGGGCACCCGCAGGCCATCGGGCCCCTGGTGAAGCAACAGCGCTTTCGCTTCTGCGCAATTTTTTGCACGCGGCACAGGTGCAGTTCCTGCACCCGCGAACCGGAGAGGCCATCGCGCTGAAAAGCGGGTTGCCTGAGGAACTGCGCGAGTTCCTGGCGAAACTTGAACGGCGAGCTTGATCGGTTCCTGGTTGAAAGGCAGCGCTCGGCCACCCGGATTATAATGTGAGGCAGATGGGGACGAATGCCGCGGTGAAGAATAGCTTAATCCTCGTGTTCGCACTCTGCGCGCTGAGTCTGGCCGCGCAGTCCGCGCCGCCTGCAACTGCGAATCCCCCGGCGCCGCAGCAACCGCAGCCCGTAGCGTCTTCCACGCCTGCAACTTCAGCGAGCAGCCCAGCCGCCGCGCAGCCGGCCCCAGGCTCAGCCACCGGCCCCAGCGCATCTGCCAACGATGAGGTTCCACGAATCCGCGTCCGCAGCGATGAGGTCAACGTCGTGTTCACCGTGACCGACAAGCACGGGCGGCGCGTCACCAACCTCAGACAGAGCGATTTCAGCGTCTTGGACGACAGCAAGCCAGTGCGAGAGCTGCTCAGTTTCCACAACGAGACCAACCTTCCTTTGCAGGTGGCTTTGCTCATCGACGCCAGCAACTCCGTGCGCGATCGGTTCAAGTTCGAGCAGGAATCCGCCATCGAGTTTCTGAACCAGACAGTGCGCATGGGGTATGACCACGCTGTCGTGGTGGGCTTCGACGCCACGCCCGAGGTCACCCAGGACTTCACCGACAACACGGAACTGCTGGCCCGTGGAGTCCGCGAACTGCGTCCCGGGGGCGGGACTGCCCTCTATGACGCCCTGTATTACACCTGCCGCGATAAATTGCTGAAGACTCCCCAGACCACCACTACACGGCGGGCCATCATTCTGCTCAGCGATGGTGAAGACAACCTCAGCCACGTCACGCGCGAAGAGGCCATTGAGATGGCCCAGCGAGCCGAGGCCGTCGTTTACACCATCAGCACCAACGTTACTGGATCGAAAGGACGCGGCGATAAAGAGCTCGAACACATCGCCGACGCGACCGGCGGACGGGCTTTTTTCCCCTTTCAGATTCGCGACGTGGCCAACGCCTTTGCCGACATTCAGGACGAACTGCGCAGCCAGTACGCGGTTGCCTACCGGCCCGCAGACTTCAAGCCGGACGGCCGCTACCGCACGATCGAGATTGTGGCCAACGATCGCAAGAACTTCCGGGTACGGTCGCGGCGGGGATGGTACGCTCCCACGCAGTGAGATTCGCCATCCGGCTTTCGGCGCTCCGCCTTAGGAAGTTCTGTCAGACCTCGGCCTACGGACCCCAGCCGAAACTGTAAGCGGAACATTTCACCCCAGGAGAGCAGATGACCATGCCTGGATATTCCGGTACACCACTCCCGAAAAAGCTTGGCATCAAAGATGGATTCCGGGTTCACTTCACCGACGCGCCAGAGGAGGTCCGCGCGGAACTGCGCGAAGCGCTCGCAGGATGCGAGATCGTCGGCGACAGTCGTGGGCCCATCGACTTCGCCATGGTGTTTACGAAGTCGCAGGCCGCGTTGAAGAAGGAATTCGCCACGATCACCAAACTGCTGGCCCCGGCCGGAATGCTCTGGGTGAGCTGGCCCAAGAAGAGCTCGGGCGTGGCGACGGATCTCGACGAAAACGTCATACGCGACATCGGTCTCGCCGCGGGCCACGTGGATGTGAAGGTCTGCGCGGTGACCGACGTGTGGTCGGGGCTGAAGTTTGTCCGGCGAGTGAAAGACCGCGGCAAGAACCGCTGAAACCGCCCGCTCAAAGAATCCAATTTGAAAAGAAGCCAAAACCTTCTTTGGCTGGCTATTTGCTTCCCGTGGCGCCTTTTGGCATACTCGGGACCATGAAAGGCAATCCGAAAGTCATCAAAGAATTGAACGACGCTCTGCGCGAAGAACTGACCGCCATCAGCCAGTACTTCCTGCATGCCGAGATGTGCGAGAACTGGGGTTACGAGAAGCTCGCCGATTACATCAAGAAACAGTCGATCGATGAGATGAAGCACGCCGAAGTGCTCATGGAAAGAATTCTGTTTCTGGATGCGACTCCTACGATGCAACCGTTGCAACTGAGCGTCGGCGGCAACGTGCGCCAGATGATCGAGAACGACTTGACGCTTGAGCTCTCGGCCGTCAAGCAATACAACGCCGCAGTGCAAATTGCCACGCAGGAAAAAGACAACGGCAGCCGCGATCTGCTGGTGCGCCTGCTGAAGGATGAAGAAGACCACGTCGACTGGCTCGAGGCGCAGTTGCACCAGATCAAAGAGATGGGTTACGAGCGCTACCTTTCCATGCAGACGGGGGAGTCGGAAGAGGAATAGCCGCCGCTTCGGAAGAATCTTCCACGCACGAAAACGCACGTCCCTGAACCTCCTGGTGAACCTGATAGTCTGTTCCGGTGCACAATCTGGAAGCCATATCACAAATGGCTTTGCGTAGGGCACGGCTTCCAGCTCTTAGCCTGCCCTGAGCGAGCGGAGCGAGCCTAAGGGTGCCGCTTGGGCCCAGAAAGGACAGGGGGCTTTAGCCCCTGAGGGAACACAGGTTCACTCTTTCGGTCCATTGTGAGATGGCCGATGGCCTCCAGATCTTTCACCGCGAGGAAGTCATGGTGCGAGTCGGTGTGATTGGATTCGGGTTAGCCGGGCAGGCCTTTCACGCGCCCGTGATCCGCGGAGTTCCAGGCATGGAACTGGCCTGCATCCTCGAGCGGCACGGCTCGCTGGCGCAGCAGAAGTATCCCGGCGTTCGCGTGGCGCGGACGCTCGACGAGATGCTCTCGGACAAGACGATTCAGCTCTGCGTTGTCGCGACGCCCAATGATTCTCACTTCGACTTGACCAGAGCTTGTCTGCTCGCGGGACGCCATGTGGTGGTCGACAAGCCCTTCGCCCCCACGATGGCGGAATGCGAAGAGCTGGTCCGGATCGCGCACGAGCGTGGACGGCTGATCACCGTGTATCAAGATCGCCGCTGGGATGGCGCTTTCCTGACGGTGCGCAAGCTCGTCGCCTCAGGAAAGCTGGGAACTATTGCCGAATATGAAGCGCGGTTTGACCGATTTCGTCCTGAGGCAAAGCCCGACACCTGGCGCGAGCGGGCAGACCAGCCGGCAGCGGGCGTGCTGTGGGATTTAGGGCCGCACTTGATTGACGGAGCACTGGTCCTGTTCGGCGAGCCGCAGACGATCACAGCCTCCGCCATCCTTCAACGAGAAACCTCGCAGGTCGATGATGCATTCGATGTCTGCATGGAATATCCACGGCTGCGGGCCACGCTCAAAGCGCGCATCCTGGCTTACGCGCCGGGGCCACACCTGCTGATCCACGGCACGAACGGGTCGTTCATCAAGTATGGAATGGATCCGCAGGAGGAGCGATTGCGCAATGGCGACATCCCGCCCGGAACCGACTGGGGCGCAGACTGGGGCGAAGATCCCGAAGAGTTGTGGGGGACATTGAGCCTGGTCGGCCAGCCCGCTACCAAACTGAAAACGGAGCGCGGCGATTATCGCGGCTTCTATGCCAATGTGCGGGATGCCATCGAGATGGGCGCGCAGCTCGACGTCACACCTGAGCAGGCCCTGCGCACCATGCGAGCAATCCTGCTGGCTCACAAGAGCAGCCGCGAGNCAGCGCACGGTGAAGTGGGACGAAGCTGTGGACTAACCTCAACTCGGCAGTGCAACCCGCGTGGAGCGCAGCCTTCCCTGCGAACCTGCCGGTGCCACCGACATCGCGATTGCCCCGCTCATCACTCTCTTAAACGCGGCCTGGAATTGCGCCATTTCGTCGTGCGTTCCTACGGTGATGCGCACACACGTGGGCATCACCGGCCAGATGCGTCCGATAAAAACTTTCTGCGCGGCCATGGCGTCGATCACTTCCTTCCCCGGCCGTTTCGTCTCCAGCAGGAAGCAGTTTGACTCGGACGGAGTGTAGGAGTAGCCGTTACGATCGAGCCACGCAAAAGTCTCCTGGCGCACGCTGGCGTTGATGCGCTTGCGCTCCGGCACCAGTTGCGGATCTTTCAGACTAGCTGTTGCCGCCACCACTGCCGTGATCGGCATAAAAGTGTAGCCACCGTATTGGGTGACGCGCTCCAGCAGGTCCGGTCGGGCAATGGCGAACCCGCAGCGCAGCCCAGCCATCCCATAAATCTTGGAAAATGTGCGCAGCACGACGACGTCCTTGCCCGCCTTGACCAGATCCTGCGCGGATGGCGCGTCGCAAAAGTGAATGTAGGCTTCATCGACCATCACCACCGCGCCCTTGGGCTTATCCTCGACCAGGTACTCGATGTCGGAGTGCGAAGTCAGAGTTCCGGTGGGATTATTCGGCGAGCAGACGTAAAAAAGCCCGGCGTCGGCACCCGCGGCTATCATGGCCTTTACATCGTGCCCGTACGTTTTCGTAAGCGGAACATTCACCACGCGCGCGCCGGAGATGGCAGCCGCATGAAAGCCCGCTTCGTAGCCGGGATCGGCGGCGACATAAGCTCTCTGCGGCGAGGTAAAGGCGATCACAGCGCCACGCAGAGGACCGCTCGATCCGGGGAAGGGTTGGATCCAATCGGGATTGAGGCCTTCGGCCTGGGCGAAGGTATTGACGAGGTCGTCGGTAAGATAGTCGGAGTAGCGGCCGCCCTGCGGGACAATGGCGCTGGCAGCGTCGCGCGCGGCCTGGCTGGGACCGAGCGGGTTCTCGTTCGAGTCGATCATCACGCCGTCTTTCGAGAAAGCATGGTGTCGGCGTGCTGCGGCGGCCAGTATGGGCTCCGTCAGGATGCCGCTCGCGGCCGCAACAGACAGACCAGCGGAAAGCCCCAGGAACGAACGGCGCGAGAACGGCGAGGTGCGA
>OCOJ01034042.1_pt6 | contig 17189 bp, 17 predicted proteins | sample 1539251 | NCBI WGS metagenome assembly OCOJ01 (sample SAMN01911457, study PRJEB22624) | soil metagenome | biome: Soil | place: Malaysia | collected 2012-04-30 | depth RA_metagenome m | reverse complement strand
TGCTGCGCTAAGCTGTGGCTGGTTGTGCCATAAGCGATTCTGGTGTATGGCAACAGAAGTGAGGGTGCGACTAAACTGGTAACGAGATAGGCACGTTGCAGCCCCAAGCGAGTCCGAGTGTATATCCATTGGCCGCGAGGAATGGAGAGTAGGTAACACCAAGCCCCCAATCCATCCCAAATACTGTACAGCTGGCAGAGCGATAGACTGGGATAGGTGGCGGAGGATTTGGACGATAGATGGGCGACCCGATGCCAAACCAATATGCGATTGGGGCGAAGAAGAACACCAGTATGAAAGCTACGGTTACAACTCCAATCGCTATGTTTCGCGTCCTCGTGCCTCAGAGGGTAGCCCGACGTGGTGTAAAGTTCTACTCTTGAGAACGCTCCAAGCGAATGGTCAGGTATGGAAATCACCGCACAATGCAACCTAACCTAGTGACCGCCGATGACACCCCTCAAACAATTATCGCCTGGGAGCAAGCCGACGCAGTTCCGAATGCAAGCGATGTCTCGTTTAGTGCCCCTGAGACGTTCAGGAACAGAACCGAGCTAGACGCATCCGATTTCTGTGCTTGAGCACAGAGCGTCCAGCCGTTTCCTTGGCCGCCTACTGTGAAGTTTCGGGAATTGAACCCAGAACCATCGTAGCTCCCGTTCAGGGTCTGCGTGCTGCTGCCGTAACAGTCCGAGCAAGCCGCAGCGTTGTACCCCTGGTAAGTGACCCTCCAATTGCCTGTGTAGTTCACCGCCAGAGTGAAGGTCTCGCCGTTTGGGCATGGCCCTGGAATTACATAGTCGCAAGTGGCACTAGATGTTGTCGACAAGTCAATCACCGTCTGGGCGAAGGTATCAGTTACTGTCTCGTCGAAGGTATCAGTTACTGTGGTGGTCTTTGAGACAGTCTTTGCAGGGTACAGCGTCGATGAACCGAGACCTGCAAGAAACGCCAGCACTACGATGATGACCACGCACACGGCGACCGCCTCTTTCCTCATGCCCCATAGGGAAGCCCCTGAGGTGTAAATTTCTATACTGCAGAACAGCCACTAGCTCTGCGGCCTTAGGCAAAGCTGTAGAGTTTGACCGCCGGTAACAGGGGAGGAAGGTGGCGCAGGTGGCCTCCCCTTCCTCTTCAGCCGAGCGTACGCTGCCTCCCAGTCCACCTTGTACACAATTATCCCGAGAACGATAAAGGCGGCAGTAAGCAGAAGAGTGAGGTCGAGCCTTTGAACTCCAAGCAGGTTCGAAAGGCCCCTAAGGAGAGTGTACTCAAGCGCGATCTCCGCCACACTCTTGACGACCTTGGCGAGGAGCGTGACGCCCAACATTAGCCGCAGGCCGGCAGACACCGCGCCGGCCCCGATGTAGATGTAGTCGTCAAACGGGAACACTGGAAGCAAGGCCGTCACGAAAAGTGCAAGATAGAACGCGTCCGTGGAGGCGAATCTTCCGATTAGCCTGACGTTCTTGTTCTTGAGGAGCAGGCCTTTGAATCCGAATGCACCCAAGTAAATGACCATCTTTGCCACCGTCGCCCCGATGGCGGAGACAATCGCGACCGCCACAAAGTTGAGCGGGGTCGGTCCGATGAGTGTGAGGTAGAGGGTCGCCAGCAGCGTGTATGAGGCACCGACGAATGGGGACACGTTCGAAAGGAAAGAGACCGCAAACACCACGGCCAGTATCCAGATGAGAGGCTCCATCCGATGCCGCCCACGGCGTGCTCATTATTTATCCGTGGCAAACCATGAAAAAGGCAAAGGCGCGCTCGATCCTCGCAACGTATATATCCCCCACCGGAAGGCCGCCGAATTGTCGGTAATGTCGCTTGACTCGACTGCTAGCTTTCGTGGACATCTTCGTGGATTCTCCCACTATGGACGAGGTAGTCCAGGCGCTAGAGAAGCTACCTAACGTCGAAGAGCTTTACGAAGTGACCGGCGAGTTCGACATAGTGACGCTTGTTTCAGCCGCGGATATCGAAGAGTTCCGGGACACCCTGAAGAACAAGATTCTGAAGATACATGGCGTTAAGAGCACGGTCAGCGCTATCGTCCTCCACACGCACAAGGGGCCCAGGTTCAACGGCGACTCAAAGCCGCGCTAGGCCCGGCCCGGAGTATTGAATCGAGAGGTACTGGAGCCACAATGGAACTTGAGATAGTTGATAGACGCGACAGAGGCACTCACTGTAATTGCCATACTGGCGGCCGCTCTCATATCCGGTAACTACCTAGCACCATACATAGTAAGGGTCTACAATGGCGAGGCAACTCGCCTAGACAGGTTCCTCGACCCAATAGAGAAGAGGCTCTATCGACTGACTGGCGTCGACACGAATGTCACCATGGGCTGGAAGCAATACTTCCTCGCCGCCCTATTGATTAACGTCGCCCAGATGGCCATTGCGTTCGCCATTCTCATGTTCCAGGGGAGCCTCCCCCTCAATCCGCAAGGGTATCCCGGGCTCAGCTGGGACCTGTCTCTAAATACCGTCGTGTCCTTCGCGACCAACACCAACCTTCAGCACTACGCCGGCGAAGTGAGCCTCTCCTATCTCTCTCAGATGGGCGCGATTCAGTTCCTACAATTCACGTCGGCGGCGACTGGGATATGCGTTATGGTGGCGATGGTCAGGGGCCTCCGTGTCGGATCCACTCACATGGGGAACTTCTACGTCGATTTTCTCCGCTCGCTCACTAGAATTCTCTTGCCACTCTGCCTCATCGCGGCTCTGGTCCTCGTCGCTCTCGGCGTCCCCCAGACCCTCGAAGGCTACAACACGGTGAGAACCATCGAAGGACTCCCTCAAGTCATCTATGCCGGTCCTGTGGCTTCGCTCGTATCAATAATGCAGCTTGGGACAAACGGCGGGGGATACTTCGGTGCGAACTCGGCCTACCCCCTCCAGAACCCGAACCCGGCCACGGACATTCTTCAGATCTACCTCATGCTGCTCCTGCCAACAGCCCTTGTCTTCGTCTTCGGGCGCCTGCTCGGGAAGCTACGTGAGACCAGGCCAATACTTATCGCAACCTACGGACTCTTCGCCATCGACCTTGCGATCGCCTTCGTACCGAGCCTTCCCACCATCGGGCCCGGCCTCGAAACGAGGTTTGGGGGCTTTTTCTCGACATTCTGGACGGTCGTCACAACTGCGGTTACAACGGGCTCCGTAAACGCTTCTCTGTCAGGCATACACCCTCTGGGCATTCTCTCAGCATTCATGGGGATGCTGATTCAGGCAACCCCCGGGGGAAAGGGCGTCGGCGTAATGTACATGATCATGTACATCATCATCACAGTCTTCGTAGTCGGCCTCATGACCGGCCGCACCCCAGAGTACCTAGGGATGAAAATCAACGCTAGGGACGTCAAGCTGGTTATGATCGCCTTCCTGATCCATCCGGTCATAATCCTAATCCCGACCGTCCTCGCCTACGCCACGAACGCGGTCAGTGCAATTCCTGGTTTCAGTTCCCTCTCGAACTCTGTCGGGTTCACCCAGATACTCTACGAATTCACGAGCTCCGCTGCGAACAACGGCTCGGACTTCCTCGGCACTGCAGCCAACACTCCATTCTTCAACGTGACCACCGCCGCGGTCATCTTCGTCGGCCGCTATGGCCCGATCGCCATTCTCCTCGCCCTATCGGGTTCGATGATTGGGCGAAAGAGGATCAGTGAGACCACCCTCAGGACTGATAGCAACACGTTCTCCATCGTACTGATAGGTAGCATCATCCTCCTTGTGGTCCTCACCTTCTTCCCATTCCTTATCCTGGGCCCCCTGCTTGCCTTCTTCCAGGGCATGGTGAACTTCCTCGGCTAGCCAGAACCAGCCTCTGGGCAGGGTGCTCGAACGCGTTAGGCTCCGGAGGAGGCCGTCTCTCCTTACCCGGAAGACGCTGGCAGATTCCTTTGTCAGGTTGAACCCGGTTTCGCTCTTCGCAAACCCGGTGATGCTCATCGTCGAAATCACTTTCTTCATAGTGGCAGCCATGGCCATCGACCCACGTGCCTTCGTTCCCGTAGCGAGCCCGGGCGAGCGGAGCTTCTACGTCGAAGTGGCGGCCATCCTCCTAATCACCGTCTGGTTCAGCACCCTTTCCGACTCCCTGGCGGAGCAACAGGCCAAGAACACGGCGAGCAGCCTAAAGCAGTTGGAGTCGGACGTCCCCGCCAAGAAGGTGATTTCGGAGGCATGGGAGAGGCGCATCATCTCGACAACTTCCAAGAAGCTTGTCAAGGGAGATCTCATTTTCCTCGATAGAAACGACACCGTCCCCATGGACGCCGAAGTCTTGGAGGGGATAGCCATGGTGGACGAGTCCCTCGTTACTGGCGAGTCTGCTCCTGTCCGCAAGGCCCCGGGTGACAGCCTGATTGGAGGGTCGAAGATTGTCAGCGACAGCATGACTGCGAGGGTCGTGGTGAACCCGGGAGAGAGCTATCTGGACCAGATGGTCCGCATGGTCGAGACTTCGAAGCGCCCCAAGACCCCCAACGAGGTGGCCATCACCATGGTCCTGTTCGGCCTGACTGCGATTTTTACCATCCTGATAGCTGCCCTTCTGGGGCTTTCCGTAACGCTGGGCCTGGGGGCGGATCTTTCAGTGCTCATCGCGCTTTACGTGTGCCTCCTCCCCACCACCATCGGGGCCTTGCTCCCAGCCATCGGACTGTCCGGGATTACGCGACTCTACGAGAGGAAGGTGGTGGCGAAGTCTGGGAAGGCGATCGAGACGGCCGGCGACACCGATGTCATCCTGCTGGACAAGACGGGCACCATAACGGTCGGGAACAGGCAGGCCGTCGAGCTGATTCCGTTCGAGGGGCACAGCGCGAGGGAGGTGGGGGAGGCTGCCTTTCTCTCGTCCTGGTACGACGACACGCCTGAGGGGAGAAGCGTGATCAGGCTGTCCTATGACAAGGGGTATGTTCCCAGAGAGCTGAACGCTCTCAGCCTTTCCGAGGTCTACGAGTTCTCGGCCAACACCAGGTCAAGCGGTGTAGTGCTTCGCCGGGGGTCCAGTTTCATACTTCCAAAGGGGGAGCGTTCAAGGGTGCGCCGCAAGTTCTACCTTGAAGAGGAAACCGACAGGGGAATGCATCTCTCTGAGGACGAGACTGAAATCGTCAAGGGTGCCCCTGACTCGATGATCAAGGCAGGATTCGGCCTCCCTGGAAATTTCGCCCAGACGGTAGAAAGCATCTCGTCTCAGGGGGACACTCCTATGGCCGTTGCCCGCGACCACAGGGTGATTGGCGTGATCAGGCTGAAGGACGTGCTGAAGCCAGGAACCAAGGAGAAGATCCAAGCCGTGAAGTCGATGGGGATTAGGCCCGTGATGATCACGGGGGACCAGCCTCTCACCGCAAAGAGTATCGCTGCCGAGGTGGGCATAGACGAGTTCATCTCCCAGGCGAAGCCGGAGGACAAGTATGGCATCGTGCTCAAGGAGCAGGCACAGGCGCACATAGTCTCCATGATAGGGGACGGCACCAACGACGCGCCAGCCCTTGCCGTCGCCGACGTTGGCCTGGCGATGAACTCCGGGACCGAGGCCGCAAAGGAGGCGGCGAACATGGTAGACCTCGAATCCAACCCTGCCAAGATAATCGACGTCGTGCTTCTAGGGAAGCAGTTGCTCATGACCCGCGGCGCAGTAACAGCATTCAGCATCTCAAACGACGTTGCCAAGTATTTCGCAATCCTCCCCGTCATGTTCGCAACCACCATACCTGTCCTCCAGTCGCTGAACATCCTTGGTCTCGGCCTACAGACAGCTGTCCTGTCCGCTCTCATCTTCAACGCGGTCATCATCCCCCTGCTCATACCTCTCGCCATGAGGGGAGTCGCCTTCAAACCCTCTGACACCATGACACTTTTCCTGAAGAACGTTTTAGTGTACGGGGTCGGCGGCGTCATCGTCCCCTTTGTGGGCATCAAACTCATCGACCTCCTGATTGGAGCCCTCTAGGAGTGATGGAGACGACATCAGAAACCAGGAAGAAAAGCGTCTACAGGCCGATCATAGCGGTGGCGGTGCTCTCGCTCCTGGTGTGCGGCCTTCTCTTCCCCCTCGTGGTGACGGGCATCGCCCAGGTTGCCTTCCCCAACCAGGCAAACGGGAGCTTGGTGCAGCTCGGTAACCGGACGGTAGGGTCCTACTACATTGACAACGGGTTCACACTGCCGATTTTCTTCCATGCGAGAAATTCATCAGCCTCGGCATCCGGCGTGGACCCCGATATCACCCTGAAGGACGCACTGAATCAGACCCTTCGCATTCACAATGCGACGAGCATATCGACCGTCGCTCTCACCAATCTAGTGATGGCCCACGTGGAGTACACGCTGCTCGTGACAGGCGACCAATACGTCAACGTCCTGGCACTGAACCTCGCGTTAATCTCCGAATTCCCAAGTGTCTACTCCGCCTACGGCTAGAGGCCCCGACTTCTATTTCCCGGCACGCTTCTTCTTCTCTTCTTTCTTGAGCTTCTTCTCCCTCTCCTCGCGGCGCCTACGGTCGTACTCTCCCAGGGGACCTTCGTGCTCAGCGAAGCCATGGTACATCTCAAGGGTCCGCTTGACTAGCTCCTCCGTCTCTGCGTCCCTCTTCTCGAGCCTGATCGAGAGATTCCTTCTGTCCAAAACCTCCCACTGGTACCCCTGATGCTTCTTCAGCTCCTCGATGGCCTGCTCCATGGCGTACTCGTTCCCGAAGAGCCCCCTGATTTCCCACATCTCTACCGCCGAATCTGCGCCGTCCTTAGGGGCGTTAAAACAGTAGCCCCATCACTCAGCAAGCTGCCTACGGAGCGCCTCGACGGAATCGGCGGGGAGCTTGCATGCGAAGTTCTGGCAGACGAACGCCCTAGCTTTCGACTTCGGCTCCCGGCCATCGAGCAGAGAGCTTATCCTCGATAGCCGCCCGTAGCTCCCGGGCGTCGCCGCGAGCACCACCTTGTCCGGGATGAACGTCCTGTAGACTTCGGCCTTCATCTCTTCGGCTGCCTTTGCCGTAGGCGCGCTTATCACTATCTCCCTGCTGCCGTTGAGAATCAGATCGAGTCCCTGGAGCATCACCGCATGGGCCGATGGCTGTTTTTCGATTTCGCCAGCGAACGCCCTCAGTGTCCTCTCTGCTGAATCTCTGAGGCCTGTGTCTCCCGTGAGCTCCGATAGCCGGATCAGGTTGAGCACGGCCACCGAGTTTCCGGACGGCGTGGGCCCGTCATAGCTTTCCTTCAGCCGTGCGGGTTCTGCGGAGAGAGTGAGGTAGAACCCTCCTCCTTCGCTGTCTTCATAGCGCCCGAGCATCGCTTTTGTCAGCCTGACCGCTTCTCCCAGCCACTTCGGTTCGGAGGTGGTCTCAAAAAGGTCAATCAGTCCTTGGACGAAGAAGGCGTAGTCCTCTAGGGTGCCTTCGAGGGCCGCCTCCCCGCCCGCGTACCTCCTGAGCAGCTTCCCCTCTGCGCTCAGCTTATCCAGCACAAAGCTCGCGGCCCGGGCGGCATCCTTCGCGAACTCGGGTTCATCCAGCGCCACGCTAGCGAAGGCGAATGCAGAAATTGCAAGCCCGTTCCAGGAGGTCAAGACCTTGTCATCTATCGCCGGCCTTGGGCGCTCTCTTCTCGCCTTGTACAGAACCTTCTTCGCCCTCTCAACCTCCTTCAGGTCTGCCGACGCTGCCATTGAACCGGCTTCATGGTGTAGGATGGTCCGTCCTTCGAAGTTCCCCGTTCTTGTGACTCCATACAGGCGACAAAATTCAGCCCCTACTGCCCTCCCTGCGGCCTGCTCCACTTCTTCCGGGGTCCAGGTGTAGTAAGTTCCCTCCCCTTCACTCGTGTCGGCGTCCTGAGCCGAATAGAACCCCCCTCCACCATCCTTCATCTCGCTCCGAATCCAGTCCAGCGTCTCCCTGACGACCTCCGCATACTCCTTCTTCCGTGTGACCTGGTACGCCTCTGCGTATGTCTGCGCAAGGAGGGCGTTGTCATAGAGCATTTTCTCGAAGTGAGGCACAAGCCATACCCTGTCCGTGGAGTACCTGTGGAACCCCCCTCCGATGTGGTCCCGAATGCCCCCAGCCATCATCCCGTCGAGTGTCTTTAGAACCGCTCTTAGGGCAAGCTCCTTCCCGGTTCGGCGATAGTACCTTAGGAGGAACCCGAGCGTACCAGGAAGAGGGAACTTCGGTGCGCCCCCGAACCCGCCGTGTTCAGGGTCGAAGGACGAGATCAGGGTCGAGTACCCCTCATCCAGGACGTCTTTCCCAAGCGCTCCTCCTTCCTTGGACGCTGGGGGTGTAATTGCCCTGAGCACCTGCTGAGCGTTCGACACCACTTCGTCCCGCTTCTCCTTCCAGAGGTTGGAAACGAACTCGAGGACCTGCATGAAACTGGGCATCCCATGCCGGGGCTCTGGAGGGAAGTAGGTGCCGCCGTAGAAAGGCTTCAGGTCGGGGGTGAGGAAGACGCTGAGGGGCCACCCTCCCCCGCCCGTCATGGCCTGCACCGCCTCCATGTAGTAGGCGTCCACCTCGGGCCTTTCCTCCCTGTCGACCTTGATCGGAATGAAGTTCTTGTTGATGAACGTGGCTGTCTTTGAGTCTTCAAAAGACTCCCGCTCCATCACGCCGCACCAGTGGCAAGTGGAGTAGCCTATGCTGAGGAAAATAGGCTTGTTGTCATTCTTCGCCTTTGCGAACGCTTCATTTCCCCAGCTGAACCAGTCTACTGGATTGCCCGCATGCTTGAGGAGATAGGGGCTCTTCTCCTTCGCCAGTCGGTTCGGCTTCTTTTCCTCCAATTCAACGGTCGAACTTTGCCTCGGTAATTGAATTTTCCCGAACGAGCAACCCTTAACACGGCTCGGCCGGGGCAGTCTGTAGAATCTGTTACCCGGGGATTGGCGATTTGCAGTACAAGTGGACCGTATTGACTGTGACGACCGTCGGCGTTCTGATGTCTGGCATTGACAGCAGGATAGTCGTCATCGGCCTCCCCACCGTGGCTGCTTCTCTCAGGGCGGACGCCGAGCAGGCCATCTGGTTCACCCAGGCATACACCATCGGGAGTACTGTCGCTCTTCTCTTCCTTGGCAGGGTCAGTGACATGTATGGCCGAGTGAAGGTGTACAACGTAGGCTTCGCGATCTTCACCATCGGCTCCCTTCTGACCTCTCTTTCCCCCTCCCCCGACTTCTTCATCGCGTCGAGGATATTTCAGGGGCTTGGGTCTGCGGCGCTCTTCTCCAACAGCGCCGCCATCATCACGGACGCTTTCCCTCGAGGCGAGTTGGGGACCGCTCTGGGAATCAATTCCGTTGCCTTCAGGGCTGGCTCTATGTTCGGCTTGACTCTCAGCGGCCTCATCTTGGCTTTCCTCGACTGGAGGTTCCTTTTCTACGTGAACATACCCGTGGGCATCTTCGGGACGCTCTGGGCCCACGTCCGGCTGCACGAGCAGAATCAACCAGAGCGGAAAGCGCCCATGGACTGGCCTGGCTTCGTCACCTTCACCTGCTTCATTACTTCGCTCCTGCTCTCCCTCACGACCGCGGCCTACGGAATCGGAGAATCTGGTTTGACTGTCGCGCTGGGGGTGATCTCTGGGGCGAGCCTCGTCGTGTTTGTCTGGGTCGAGCGAAGGCGCGCGGCCCCGCTACTCGACCTTAGCCTTCTGCGCATACGGGAATTCACGGGGGCCGTGACCGCCCAAATGATCAATTCCATGGCGTGGGGGGCCTTCCTGCTTCTGATCAGCCTGTATCTCCAGCTCGTCAAGGGCTTCACCCCGTTGCAGGCCGGCATATCGATCGTCCCGTTCGACCTGTCCATGCTTTTCCTCGCACCTCTGAGTGGAAGACTCTCCGACAGATACGGGGCCAGGCCCTTCGCCACTGCTGGGCTCGCAGTGTTCAGTGCGTCGTTGCTTGCCATGTCGACCCTTGCTCCGGGCACTCCCTACCCGACGCTCCTCGCCATCCTGCTGCTCGGCGGAGCTGGCATGGGGCTCTTCAACTCGCCGAACATGAGTTCGGCCATGGGGTCGGTGCCCGCCCATCGCAGAGGGGTGGCATCGGGCTTCCGGGCAACCTTCTTCAACATCGGGTTCGTCCTAAGCTTCAACATAGTCATCCTTGTCCTGACATTCTATCTCCCCTACGGGCTGATAACTCAAATCATCACTTCAGAGGGCGCCCTCAACACCATCACCGCTGACGCAGCCAAATTCTCTGGAGCTCTGGACAACCTGTTTCTTGTCCTAACAGCAATCAACACTGCGGCCATCGTTCCTTCGCTTCTGCGCGGGAGGAGGGTGGAGGAAGGGCCTGAGGAAGCCGAGGGATTCGGCCGTGAACCCGACTAGCGGAAATGGGGGCCGGGCGTCTGAATTACACAGTTGTTCGGGGATTGCACTCCCAAGAGATGCCCTGGCATCGGCTGGCTCCGTCGTCGTGATTTTGAGGTTGTAACGGAATGGGCGGGCAACAGGTTCCTTCGTCAGGATAGGGCCTCAGTTTCTCTCGCGGCGTCCGTTAAACATTGATTGGCCAATCAACACGATGAACGCCTATCCATCTACAGTTCTTCGCGCCTGCTTTCAACAGGAGTTTGTCACTCTAGGATTGGAGCAAACCGAGGTAAAGCCTCCCAAGTTCCTTGTGCTGAAGCAGCTCCTGAGCGTCTCCCGTGAACGCGTTCTTGCCGCTCACGAGGAGATAGGCGGCGTTTCCCATCTCTAACGCGCGCTTCGCGTTCTGCTCTGCAACCACCACGCACAGCCCGACCTCTCTGGCAAGGGTAGAGACCGCATCCAGCACCTGCGTCGCGACCTTCGGTGCCAGGTTTGCCGTGGGCTCATCGAGGAGAATTGCACTCGGGTTTCGGATTAGCGCTATTCCCATTGCGAGCATTTGCCTCTCCCCCCCGCTGAGGTTGAAGGCCTTCGTTCTGGCGTAGGATGCGAGCTGAGGGAACAGGCGAGAAACACGTTCGTATCTAGTCTGATACGGCTCGGACTTGATAGAGTGTCCGGCGAGCCTCAGATTCTCAGAGACAGTAAGGGCAGCGAACACGTTGTCGGTCTGGGGAAGGTAAGCGAGTCCTCTCCTCGCTATTCTGTGAGAAGCCATCCCAGTTATGTCCTGTTCTTGGAATCTCACCTGACCTCTGTAGATGGTCGTGTACCCTGCGATTGTTTTCAATAGTGTGCTCTTTCCCGAGCCGTTGGGACCCACGATGACGGTGACCTCCTTCGGCTTCGCCGTGAAGTTCACGTCATAGAGGACCTGCAGCTTTCCGTACCCTGCGGATACCTGTTGGACATCGAGCGACAATTCAAGAACCCTACCTGGCCAGGTACGCCTCGATTACTTTGGGATCGCTAATGATTGCGGTGGGCGTGCCCGCAGCAATTAGCCTTCCCGACGCCATCACGTCGACGTAATCGACGTACCTTAGGGCAATGTCGAGCCTGTGTTCGATGATGAAGAAAGTCACTCCGAATTGTTCCCTGAGCGACACGATCCTTCCGAATATTTCCAGGGCCAGGGTCGGATTCACCCCCGAGATTGGCTCGTCGAGAAGGTAAAGCTTGGCATCGCTCATCAACGCCCTCCCGAGTTCCGCGAGCTTCATCTGACCTCCGCTCAGGACGGAGACTGGCCTGTCAGCCTGTTCCGCAAGCCCCAAACTTTGAAGTATCTTCGACGCCCTCTCCACCGTTTCCTTCTCGTGGTTGACCCAAAGGCGTCTGAGGTGTGACTTCAAGAACGACTCCCCTGGATTGGTTTTGTCCGCGACGAGGAGATTTTGTAGCGTGGTCAGCCTCCCGAACAAGGAGGGGACCTGGAATGTCCGGGCGATGCCCGCCCGGTACACGCTCTGAGGTGACGAGCCCGTTATCTCCTTCCCACCATAGTAAACATGCCCGCCGTCTGGCTTCTGGAAGCCTGTGATGACGTTGACCAGGGTGGTCTTCCCTGAGCCGTTAGGCCCGATCAGGAGGGTCACACTTCCCTCCTCAACACTGAGGGTCACTCCGTCAAGGGCGCGGAGTTTGCCAAACGACGTTGCGACTTCCTTGACTGAAAGCAGGCTTGCCATCTCGACCACTAGACAGGTTTCGTTTCTCCTGCCGGCGACTGCTTCGGCGGGACGGAGGCCACTTTTTCACGGACGATGCCTTCAGGCCTGTAGATGAGGATGAAGATTGTTAGGAGGCCAAGCAGGAGGTAGTTCAACCAGACGACGTCGAACGGCAGGAAGCTGGCAAATTCATACTTGAAGTAGGTAATCAGCTTGTCCAGGGTGGCGAAGACAAAGGTACCTACTACAGCCCCTGCGTTGCTTCCCATCCCCCCTAGCAGAATCATGAGCCAGGGCAGGAACGTCCAATCGAACCTGTCGTAACTGGGGGTCACCGCACCGCTGTAGNTCGAACGGTAGGAAGGGGGCAAATGAATACTTGAAGTAGGTGATCAGCTTGTCGAGGGTGACGAAGACGAAGGTGCCCACCGCAGTCCCTGTGTTGCTTCCAATGCCGCCTAGCAGAATCATGAGCCACGGGAGGAAAGTCCAATCGAACCTGTCGTAGCTGGGGGTCACCGCGCCGCTGTAGAGCGCCCAGAGGGCCCCTGCAATGCCGCACAGCATCGAACCGATGAGTATCGATGACATTCTGTATCGGGTGATAGCCTTGCCAAGGGACCTCGCAGTGTTTTCGTTGTCCCGAATGGCCTTGAGGACTCTGCCGAAGGGGGTCTTGACCAAGCGCTCGATGTACACGAATATGACGGCGGCCACCAGAAGCATGATGAGCGTAGCCCAATAGAATCTGTACTGCCCGGCCCACCCGAAGATATCCGGTAGGGCTACTCCAGGGGGGCCCCCAACAAAGGGGTCGTACCCGGTCCCTATGACGTTCANNNNACGTTCAATACCTCGCCAAATGCGAGAAGAGTGATAGCGAGGTAGTCTTCCCTGAGTCTGACGGCGGGCGCCGAGGATATCAAACCCATGAGCGCTCCTGAAGCCCCGCCTATGACCAGGAACAGAATCAGCATGCCGATGGATAACCAGGGCGATGAGCGGAGAATTGGGTTCACCAGCTGCAGCACTGCGATGTCGTTGGAAATCGGGTCAAGGTTGGTATGTACACTTAGAAGATAGACGGCGAGTCTCGTCGATAGGCTCGCTGTGATGTAGGCGCCCCCAGCCACGGCCATGACTAGCCCGAAATTGGGTATCCCAGTGACGCCCTCCTGTAGGTTGAGACCAAGGTTGATGATCAGGTAGACCGCAAAGAGAGCGAGCAGGTCGACGGTGAACAGGATGAACTGGTCTAGGGTCATGGTTACTTCCTCTTCCGGGCCAGAAGCCCTGCCAGCCCCTTGGGCGCTAGAATCAGCGTCGCGGAAAGGACGACAAGTGGGACTGCGGGCTCATAGAAGGCGATCCAGGCGCCGACGTTGGAGGCCAGCACTGACGTTCCTACTATATCGACGAATCCGAGAAGGAAACCTCCCAGCACAGCCCCATAGATCTCGTCCAAGCCTCCCACAATACTCGCGCAGAACATGCTCGCTAGGAGGACCGTTCCCGTGCTCGGGTTGACTTGAGTCCATAGAGGAAGGAGGGCGCCCGAGACTCCCGCGAGTCCGCCTGCGGCGAACCACGAAACCGCGAGCATCAGGCTGACGTTCACGCCTATCGCCTGGGCAAGGCCGGAGTTTTCCATCGAAGCCCTCAGGGCTATACCCAGCGTAGTGAAATTCAGGAGGACATACAGCACCACCGAGCAGAGCGCCAACACCCCCACAGCGACGAAGAATATCCCTGGTTGGCCCATGAACGTGAAGTCCGACGAGCTCAACAGGATGTTGCGTGAGGGAACAAGGTAGGCGCTCGCCAGATAGTCGGCAATTATGTTCAAGACCCCGAACAGAACAATGTCAAACGCAAGCGTCGCGACCATCAGCATGACAGTAGTCGAATGTCTTCGCCGCATCGGCTCGAGCACACCGTAGAATAGCAGCAGACCGAGCGCTCCGACGACGGCGAAAGCGAGCGGAACACCCAGGTACGGGTTAGGATGTAGGACGACAACGATGGAATACGCAACGTAGGCCCCCGATGTCACGAGGGAAGCGTGGGCGAAGTTCGCCACCTTCGTCGTCCGGTACAGGAGCGTGACCCCGAGCGCCATCATCGATAGAAGCGAGGAATAGGTCAGCCAGCTCACAATCGTGGGGAGCGTAACTGGGTTCACGAGGCGAACACGCTCTAGGCTAGGAGGAGCAAGAAGAGGAGTAAAAAAGTAGGGATGATGGCCTTAGACGGCCATCAACCAAGTGACTGACTGGTCTACTGAATTGTATGTGGCGATTCTGTCCCACGTCCCCGAAACCACTGCCCAGAACTCCATGTCCATGGTGTTCCTGTCTCCAAGTGAGTTGAGCGCTGTGTTGCCAGTGGCACCGTAGTATTGTCCGGCTATGATCGGCACAGCTGTCCTGATCGCAGTTCCGTTGTACTGGCCAGCGGAGAGAATTGAGAGAGCTGCGATCCACGCTGCATCGTAGGTGGCAAGGGCGTAGATGTCGGGCTCCTGACCAATCGAAGCATTGACCGCGGTGTTCACCTTCGCTTGCGCTGGAGTTACGGGTGCAGCAAATATCACCGATATCAGCTTCACTTGATTGGCTTCGGCTCCTGCGTTCGAAATGATAGTGTTGTCCTGAGCGTAGGTATCTGGGCCAAACCAGGTCAGGGACAGCAGCGGGCTGTTGCTACTCTTCGCCTGGGTCAGCAGCGTGGACACGTCCTCCCACATGTTTGCGAATATTGCGACGCTCTTGCTTTGAGCCGTAAGTGGCGCCACCGCTGATTGAAGGGTGTTCAGCTGCACAGTGAAGTCTGTGGTGGCGGGGTACGAGTAGTTGACATCGGCTACGATGTTACCGCCTGCGGCTAGCCACGCGTCCTTGAATGCCTGGCGAATTGACAGGCTGTATGTGTCCGAGGACGTTATCATGGCGACGTTCTTGTATCCTTTGCTCATCAAGGCGGCCGTGAGCGCGGCTCCTTCAGCCCCCCCGGCAGGCATGTCTCGGAACTCGTAATCTCCCGATGAGACTGGCGGGGCTACACTTCCTCGGCCGGCGGTGGATGTGCCATCGATCACCACTATGTGGTTCGTGTCAGCGTACGTGTCTATCGCCGCCATTTCACCGCTGGTCATCCCTCCGATGGCGACCTGGACGCCCTGAGCGTACAGAGACTGCAGCTTTGTCAGGGCGACGTCCGGGGGCGAAGTCTCCGTGTCCTCGTACAGAAAGTTGAAGGTAGTAGGAATGCCCAGAGAGGCCACGTAGCTATTGATTTGAGTGTTCGCAACCTTGGCAGCCGCTTCGGCTCTCGCACCATAGCTGGAGAAGGATCCTGTCAGTGTCAACATTACACCGATCGGGATTGTGGAGGGCAAGGTTGACTTAGGAGGCGCTGGTGTCGGGTGCACGGTGTAGCCGATTCCCGCGCCTACTAGGAGAGCGATAATGATGATTGCTATTACAGACGGCTTCAGTATGCTAGACAACTTTCGTCTCGTTCTCAGCCTGATAATTATCCCGCGTGAGATTTAAGGGACGGGACGTTTCTCAGGCGTGAGAATCCCACCGCACGGCAGAGGGCATGATGGTCACTCCGCGAATTGCGGCAGGCGAACCTACAAAATAGATGCCTCTTCCGTTCGAGGCAACACCCTGCCTTGTACGAGCTCAGGCACCGCGAGTTTCGTTTTCTCGACCAAGCCGGAAAAGGTAGTAATCCCCGGCACCGCAAGTTTCTCTAGTATCTCTGGTGTCCTGTTTGTCGGATGAATATTCGAGTCCATCCTGAAACCCATTTCTTGAGCTCCTTCGCGAACTATCTTCAAATATCGGCGTCCTCGGCTGAGGACTAATCATTCATGGCTCTTGAAAGGTTCGACAGCATCAGAGAGAGCATCGAGACTCCTTCGGGAAAGGCCGCGGCTTACAACATCATGAGGCTGAAGGACATGGGGTATGACGTCGAGAGGCTCCCCTATTCGATTCGCGTCCTCTTGGAGAATGCTGCTCGCCATTCGCCACGGGTCCCTGGGGCGCTCGAGGCCGCCCATGCTCTTGCCCAGTGGCCGAAGTCGATAGATTCAGAGACACCCTTCATGCCCCAGAGGGTCCTGCTGCAGGATTACACCGGTGTGCCACTATTGGTCGACTTGGCCGCCATGAGAGACGCAGCGAGAAAGAACGGTCTACAGTCAAGCGCGATCAACTCGAAGGTCCCCGTCGACCTCGTAATCGACCATTCGATCCAAGTCGACGCCTGGGGGAACGACATGGCATATTCCTTGAACCTCGAGAAGGAGTACGAAAGGAACTCGGAGCGCTATTCCCTCCTCAAGTGGGCCCAGTCCGCGTTCAAGGGGATGCGAGTCTTTCCGCCCGGCAAGGGAATCTGCCACCAGTTCAACCTAGAGTACCTGTCGCAGGTGGTCACGGCGAGGGACGGGGAAGCGTTCCCTGACACACTTGTCGGGACGGACTCCCACACCACGATGGTCAACGGCCTCGGCGTCCTGGGCTGGGGGGTTGGGGGCATAGAGGCTGAAGCAGTGATGCTTGGAGAGCCCTACCACACGCCTATCCCCAAGGTCTTCGGCGTGAAGTTCACGGGGACACTTCGCGAGGGAGTCACTCCGACGGACCTCGTGCTCGCCGTCACCGAGAGGCTCAGGGAGAAGAACGTGGTGGGGGCTTTCGTCGAGTACTTCGGAGAAGGCTATGGCCAACTCTCGGTTCCTGACAGGGCAACAATAGGCAACATGTCTCCCGAATACGGCGCCACCGCAGGCTTCTTCCCCGTCGACGACTCCACCCTCGCCTACCTCGCAGGCACGGCTAGGCCGAAGTCCCACGTCGAGCTGGTCTCGACCTACACCAGGAGGTTCGGGTTCCTGGTTTCCGACACTGAGCCACATTATTCGGAGGTCATACACATAGAGCTTGACGAGATCGAGCCTTCCATCGCCGGCCCAAGGAACCCAGAAGAGAGGCACGCGCTGGCTTCTGTCCCGGCGTTCACGCGCTCGATGCTTGACCAGAGGCGGGTTTCTCTGCCCAGT
>OCOJ01032933.1_pt3 | contig 17219 bp, 17 predicted proteins | sample 1539251 | NCBI WGS metagenome assembly OCOJ01 (sample SAMN01911457, study PRJEB22624) | soil metagenome | biome: Soil | place: Malaysia | collected 2012-04-30 | depth RA_metagenome m | reverse complement strand
TGGAGTCGTAGGCCATGTAGACAGGCTGCCCGATAACGGCGCTTGTCGCCGGGCCTCCGTCACCGCTTTCCGGACCAAACCTTCCAGTTCCCGCAATCGTCGTGATGGTGCCCGTCTTGCTGATCTTTCGTATGCGGCTGTTTCCGCCGTCAGCTACGATCATGTTGCCCGCGGGATCCCAGGCCAACCCTTGCGGACAGAGGTTGGCTACAGTCGCTTTAATGTTGTCCCCGTTGTAATCGCAGATTCCTGTGCCGGCATACGTCGTGATCTTTCCAGTACCAGCGGCAATCTTGCGGATCCGGTTTCCGAAAAGATCGCTGACATACACATTGCCGGCACTGTCGATTAAGCTCGAAGTGGGTCCCTCGAGCGCCGCGCTGGTCGCAAGACCGTTATCCCCTACCCAGCCGCCCACCGTCGTCGAGACCTTCACCGTGCCCATGACTGCCACGCCCGCCGGCGAGTTGCCGACCGTCACGGTCTTTGCCACTGCTTTTGTTTCCGTGTTGATCACGTACACGGTGTTCGTTCCCGACTCCGTAACGTAGGCAAACGAACTATCCTCGCTGAACGAGACCATAAAGTAGGTACCGACACCTGTCGGAATGGTCGCCGCTACCGTTTCTGTCGCCGTATCAATCACGGTTACGTTCCCCGAACTGGCCACATATAGCCATTGGCCGTCCGGGCTGACAGCATCCCCGTAGGGCGTACCGGCCGCGATCGGAATTGTGTTCACCACCGTGTTATTCACTGTCAGGATGGCCGAAACCGATGCGGAAGTTTGATTCGTTACAAAAGCCATCGTCCCGTCCGGCGAGATCGCAACCCCGGTCGGTCCGTTGCCGCTGCCTATCGCTATCGTTGCCACCACTTTATTCGTCACCGTCTCGATCACGGCCACGTTATTGCTGCCGTAGTTGGCCACGTATGCAAACGCCCCGTTCGGCATCACTGCAATACCCGCCGGCTGGCCCGAGACGCTGATCGTGGATGAAACCGTTTTGGTGGCGGTATTGATCACCGAAACAGAACCCGATCCGCCATTGGACACATACACCGTCTTGCCATTTGGAGTTACCGCTATTCCCTGCGGCTGAGTCTGGACTGGAATCGTGGCCGTCACCGCATTCGTGCTCGTGCTAATGACCGAGACGTTGCTGGACCCGAAGTTGGCGACGTAAGCCGACTTTCCAGCCTCGTCCACGGCGACCACAAAAGGACTTGTTCCCACCGGGATCGTCTTAACCACCGCGTTGGTGCTCGTGTTGACAACCGAAACGGTGCCGTCCGACAAATTGGCCACGTACGCGTAGTTGGTTGCGGCTTGCAGCATCGGGCATAGTGCCGTGATCAACGCGAGCGTTGGCAGGATTCTGGGAGCGCGCATGGTTCCTCCAAAATGGAAACGGTTTTCAAGAGGTGGATCGGCGCTGGTAGGGGAGGTACGCCAATCCCGGCGTAGGATCACCGGATCCTCTCGTAATGGGCACCAGTCTGACGATATGAATAGCGATTGTCAACAGCAGAGCTCCAGATTCATTTCACTCATAATCCCCGCTCACGAGCGAAGAAATAGCGCAAGCTTGTGCAAACGCCTTCCATGAGAAGGCCGGTCGGAGTCAAGTGGGTTCTGGTTGTTTTTCTTTGGACAAGGTTTTTTCTCCGCCGAGTTTGCCACTGCCGCCATCCTTCCATCCGCACTCTTAGTGAGCCGTCTTCGCTCGGTGCCAGTTGGGCGTTCTCGTTGCAGCCGGTGCTGCTACCTGATTGTCGACCTGCGCTTCTATTTCAAGGATAGAAGTTGGGCCAGGCGATTGACGCAGTCACCGAAACTCGACGTTTTGGCTGTTTGCTTTTCCATTCGAAGAAATGTTTTTAGGTTTTTGTTTTTACGCGGCTGCAGCCATCGTCGTGCGCTGGCTGTTGTGCAGCGGTTCGTACACCTCTCCACTGACCCACAGGTGATGCAGTAGCACCGCCAACTTGCGTGCGGTGGCGATAATGGCTCGCTTCTTCCCGCTCTTTCCTCCCCGCTCAGCCAGCTTCAAACCCCAGCGTCGCAGATCGCAGTCCACACCAAACGGTCCCAGGATGTGCTGCGCCCCTTGCACCAGCAGCGTGCGCAGGTACGGGTCGCCTTCCTTGCTGATGTGCATCTGCAGCTCGCTCTGGCCGGAGTTCCGCCGTCCTGGCTGCAGTCCCAGATAGCAACCCACGTCGCGGCTTTTGTGGAAGCGATGCGGGTCTTCCAGCGTCAGCAAGAACGTCAGCGCGATCAGCGTGCCCACGCCCTTGATCTGCTTCAGCAACGCCACCTGCGGATAACTTTCTGCCGCCAGTTTCTCGATTCGCTCGTTGTACTCGCGGATCTGCTGGCTGAGAGATTCCAGTGCTGCCAGCAGCGGCCGTAGCGCAGCTTGCAGTTCCGGACTCAGAGCCTCGGCCTTCCCCGGATTCATGTTGCGCACGTTGCATCCGCGCAGCCGCTCACCATAGCTCTTAGCCAATCCGCGAGCCGTGTTCACCAGCGCTGTTCTGGCCCGCACCAGTCCCGCTCGCGCTCGGATCACCGTCAGATCCGCTTGCGCCTTGGCGCTGCGATGCTTCACCGGACATAGCAACTCGGGATCGATCCGCGCTAGCCGCGCCAGCGTTTGCGCATCCAGCCGATCATCTTTGCGCCGGCTCTCCCCGATCAACCGCACATTGCGCGCATGCGCCACGATCACTTCATGTCCCAACTCGCTCAACAGTCGGCTGATCCACGGCGAGTGCATTCCCGTCTCCAGTGCGACCCGGCAGCGCGGCATGCCCCCGAACACCTCGCGCATGGCCTTGGGCGTTGTGCTAAGCCGTTGTTCCAGCACGATGGCCCCGGATTCGTCCAGCACGCAGTACCAGCTGGAACGATCCCCCAGATCCAGGCCGACGGTCAGTTTCTGTTGAGAAAAATTCTTGCGCTGCGTCCTCGTTGCAGTGCTAACCTTCTTCATTGCCGGTCTCCTTTTTATCTGTGCTTCGAGCANCGTCGATAACTTGGGAGCGTACAGCATCCCGTCCGGAGACCGGCCTTCTCATCCCATCTGATTGCGTCATCTATAATTCGTGGACTAGGTGTGAACCGGTTGCTGCAGAACAGCATGAAATTACATTTTACAAAAACGGGGGAAGCAGCTATGTCTCGGATTCAATGATGATCTCGGCTTCTTCAATCAACACTCTCAGCCTGTACAAGAGTCTTACCCTAGTCTTCTGATTGGAAGCCGCTTTGAGCTGTGAGACCGTGTCTTCAAGCTCTTGTAGCACTGCGCTGAAGTCTCGGAGTGGTAATTTGGGGAGGTTGGACTTTGGGCGGTTCATAAGACACTACTAGAGAGGTGTAGAGGGAAGGTATGAAACCGGAGGTCCCTGGGCCGCTACGGAAATTCGTGGTGCCGTGCTCAGGCCATTCCAGAGCTTCACTCCATGAGCCGACGAATGTAGCTACAGANACACTACTCCCCATCCCAAAACTATCATCGAGTGATTGAGTACACAGTGACAATGATCACGGGCGACTGAGACACGGCTGCGGTGTGCATTGAGATTGCATTGAATTTGATAGCAAGCGAGCGCACCCGGATTGTGTTGCTGTTTCATGCGCCGTAACGGTAGCGCCCGCCAGTAAGGCGTTTTTCATCCCAGTCAACTCACTGTGCCCGGATTTTGCACGTCGCATGTATCATTGTGGGTTCACGCAAACACCCGAAAAGATAAGCACAGCGTACCAACACTGTTTGAAGCTTCTTGTACGGCCCCTCAAGCAGCCCGTTCCACAAGGAGCATATGGCCATCGATATCGTAGCCGGGACGGTACTCGTGCGTGCAGGATTCCTCCTGCCCAGAAGCGTGAACGTGAAGACTGATCGCTATTCCACAAAGTGGGACATCATCACAGCACCCGATGCCTTCATGTTGGATCACTCGCTGCGTGAAGCCGGTTGGAGTTTCTTTTTTACCGCCGATGCCGTGCACGCGATCACGTTCGGACGGCGTGAAGGAAAAAACGCACGACAGGCCCTGGATCGCATCCTGTCGAGAGTGCAGGCGCAAAATTTCAATTGCGTCGAGGTTACTGAAATTTCGACCAAGCGTTTTCTGGGGATTCCCTACATGTCAGTCTGCGNCCCACGGCCGCCATATCCAACGGGGGCAGACCTTACAAGACCAAAGTGGCCGGCGCGAGGACCTTCCAGAGAGGTGTAGAGGGAGGGTATGAAACCGGAGGTCCCGGGCCGCTTACGAATCTGTTTTTTGATACGAAATAGCTACAAATGGTGCCTGTGGATTGCGGAAAAATCGTGAGGACCCGTTGTGCACCCGCGTGATTTCAAGACTTGTAACTAGACTCTCCGAGTAGGCCGCTTCCCGTACTCTGCCTCCGACGTGTCGGTATGATGATGGTTTGCTCGCTGCCCGCCGGGTGAAACTCTTGACTTACGGTGCTCCACAAATTTGAACCGTNGCAAGGATATTGAACACGGAAATTCGTGGTGCCGTGCTCAGGCCATTCCAGAGCTTCACTCCATGAGCCGACGAATGTAGCTACAGACTGTTAGAAGTTGAGGCTTGTCCATGCTGCCTATGATGTTGCGTATGACGGATGCCAATACCCGTGTTGTAGCCGCCATGCCGAGGTTGGCTGATTGCTCGACGAAAAAGCCCGTCTTGGCAAGCTTCAGCGGTCTCAGAAAGTAGTATTCCATGCCGCTGTCGGTCAGCTCCACGACGATGTCTGCCAAGGCATCGCGATGTTGCGTGCTGTCTTTTGCTTTTTCGAGAGTGGTAAGGACTGCAAGGGTCTTCACGCGGAGGCTCTTCGAGTGGTAGAAGCGAAGGAATGGTTGAGATGACGGTGAGGAGACCTTTACCGGCGGCTTAACACGTGGCGTGGCTGACCGTTTGGAGGGTCGCTTGGAGGATTTAGCCACGATCATCTCCTTCAATCATAGAGACGAGAGAGCATCTTGGAGTGAACTGCACTCGCGTGTGCCGCCGAACTCCTGTTTAGGTTGACCCAGATAACATCGGGTTTTCTAGGCTCCTGAGGCGGACTGGCCAGGAAAGAAGCCCCAACGGTGCACGGTCGGGGTTGTTCATGACAGCGAAACTCCTTGCGCTGCTCCCGAGAATTAGACCACATCGCAACCGCCCGGACAACGCCACTGATGGCTGCCGCCAGCAGCCCCTTCCCACTAACAACGGCGTGGTGGGAACCAAACAGTAGCTCCGAGTGGTCTCTAACCGGAAACCATGCCGATGGTTGACGTAATATCCGGTTAGCACTCAAAATCCCCGGTTTTGCGCGACAGAAGGCGAACAGATGGCGCAAGCTTGTGACATCGCCTGTTTTTCGACAGCTATCAGCCCATGGTCAGTCTCTTCCTGATGTTTCCTGATGTCCCGCCACACGTCTAGAGTAAAATCTGACCGTGCGCGAGTCAGTCTCCATAATCGTTGGAGTTGCCGTTGCCTTGGCTTGGATGGCAGTCTGGGCTTACGGGCTTCATTTATTCGGTATTGCATTCACCGCGGTCTTCATGCGGCGGCCCGAAGATCGCGCCCGTAGGCGCGAACGGATCAAGCAAATGGGCAAGCTGCGATACATTCTGATGTTCGGAGTGCTTGGCTTTGGACTTGCGATGGGATTGGCAACCACTACTGTCGATCTGTTAGCACGAGAGTCTCATGGCTGGTTCGCCGTAGTCGAGAAATTCGTGTTGTCATCCGTGCTAGGGGGCTGGTTTTTCGGTGCGTGGACTTGGAGCGAGAACTTTCGCGATCCGGTTCCGTTCCCGCCCAACTACCCGCCACCGAAATAAGAGCGGTTATTTGTCGAAAAATCCTGATAGCGCTCAAAATCCTCGCAAAAGGCGAAGGAAAGGCGCACGCTTGTGACATCGCCTGATAGCGTCAACTGAGCGCAGGTTAAGACACCCGCAATTACCACTGTTGCCGCTCAAAAACTAACTGCGCACATCATTAACTCGCGAACAGGCGAAAGGGTGGTAGGATGGCTGCCGTTTTCGAGGCCAAAAAGAAAATTCCGGCTTACAATGTCTTCAACGCAAGAGGTACCTATGCGCAATTCGAGTTGTTGATGCACCGCTAGGTGAAGGACTGACAGCGGAGGGGCTACCTATGTACAAGAGGTATCACGAATCCCAGCCGGGGGTGATTCGTTCGACTGGGGAACCCGCAATTTTGAGATTTTGGGAAGCTGCCGACGGCAGTGGCATGTGGCTTCAATCTAACTGTTGGGGCAAATTAGGGACAAGTAACTGGACTTTGGGAGGAGTGGACTACATGAAAGAACTGGGTGGAGTGGAAGTAGAACCCGGATTTTGGGTCCTTGAGAAGCCAGTAACTGCGTACATCAAGTTCTCAGACATGAGACGCAACTAAGGACCGTAGACATCGATTAATCGTAGAGACAATGGACTTCTGGAAGAGCAAAGAGTGGCAGGAATTATCCGGCTTGCTGACGACGGCATATCTGCCAGACCCTACCGTCGACGGCCAGTACCTCAACCTGCTGAGCGTCCCCACGCCCGACGGCAAAATGGTGCTTGCTGCCGCCGTCTTTGACGATATATATCCGGGCAGCAACTTTATCGAAATCACAGACGAGATGTTGCTGGCGAAGCTGAGAAGCATCAAAGGACAGCTTCATAATGTGTCCGGAAGCGGCGATTTTCCTGTCTTCTACTACGAATATTTGATGTCTACGGCTGACTTCAAAGTCTTCTCGAAGACCGGAAAGATTCCAATTGTGACCGAAAAAGAGCGTCCTGAAAGGGACCGCTTAGCCGATGAGATCATGAAACTTCTGATCAAGCGCCAAACCAGCCTCGCCGAGGGGGTCGACGCGCTCACCACGGTGAAGATCAACGTCCTCAAAGACAACTACGAAGGCGCAAGGGCGAACGAGTTCAACCTGCTTTGTGCTGATTTCTACGAAGATGTGAGGGGGTGCTCGGAATCAATGAAGAATGATCGCTTTTGTCTCATTTCCCGAAAGGGATTCGTGGAAGACGCTGAGCATGTAGTGGTGAAGCGTGATCGAGTTTATTTCGCTTCAGTGAAACGGCTCTGGCATCGTATCGGGCAAGCACTGGCACGCGGGGGCACCGACCTGCGGAACAAGCTTGGTCAGGGCGGTGGGCCGCCCGAACGGGTCCGCCCTTTAGCCGTTGAAATAGGAGAGCTTCTGAGCAAGTGCCGAACCAGCCGAACCACCCTTGGCGACGCTCTTGATGCGCTCACGACGCCGATGCTCACCGCCATCGAAGCCACGCACGGACGCGAAAAGGCGGACGAGTTCGACTTGCTTATGGCCCGGTTCTCCGAAGAGGTACGCAGGTTCCCGGGCGGCGTTCGCTCTCTTTAATGTTACAGGCGTGGGCAGGAGACCCGCAGCAGCCGATAGCTGGCGAAAAATCCTGATTACACTTATTGACCCTCAAAACCGATTTACTGCTACTTAGTTTCAGCTTTTCGCAGCGCCTCTCGCTCTAGTTGAATAACCGCATCCCCCAGCTGTTTGCAGGTGGCAGGATGGACCCGCTCGCCGCGACGCGCGCGAATAATCGTATCGCGTGTCAAACCGGACCGTCTAAGTTGGTTGAGTGAAAACCGTCTGAGCCTTTTCACAAGCTCGGGAGGGCAGGGACGAGTCCTGAGCGTTTGTCGTGGATGATATCTGATGGGCGTCGTGTTTTCGAGAATACTGAGATCTTCTCCTTCTTGCGCTCTGCGCTCAATTTCCTTCCCGATGAAGATCAACGGCGTCATTGCTTGAATCGGGCGTCGCAACAGGAGTCCGTTCGTGTAGGCCTCACAAGGCTTGCCATCAGGAGCGAGTGATTTGTCTTCGGGGTGGAGGTAATGGCGCCAAATGATACTCGAAAGAGTTTGCGAAGTAATTACTGTCCCGTTGTACTCATCCCCGAGCTTAATTGTTTGACCGGTGTGAATTTCGGTGTACTCCCGTGTGAGCCATTCGTCGAAGTGTTTGCTCGCAGGCGCGACTAGGGTGCAATCCGGGGGCGGCTGCACGAGTATCGGCGAGTGTGCGAAATTGTAGGGCTTGGCCGCTCCAGGATCACGTTTTCGCAAGGCTCTTAGCACGTTGGGTGTTGTCACGCGAACTCGCATGATGGCGGGCAGATTGTCGAACCACAATTCGTGTAAAACGAGTGCATTTTCAGGGTCTTTGATGTTTCGGAGATGACCCAACAGAATGCGCTCCCACGCCTCGACGATCCATCGCGGATAGTCGGTTTCTTGGTCCTTACAATCCATCGGCTTATAGCGCGCTCGTGGGTCAGGAACGAACACGATTCCTAGCCCATGTTCACTGGGTTTAATTATTTCTGTATTGTCGTTTTTTCGTGTGTAAACGAGGTATCGTTTTGCGGAGACCGCGAGTCCGTACAGTTGATGCTCATTACCTCGCCGATCAAGATTGCACTCTTCTATTTTCAGAATATCGGCAACGACAGTTGGGTCGTACGGATTCAGGCGGTTAAGCTTCGCGCAAATTTCGTCAACCTGTTTCCACGTGATTGCTTTGACCGCAGGGGTCCCATCCGACATTTTGTGTTGTCCACCAGCACACGGAGTCAGTCCGCCTTTCTTGGACGCGACGAAAAGCATTGAATCCGTGTCGGTGAGCAGGTACGTTCCATGTTGGTCTTCGATCAGTCTTTGTAAGACGGCTAACATGAGGCGTCCACCGGCTGTGATCAGCGCCGCAGCGGGAGCAAAATGAAATCTCCCGGGCCGCTCCACAATAACTGTTGTCTCTTGATGTTTATGTTCGCCTGAAAATACTTCAAGTTGCTTCGCGCGGTTTTTCCCGTATTCGTATTTGTTCAATTCTGCGAAAATGCCGTAGAGAGCATTCGCGATTATTTTGAGCAGCAGATGGTGCGGGTGAGATTTTGACAATTTTTTTCGTTCTTCGATTACCGCCCGAAAAAAGTCGTCAGTTGCGGGATGGATTTGTCGCGTGCCAATGGGTGCATCTTTCATTCCATCTTGCACACCATGCGGAACGAATCGGAACGCTTCAATGATTTCGGGTGTGCGTCCTGTGAGTAGCTTTGACGCAGCGAGATCGGGCCCCGAGTACCAGATCGGCACATTGGTGGTGAGCGGATTCAGCCCTATGTTGGTATCCCCCGTGTCGCTATACAGCGCGCGAATCGGCAGTATGTCTGCGGATGGCTGAATCGAAGCGAAAAATCCAAGTTCCAACCATTTCGCAGGCTTCAGGGCTGTCTTGATATTTACTCCATCCAAGATGTTCCGTGCTCCCTTGGTACAGTTTTCGACTTCGATGTTTGCGGCAGTTAAGAGAGGCCAAAGGCCGAGGAGTCCCGCGACAGATGGATACTCAGAGGTTGTGTCACAAACCGTGATCGGGACTTCTTGATGGCGGATGCGGATTTCGCTGCGTCCGCCGTAGTACGCCTGCATGCACTTGCCCAAGATTTCGTCGGACAAAGCAAATTTCTGCGATGGTTGCAGAATACGCATTTTGTCTAGAAACGCTTTGGTGATGCTGGCTGCGCTGTAAGCTTGCTCAGGTGGAAGATCCAACGGGAAACCGTTATATTCGCGCATCATTGCATTTAGTAACGCCAGGGTGCGTTCAACATCACGGCGACCGTATGCCAACTCCGTTTTGGTGATCCGCCCCGTTGGCTCGTGTTCCATCTTTCCTTTCAAGCCAAAGGAATGCAGAGCACCTTCCAAGGTCAAATGTTTATTCCGTAGAGCCCAGCAGAGGACCGAAAGATCTAGGAATCGGCCACGGTAGATAGCGCGATTTTTCGGATCGCCACCGGCAAGGCTGATGAATGCGGACCGCGAATCCTTGGATTTGATCCTCAGCTTTGGTTTGAGCTTGTCTGGGTTACCCTTATATTTCCACAACACCATCGACCAGCCGGTGTTCTTCTTCTGCGCTTTGGGATATCCCAACGCCAACCGGCTAAGGTCAAACGGCGCGTTAAAACAGACGATCGACGCCCCAGCGCGAAGTGCCTCCCAAAATTTGCCGTCGACAAATTCAGTGCGCGACTCGACTTCAATGTCCTCGGGGCACCCATCCTCCACGTCGGCGCGCACACTTCGCGCGTATGCGCGAATTAGCTCGATTGACGCTTTGTCCAGTTCGTCCGCGTAAACAACTCCCTCCTGTTGACAGACGTATGTGTGTTCTTTCAATTCACAAAACCGCCACCACAGGAAGTTCAGATCCTGGCGGATGTCGACCGTTGTCTCACAATCGAGCACCATCGCAAAGTGCGCCCACTTGTCCGGGAGGTTCGGTTCGTTATAGGTACGGGTTTTTTCGTTCTTCACACGCGTGTGAACGCGCACGAAGATCGGGGTCGGTTCGGGAGCAACGTACATGAACAGTGTCTTTGCTTGCTGCGCTCGAACCAAATTAAATTTAACGCTTGAATTTGGGGAAACTCAGGCGCAGCCGACGCCGTCCCATTCTAAAGCCGGAGCGCTGCTGATTAGCGGATAAGTGCATTGCGATAAAGACTTGGCTTTGCGACGCGTCGATGACGCTGCGTCGCGTATCGCATTGGCTGCGAGTTGTGGGGAAGATGCTGGCGACTCTAGCATGTCCGCAATCGAATCCTGATCCATTGCTAACAGCATGAGGTATCGTGCGAACTGTTCACGTTCGGTTTCAGGGGCATCGTGAAGGCCATTCTTCGTGAGTTTTGCATCATCCCTTTTTCGTTCGTGCTTCCAATGACAATTGCGGCAGACGGCGCGCTTGAACTTCGGGTCGAGCTTATACGTGACCGGGTGATCCAATTCGAAACACGAAATATCCGTTTCGGGGCAATAGAAACAGCGAATTGGATATCCCAACTCCTTGCGGCGCATTTCGATACGCCTCGCTCGCTCAATGGGGTTCGGGTTCTTCACGCGCTCACGTCTGGACTCACGTAGAGAGTGTCGAGCTGGCCTAAAACCCCTGCGCGCGCGAGTGATGAGAGCTGCTCGTAATCACTGAGCAGTTCATAGCCTCCGACTTTCTTCCCGCGATACTGCTCCAAAGCCGATGGAGGCTCTTGGCCCCTAGCAACGCGAAACACGGTTGCGCGGTGTTGACCGGCAAGCTGGCGCTGGCGATAGCCGCGCGCCGTTGCCACGACCGCCCCTGATTCGGTGAGGACTTCGACCGGCGCTGAGTACGGATCGGTGGCCTTAATATGAATGCGCCCGCCGGGTCGATCTTGACTGATCGCTCTTGGCACTGATTCCTTGAGGGTTTTCAGTGTCGTTCTGGCCATACGCACTGCTGCAGAAGGTGATTTAGCTTTCCCAGATCGGTACAGACCGAGAGCTTCGATAGAGCGCAGTCGAACTTGCCGCGCTCTTCGGCTTCGGCGCTCGGATTTCCGTTTGTTTTTGTGGTTTGCCATGCGTTCTCGTGTTGCACACCGAATGCCACGACGGACTGCAACTGATAGATGCGAAACGACTTGCAAGAATTCTCTGGCGAAACGCGGAAGCCGGAGACAGGGTTTTCCGGTGGAATGCAAATTTGGAGTTAGGATTTCCTAGTGGATGAAATCTTCGAGGTTCCGTTTGCGTCGAAGGAGCTGTACGGGATTCGGTAAAAAGTTTGCAGAAAATGGAAAAACTTCGCAGCTCGGCGTGTTGGAGTCGATGACTTCCAGGCTTTCATTGAGCAGTCTTGAGGGCGGACCAAGAGGACCCGGTCGGCCAACGATTGACGACGAGATACTTATTGAAGCTCGCGATGGTCTCGTGTGGCTTCTATCGGTTGCTTGGGGAGACATCGGATGGCAGCTTCCCCGGGCGACGACGCTGGAGGAACTTAGAGCAGCGCTCGAACCGTTGAGGGGTCACCCGAACGAACAATATGTGACGGTCTTTCTTCGACCAACGTTTGTTCTTTCAACGGCTGAGGAGGTTAGAGCTGCCAGGAAGAAACTGGGGAAGGCCGTCGAGCATTGCCGCCTAGCTAGGGAACACCATGACAAGTGCATCGCCGATTCACGAACAGCGGAATTTGCAATAAATGATGCTACGCCGGAAGAGCAGGGAGTTTTCTTCGTTGAACTGCTCAGACGCTGGCGAGATGGCGCAACGGCAAGAAAGGATCGGGAAGCGGCCGAACTGGCAGAAAAGGACCTCGACCAGAAGCTAAGGGACAAAGAAGCGGGGTTCGCGCTAAGCGAACTCCTGGATTTCATTACGCAAAGAAAGTATGCTCGCAATCCGCTGAGGCTCGCTAATGCAATGGCGGGTCTGCCAGATATGGGTTGGGAACAATCCTATGCGCGATGCTCGGCGATAAAGTGCGGTTCCTGGCCACAATTTCAGTTCAGGCTATTTAGGACCATCAAGGCTATTTGGAATCGCCGTGTTCAACACCCAGAGCTACCGATCACACAATTGTTTCGGCAGGAAATCGAACGGCTGCCGAAGACGGTCATTATTGATATCCCGCAACCGCCACCTAATCCGCCAAAAAGGGGAAAGGTAGAGAACGCCCTACGATCACACCTTGCCGACAACTGGAGGCATCTGCGATTGGCGATTGAAGAGGTCGTGGGGTCTGAGAATCACCCTGAAAAGGTGCCATTTCTTCTCCTTTCTGGCTTCACGCGGAACATCGGGAAACCGCGAACGCCCCAAGATTCCATACTCATCGAGCAAGAAAAGATTAGAACATGAGCCCAAGAAGCTTCTTCGTTGAGGGCGAAATCAAGCAAGCGCCATCCCTCTATCTTGTTGATATATAATTAGTTAGATAGTATTTATGGCAAAGCGGGCCTGTCGGTTGTTAGAGCAGCCGACAGACCCTGACCGTCAAAGGAGGGTTAAGCTCCTATGGCAGCTACAGAAAACGTACGCCAAGCCTCACAATCGCACAATTCCAGCGTTGAATTCATTGTGCCGCGACACGGTGTCGTAACCCTATTCGGCTATGGCATCCAAGCCCGTGTGGATCGCGGTCACCTGTTACTTAGCGACGGCATTGGAGCAGATCGCCGTTACGCACGGCTCCCACGCGTGGGACACGGCGTTAAAAGGCTTGTGGTAATTGGTTCTGACGGCATGATTTCGCTGGCCGCGCTCCGATGGCTCGCGGACCAAGACGCAGCATTCGTCATGCTCGAACGCAACGGCAAAGTGCTCGCGGTGACCGGTCCCGTCCGCCCTTCGGATGCGAAACTCCGCCGCGCTCAGGCGCTCGCACATTCATCTGAAGCTGCGCTGCGAATCGCGCGAGGACTGATTAGCCAAAAGCTCACGGGACAGGAGCACGTCGCGCGTCGCAAGTCGCTGATAATTCGACTGCAATATTTATGCAAGAGTTGTACCGGTCGATCTTGAATGGAGAGCCCAAGAATGTAGCGCTGATGAATGCCCGGCTCGCCCTCATTCACCAAGGATATGATCAACCGTTCTTCTGGGCGCCATTTATTTTGATGGGGGAGTAGCCGCCGACTGATTTCTGGCGCATGATCTTTTCAGGCCTTCCAGACACCCCTGTACCAACAAGCGTTTCCCCACTTGGAAGTGCTGCTACCCACGAGTTGAACCCGGAGATCGCATTCGGTTCGCGGGCAGAGAGTGTCACGCCATCCTTTGCCTCCACGAGAACTGCCAACGGGGCATGCTTGTCATTTTCTACAAGGTACAAATCGAGTTCCGGATAAACCAGTTTCGTTACGTTGCGGCCTTGCTCGTCCCGAGCCGAAAAGGTCGCAGTTGGAGTTGGGGCTGGAGGAATCCTCGCGGCACCGCGTGTCGTGGTTGCCATTCCAACTCGCAAGAACGATGCGATTTCGTCAACCGCTACTGCGTAATTGAGATTCTGACCCTCTTCGCTCATCGCGACTAGGCCAAGAATCGCACCGTTATCATCCAACACCGGCCCACCTGAATTCCCCGGATTTATCGCAGTCTGCATCTGCAGCACCTTTGCACGGTGCGAAGATCCATCGGAGTAAGACCACGTGAATCCGCTTCTGACTTGGCTCACCACCCCGGTGCTATACGACCAATACTTGCCATGGGGGTGGCCAATTATGTGGATGTCCTCCGCGACTTGGATTTGTGAAACGTCGGCTAATCGCAAGAAGGGCAGATTCTGCGGTGCGTTGCGCATCTTGAGCAGAGCAAGATCTTGGGTTGGGCTGGAATAGACCAACTGCGCAATAAATGCCGGTGCTGCATCAAGGTCATCACCAGAAGAGGGCTTCATAAAGATCATTCCAACGTTTGCTCCTTGAATCACGTGCCAATTGGTCAACACGTAACCGCGAGGATCGACGATTGCCCCGGTTCCTTCTGCCGTCGGATCGAATTGGTTATTCACCACTCGCCCGACGACAACCAGTACTACCGCAGGAGACGCGGTACGAAAAAGAGCAATACCTCTAGCGCCGCGTGTGAGTTCGGGATCGTGATAATTCCTGACCGCATTCGCGCCCCTTTCATATTGACGAACGAGCTGCAAAAACTCGCTTATTTCGGGGTATCCAGTATCAGATCGGACAGCATTTTCTACCCGCGCAAATGGAAGCCTACGAATTTCCGAGAGTTGATCGGCGGTTTGGGTCTGCCCAAACACCGAACACAAGGTCACTAACAATGTAAAAGCGCGAGGCTTAAGGGTTCGCATGGGGTCCTCCTGCAAGTGTAGTGGCCCGATTGACAACTGTATAGAACGACAATCAGAGGGCAACTTGCAAGTCATTCTAGATTGAATCGGATCGCCGAGGAGCTCGCCGGAATAACCTAACTTGGAAGTAGACAGTTCATTATGCCCGTCAGCCTTGGCACGGAACGGCTCAACGGATGCAAAGACTAGTACGGGTTGTATTAACATGATCTGCGCACTCCGCGCCCGCGCCCCCGCTCGTCCTCGCTCGCGCCCGCCTGGTTCGCCGCAACGTCAATCCCAACTCACGCGCTCGACATGCCGGGGCAAGGGGGGTCGACAATTTTTCCCGAAGGATACTACCCCGTCAAACCTTGAGAGGGGTGAGAACAAGACGGGACGGAGTACGTGCCTCTACCACCGCCGCCGAGTCGGAAGCCAAGAAACTGAGATCGGCATCGAAGCAGCTATCCCTCCGACCGGGTTTGACGGGGAGAGATATACAGGCCGGGAAAATTCCTACACCCCCACCGTCCACCGNCTGAACAGGGGTTGACGTTGATTCTGCCCGGGGCCCGCCCGCGCGTGGGGCTCGTGCGCTGGCGCGTGCGTGCGAGGGGGTGAGCGACCGAGGGACCTGCTTGCTACGTCGTAAACCTCTGAGCGATCTGTCTGACTTCTCTAATCAGCGTGCCGAATTCCTGAGTGAATTTCGAAGCATCCTTGTCCTTCTCATACGCGCTAAGCGCAGAAATCCAGCGGTCACGTGTTTTGAGTTTCAGCAGTTCATCGGATATGAAAAGCATCCGATAAAAGATTTCCAAGGAGTCTTTGTGTGCCTGTTCTCGCTCGCGCATTTCGCGTTCATCGTGTGGACCGTAGAGGCCTGGAACAGATGACGGAGCATAGAACCTGAGAAATACAGAATAGGTACGAAGGCCTCCCTCTCGTATCCCATTACCGGACATCAAGATGTGACCCTCATCACTGACATTGCGTGACCCTTAGTGCAAGATTCGACGGTAAATTATCTCGCCTCTCCGAAGCGCCGTTCCCGCCAATTGAGACGCACACTCCTTGAGGCGAGCAGGGCCCCTCAACACTTCTTCGCGTGAGCAGTCCAACACGCGCTCTATTCATGGAGGTAACCATGAAACGCATCAACATTCTGGTGTTGGTTTTCTGCACGTGTTTCGCTTTGGCGGCAGAGCATCATGCGCGGCCGCAATGGCGGAACAAAATCGTCGTATTTGATGCTCCGGACGCGGGCACGAACGGCTCCTACGGCCAAGGTACCTATGGTAATGGCATCAACGACTGGTGGGCAATCACGGGATTCTACATTGACTCCAACAACGTGTATCACAGCTACGTGCGCGACCCTTGGGGCAACATCACGGAGTTTGACCCGCCGCACGCGGGCAAGAACGGCAACTACTACCAGGGAAGTTTCGCCTTGAGCATCAACAATTGGGGAGTGATCACGGGAGGTTATGAGGATTCAAACAATGTGTATCACGGCTTTGTTCGCTACCCCTGGGGCACGATCACGGAGTTCGACACCCCAGACGCCGGCAAGATCGGCGACTGCCAATGTCAGGGCACGGTGCCGGTTAGCATCAACGACGCGGGTGCAGTAACGGGATACTACACGGACTCGAACAGTGTGAATCACGGCTTCGTCCGTGACCCCTATGGGACGATCTCGGAGTGGGACCCGCCGGACGCGGGCAAGGAGGCTGGCCAGGGCACCTTGATGTTTACTCTCGGTCATCATATCAATCCGGAAGGGTCGATCACGGGACAGTACATTGACGGAAACAATGTATGGCACGGCTTCCTCCGCCACCCCGATGGCACGTTCACGGAGTTCGAGCCACGAGGCGGAGGTAAGGGCCCCGGCCCGGTCACCTATGCCCATACCGTTGCTCCTGACGGATGGATAAACGGAACCTACCAGGATCTAAACTATACGTATCACGCCTACGTGCGTCGTCCCGACGGTACCTTCATTGAGTTCAAAATTCTGGGCGCCGGTACAGGCACCGGCCAAGGTGCTGGAGCACATGACGGTAATCCGCAGCAGGTAATCACAGGGCCATTCATAGACGTAAACAGTGTATGGCACGGGTACGTGTGGACCCCCTACGGCGAGCTCACGAAGTTTGACGCTCCAGGCGCGGGCACAGGCTCCGGCCAGGGTACCTCACCCTCCAGCATCAACTCGGCGGGGGCGATCACGGGGAATTCATCCGACGCAGCCAACGTGACTCACGGCTTCCTGCGGTTGCCGGATTAGACGAACGATAAGCAAACCAAGAGAGCCGCCCGAGGTCCGGGCGGCTTTTCTTTGGATTTCAATACGCGGTGGTTGCGCGTAACTTCTGTTACCAGGCGATAGCACTCAAATTTCGACTACTTTCGCCTGAGTCCATATCTTTATTGTTTTACCAAGAGAGTCGTCGAGCATCCCTCGCGCCCGCTCCCTCGCACGCAC
>OCOJ01036057.1_pt1 | contig 17232 bp, 13 predicted proteins | sample 1539251 | NCBI WGS metagenome assembly OCOJ01 (sample SAMN01911457, study PRJEB22624) | soil metagenome | biome: Soil | place: Malaysia | collected 2012-04-30 | depth RA_metagenome m | reverse complement strand
CTCCGTGCAGGAGCAAGTCGTACGCGTCCACCTCTTCCACAAGCTGCTTGCCACGATAGTGCTTGAGTGCGCGCAGCGAGCCGCGAGGCGTCACGCCACCGGCGGCAAACAAAGCGTTTAACGGAGTCGAAAGCGAGCTGATGTCATACGCACCCGGCTCGGCCACGTCGCCGACCACGTACACGCGCACGGTCCTCAGCCGCGAGAGGGAGACGTCTGCTGAAATATCCCGATATTCGGTTCGCAGCACCTGTTGGACCGCTTGCTGTACTTCTCCCAGATTTCGCCCGCTCACGAGTAGGGGACCGGCTTCGGGCAGCACCACCCGCCCCTCCCGATCGACAACTCGGAACAACCGCTGCGAAACGCCGCCCCATAGATCGATTTCGAGCCCATCACCTGGCCCCAGGACATAGTCGGGACCCACAGGCAGATCCATTGGAATCACTCCCGGATCATTGGCGCTATTGCGAAAGACATCCAAACCAAATCGCTCCGTAGGCTTCTGGCGTGCCGACGCCTGGACATACATGTCGTAGAGGGAGGGGATATCTGCGTACGGATTTGCCCGATGGACCATCCTCACAGGCGTAACGTCTTCATCCTCGAACGGCTTCCTGCCCGGAGTTCTCGAGCGTACCGGCTGCTCAACTCCACTCTTGTCGACAAACACTTCGCCTGAGCCAGTTCGCTCTGCATTCGTGGAAGAAACGTTTTGCCCGGGCGGAAAACCATCGGTTCCGACCGGACCCGAAGACTGAGAGCCCGCTAAGGGATTCGTGTTTCGCTTAACCGCGCTAGAAGTCAGTTCAAGATCCGCCGGCATGCCCGTGCCGTCGCGCAGGTCCGGCGCCTGCGGAAATCCGTCCGCCTGTATGACCTGGGTTCTGTTCCGTTGCGGTAATTGCTCAGGCAGTGCCTGCGGATTTGTCTCGGGTGAGGGCATGCCGTCCGAACTGCTCGTTCCTCTCCGACGGTCCGCGGGCAACCGCTGAGGACAATTTTCGTCGCGACGAGGATCGCAACTCGCTGTGCGTTGCTCATCTCTATTGCCTTGCGGTCGAATCGACTCTGAATCCTCCTGCGATTCAATCTGCACGAGGCGCCGCGCCCGCTCTTTGAGTATCAATTCGTTTTCTTTTGCAAAGTCCGAGTCCGGATTCGCCGTCGGCAGTAAATACCCATATCTCTGCAAAAGCCGCGTCGCCACGGAGCGGAACACCACATCTTGCTCCAACCGCTCAAAAATGGCCTGGTCGGTCAGATTCGCGTCGTCAACGACCTGGCCGCTGTCGGTAGCTTCCTTGGCAACCCAGCGTTTTAGCTCTACCAGCAAGCCTTCGTCCTTGATCAACACCGCTCGGATCTGATTTGCCGAGGCGGCCACACGATTAAGGTTCTCCTGGGCCAAATCCGAAGAATCCTGGTCCCGGTAGCTAGTTTGTCCCCGATCCCGCGCTTCGCGCTCCTGGTCAATCGGTTGCTGGGCATAGGCGGGCGTGCCGAGCACAAATAGCAGCGCGAGAGAAGGGATTCCGGCACTTAGTCGAGAATTCCCAAGCATGCTTTCCCCCCTGGACCGGGCTTGAAACCGTTCAATTCCACTCGTTGGTGACCGACTTGCTTCGCAAAACGTTCAACATTCCCTCTTCAGACGCCTCAATATTGCTCGAATGAATATCGAAAGATGCCCAGTAGTAAACGACATAATTCATCGACGGGGCCACGGCGATGATCCGCATATCCGGATGTCCCCGAAGAAGGTCGTCGCAGATGCGCGGCCTCTCTCCCGGGTGGTCGATTGCGATGACCACGAAATTTGGCAGAGTCCGTCTCACATTCTCAAAAATCTCGGACTCATCCGCGATTTCGCCGACAATTTCAATGTCCGGCTGGTCCGCAAAGGTCGTGAGAATAGTTTCACGCATGAGCCGGGGACGGTTCGCTACGAGGACGCGGATAGGCTTTTCCATGGCACACTCCATGCCGCCCGAGTATCAGGCGCCCGGAGAAACAGTGTAAGAATCAAAAAAAATCTACCGATGTGGCTTATGCAGGAGGGTGTCGGCAACCAAAAGCGAATTAGTAGCGACCCATTTTGACCTATTCAAATATGCTCTGTGACCTATCGCGCGAACTGTCACCCAAAGACGACAGTGGCTTCGCGTCTTTTGCTCTTTTGCGGTTGGCAGGCCGAATCGCGCCCGAGGTCGACGAACTTGACTTAGCTGTATCCGCAATCACCCTGTTCTACAGCAATCTGAACTGGAACTGGGTATTAATGAAAAATTTATATAAACGGACTTGACAGTACAGAGAGTCATAGTTTACCGTGAGCAGCCAGGATTTCTACTTCACGTTCCTGGGCCAGGTTCTGGATTGGTGCGTGATGTAGCAAGTCATATGGAACGATTGATCGACAATGTCCCCATCTCGGTCATCCGTATATTTCTGCTGATTGAAAACCGCCTCTTGCGCGAAGCGCTTGTTCGGCTTTTTCGCAAGCGCTGCGACTTCCTGGTCGTCGGGCAGGGCGAGCAGGCTCGTACGAGAGATCGCGATGTAATGGATTCGAAGTGCGATGTATTGGTTATCGCCTCCTTCGAAACCGATTGGCGTGCGGCACACCTTGCGATCGAGCGCGTCGGACCACTTGGTCCCAAGGTTTTGCTGCTCGGAATGGACGCGGATGAAGAACAATTCATCGCAGCAGTCCGCTCCGGCGTGGCGGGGTATTTGTTGAAAGATGCGTGCGCCTCCGATGTTGTAGCTTCCGTGCGCGCCGTCTTTCGTGGCGAGGCTGTTTGTCCTCCTCAGCTTTGCATCACGCTTTTCCGTTATGTTGCCCAAATCGGCAAAGACAAGTCCGTTCTCAGCCAGACTTCCCGGCCCGATCTAACTCTGCGTCAGCAGCAATTAGTCGGTCTGGTCGCAAAGGGCTTAACAAATAAGGAAATCGCCTCTCATCTGAACCTCTCTGAGTTTACGGTGAGAAATCACATCCATCGAATCTTGAAACAGGTGGACGCTGGAAGCAGGAGTGAAGCGGTCGAGACAATTCGCGCCCACGGCTATTCGATCACTCCCTGACCAATTCCTGTTCGTACTTGTCTGAACCAAACGCAAATGGCCATGTGCATCCTGTTCTTAGAACAGAGTTGGAACCCGGAGGAGCTATCTTGCAGGTTGTGATCCTAGCTTTGCTAATTCTGGCCCTCTCTCCCTTTGTCTATTACATTCTCTGCTTCTACTGCGTGATTGCGAGTTTTCGAAGATTGCGCCAAGCTCCTGCCACAAATGAGACTTTCATGCCCCCGGCGAGCATCTTAAAGCCTGTACGTGGTGTGGATCGTGAGGCCTACGAGAATTTCGCCAGTTTCTGTCGTCTTGATTACCCGGAGTACGAACTCGTCTTTGCGGTATCCGATACTGAGGACCCGGTTATTTCAATCATCGAAAGACTGCGTGCCGACTTCCCACAACGCTCCATCCGCCTGATTACCAGCGTTCCCTGCTTGGGCGCAAACGACAAAGTAAACAATCTTTGTGAGCTCGTTCACAACGCGCGATACGAATTCATCGTCATGAGCGACAGCGACGTGCGGGTGGATCCGGATTACCTCAAGAAAGTATTTGCTCCCTTCGCCGATCCGAGAGTAGGTGCTGTAACTGCGCTCTACAAGAGCCTGACCGCTGGGAACCTAGCATCAAACCTGAATGCCCTCGGCATGTATATGGACTCCGCTCCGGCTGCCCTAGTGGCCAAGAAGATTGAGGGAAAGATGCGGTTCGCATTTGGTTGGACCATAGCCACCTACAAAAAGCATCTAGCCGAAGTTGGTGGCTGGGAAGCGATGTCCAACCACCACTCCGACGATTTCGAGCTAGGGAAGCGCATTGCAGAGAGGGGCTACCGCGTAGAATTGATGCGCATACCCGTCTCAATGGTGTTTCCCCGAGAAACCCTTGGGGAATACTTTCGTCATGAATTGCGCTGGTCCGTCGGACTAAAAAGTGTCCGACCATTAGGCTACTGGGGGCTCATATTCACCCAGGGATTGCCCTGGGCTTTGTTAGGAGCCACTGCTGCATGGTCGATTGGGTCAATGGTACTGGCCGTCTCTTATCTCCTCGCATATTCCGTTCTTCGGGTCGGCCTTACGTGGACAACTGGGACATGGGGCTTAGGCGATCGAAGACTCTCCAAGATTCTGTGGCTCGTTCCTGTGCACGATGCCATTGGCTTCGTTGTTTGGGTAAAAGGATTCTTTTCCGATCGAATCACTTGGAGGGGCTTGGCTTATGAGGTGAGGAATGGTCAACTCTTCCCCATCCAGTTCCCAAATCCCAAGATCATGACGCGGGAGCCGGTGGGGACTTTGCCAAAACTCTCCCACAGGCAGCAAGATATTCCGGCCCGCCCTGTGCAAGTCTGACTTTTCTCCGCACTCCGCGGAATGTAATACGTGTTGGCAAACTCAAGCGTCGCGTACGCATTGGCACCGTCGGCATCCTCGTAGCAGTTGACTAAATTCATCTGCTTCCTTTCATTCCTCGTTCCAACATGCGTTCATAAGCTATGCTAGGAATTCCTTCCTGCAATGCCAAGCTCCACATTGGTCCCGGAACCGGCCATCGCCGTCAGTTCTGAGCGGTGGGGAAACCCTCCGCTACGCTTTTAGGGAAGGCTGGCGGACGATCCGTCTCGAAGACGGCTCCCAGGAGAATCCGTGGACGTGCCCAGCGAATTGGGCACACTCAGCACGTCGGCGCAGCCAGTCGAGTCGCAAAAACGGCGCACCGACGAGGTGGGAGTTGCTGAGCGCCATAGTAATACAGCGGGCGATTTCGAAACCATGTTGATAAACGCAAAGAAGCCCAACCAAGCGCGATATCCGTCCATTCCCGTTGTGAAATGGGTGCGGGCATAGAAAGTACTTAACCCAACGCCTTGTCATTGACCATTACAGTGAAATTCGGACATACGCACCGACTCATCAATTGGGCATCGACAAAACTAGAACGGGAAAGCTGCTGTGACAGAGTGACCGTCCGTTTGTAATTCAACGGCACCAATCGCCACTCTCGGTGACCTGAGGCACTCTGAGGAACTCTTATTGCACCCGGATTGCACCCGGATTCGTGGGCACGAATCTCGAAAGTTTCGCTGAAGAAGTTGGTGTGTCGACGAGAGAACTCACCCTCGGTTCAGCACTGAGAGCAAAGCCGCGATCAGCATCTAAGCGAGAGCAGAACGTAGTACGTGCTCGTCCGCTCCACGACCTGCGCAGCATCCAGCAAGTTTGCCGTCAATTTACGGCCGCAGGCACGCTGCAAAATGTGATGGACATCACGGCGGATACGTGACCGAGGGCACAGACATAACTATTTAAATTGGTTAAAAGTTCGGCTCGTTAAACAAATGCGGGTGGCGCAACTACAAAGTCCTCCACGGCCACCGGCCGAGAGGGCTGGACCTGCCGGTAGGCCCTGCCTCAGCGAGGGGCAATCCACCGCCCGCGAAGGCGTGAAGGACCATGAGCGACGGGGCAATCTTCACGGTCCAGAGTGATCCCACCTTACTGGCTGACCTCCGGCGGTACGGAAAGTTTGACACCAGCGGCTGTTATCAGTGCGGAAGCTGCACAATCTCCTGCGACCTGGTCACCGACTCGGTGAATTTTCCTCGAAAGATCATTCGCTACGCCCTCCTGGGCTTGAGGGAGTCGCTTGCCGGGAGCTTGGAACCGTGGCTCTGCCACGACTGCGGGGATTGCTCCTCCATCTGCCCGCGCCAGGCGGAGCCGCACATCTCGATGATGACTGTGCGCAGCTTCCTGACCGCAGAATACGACTGGACGGGCATCTCCGGCAAAGTCCTTCGATCGAGAGCTTGGCATATCGGTTTGTTGGGCCTGATAACCGGCGTCACGCTGGCGCTCATTGTGCTGTATCACTTGTGGTACGTGGGGCTGCCATTCTCCTACTTCGCCACGACGCAGTTGGGGCTGGAGCACATGTTCCCAATGATGACCTACTACACGCGCATCGTGCTGCTCCTTCCGCTGGTTCTCTTGCTGTCCCGTGTCTACCGCATCCAGCGATTGACCATGCGGGGGAAAGGGCGGACACCAATCCCATTTTCTGCCTACGTGGTTGAAGCGTGGGAGTACGTGCGTCACTCGGTGACACATGAATTGATGCGGGAGTGTCCAGACAGAAGCCGGTGGCTCGGGCATTGGCTCCTGGCCTTAGGCACAGTTCTGATGCTTACCATCAAACTGTTCGCGCTGAGGTGGTTTCAAACCGACGCTATCCACCCCTTCTACCATCCGCAGCGGTGGCTTGGTTATCTGGCCATGGCACTTATCTTTTACGGAATCGGCGGCATCCTAGTGGGCCGCATACGGGCGCAGAAAGAATTCTACAAACAGACGCGGTTCGAGGACCTGATCTTTCCGATCTTGCTCCTGTCCACGGCGCTCAGCGGAATAGCGGTGCACGTCTTCCGTTATGCCGGCTTTGCACTGACCTGTCACTTTCTGTATGCGCTGCATGTGGTGATCGCCACGCCCATGCTGCTCGTAGAAATGTCTTTCGGAAAGTGGTCCCACATGATCTATCGGCCGCTGGCGCTCTACTTTGAGGCCGTCAAGGAACGCGCCGTCCGACAGATCCCCGGGAAGGAGGCTGTTCCCGATGCCGCGTGAGGAATCCCAGAGTCAGCCAATCGGCGCCGCCTTGGTTGTCGGCGGAGGGATTGGCGGAATGCAGGCCGCCCTGGACCTCGCCGCCGGTGGCATCAAGGTTTACCTGGCGGAAAGCAAGCCCGCGATCGGCGGGGTGATGTCACAGCTCGACAAGACCTTCCCCACTAACGACTGCGCGATGTGCACGATGGCGCCGCGCCTGGTGGAGATTGGCCGGCATCGGGACATCGAAATCCTGACCCTAAGCGACGTGCAAATGATCCGGGGCGAGCCGGGAAATTTCACGGTCACAGTGAGAAAGCAGCCACGCTTCGTCAACGAGTCGAAGTGCACAGGTTGCGGATTGTGTGTGGCGAGCTGTCCTGTCCGGACTCGAGTGCAACTCCCTGAAAGCCCCCCTGTGGAGCTCGAGCCCGCCTATCGGGAGAAGGTCGCAGACATCCTGGCCAGACACAAAAACCGGGACGGACCGTTGATGCCCATTCTTCAAGAGATCAACGCGACGTTCAATTATTTCCCTGAAAGCGTGCTCAGGTACGTGGCCCAGGAAACTGGTTATCCCCTCTCTAAAATCTACAGAATTGCCACGTTTTACAGCGCCTTCAGTATCGTCCCCCGAGGGAAATATGTCATCAACGTGTGCATGGGGACGACCTGCTACGTGCGCGGCAGCGAGCGGCTCATGGAAAAGTTTAGCGAGACGCTGGGCATCAAGCCGGATGAAACCACGCCAGACAGGCAGTTCACGCTGAAAAGCGTTCGCTGCATCGGGTGCTGCGGGCTGGCGCCCGCGGTCATGGTGGGCGGACAAGTCTACGGCAAACTGGCGCGCAAGGACGCACCGGGGATTCTGAAGACATTCCGAGAGGCGGCGTAACATGCCGAAACTCACGGTCGAAGAGCTGAGAAGGATAAGAAACGAGGCGAAGAGAGAGAGCTCTCAGCGCGAAGAAAAATCCCGCGGAAAGATCATCGTGCATATGGGCACTTGCGGAATTGCCGCGGGGGCACGGAACATTTTGGCAACCCTTCGCGAGGAGCTTGAGAAGAAACAGGTCACAGACATCCTGCTTATGACGAGCGGATGCGCCGGATTGTGCTCGCGTGAGCCGATGATCACCGTGGACCTGTTCAAGACCCCTGCGGTGAAGTATGGAGAACTGACGCCAGAGAAGGTACGCAAAATTGTCGCCCAGCACGTCTTCGAAGGAACGCCTCTACGCGAGTATGCCGTCGATACGGAAGCCCCCTTCTACAGCAAGCAAGTGCTCGTCGTCCTGCAGAACGCGGGCATCATTGACCCGGAAAGGATGGAAGACTATCTCGCGAGGGATGGCTACGCCGCCCTGGAAAAGGTGCTGACCTCACTGACGGCGGAGAAAGTAATCGAGGAAGTTACGCGCGCGGGACTGCGTGGCCGCGGCGGAGCTGGATTCCCAACGGGCATCAAGTGGCGCGTGTGCCGCGAGGAGAAACGGACGCCCAAGTACATTGTCGGGAACTGCGACGAAGGAGATCCGGGCGCCTACATGGATCGGAGCCTCTTGGAATCCGATCCGCATTCCGTAGTTGAAGGGATCGCCATTGCCGCCTATGCCATTGGAGCGTCCCACGGGTTTGTGTATGTGCGCACGGAGTATCCATTGGCCATTGAGCGCCTGCAAAGAGCCATCACCCAGGCGCGCGAGCATGGCCTGCTGGGCGAGAAGATTCTGGGTTCGGCGTTTGATTTCGACGTGGCGATCCGGGAAGGATCGGGCGCTTTTGTCTGCGGCGAAGAAACTTCCTTAATCCGTTCCATCGAAGGGGAAAGCCCCGAACCTCGGCAGCGGCCTCCTTTCCCTGCACAGGTTGGGCTCTGGGGCTTCCCGACGGTCATCAACAACGTCGAAACCCTGGCCAACGTGCCCATTATCCTGACGCGGGGAGCCGAATGGTATTCGGGGATCGGGACCCCAAGCAGTAAGGGCACAAAGATATTTTCCCTGGTGGGAAAGATCAACAACACTGGCCTGATCGAGGTGCCCATGGGGATTACCCTGCGGGAAATCATCTACGAAATCGGAGGAGGGATTCCAGACCACAGGCAATTCAAAGCCGTGCAGACCGGCGGGCCTTCCGGGGGCTGTATTCCCAGCAGTCTGATGGATCTTCCCATTGACTACGACAGCCTCAAGGAAGCTGGCTCAATGATGGGATCGGGCGGAATGATCGTCATGGACGAGAACACCTGCATGGTGGACGTGTCTAAGTTTTTCATCCAGTTCACCAACGACGAATCCTGCGGCAAATGCTCGGTCTGCCGGGATGGGAGCGACGCGCTCCTCGAAGTATTGACCAGAATCACCAATGGAGAGGGGCGCGAAGGGGATGTAGATTTTCTCGAAGAGCTGGGACCGGCGGTGAAGGATGCCTCGATGTGCGGGCTGGGCCAAACGCTGCCCAATCCGGTGCTTTCCACGCTGAGATACTTCCGAGACGAGTATGTGGCCCACGTGGTGGACAAGAATTGTCCCGCGAAGGTGTGCAAGGCCCTCATCAAGTATTACATCGACCCGGACAAGTGCCCCGGCTGCCTGCTGTGTCTGAAGAATTGCCCGTCCGGGGCGATCAAGGGAGAGAGCAAGCACGTCCACGTGATTGACCAGACCCTGTGCACGAAATGCGGCGAATGTCTGGACATTTGCCCGCCCAAGGTCTCCGCAGTCGTGAAACTTTCCGGCAAGGAGGCCCGGGGACTCAAATCGCTGGACGCGCCGGTCCCCGTGAAAGAGTGGAGGGCGCGGAAAGCTCAGGAGACAGGAACAGGAACCATTCACCCGCAAGGTTGAAAAATGCCGACGCTGAGCATCAACGACGCACGCGTGAAAGTGCCAGAAGGAGCCAAGCTCCTCCAAGCGATCGAAGCGGCCGGGGACAGGGTCCCCACCTTGTGCCACCACAAGGCCCTGACCCCGTATGGCGCCTGCCGGCTCTGCATCGTTGAAATACATGCCCCGGGCAGGCCCCCCGCAATCCAGGCTTCCTGTTCGTATCCCGCCTTGGAGGGGATCAGGGTTTTTACTCACACAGAGCGAGTCATACGGGCACGGCGCATTGTGGCCGAGCTGCTCCTGGCGCGCTGCCCAGATGCGGATGCGGTGCAGCGGATCGCCGCAGAATTGGGAGTTCACGACAGTCGAATCAGCAAGAAGCATGATGACTGCATCTATTGCGGTTTGTGCGTCAGGATGTGCGAGGAACGGATGGGCAGGGCTGCCATCGGCTTCTCCGGGCGGGGTCCGCGGAAGAAGCTCGAGCCGCCGTTCGGAAAACACAATCCGGTCTGCTGGACGTGCGGAGCATGTAATTCCGTGTGTCCTACAGGGAAAAGGGTTTCCGCGCTGACGAGCGCGAATGCCCTTGTTCCGATCCCCAACCCTTACAACCTTGGGCTCGATTCGAAGGCCGCCATTTCCATCCTTTATCCGCAGGCCGTTCCCAACAAGCCTGTAATCGACGCAAAGTCTTGCATCCACATGCGCTTTGGCGATTGCGGAATCTGCCAAGAGGTGTGCGAGGCCAAGGCCATCGACTTCGAACAGAAAGAAGAGACCTTGGAGTTGCAGGTGGGGGCCATTGTCCTCTCACCTGGATATGAAGCCTACGACGCTCGGGCAAAGAAAGAGCTGGGATACGGCCGGTTCGAGAATGTGATCACGGCGCTCGAATTTGAACGAATTCTGTCGCCCTCGGGACCCTATTCCGGCCACGTGCTGCGGCCCAGCGACAAACAGGAGCCGAAGCGCATTGCCTTCATTCAGTGCGTAGGTTCACGGGATTGTGAGAGGGATTACTGTTCGTCGGTTTGCTGTATGTATGCGACTAAGGAAGCCATCATCGCGAAGGAGCATCTGGGCGCCGATCTCCAGTGCGACATCTTCTTTATGGACCTGCGCGCCTTCGGCAAGGGCTTCGAGCAGTACTATCTGCGCGCCAAAGATCTGGGTGTGCGCTATATCCGCTGCCGCGTACCCATCGTCGAGGAAAATCCCGCGACCCGGACGCTGACGATCAAGTACTTGGCAGAAAACGACAAAAAGGTCCAGCAGGAGTACGACTTGGTCGTGCTTTCTGTGGGCATACAGCCCCCCAAAGAGGCCGCCACGCTGGCCGAGCGGTTCGGCTTCGCCCTCAACCCCTTCAACTTTTGCAGCACCTCGGAGTTCCGGCCCACGGAAACCTCCCGGGAGGGAATCTTTGTCGCCGGACCCTTTTCAGAACCAAAGGACATTCCCGAAACCGTGGTGCAGGCTTCGGCGGCGGCGGCGGGGGTGCAGTCGCTCCTAAAGGATGTCCGGGGCCAGCTAATCGCTCCGAAGATCTATCCGCCGGAAAGAGACACAAGCGGCGAGGAGCCTCGGATCGGGGTTTTTGTTTGTCATTGCGGGACCAACATCGCCGGCGTGGTCAACGTTCCCGCCGTGGTTCAGTACGCGAGGACGCTGCCCAACGTTGTCTATGCCGAGAATAATCTGTACACCTGCGCCAACGACACGCAAGAACGCATCAAGGAGAAGTTGAGCGAGCATGGTCTGAACCGCGTGGTGGTAGCCTCCTGCACTCCCCGCACACACGAAGCTTTGTTCCGAAACACTATCCGAGAGGCAGGGCTAAACCCGTATCTCTTTGAAATGGCAAATATTCGGGACCAGTGCTCCTGGGTGCACATGCACGAGCCGGAGAAGGCCACCGAGAAAGCCAAGGACTTGCTGCGGATGGCGGTGGCGAAAGCTCGGCTCCACGAACCGCTTCGCACTCGGTCGCTGGAGATCAAGAAGGCCTGCCTCGTGATCGGGGGCGGCTTGTCGGGCATGACCGCTGCTCTGGCCCTCGCCCGCCAGGGCTATGATGCCTACCTGGTGGAAAAGGAGAAGGATCTCGGGGGCAGGCTGAGACAAGTCCGCTACCTGCTCAACGGCGAGAAGCCACAGGAGGAATTGAGACGTCTGATCCAACAGATCGAGCAGAACGGCAAAATTCATGTGTTCACGGGAGCCATCGTCGCGGAGATCAAGGGTTCCATCGGCGATTTCCGCACAAAGATTTCGGCCCGCGGCGAAACCACCGAGATCACTCACGGCACAGTGGTCGTGGCCACCGGCGCCGCCGAATACCGGCCGACCGAATACCTCTACGGTCAGCATCCGGACATCGTCACCCAGTGGGAGTTGGAACAGCGTCTGGCTGCGGATGCTGCGTTCCTGGCCGCGGACGGCAAAGGCCGCCCGAAGAGCGTGGTGATGATCCAATGTGTCGGGTCACGAGAACGCAGCAGACCGTACTGTTCGCGGGTGTGCTGCGCCGAAGCTATCAAGAACGCACTTAAGATCAAAACGCTGTCCCCCAAGACACACGTTTATATCCTGTACCGCGATATCAGGACCTACGGTTTCAACGAGAGCTATTACACGCAGGCGCGCCAAAAAGGAGTGGTTTTTGCCCGATACGATGAGGACCGCAAACCGGAAGTGTCGGGGAACGGCGAAGGGCTGCGCGTGTCCGTGTTTGATCCCACGCTCGGAATGACCGTGCTGATTCCTGCCGACCTAGTGGCCCTGTCGGTAGCCACAGTGCCCAACCCCGGCAACAAGGAGCTGGCGCAACTGCTCAAGGTGCCGCTGGGCGAAGACGGATTCTTCCTGGAAGCGCACCGTAAGTTGCGCCCGATTGACTTCGCTACGGACGGAATCTTCCTGTGTGGAGGAGCGCATTCGCCGATGGCGCTGCGGGAAGCCGTGGCGCAGGCCACCGCTGCTGCGGCCCGCGCCGGTACGATCCTTTCACGCGACACGATTGATCTGGAACCCACGATTTCGCACGTCATCGAGGAGAAGTGCGACGGCTGCGCTTACTGCGTGGACCCGTGCCCCTTCAAGGCCATCACGCTGGTCGAGTATCCGGTGAACGGCGAGACGAAAAGACGTGTACAGGTTAACGAGGCCATCTGCAAAGGCTGCGGAACCTGCCAGGCCACTTGTCCGAAAGGCGCGATCTTTGTCTGGCATTTCCGTCCGCAACAATTGCAGGCGGAAATCCACGCGGCGCTGAATGTGGAGTGAGGCGATGGGAAAACCAAGCGGGATGACCGGAGCGGCGACACTTGTCGGCGAGCAGTTCGAGCCGCTGATCTTGGCCTTTTGCTGTTACTGGTGCGCCTATGCGGGCGCCGACCTGGCAGGCACGTCGCGTATCCAGTATCCGCCGAACGCGAGGATCATCCGCGTGCAATGCAGTGGGATGGTGCATCCGAACCTCGTGATCGAAGCTTTGACCAAGGGCGCCGATGGCGTCTTGATGATCGGCTGTCATCCAGGCGATTGCCACTACCTTGAAGGCAATCTGCGCGCTAAGGCGCGCGCCGAAGCAATCAGCCTGATGCTCGAAGATTTCGGGCTGGAACCGGAGCGTTTCCGCCTGGAGTGGGTCAGCGCGGCCGAGGGTCCGGGCTTCGCTCGCGTGATGACCTCGATGGTCGAACAGATTCGCAAGCTAGGTCCGAGCCCGTATCGGAATTCTTAGCCCAAGGGGCAGGGTACGGAGGAGTTCAGAAGGAGAGGAAGTTTCGGTTATTTGAAAAGGAGGTGCACAGTGTCTGTTCGATTGGCAGAGGAGTGGTTCGCCATCTGTGGGGGATGCGAGGTCACCATCCTCGACATCGGCGAGCCGCTGCTCGATGTCTTAGAGAAAGTCACGATCGTCCACATGCCGGTGCTGATGGACCACAAACTTTTCGGTCAGACCGGCGAGGGCGTTGAGATGGAAATACCAGAGGCGGATGTCGGCCTGATTGCGGGGGGCATCCGGAACGAAGAGCACCGCAAGCTGGCTCAGGAGATGCGCAACAAATGCAAGACGCTGATTGCCCTCGGCTCCTGTGCCTGCTACGGCGGCATTCCTGCGTTGGCTAACCAGTTCATGACCGAGGAAATTTTGCAGAAGGTGTACCGCGACAGCGTCTCGACGGAGAGCGATGGATTGCCCAACGTGGATATACCTGCGTTAACCGATCGTGTGTATGCGGTCAGCGAGGTGGTGCCGGTGGACCTGAGTCTGCCGGGCTGCCCCACGACTCCGGAGATGGTGGCAGGCGCGCTGACGGCCTTGCTCGAGGGCAGGAAGTTCGAGTTGCCCACAAAGAGCGTTTGCGACGACTGTCCACTCATCCGCGAGAAGAAGGCAGTGTCTACGCTGAAGCGGCGGTTCGAGGCGCCGGATTTCACACCCGGGAAGCCGCTCAACGAGATGCGCTGCTTGATGGAGCAAGGTTTCTTGTGCCTGGGGCCCGCTACGCGGACCGGTTGCGGCGGCAGCCAGGGCACGCCACGCTGTATCCGCGCCTACATGCCGTGCGAGGGTTGCTTCGGGCCGCTTTCGGAAAAGGCGAACCCCATGGTGGACATGATGGGCGCGCTTTCCACGATTGGGCTCGATCCGAAGCAGATTCCCGACCGTTCGGCAACATTTAATCGTTTTGCTGGCGCTGGCCGCTTGCGGCCCCTGCCACGGAGGTGAGAGATGGGAAAGAAACTCGTCATTCAACCTGTTACACGGATCGAAGGCCACGCCAGGGTCACCATCCAGCTCGATGACAACGGAAATGTGGATACTGCCCGTGTAAATGTTATCGAGTTGCGCGGCTTCGAGAAATTCTGCATGGGCCGCCCAGTGGAGGACCTGCCTCGCATCACGCCGCGGATTTGCGGTGTATGTCCGTGGTCACACCATTTGGCTTCGGCAAAGGCGTGTGACGCAGTGTTCGGAGTCGAACCTCCTCCCGCGGCAAAAAAACTCCGTGAGCTTTGCAACAGCGTGGCTTACATGGAGGAACACATCCTGCACTTTTACTTCCTTGCCGGAGCGGACTTCCTGCTGGGCCCGGATGCCGACTATTCAATACGCAACGTCATCGGCATCTTGAAGGCGGCTCCCGATGTGGCCAAGCGTGTCGTGCGCGTGCGCCACATGTGCGCCAAGATGCTGGAAACCCTGGCTGGCAAACCCATCCATCCGCAAGCAGCAGTACCCGGAGGCTTCTCGAAACCGCTGCTATCCCACGAGCGCGACGAGTTGCGGAAGATGGCCGAGGAGGCGCTGGAGCTGGCTAAGTTCTCTATCGCCTTTGCCAAGGAAAACATCTTCCCGAAGTACCTCGAGGTAGTGAAGTCGCTTGGCGTCATTTCCACGGGCTTCCTTGGCACGGTCACGAACACCGGCGCCCTGAACCTGTATGACGGCACGCTGCGGCTGATGAAGCCGGATGGTTCTTACGAGGATTTCCCTTACGACCGGTATACGGATTACATTTCCGAGCATATTGAGTCCTGGAGTTACCTGAAGTTCCCATATGCGAAGAACTGGGGCAGCTTTTCGATGGACCTCAATCAGCCTGGTGGAATTTACCGCGCCAATACGCTGGCGCGAATCAACGTGTGCGATCACATCAATACGCCACTGGCACAGAAGGAGCTGGAGGAATTTCGCGATAAGTTCGGGCGACCGGCGCAACTTACCCTGCTCTACCACTGGGCGCGTCTCATCGAGCTGCTCTACAACGCGGAAAATGTTGTCCGGCTGCTCGATGATCCGGAAATCACCAGCCTGGAGACGCGGGTGAAGGTGACACCGCGGGCGGCCCGGGGGGTGGGCTGTGTCGAGGCGCCCCGGGGCACCCTCATCCACGACTACACCACTGATGCAGGGGGAATGGTCACGAATGTCAACCTGATCGTCGGCACCACGCATAACAATGCCCCAATCAATATGTCTGTCACGCAAGCCGCCAAAAGCCTGATCCGTGACGGCAAGTACGATCAGGGAATCTTGAACACCGTGGAAATGTCCATCCGCGCCTATGACCCTTGCCTTTCCTGCGCAACACATCGACTGGACGGCAAACTCGGTGTGCGGCTGGACATCCTCGACTCGAACGGGAGGTTGCTTAATTCGTTGATGAATTAATCGTTGGTCGGAAGTCAGGAGGTGGCTGTGGCGGAGGGGAGTGACGGAGAAGTGCCCGATTTCTGCCGGACACCAACGCTAATCCTAGGATGCGGCAACATCCTGTTCGGCGACGACGGTTTTGGATGTGCGGTTGTCGAGCAATTGGAAACGCGAGGGTTGATGCCGGGAGGCGTGTGCGTTGCGGACGCTGGCACCGGCGTCCGCAAGCTTCTGTTTACGCTATGCCTGAGCGCGGTACGACCCCAACGCCTGCTAATCGTGGACGCGCTCGACATGGGCCGCCAGCCGGGCGAGCTTTTCGAAATCGACCCGGCCGAGATCCCGGCCATCAAATGTGACGACTTCTCGATGCACCAGGTGCCGACCTCCAACCTGCTCCGGGAATTGCAGGAGCACTGCGGCGTCGAAGTACGTGTGCTGGCCTGCCAGACGGGACCGCTACCGGACCAGGTCAGCGTTGGACTCTCTGATGCCGTGCAGAGAGCTGTGGTCTCAGCCGCACGGTGGATCATGGGAGAATACCTCGCGAGTGCGGTCGACACGAGGCAAGGAGCGAGACCAGGCACGAGTAGTTTGCCCCGAAAGCAATCGGCTGTGACAGTGCCACGGTGTGATCCAGCAACAGAAGAAATGACAAGGACTCCGGTATAGAGATTATCTTCAGGTAAGGGAGGTTTGATGAACAGCACGATATCACCACAACTTGTGTATGACTTCTTGGGGAGCACGCAAGTCTTCGCAACAGCGGTGAGCGAGATCGTGGAAGAGAAGGTCCTGCACGAGGTCGCAGGTGAAACGCTCACGCTCTCACAATTCAAGTTGCTCAAACTGGTGGCTAATACCGATGCGCATTCGATCGGCGACGTCGCTGAGTTCCTGGGCGTGAGCAACGCGGCAGCCAGCAAAGCCGTGGATAAGCTCGTACGACGCGAGCTACTGGTGCGCACGGAAGGCCAGGAGGACCGCAGGGCCGCCGAGTTGTCGCTTCCGCCCCGCGCGCAACGCCTGCTCGCCGCCTACGATGCCGCTCGCGATCAAAGGCTTGCCGAGGTCTTCCGCTCCTTCTCACCGTTGGAGCTGCAGCGTACCGCGGAGATCCTCGACCGGCTGTCTGCCGGCATCGTCGACCACAACGCAAAGCCAGAGGAGGTGTGCTTGCAATGCGGGGTCTATTTCCGTGAACAGTGTCTGGTGCGGAAGCTGGTCGGCCGACGGTGCTTTTACACACTACATAAGGAGAGACGTGGCCAAGAGCCGGGGGCCGAAGCAGGACCGGGCAAGCCCGGAGAGGCCAGCTAGCTTAGCGGAAGACATGAAGCGAGGAAACGATGTGCCTAGCAATACCAGGAAAGATTCTAGACACCGTGGAACGGAATGGCAGCCGCACTGCGCGGGTGCAGTTCGGCGGCATCACTCGTGAGGCTTATCTCGACTTTGTTCCTGAGGCACAAAATGGCGACTACGTAATGGTGCACGTCGGGTTTGCCATCAGCCGCGTGGATGCTGAAGAAGCGGAGCG
>OCOJ01032901.1_pt3 | contig 17296 bp, 16 predicted proteins | sample 1539251 | NCBI WGS metagenome assembly OCOJ01 (sample SAMN01911457, study PRJEB22624) | soil metagenome | biome: Soil | place: Malaysia | collected 2012-04-30 | depth RA_metagenome m | reverse complement strand
TGTCTTTGGCGATGGTGGCGTGGCATTGCATGCACTTTTCGGTCGAAGGAAAAGTCATCAGCTTTCCTGGGTCGGGATTCGAGTGGCATTCCTTGCATTGCAAGCCGAATGCGAGATGCTGTTTGTGGCTGTAAGGCAACGGCTGCTCCGGAGCAGGGTGCTCGCTCGGATTGTCAGGAACCATCAGCTTGGCGGCTACAGGTTTGGGATTCTTCTGCGCTCGCGCAATGCCACTCAGGCAGAGAAATACCGCCAAGGCTTGTACGACGATGACGGATGCGACGCTTTTCTTGCTCCTCATCTCGACTTCTCCTCACGCAAAGAACTGTTGCCCTTGCCGGAATAGGCGTCAGGATTTCTTTGCCACCACTTCTTCGACACTCGTGCCGAAATCCTTCAAGATGACAGTCGCCGCGTTGCGGCCGGGGCCGCCGGTCACCGAGCCGCCGGGATGGGTCGTCGCTCCGGTCTGATAGAGGCCCGGAATCGGCATGCGATGTTGCGCCCAGCCCAGCATCGGGCGCATCGGGCCGCTTTGCGAGGCGCTCTGTGCGCCGGCGTGCGCGCTGCCGTGCCAGAAGTGCGGATTCATGCGCTCTAGATCGAGCGGACTCTCGACAAAACGCGCGAGAATCTTGTCGTCTGTCAAATTTGGGGCGTAGCGGCGCAGATATTTGAGGTGTGCAGCAGACACGTCGTTTTTGATTTTGTCCCAATGCTCGGGGCCTTCCTTGAGCTCATAAGGATGCCAACTGAGAACTTTCAAGGTGTGCATTCCCTTGGGGGCGCGAGTGGGGTCCGCAATGCTGCAGCAAATCACTTGCAGCGGTGGCTCTTCCAGATTCACGGCGCCACGCGCATCGTCATATCCAAAGCGCAGAGCGCGATACGGGGAGCTGAGAATCCCCGATTCGACGGGGGAGAGAATCCCGCCATCGATCTTGTATTCGGGCGGCGCGGATGTGGCGTAGTGAGTGACGAACATGGCGTTTTCCGCTTGCCACGTATCGACGCCAAAAAGAAAGTCTTCGCCCCACAGCTCGCGCGGCGCCATCTCCACCAGATGCTTGATGTGAATCGTGGAGACAACCGCTTTGCCGGCGCGATAAGAGCTGCCGTCGCTGCATTCCACGCCCACACACTTTCCATTTTCAATGATGAGGCCCTTCACCCATTTGTTGGTGAGAATTACACCGCCATGCGCTTCAATGAAGCGCCCGAGCGCAACAGACAGCGCACCCGATCCGCCTTTTGGCAACGGCCGTCCCGCATGCTGCTGGCGCACGGCCCCGTAAGCGAGGCGTCCGGTGACCGGTGAGTCGGGAGGTTCGGCCGCAAGATGCGACATGTACAGGGCGAAGGTGCGGCAGTGATCCTCCTCGAAGGTGTCCTGAATGATGTCCCAGGCGGACATGGCCAGGCGGCGCTGCCAGAGCTTCCCTTTGGGCTGCTGCGCCAATTGATCATTTAAGGGCTTCGCGAATCCGATGGGAGTGAAGGAGGCGCCAATCATAATCGCTTTGACGGCATCAAACTCCTCGAGCATTTTGCGGTAGGCGACCGCGTCTTTTTTGGAGAACTTGGCGAACTCAGAGCAGGTGCGGTCCAGGTCGCGCCACTGCGTCAGGTAGGTGCNGCCGCGTCTTTTTTGGAGAACTTGGCGAACTCAGAGCAGGTGCGGTCCAGGTCGCGCCACTGCGTCAGGTAGGTGCCATCCGCGAAGGGAACGTGAAAAATGGGGTCGGGAGTAATGTATTCGAGGCCGTACTCGCCCAGGTGCAATTCGTCGTTCTTGATGAGCGGATTATCCTGAATAAAAGCANTGGGCGGTGGAGCAGCAGTCGTCCTGAAACCCTTTCAGTGTCAACTCCGCGGTCTTGACGCCACCGCCGATTTTGGGGCGTCCTTCCAAGACAGCGCAGCGATAGCCGGCTTTCGCGAGATACGCCGCAGTAATCAGGCTGTTATGTCCCGCACCGGCGACGACGACATCAAAACGATCGGATGTACCACTCGCCTGCTGGAGCGCAAGATGTTTAACGGCGAGCGGAGCGATTGCCGCTCCTTTCACGAATCGACGCCGAGAGAATTTGCTCATTGGCTGTCTCCCTAGGCCTTTTTCTTTACGACCTCATCAATGCTGGAGCCAAAATCCTTTAGCATCACGACGGCGGCGTTGCGCCCCGGCCCTCCGGTGACGGAACCGCCGGGATGGGTGGTTGCTCCCGTCTGATACAGGCCGGGAATGGGCATGCGGTGTTGCGCGTAACCTGGCACAGGCCGCAGGGCGCCGGTTTGCGCCGGGCCGGAACCGCCAGCATGACAACTGCCATGCCAGTTGTGCGGATTCATCCGCTCGAGGTCCAAAGGGCTTTCAATGGTGCGTGCCAAAATCTTGTCGTCCGTGAGGTTCGGCGAAAACCGCCTCAGGAATTGCAAATTTGCATCGGAAACTTGCCGCTTGATGGCATCCCAGTGTTGCGGTCCCTCTTTTAGTTTGTAGGGATGATAGGCCACCACTTTGATGGTATGCATGCCAGCCGGCGCGCGGGTAGGATCGGCCAGGCTGCAACAGATCACGTGCAGCGGAGGATTCTCGTAATTGGCGTTTCCGCACGCGTAGTCGTAGCTCATCTGCAAAGCGCGTTCGGAATTCACCATCATCCCGGAATGCACGGGTGACAACGTTCCGCCTGCGACCCTGTATTGGGGCGGTTCGGTGGCCGCGTAGTTGGTGGCAAACAGAGTCAAGCCCGCTTCCCAGGTAGCGACACCATCGAGAAAATCCTCGCCCCACAATTCCTTCGGCGCCATATCCACCAGTTGCTTGATATGGATCGTGGATAGAACGGCTTTCTCGGCGCGATAAGAACTGCCGTCGCCACATTCCACGCCGACGCATTTTCCATTTTCGACGATGAGCGCGGTGACCCACTTATTCAGGAGAATCGTTCCGTTGTGCGCCTTGATGAACGCGGCGAGCGCATCAGTGAGAGCGCCCGAACCGCCCTTCGGCAGGGGACGGCTTTCGCGCTGCTGGTGAAACGGGATATACGCCACGCGCGCGCTCATCGCGTCCTGCACCGGCTGCAACGAATACGGGCAGCCCAGCATGAACGCACGGCAATGATCGTCTTCGAAGGTTTCGCGCACAATGTCCCAGGCGGACAAGGCCAGTCGGCGCTGCCAGATTTTGCCCTGGGGATGCTGGGCCAGGCGCTCGTTAAGGGATTTCCCAAAGCCGATTGGCGTGAACGCCACCGCATTGAGCAATGGCTTCACGGTTTCGTACTCCGTGATCATGCGCCGATAAGCCTCGCCATCTTTCTTCGAGAACTTTGCGAATTCCGCGCAGGTGCGGTCTAGATCGCGCCACTGTGTCAGATAACTGCCGTCGGGAAACGGCATGTGGAAGACTGGGTCGGGATAAATGTATTCAAGGCCGTACTCGCCAAGATTCAGCTCATTCTCGCGAATTACAGGATTGCCATGAATACCGTTGTGGGCCGAGGCACAAACATCATGGGTGAAGCCGCGAAGCGTAAGCTCCGCAGACTTCACGCCCCCACCAACCATGGGGCGGCCCTCCAAAACTACGCAGCGGTAGCCCGCTTTTGCCAGATACGCGGCGGCAAGGAGGCTATTGTGTCCCCCACCTGCGACAACAATGTCAAAGCGATCTGGCATGGTTACATGTACTCAGGCCGCCAATCTCTCCTTCAGTGTTTGGGGATCGATCTCGCGTTCCCAACGGGAAACGATGACTGTGGCTACGCCGTTGCCGACCATATTGGTAAGTGCCCGGAACATGCTCATGAAGCGGTCAATGCCCAGAATAAGCGCCATACCGGCTACGGGGATCGTTGGAATCACGGTCAATGTCGCCACCAGGGCGATGAAGGAGGCGCCCTGAATCCCGCTGGCGCCTTTCGAGGTGAGCACGGCCACGGCAAGAATGGTTAATTGTTGCCCAAGCGTCAGCGGCGTGCTCGTGGCCTGTGCGACAAACAGCGCGGCCAAGGTCATGTAGATGCTGGTACCATCCGTGTTAAAGGTGTAGCCGGTGGGGACGACCAGCCCGACCAGCGAAGGCGAGCAGCCGAGCTTCTCCAATTTGGCCATGAGGGTGGGAATTGCCGGTTCCGATGAACTGATCGCCAGCACAAGAAGCATCTCTTCCTTGATATAGCTCAGGAATTTGAAAATATCGAAACCGGCCAGGCGCGCGACGATTCCGAGAACAACCAGGACGAAGACAATACATGTGGCATAGAAGGTCAGGATGAGCTTCACGAGCGGTCCGAGCGCGATGATGCCGTACTTGCCGACAGTGAAGGCCATGGCCCCAAAGGCGCCGATCGGCGCGAACTTCATCAGAATGTTCACCACGCCAAAGGTCGCGTGCGTGAGCGCATCGAACAGTTGCACCAGCGGCTTGCAGCGTGGCCCGACGGCAGAGAGCGCAAAGCCGAAGAAGAGAGCAACAAGCAGAACCTGGAGAATGTCCCCTTTGGCGAAAGCGTCGACGAGGGTCGTGGGGATGATGTGCATCAGAAATTCCGCCACGCTCTGCGCCTTGGCTTGCCCCGCGTATTCCGCAACGGCCTTCGGGTCCAGAGTAGCGGGATTCACATGAAAGGCGCTGCCCGGTTTGACTACATTTCCGACGACGAGGCCGATGAATAGGCCGAGCGTGGAAACAACCTCGAAGTAGATCAGGGCTTTGCCGCCCACCCGGCCAACCTTTTTCATGTCCTGCATGCCGGCGATGCCGGTCACCACGGTGCAAAAGACGATCACGGCGATAACCATGGTGATGAGACGAATGAAGGCGTCGCCGAGCGGTTTCATCGCCACGGCTTTTGCGGGACTGAAATAGCCGAGGACAATGGCAATGGCGATAGCAACCAGCACCTGAAAAGACAGGCTGGCGTAGAAGGGCTTCTTCGCCTCTCTCGGCTTCGCGATCGCGCCAATCGGCAGTTCCGTGGCTGCAGGAATGTCCATTCCCGAGTTCCTTTCTTCCATCCCCGGGTTTGAAAACCCTCGGAGGAACCTTACAGAAAAGAAACCAGACAAGACGCGGCCGCAGCAATAGCGGAAATCCGGAGAACCACGGCCTTCCAGCGGGCCGGCATTAGTCCAGCCACTTAGCCGGCTCCGCGATCGCGCTGGCAAGTTCTCCCAGGAATTCGGCGGCGCGCACTCCATCGACCACGCGGTGGTCGCTTGAAAGCGTGAGGGTCATCATCGGACGAACCGCGGGCTTACCTTCGATGGCCACGACGCGCTCGGAGATCCCGCCCACAGCGAGAATGGCTGCTTGCGTGGGAGGAATGATGGCGGTGAAAGCGTCCACTTTGTACATCCCGAGGTTGCTGATCGTAAAGGTGCCGCCGGTAATGTCAGCGGGGCGAAGGCGGTTGGAACGGGCGAGTTCGGTGAGCTCGTTGCGCTGGACGCAAATGTCCGCGAGGTGGGTGGTGTGGGCGTTGTGGATGACGGCGTTGATCACCCCGTCTTTAACGGCCATAGCCACACTCACGTTGACATCCTTGTTCGGATAAATGGTTCCTTCTTTCCACGTGGAATTCACGCGCGGATGTCGGGCCAAAACGCGCGCGACCAACGCGACAAGCAAATCGCTGATGGAAAGACGGACACCATGTTTCTGCTCAACCTCGCCGGCCAGGTTCTTCTGCGCTTTCAGCAACTCCGTACAGTCCACTTCACGGGAGACAAAGAAGTGCGGCACCTGTGTCCAGCTCTGTGTGGTGCGCTCCGCCATCAGCCGCGCGACCGCGCTCAACGGTTCCGCCACAGGAACTGCGGCGGCAGGCGCAGCTTTCTTTCCATCGGCGAAGGCCTGAACATCTTCGGCCGTGATCACGCCATCGGGTCCGGTGCCGCGAATGGCAGTGAAGTCCACACCCAGCTCTTTTGCGAGCCTTCGCGCTTTGGGGGAAATCTGTGGAACCGCGGCCGGTCGTTCGGCTGGCGCAGGAGCAACAGCGGCTGCAGTCATTGCCGGAGCGCTGCTGGCGCGCGCAGAAGGAGATTTTGCCTGGCTCGCCATGGGAGGCTGTTCGCCGGGCTTGATGAGCCAGGCGATGGTCTGTCCAACAGGAATTTCGTCGCCCACATTCGCACTGATGCCAGCAAGAACGCCGTCGCCAGGTGCCTCGACTTCCACAACCGCCTTGTCCGTTTCAATTTCGAGTAGCGGCTCGCCTTTGCTGACCGGCTCCCCTTCCTTCTTGCGCCAAGCCAGCAGCTTGCCCGTTTCCTGCGCCATCTCCAGCGCAGGCATCACCACACTGATCGCCATAGTTGTTGTCCGGGGCCGAAGCTTGCAGCCTCAGTCGGTTGCCCCCACTCCTTCTCGTTTCGCGCTCGCTTCGACCATTTCCCTGACTCGACGGCTGGGCGCCTCTTCGTTTTCGCGAGTCGTCGAAAGCGGGCCACTCACCGTGAAATAGTGGGCCCCGGCCACCATGAGTTGTTCTGCCGGGAAGCGCGTAATTACTTCGTGCCCGGTCTCTGTAACCACAATTTCCTCCTCGATGCGCGCCGCGCTCCAGCCGTCCGCGGAAGGCCAGAAGGTTTCCAGCGCAAACACCATGCCCGGCTTGATTTCGTGGGAATGTTCGAGCGAAACCAGCCGGCTGATGACGGGCTTTTCCCAGATGGCCAGCCCAATTCCGTGCCCAAATTGCAAGGCGAAGGCGGCCTCTTCGTCGGGGAAGCCAAATTCCTGGGCTTTGGGCCAAACAGCGGCGATTTCCGCAGTGGTCCGGCCGGGGCGCACCAGCGAAATGGCGGCATCCAGATAATCGCGGCAACGCTTGTAGGCATCGATCATGGCGTGTGACGCATAGCCAATCGCGAAGCACCGGTAGTAACAGGTGCGATAGCCCATGTAGGAATGCAGAATGTCGTAATACACCGGATCGCCGGGGCGCAGGACGCGATCGGAAAAGACGTGCGGGTGCGGATTGCAGCGCTCCCCGGAAATCGCGTTGACGGCTTCAACATACTCGGAACCAAGATCGTAGAGAACCTTGCTGGCAAGCCCCACGGCCTGGTTTTCGCTCATTCCCGGCTTCATGGCGCGGTAGAGTTCATCGTAAGCCGCATCCACTATCANGCATCCACCATCATGGCGGAATGATTCAGCAGCGAAATTTCATCCTGGGTCTTGATGACGCGCGCGTCGGACATGAGCTGCTGGCCATCCACAACCTTGATGCCTTCCTTCTGAAGGGCAAAGAGGATGGGCGGTTCGATGACGTCCACGCCCAGAGGCTCGTGAAGCAAGCCGCGCATCTCGAGTTCCACGCGGATCTTCTTCGCCACATTTTCGGCCCGGCCCATTTCTGGAGACATCGCTCCACGCAACAGGGGAATTCCGGCACGCGAGCGTTCTCCCAACCACGGACAATTCTGCTGGTGGTGCCGCGCAGCGGAACCAAAATCCCAGAGGATGGGTTCGTCATTCTGAGGCAGCAGCGTGAAGCGGCTGATCTTGTCCTGCGCCCAGGTGCCGATGTGCGTCGCGGTGATGTAACGGACGTTGTTCATATCGAAGCAGAGCAGTGCGCCCATCTCCGACTTGGCGAGCAGAGCTTTGACACGGGCCAAACGCTCCCGCCGCAGCCGATCGAAGTCGATGCGATTCTCCCAATCCACTGCCATCGGTCCGTAAGTTTTGAGTGCCACGATGGTCCCCCTGTCTCCCGCGTCTCAGCTTTTGCCGCAAAGAGCGCGGGCTGCTTCGAATACCGATTGCACTGTGGGCACAGTAACATCCTCAAGGGGCGGCGAGAACGGAATGGGCACATGCATGGCGCCCATGCGTTTCACTGGGGCTTCCAGGTTGTAGAAGGCCCCCTCAGCAATGACGGAAGCAAGTTCGCCCGTAATTCCGTAACGGCCATAGCCCTCATCAATCACGATGGCTTTCGAAGTTTTCTTTGCGGAATCGACAAGCGTTTTTTCATCGAGTGGCCAGGTGGTGCGCGGATCGATCACTTCCGCGCTGATTCCAGCCTTTTCCAGGAGTACTGCGGCGCCCAGCGCGACCTCCACCATGCTGCTCGTGGCCACCAATGTAATGTCGTTGCCGACGCGCTTCACGTCCGCCACACCGAGCGGAAGCGTGTAATCTTCCGCCGGCACAGGTCCCTTCTGCTTGTACATCATCTTGTCTTCGAAAAAAATCACCGGATTGTCGTCCCGAATAGCGCTTTTCAGCAGGCCTTTTGCGTCGTAGGGTGTCGACGGCAGAACCACTTTCAGCCCGGGAACGTGACTCAGCCAGGCATGCAGCGATTGCGAATGCTGAGCGGCGGACCTGCGCGTGGCCCCCAGAGTCGTTCGCAGCACCATGGGCACTTTCCACTTTCCCCCAGACATGTAGTGGACTTTCGCGGCCTGATTGACCAACTGATCCATGGTCAGCGTCAGAAAATCGCCGAACATTATGTCAATCACCGGCCGCATGCCGGTCATCGCCGCGCCAACGCCGATGCCGGTAAAGCCTGCTTCCGAAATCGGCGTGTCAATGACGCGAGAGGTTCCGAACTCCTCGACCAGCCCGGAAAGAACTTTGAAAGGCGTCCCCGCTTCCGCTACATCCTCGCCGAGAATACAGACGCGCTCGTCGCGTCGCATTTCTTCTGCGAGGGCTTCGCGAATGGCCTGAGCAAACGTCAATTCGCGCGCGGCGGCTTGGGTTTCAGGCATAGACATCCTGCTCCGCTTCGCCGGGATCTGGATACGGGGCGGCAATCGCAAATTCTACGGCGGCCTGTATTTCCGCACGCACTTCGGATTCAATTTGCGCGAGCTTCGCGGCTTCCGTGAGCTTTTCCTCCGTGAGCCAATCGGCGAACATCCTGATTGGGTCGCGGCCGATCTTCCACTCCTGTTCCTCCTGCTTGGAACGGTAATATTCGCGGTTGATATCGCCGACGTGATGGCCCGCATAGCGATAGGTGTTGCAGACGAGGAATGACGGACCGTCGCCCTGGCGGGCACGCTCGACGAGTTTTGTTGCGACGGCGTGCACGGCGCGCACGTCTTGTCCGTCCACAGATTCTGAGGGAACCCCGAAGGCCCGCCCACGAGCGAGAAGATCACCGGCTAACGTTTCAGAAAAGTGGGTGTACTCGGTGTAGAGATTGTTCTCGCAAACGTAGACGACCGGCAGTTTCCAGAGCGCTGCCAGATTCATCACTTCATACACCACGCCCTGACCGAGAGCCCCTTCGCCGAAGAAGCAGACCGCGACCTGCCCTTTGCCAGCGTGTTTGGCAGAGAACGCGGCGCCGGTGGCAATGCCCGCGCTGCCGGCAACGATGGCGTTAGCTCCCAAATTTCCAGTCGCGGGGTCTGCAATATGCATGGACCCGCCTTTACCCTTGCAGTAGCCCGCTTTCTTGCCCAGCAATTCGGCGAACATACGGTCCGGCGAAGCACCTTTGGCAATGCAGTGGCCATGACCGCGATGCGTGCTCGTGATGTAGTCGTCGGGACGCAACGCTTCGCAAATTCCCACCGCTACGGCTTCTTCGCCGACATATAAGTGGGCGAGGCCGGGCATCAGGGCACGAGTGTAGAGCTCGTTCACCTGTTCCTCGAACAGCCGGATCATCTGCATGCGGCGGTACATGCGCAACCATTTTTCAACCGAAACTGCAAAGGTGACGCTGACTTGATCGATAGTCTCACTCATCGCTTCACTCCCGACAGTTGCGCAAGCACATCAAAGACGACCGCGAAATCCTCTTCCACCAGGCCCATGCCGCGAGCCGCGGTCAAGAACTCATTGCTCACCGCGGTCGTGGGCATCGGCACATCCAGCTTGCGGCCCAGCTCCAGCGCAAGCAGCATATCTTTCTGCATCATATTTACGTTGAACCAAGCTTCTTCCGGCAACTGCAGGACAAACGGACCGCGATACTTGACCATCGGTGAGCCCACCACGCTGTTTGTGAGGACCTCCACGGCTATGGCACGGGGAATACCGCTCTTCTCCGCAAGGAGCACACCCTCGCTGAACGCGAGCATCTGAACGGCAAGGCTCAGGTTGGTGGCAATCTTCATCACCAGGGCCAGACCATTGTCTCCGACGTGGGTCACTTTTGGCCCAATATCAAGCAACAAGGGCTTGAGTTTCTCGAACGTTTCTTTTCTACCACCCACCATGACCGACAACTTGCCCTCTCGCAAGGTAATCACGCTGCCGGACACGGGCGAGTCCACCATGTCCGAGCCTTTTTCCCGCGCCTTTTGCGCAATCGCGCGGCTATACTCTGGACCGACAGTGCTGATGTCCGCATACAGTTTTCCCGGCCCAAGCCCGGCCAAAATTCCGTCAGGTCCCTCCACAATCGCTTGCAAAGCAGCGGTGTTGGTCACCATCGAGAAAATCACGTCGGAGGCCTCAGCCACTTCGCGCGGCGTGTTTTCCCACTTCATCCCCTTCTTGATGAGCCATTCCGCCTTCGCTTTTGTCCGGTTGTAGCCGGTAACTGAGTGTCCTTTGCCGAGGAGGCGATTCACCATTTCGCCGCCCATGACGCCGAGTCCTACAAACCCAAGCTTTGCCATCTGCTCTCCTGGTTCCAGAGAAAAATTCCTATTCGTGTTCCGCTGCGGCGCCGGTCGAATCTTCCCTTACCTGCCGCAAATGAGCGCGCATCGCTTCACGCGCACCCGAGGCATCGCGGTTTTGCACGGCTTCCAGAATGCGTTTGTGATGGTATTGGCCGCGCTGCGGGCCACCCTCAACCTTGAAGATGCGCATCCTTTCCTCGCGCAGTACTCCAATAATGGAATCGATCAGAGAAAGAATGATGGGATTGGCTGCGGCTTCGGCGAGAGCCAGGTGGAAATCCAAATCAGCCTCGATGTACGCGTCCGGATCCTGCCTTGCCTTGTCCATGATGCTGACGGCCTCGCGCATCTCGCGCAGCGTTTCATCGTTGGCCCGCGCAGCAGCCAGCGCGGCAATCTCCGGCTCCAAAATTTCACGGACTTCGACCAATTGGAGAGTTCCTTCAAGTTGACCGGCCTTGATCATGCGGTCCAGCGTAAGCCGAATGGTGTTGGAAGTATCGCTGGTTACGAACGTCCCCCGCCCTGGATAAGCTTCCACGAGTCCCTTCTCACGCAGGGCTTTTACCGCCTCGCGCACCGCCGTGCGGCTCACGCCGAATTGATCCGCAAGCTCGCGCTCTGGAGGAAGCTGGTCCCCGGCTTTGAGTTCTCCCTTGTGGATAGACTCTTCAACTTGTTGGACAATCAGCTCATACAGGCGAGAAGAGCGTACGATTTTGTACATCGCAACCTCCCAAACCCGGAAAGGCTTCTCGACGCGAAGATCTGAGCCCTAGGCGGGACAAGTAGCGAGCGGGAGGGCCGAGATATGGTCGAATTGTTGGACCATAATACCATGCCCCACTTCCTCTCCGCTACCCCGCCGCCCGTCCACAACGGCCGCTTGCTCACTGCGTCTAACCGTTGCAGCCGGGTTTCGACAATTTCATCCGCCAACGAGGATTCTGCGTTTTTGGCGGTACAACTTTGCCGCTTCAGAAGCCTACGCGACGGTCATGACAACAGAAATGGGAAAGGACCTTTCGCTCTGCTGTTGATTTTCTCCTTCTCCTGGAATCAGCGCGGCCTTGCACACGAGTTACACGCGTTCTGCAAAAAGGGCATGTCGCGGTAGCCTCAGAAATGTGTCTGCAGCCTTTGGCAGTTTGGCGTTCAGTTGTCCATCGGTGAAAGGGTTCGAACCACTGGATGAGTTCTCCGATCATTCGATTCACCATGGCGACGGGCATTTATTTCCTCCTGTGCTCTGTGCGACGACGAGCTCCAGTGAGAAAGTGGCAGAGGGAAGAGCAACTTGGTCGGACCACTATACCCGAACCACCCCTGCCTGTACAGGCTAACTGTCTAGAATCCTTGTTACTTGAACTTTAGTATTGACACCGGAGCTCTGCCAGTGGTACAGGGGTCCTACCATAGCACGACGATCGCATTCCCGTGTCCAGCCCAAGTCCGCGACGCGGTCGCCGCTCGCCCAACGGCCGAGCCCAATGTCATGCATTGAAGGAGTCTGCCCACGATGAAGAGAAGGTCACGCGCGAGCAACGCCCATTCCGCTCGCTGCAGTCCGCGGCGACAGGAGAGCCGCGCCGGGTTGACCAGTCGAAGGCAGTTCCTTCGGACCACTGCGGGGGCTGGCTTGGCTATGGCCGGTTCCTCTCTCATGGCTTGGGCCGATCATCATCCCCACCCTACTCCCAATAGCATCACCTACCTGGACCGCCGGATGTACATCCGCAACATGGAGATCCTTGGGTTCCTCCCCGGGGAGTCGCGGCACGGCAAGATGCAGATGATGTCGGTTGGGAACCGCCGCTACATGTTCCAGCAGGGAGACGTTCTGGACGTCAGCGATGTGCGGAAACCGGCAGTCTTCAACAAGAAAGGGTTTGAGGGCTACCAGGTTCAGGTGGCATACAACAAGCAGCTGAAGAAGTGGATTCTGATGACCGGAGCGCAGACTCCCATCACCGACTCCACTCCAGAAGCCCCCATGGGCAAATACGACGATCCACATCTGGATGACAAGCGCAAAAACTATAAGGGCCTGCGTGGCGTGCGATTCTATGACGCCACCGATCCATCGAAAATCGTAAAGCTATCGGAATTCAGCACGGGGGCCACGGGACAGGGCACACATAGAAATTACTATGACGGCGGGAAGTACGCCTATCTGGACACGGCGCCGGATGATACGTTTATTCATCAACCTTCTTATTTCCGCGAGCTTGTGAACGGCAACATGATCGTCGATGCGTCTGACCCCAGCAATGCCAAGGAAATCTCCATGTGGTGGGTGCCAGGATCCCGGAAGGGCGAAGAGGCGGAATATAACAGGTGGATCTGGTCCAGGCTCGTGCCCCCGAAAGTGGTCGCCGATCAGACGCCCTTCGCGGGACTGCACGGTCCGGTATACGTCCCGAAAAGACTAGAGGACGGAGGGAATCGGGGCTACGGCGCTTTTGGCTGCAACGGGTTCATCATCCTGGATCTCTCCGATCCCACGCACCAGAAGGAAATCGGGCGCTTTGAGCCTCCCCCGCAGTACTCGGGAATGGGCATCGCCTTCCACACTATTTATTGCGGGATTCTGGAGCGGGGCTTCGTGCTCACGAACGGAGAAACCACAAATTCCGACTGCAACCAGATCTACTTGCCGAACTGGGTCGTCGACATTCGCGACGAAGAACACCCTGTCCCCATAGCCCAGTTGCCGCGTCCCGTGCCTCCGCCCGAGGCGCCGTACCGCGACTTTTGCTTCAAGCGCGGACGTTTCGGGGCGCACAACCCGCCTCACCTGAAGGCCCCAGGAAAACCGCGCCAGGAATTCATCGCCTACTCCTATTTCATTGCGGGCCTGCGTTGCTACGACATCGGTGATCTTTCGAGACCGGAAGAAGTGGCGTATTTTATTCCTCCCCAGGGGGGCGACTTGAAGAAATTCGGGAGTTACGACCGCACCGTGGACAATGTCTTCATCGAATGGGACCGCAACATCATATGGGCGGCTGCAGACACGGGATTGTATGCTCTGAGTTGCCCAAACTTGGGGAAGCCGGTGTTGGATCCTATGCCGGTCAGCGAATGGTCTCTCGATAAGCTCAACGAGGGCGCGCCTTGATGCACAGCCGCTTTTTCCACCGGGGATTCCAATGAAGAAAAACACGATTCTCCTTCTTGGGATGGTTCTCTTTGCCCTGGGATTCTCCATCCGGGCAATTCCGCAANACCCCAGCGCCACAGAAAGTTCGTGTGCTCACGCTCTTGGGACGTCCCCTGCAATTTAGGGCTGCCGATAAGCAGGGAATCTTCGCCAAATACGGCATCGAAGTAGAAACAGACAATAAAAAGAATTCCGACGAATTGCGCGGCGAACTCGCCGCAGGAAAAGGTGACCTTGCTTATCTCGCCGTGGACAATGCCGTTGCCATGGTGGAATTGGCAAAGGCGGACGTCGTGATTGTGATGGGCGGGGAAGGTTCGCAAAATGAACTGATTGTTCAGCCGGAAATCAAAACCATCCAGGACCTTCGCGGAAAGACGTTGATCGTCGACGCGCCCAACACGGCGTACGCGCTTCAACTGAAGAAAATTCTGTCGCTGAGTAGCTTGCAAGCAGGAAAGGATTACGAAATCAAACCGATCGGGGCAACACCGCAACGCCTTGTGGCCATGCGCGAACACAAAGAATACGCAGGATCCATGCTGGGCCCGCCGGTTTCACTGGTTGCCAAGCACGACGGATTCGTCAGCCTGGGTTCGGTGCAGCAGCTCATCGGCCCATATCAAGCCGCGGGCTTTTTCGCGCTGCGAACCTGGGCGAGAGACCATCGCGAGGTGCTGATTGCGTTTCTGGCTGGCTGCATTGAAGCGCAACGCTGGTTGATGGCTCCCGCGAACAAACCGGAAGTGATCAACTTGCTGGTGAGCGAATACCACCTGCCACCGGACGTGGCCGCGGAAACGTACGAATCGACCATGACTCGGCCAGGCGGATACGCAAGGGATGCGCAGTTGGATCTGGAGGGTTTCAAGAACGTTCTGAAGCTTCGCGCCGAAGTGGAAGGGCAATGGGGCGGCCATCCTCCGTCACCTGGCAAATATTATGATCCGTCCTACTACGATGCCGCGCTCGCGCGATTGAAGAGCACGCCATAAGGAGCACCCGTGCAATGCCATAACGCAGTTTTGTTCCTTGCGCTTGCCGTCGGCTGTCTAACGTCACGCACCTCGTTCGCTCAGCAGAAGGAGCGCACGCTCGATGAAATCAAGACCGAAGCACTGAAACGTGCCGAAAACGGGATGTATCCGCTCATCGGGCTCGATCCCGCGGACGTTCGCGAGGCTTTCGCTTCCATCAAGACCACCGACAACGATGAGTGGGCCGCGGCCTTCAGCGCCGTCGCCGACAAATACAGGAAGGAAGCCAAGGCGCTCCAAGCGAGCGATCCTGCCAAAGCCAATGCCGATTACATTCGCGCATGGCGGCTTTATTCATTTGGGCGGTGGCCCGTTCCGTCTTCGCCTGGGAAAAAGGCGGCATATGCCAAGGCTCTCGAAGCATTTCTCGCGCACGCAAAGATGATGGACCCGCCGCTCGAAGTGGTGCACATCCCCTTTGAAAATTCCGAAATTATCGGTTACCTGCGGCTTCCAAAGAATGCAAAAGGCCCGGTTCCTGTGGTGATCGCCATCAGCGGCCTGGATAGCCGCAAGGAAGACCTGAGTGAGAATTTTGCAGCGGTACTTCCTTATGGCATTGGATTCGTCGGAATTGATTCGCCAGGCACGGGACAGGCACCCATCAAATCCNCAGCGGTACTTCCTTATGGCATTGGATTCGTCGGAATTGATTCGCCAGGCACGGGACAGGCACCCATCAAAGCCAGCGAAAACGCAGAACGCATGTTTTCGAAAGTAATCGACTACCTGCAGACGCGGCCGGAAGTAGACAAGACGCGCATCGGCGCGGATGGCCAGAGTTTTGGCGCGTACTGGGCAACGAAGCTGGCCATTCTGGAGCACACNAAGTAGACAAGAGGCGCATCGGCGCGGATGGCCAGAGTTTTGGCGCGTACTGGGCAACGAAGCTGGCCATTCTGGAGCACACTCGGCTCAGGGCCGTTGTCGCGCAGTCGCCGCCGGTTCACGCCACGTTCCAGAAAGATTTTGTGATCGAGAAAACCCTGGGCAACCGCGAATACCTGTTTGGGCTGGGGCCAGCGCTGATGTCCATCTATGAGGGTGCGCACACAGTGGACGATTTGGTTGCCATTTTCCCGAAAATGTCCCTGGTCACACAGGGCCTGATCGGCAAGCCAACTGCGCCGATGCTGATCATCTCCGGCGCGCTCGACACGCAGGTGCCTGTTTCCGACACCTATTTGCTCTTGAGCAGCGGCGACGTACCAAAAGAAGCGTGGATCAATCCGCAGGGTGGACACTTGGGCCGTCAGGTGAAGGTCTGGCCTGATCCAGTCATCTTCCGTAAGGTGATTATTCCCTGGCTGGTGCGCAACCTCGACGTAGCTACGCCGGCAGAAGCGCACTGACTTGGGCCGCATTTCTTCCCGGTCGTACCTTACACCCACTCGGACGTACTCGACATGTGTCATCCTGAGGCGCGGTGAAGTTCCCGCGCCGAACCATCTCAACCGATAACAAAAAGCCTCACTGCTTGAGAAACGAGACCTATGCACCTTCTTGTGACAGCCCCGCGGTGCGCCTTTATTCCGAAATGATCTCGCCGATGTCTGCGGGATGAGCCATCACTTCGCGCATCTTCACCGTATCCAACTCGCCTTCCCAGCGGCTTACCACAATGGTCGCCACGCCATTGCCGACGACATTCGTCAAGGCGCGGCACTCGCTCATGAATTTCTCAATACCCACCAAAAGAGCCAGGGATTGCACGGGAATTGCCGGTACCGCGGCAAGAATGGCCGCCAGGGTGACGAAGCCTGTGCCCGTCACACCCGAACCTCCCTTTGACGCGAACAGCGCAAACAGAAGAATGCCGGCGATCTTGCCGAAAGAAAGATGTGTGTTGGTGGCCTGCGCGAGAAAAAGGGCCGAAAGCGTGAGATAGATGTTCGTGCCGTCCGTATTGAACACATAGCCCGTGGGAAAAACCAGACCAACGACAGAACGCGAAGCCCCCAGACGTTCGAGCTTGCGCATCATGTCGGGAAGCACGCTTTCGGAAGAGCTCGTGCCCAGCACGATGAGCAATTCATCCTTGATATAGCCGAGAAAGCGAAAAATGGAGAAACCAGCCCAATAAGCGATGGCGCCAAGAACGAGCACGACGAAAACAAGGCTCGTCAAATAGAAAGTCCCCATGAGCTTCACAAGATTTGAGAGCGAGGCCATGCCGTAGCTTCCAACGGTGAACGCCATGCCGCCGAGCGCGCCCAGCGGAGCTGCGCGAACGATGATGCGGATGATGCCGAAGACCACCTTGCTGGCCAGTTCGATACCCCGCAAGGCAAGCTGTCCGGCTTCTCCCAATCGCGCGATAGCAAAGCCCGTCAAAATGGAAATGAGCAGAACCTGCGGCACCTCACCGCCGGAAAGTGCGTCAATATAGGTTCGCGGTATGAATCCAAGCAAGAACGGGATGAGGCCGGTTTCCTTGGCGCGTCCTGCGTACAGTGCGGCCGCCTTGGGATCGAGC
>OCOJ01033330.1_pt1 | contig 17299 bp, 11 predicted proteins | sample 1539251 | NCBI WGS metagenome assembly OCOJ01 (sample SAMN01911457, study PRJEB22624) | soil metagenome | biome: Soil | place: Malaysia | collected 2012-04-30 | depth RA_metagenome m | reverse complement strand
CGAATTCGTAATGGGCAAAGGTCATGCTTGCCGAGTGGAAATAGCGTCCCCGCCAGCCGGGCAAGCGCTCGATCACGCGAAGGTTGCTGGTGTCGACAAACGGCATAGACTCATCTCCTCCCGTGAATCCTAGCATTGACAGCGCCTCATCGCTGCCAATTAATCCCGCCTCGCGAAGCACAAGCGGTCGGTAGGGGCGCACGCCCGCCGGCTTCTGGCGGGGGTGCGCCCATATTCTGTACCCCACCCAGCTTTCGCAGGCCGTTCTGCTGACTTAACTCTGAACGTGTGTAGGCTTCAGCAACAGGCTGATCAAAAGTCCGGCCAGGGTAATCGCCGCGCCGGCGTATGTGAGCCGCGTGAACCTGACTCCGTGTTCCCATATTCGGTCGACGACGAGAGCGATCACCGGCTCAACGATGACCAGGGTACTCACAGTCATCACGCTCACATGCTTGACCAGGTACAGGTAGCATACGAAAGCCACCACCGACCCCACGGCGCTCAGATAGAGAATGGCCAGAGCCGGCCTCACAGGCAGAGGCCAGGGAAGTGGCTGCCACCCTCGGGTGAGTGAAAAAAGCCACAGACCCGCGCACGTCGCCGCCAAAAAGACGCCGGTCGCCGTGATGGAGTGCGCGTCGCGAGCCTTCCGTTTGAAGACCAGCAAATAGGCTGCATTCGCGACCACTGCGCCGAAAACCAGAACCACACCCACAGCCTGATGCACCGATATGCCAAGGCGATCCCAAAAGATAGTCGTGATGCCCCCGAGCGCAATCAGCGCGCCGCCCACTTGTCCCGGGGAGACAGGTTCGGTTCGTGTCGCCGCCGCGCAGATGGCCGTAACCAGTGGAAGCGAACCAAAGAGAACTGCGGCCACGCTTCCGGGGACGCTTTCCTCTCCTTTGTAGACCAGGCCGTAGCCCGCCGCGTTTATCAGACCGGCTGCGCATAGCCACCAGAGCTGTGTTCCGAGCTGCTGCTTCAGTCTCGGCAGCCCGGCCAGCCCCAGCGGTGCAATGATAGCGACAGCAACAGAGAAGCGCAGCGCAGCCGCCTCGTACGTCGGGAATCCGCCTGGAGCGATCGACACGCGGATGGCGAACCAGGTCGTGCCCCACACGATGGCACAGAGCAGATAGGCGCCAACAACCTTAGCCCTGACTCGGATATTCACACTGAGTTCCGGAACCGGCGGGATTATACCTTCGAGGACTCCGGTCCCACGCGTCAGTGTGATGCGCCGGCTGTCGGCCACTCGCAAACTCACCTGCCTCGCGCGCAAGCTCCCGCTTCGCATCCACGTCAAGCTAGCTAACCTTCGCATGATAGACTGCGCATCCGAACCCGAATGCGAGTCTCCATGCTGGACCCGGGTCTCAAGGAAAAAGTAGTTTTAGTGACCGGCGCAAATAACCCTTACGGGATTGGCGCTGCGGTTGCCTGCGCGTTCGCTGCCCAAGGCGCAAGAGTTTTCCTCCATTACTTCCGTCAGGCCGATAGAACGGTCGCGGATGCGCCGGGTACCGTCCAATCTCCCGGCGTATCGTTCTATCGCCTTCAGCAGGCCAAATCCGCAGACGAAGTGCTCGCACGCGTTCGCAAATTCGCCGTTCCAGTGGCTGCGTTCGAGGCCGATCTTTCGGACCCGGCCGTCGTCCCGACGCTCTTCGATCAGGCGGAGGGAGCGCTCGGTCCAGTGCAGATCCTGGTGAACAATGCCGCGCATTGGGAAGCGGACACCTTGCTTCCCTCGGGCACGGATTTAAGCAACAAGCTCACCGAATTGTTTTCGGATCGCCCCCCGGCCGTCACCGCGGCCGGCTTCGACCGCATCTTCGCCGTCAATACTCGGGCCGCGGTTCTGCTGATGGCGGAATTCGCGCGCCGGCACATTGCGCGCGCCGCGGACTGGGGCCGCATCATCAACGTGAGCACCGCAGGAGCAGAGCGCTTCCCCTCGGAGGCCACGTACGGCGCCAGCAAATTTGCGCTGGAAAGTTACACGCGAACTGCCGCAACTGAACTTGGGCAATTCGGCGTGACCGTGAACATTGTTTCGTTAGGGCCTGTTCAGACCGGCTGGATCTCGCCGGAACTGGAACGCGCCGTCCTGCCTACCATTCCGCTGGGAAGAATCGGTAGTCCCGATGACGTCGCCGATGTGATTCTCTTCCTCGCCTCTTACCAAGCCCGATGGGTAACTGGACAGCGCATCTACGTCGGCGGCGGCCATGGAATGTAGAATCCTTCCGGTTGCTCGGGGAACCGCACCATGACTCACTTGTCCTCTCTTAGCGCGGAGAGGCGCACACGAACTCTGTCTCGCTTGCAGGACCATCATGTCGAACTCATTCCCTGGTGGTCCTGGGGGCTGCGCACGCTGGCCTTTCTCGGTTTCTACTGGAAATAAACCTGGCCGCGGAAAAATGGGCCCAGGAATTATTCGTACCGCAACGCATCCATGGGCTCAATCCGCATTGCGCGTCGCCCCGGGATGTAGCTGGCCGCCAGCGACACCGCGATCAGAAGCAGCGGCACGGCAACGTACACCGTGGCATCTTCAGGCGTAATTCCATGGAGCAGCGAACCCATCATCCACGATGCGGCGAGCGTGATGGGAAGTCCGGCCGCCATCCCGGAGCCTGCCAGCACTGCGCCGCGCCGGAGAATCAGGATGAGGATGTCGCTGCGCGTGGCGCCCAAGGCTCTTCGAATGCCCATCTCGTGTAACCGCTGACTAACCGAGAAGGCTATGATCCCGTAGATTCCGACGGCAGCGAGCAACAATGCGAAAGCGGCAAAGCCGGAGACAAAGGATGCGAGCAGTCCAGATTCCGACATCGAATCCGCCACCACCTGCTCCATTGTGCGCATCCGCAGGACCAGCAAATCGGGATCGGCTGCGTGAACGATGCTCTGCGCGGTAACGGCCAGCTTGCTCGGGTCGCTCTGCGTCCGGACAACAACCGTCATCCAAGACCAGGCCTTCTGCGGGTGAGGAGCGTAAAGACCGGGAATCGGCGGCCTCATCGGCTGCTTATCCTTGACGGAGCCTACGATGCCGATGATGGTTCGCCAGCGGCCATCGTAATCGTCCCTGAATCTTTGTCCGACGGGGTCGTCATTGGGGAAGAACTGACGGGCCAGCGTGTCGTTGATGATGGCCACCGGGAGTGCTGCTTCGGTGTCGCCCTCGTCGAAGTCACGCCCGCGCAGTACGGGGATTCCCAGGGTGCGGAAATAACCGGGGGTCACCGCATTGTATTGTACGAGGGTGTCCTCCCGATCCGGGGTCTTGGGACGGCCCTCGATTTCAAATGCGCCTGCGTTCATGCTGCCGGTCATCGGGAGAGTGCCTACGGCGGCTGCTCCCTCGACTCCGGGGACGCGCTTCAGGCCGGAAATAACGTCCTCGTAGAGCGCCACCTTGCGCTGCGCGGAAGAGTATTTCGCCGAGGGGGGATCGAGGCGAAACGTCAACACGTGCTCGATCCGCATACCCGTCTGCATATGCAGGACGACGGACAAATCCCGGATGAGCAGTCCGGCGCCGACCAAGAGCACGGCCGTCAGCGCGATCTGGCCCGCTACCAGCGACGACTGAAACCGGTTCCGCGACCGCGCACCGCTCCAGGCATTGGCATCGCCCTTCAGCGCCGCGTTGAGGTCCGCCTTCGAGCCAGACCATGCCGGAGCCAGGCCGAACACGATTCCGGTTGCCAGCGAAACCATCAGGGTGAATGCCAGCACCCTGGCATCGAGACGCAGCGCGGAGTCCAGACCAAAATCCCCGGGCGCTGCGTGCCGCAGCACGTCCATCAGCCAGTTTGCGAACAGAAGTCCGGCCGTTCCGCCGGCAAGAGAAACTAAGGCGCTCTCAGTCAGCAACTGCCGGACGATCCGCGCGCGTCCCGCTCCCAACGAAAGACGAACGGCGATTTCCTTCGCTCTGCTCGACCCCCGCGCCAGAAGTAGCCCCGCCAGGTTCACGCAGGCGAGAAGCAGAACGAAGATCACCGTAGAGAAAAGGACGAGTGATGGCGTGCGCGCCTCAGTTACTAGGGCCTCCCGGATCGGAAGCACGGCAATGCCCCATCCCGTGTTGGTGTCCGGGAATTCCTGCGCTAGGCGCTGCGCGATGGCGGTCATATTGGTTTGCGCCTGCCCGAGAGTGACGCCGGGCTTCATCCGCGCGACCACGTCATATTGATGTTGGCGCCGGCCGAGGGACCCGTTCTCTCGCAGCGCGGTGAAGAAATCGCATGTCTGAATGCCCGGGAAAACGAACTGCCGCGGCATTATGCCAATGACCGTATAGGGCTCTTCATCTAACTGGATGGGCCGGCCAAGAATGTCCGCTGCTCCGCCGAAGTATTTTTGCCACGCGGTGTAGCTCAACAGGGCCACGCGTGGCGCACCCGGCTTGTCTTCCTCGGCCGAGAAGAATCTGCCGCGGGCGGGCTGTACGCCCAGCACGCTCAAGAATCCGGCTGTCGTCGCGCCGCCGACAAGCCGCTGGGGTTCACCTGCCCCGGTCAGCGTGTACGCGCCGGTCCAGGGGACGATGGCCATGCTTTGAAATACGGTGTTCTGTTCCTGCCAGTCGAGGAAGTCGAGGTAGCCCGTGGCGCTGTTTTTCCCGCTCACGTGGCGCGCATCGAGCAGAACCATCCTCTCTGATTCCGGCAATGGATACGGGTTCAGAAGCAAGGCGTTAATTGCGCTGAAGATGGCGGTGTTCGCGCCGATGGCGACCGCGAGCGTCAGAACCGCCACGAGAGTGAACGCGGGACTCTTGGCCAGCATCCGTAAGGCGTATCGCAGGTCGTGCGACAAATCCCTCACTGCGCGTTGCCCCTCCTTCGCAAGAGCTATTCCGTGTCAATCTCAGCCCCTTGCCCCGCAAACAGCTTGCCAATTTCGCCAGGCGAGTAAGTCAAAGTTTTGTCTGCTCTTAACATTTCTGTCTCCACCTCATTCGCATCCCATTTGCCCACTAANTGGGAATCCCCAATGGCGAAACCGCACATTCGTGCGTATTCTGAACGGCAGAGACGTTTGTCCGCGTGATCGGAATCGCAGGCTCTTGTGATGTGTATCACCGAGAGCCCTGAAACCATCGCACCAGCGACCTGCATTAGCAGCGGTTTGTCAGCGACCCTGTCCCAACCAATGCTAGACTCACCCTCCGTCCACGCTTGANCGAAACAGCTTTGGGGAACGCCCAATGACCCTGTCGTCTTCCGTTCGCCCCATTTTTCGCGCCGTGGTTACCACGGTGGTGCCGGAAGCAGACCAACTCGACGAGCAAGGCTGGCAAGAACTGGAATCGCTGGTGGAGGCAACTTTGCGGGAGCGTCCCCCTGACATACTGCGCCAGCTCCATCTGTTCTTGCGGGCGATCCAGTGGCTCTGTATGTTTCGTTATGGCCGCTCCTTCACTGGGCTCAGTGCTGCGAAACGCGCACGATTTCTTTGTCACTTGCAGAACCATCGTGTCGAACTCATTCGCTGCGGATTCTGGGGTCTGCGCACACTCGCCTTTCTCGGCTTCTATGGCCGAACGAAAGCTTTGCGCGCTATCGGGTATTCCCCCGATCCTCGCGGCTGGGGAGTGCTGCGATGACCAGGCGCAGCTATGACGTCGTGATTATCGGCTCCGGCGCAGGAGGCGGCACAGTTGCTCAGGAACTGTCGCCGCTCTGCCGCGAAGGCGTTCGCATCGCTGTTCTGGAAAAAGGGCCGAAGCTTCGCGACGAGGAATTCACCGGCCGCGAACTGGAGATGGCGCAGGCCCTCTACGAAGATGGCGGCGGCTTTCTGACCGCCGAGCGCACCATGACGCTCGCGTTCGGCTGCGCTTACGGCGGTTCCACGGCCGTTTATACGGGCACGTCGCTTGAGCCTCCCCAGCGCATTCTCGAGCGCTGGAACGTGCCCCAGCTCACCTTTGCCGACGTCACCGAGCGGGCGCGCAAATTTGCCGCGCAAAACAACGTGCATTTTCTCGAAGACAGTTTGATCAACGAGAACAACCGGCTCTTTGTCGAAGGCTGCCGGCGTCTCAACTATCGCGTGCAGCAGTTTCCTGTGAATCTTAAAGGCTGCCGCGGCTCCAGTCTGTGCAATCTCGGCTGTCCCAACCAGGCGAAACAGGGCACCGCCCGCGTGCAACTGCCGCACGCGGAGCGCAATGGAGTCGAGGTCATCACGCGCTGCGAAGTGCTGCGCATCGGCGAGAAGACGATTTCTGCGCACGTCCATGCGAAACCCGAGGGGGCGAAGGGCGAGCCGTCCCCCTGGGAACCGGGGGAATACCAGATTGATGCGAAAGTGATCGTGGTGTGCGCCGGCGCCGTCAATTCGCCCGCTTTGCTGATGCGTTCCGGCCTGGCCGAGAAGCTGCCCCGCCTCGGGCACGGCTTCACCTGCCATCCCGCGATCATCATGGTGGCCGAACACGACCGGTCCATCACCAATTTCGTCGGCCATCCCAAGAGTTTCTATCTGGACCAATTCGCCGAACGGGATCGCTTCCTGCTGGAAACCTGCATGTACTTTCCCTTTGTCACNGGCCAAGTCGATGAGCGGATTTGGCCCGGAGCACAGCCGGTTCATGCGCGCGTTTCCGCGCCTGCAGATGATTCTCGTGCTGGCCTGCGATGAAGTGCACGCTCACAATCGCGTGAGCGTGGACCGCTCCGGCCGTCCCGTGGTCCACTACCGGTTCACTCCGGAGGTCGAACGAGGCCTGGTCGAGGGCGCGATCGCCTCGGCAAGAATTTTCTTTGCCGCGGGAGCTGCGCGCGTTCATCTGCCCGTGGCCCAATCTCCCACGATCGAACGTGCGCAGGCCGGGCACCTCGATCAAATCGCCGCGCACCCCGACTTCACGCCCGGCAAGCTTTCGATTTCAGCGGCTCATCTGCAGGGCGGATGCGCCATGGGACGCAGTCCGGCGGATTCCGTGACGGACGCCTGGGGCCGCGTTCACGGATTTCCCTGGCTGTTCGTCGCGGATTCGAGCCTCTTTCCCGATTCGCTGGAAATCAATCCCTACCTGACTATCATGGCCCTGGCCGATCGGGTGGCGGAGACCATTCTTCGGGAAGCACGCACACTCTTATGAGCCCTGTTAAAGCGAAGATGACGGGCGCTGACATCGTTGTTCGCGCGTTGGAAGACGAGGGTGTCTCTTTCACCTTCGGCATTCCCGGCACGCACAATATCGAGCTGTACGACTCGCTCGCGCGCTCCACGAAGGTTCGCCCCATTCTCGTCACTGACGAGCAGAGCGCCGGGTTCATGGCCGATGGCGCGGCGCGCTCCTCCGGCCGGCTTGCCGTGGTGAACTTGGTCCCCGGCGCGGGCTTGACGCACGCGCTTTCGGGCATTGCCGAAGCGTTTCTCGACGGCATTCCCATGCTTGTGCTGGCTTGCGGGATTCGCCGCGACACAGGCAGAGCCTTCCAGCTCCACGACGTGGACCAGCTCGCCATCGCCCGGCCGGTCACAAAAGCGCAGTTCCGGGCGAAGCACCCCGAAGAAATCTACGCGACGCTCCGCCGCGCCTGCCAGCTTGCCAGGAGCGCCCCGGCGGGCCCGGTGATTGTCGAGATTCCGGCGGAACACTACCTGTTCCGCCACGATGCCCAACTCGAAGCGCCGGAAGAGCCCGCTTCCCCGCCGACGCCCCGACAAGAAGACATCGATCGCGCCTCCGCCCTGCTCAATACCAGTCGTCGCCCGTTGCTCTATCTCGGGCTGGGCGCAGCGGGCGCCGGCGCCGATCTCATAACTCTCGCCGAGCGGCTCAGCGCGCCGGTGGCTACTACCTTCGAGGGCAAGGGCGTATTCGGCGAGAAACATCCACTCTGGCTCTGGTGTGGATTTGGCGCCTCCGCTCCTCCGTTTGCCCAAAAAATTGCGGGTTCTTGCGACCTCACCCTGGCCATTGGCTGCCGCTTCTCCGAGGTCGGCACGGGGAGCTACGGTTCGCCCCCGCGCGGACAACTGATTCATGTGGATATCGATCCCTCCGTTTTGGGGAAGAACTATCCGCCGGAACTGGCTGTGATCTCCGACGCTGCCCATTTCGTCTCCGCAGTGCTTCCCCGCATCACGCCGCGAGCGGTTGACGACGAATTGCGCCAGGAGATCCGCTCGGGTCAGGAAGAAGTCTGGAAGGGCTGGGCGGCGAAGAGCGCTTCCGAGGGCGTGTATCCGCCCTTCTTATTGAAATCGCTGCAAGCTGCTGTCGGCGACGCCGGCATCTACTCGACCGACAGCGGCAACGGAACGTTTCTCGCCATGGAGTGCTTGCGGCTCGAATCTCCCCGCTCATTCCTGGCGCCCATCGATTATTCGTGCATGGGTTATGCGGTGCCGGCCGCGCTCGGCGCTGCGTTGGCCTGTCCCGAGCGTCCGGTGGTCGCGCTGGCTGGCGATGGCGCGTTCCTGATGACGGGCCTGGAGTTGCTCACCGCCGCCCAGTTGCATCTGCCCGTGATGGTGTTGGTCCTCCGCGACCGCGAGTTGGCTCAGATTGCCCAGTTCCAGGAGATCGCTCTCGCACGAAAATCTTGCAGCGAACTCCCTGACTACGACCTGGCGGGAATCTGTCGCGGTGTGGGCGTGGAGTACTTGTCGCTCGCGCGCAACACGGACGTCGAAGCGGCGCTCGGGAAAGCTCTCGCGGTGACGCGCTCCGGCAATCCCGTCGTTATGGAAGTTGCCATCGACTATTCCGAAAAAACCTACTTCACCCGCGGCGTCGTGCGCACCCACCTGGGACGCTTGCCCTGGCCGGACCGCATCCGCTTCGTTCTCCGCGCTCTGGGACGCAGGCTGACGTAGCGCTCGCCATGCGTGCAATCTCCGCCCTGCACCCTCCGGTGCAGGTCCGCCCCGTCATCCAATCTCGCCAGTGCGGTCCCGCTTGGCCGGGGCGGCGCTGCTGGGCTAATCTTTTCAGTCATGCCAGTACGTAGCCTGCCGAGGCTTGCGGATTCACTGCAACGAGGTGCACAGATGCGTTTGGCGTGTGCGCTGGCTTTCCTCCTGTTGTCCGTTCTTCCATCCTACGCGCAGACTGCGGAACAGCACACGCTCGTCGAACTCGCCCCCAAAGTGAAGTTTGTCTGTGCTTCCGATGTACTTCTCGGCAGGAAAACGCCGCCGTTTGTGGCTAATCCGGATTACGAGCCGCAGATGCTCGCGCTCGCCAATCCTTCCTTTCGGTTTGAGAATCTGCTGCCGCTCTTGCGCCACGCGGATCCAAAGGTCAAAACGCTGGCCATCATCGCGCTCTACGACCATGGCGACGCGAAGATGCTTCCGGACATCGTTGCCCTGGCGGACGACCAATCTCCAACCTATTCCTGCCCCGCAGCGCTGGCGCTGACCACCGGGATGCACGTAGACCCGTGGCCGATGAGAGCACAAACGGTCGGCGAATTCGCCTCTGCCGTCGTGAACGCATATCTAAGAGCAGCGGGATTCAAGTACGGCATCCAACCCGGGCGCATGTATCCCGGCTTCGAGGGCTATTGGATGGCGCACAAGGATCGCTCCTATTCAGCGTCCTGGTTTGAAGTTCGCATCAACCACGCAGATGCAGCAGACCTTACGGCCATTCGAAATGAAATCGCATCCCTCCCGGAACCCGATCGTCAATGGGAACTGCTCTGGGTCGCCAGGAGAGGCCTCCTCAGCGGTGATGAGAGAAGCGTGGTTGCCTCCGACGCGGAGCTCCTCGCTGCCTGCAAGCAACTGGGCCGGGCGCGCCTGTTACAGATGCTTGCAGGCCATGTGGCGAGCATCGATCCCGATCTTCAGATCCGTTACGACAAGACCTCGCCCTACAGGCCCATGGTGCTCTTCGTTCTGCGGTACAGCGACCAACTGCTGGACCCCGAGGATGCGGCAACTCTCTTGCTCCGGCAGGATGAAGCCTTTGGTCTTGCTCCGGGTGAAGCGGTGGACCCGTTCGTTACCCCGTGGTGGGCGATTGGAGCGGCACAGCTCGACCATCAACACGCCTCCCGGATTCTTCGCGGTGCGATGACGCATTTCCAGGGGAAATATCAGGGCTATGATCGCGCGAAGATGGCCGTTGCACTCTGGAAACTCGCAGGCCCGGCTGAAACCCAATACCTTCTCGACTGGTTTTACGGCGAGCCGCCCTGCTGTGGCACAACGCCGCGCGATCACTTTCTCGCCTCCGTTTCCACGGCGCCTCACGGCCGGCGGCTGCTGGCCGCCCTGGTTCGCGACCCGCGTTTCGATTCGCTCGACTGGAGTTCTCTCGATCAGTTGGCATCCATTCTCGACGGCTGGACCAATCCTCCCGTCATCGGTGCGCAGAGAGGTGAGGCCCGTTTTCCTGACACGCCGGACCGGTTCGCATCTTCACGCGAAGAACTCGAGAAGAAATACCCAAACGAAACGGCACAACTGCTCGCAGTGCTTGCCAACTGGCGCACTAAGATTCGTGCAAGCCTCCCCGCCTGGGAACGGGACTAAGAGTTCCACATGAGGTGCTGGCGCCCGCTCTGGGGCGCAGAATGACGTAGCGCTGGCCCCGCGGGCGGTCCGCGCCCGCGCGGCCTCCGCTATTTCTGTGTCTTACTTGACTTGGTTGTACCCCTAGGTGTATCGACTTACGTCCTTCCCCGGAGGAGCCCCCGATGTTTAAATTCCTGGCCTGCTTATCAATCGCTGCTTTGCTTGCAGTGATGCCTTTGGGGGCGCAGTCGCCTCCCAAAGCTCAAGAGGAGAAGAAATCCGATCAGGCCGAGGCCAAAAAGCCGGAGACTCCTCCGGAAAAACCGTTCGCTGAAGTCATCAAGGACGCCAAGGTCATCCCGGGCCTCTTCATCTTGTATCAAACCGAAGAGAAGGTCTTCCTGGAGATCCAGCCGGCTCAGCTCGACAAGATGTACATGCTCTCGCTGACCTGCGAATCCGGATTGGGTGAAGGCGGCTTTTACGGCGCGGAAATGTGCGGTGAGTCGCCGGTTGTCTTCCATCGCCAGGGGAAAAATGTCCAGTGGATCGCCCGCAATACGCGCTTCGTCGCGCAGGAAAATTTGCCGATCGGGCGCGCCGTCGCGCGCTCCTTCAGCGATTCCATCCTCGGGTCGGCCAAACTGGAAAGTCTGCCCCATCCGGAGCGCAAGAGCCTCCTGATAGACCTGGGCGCGCTGCTGCTGGCCGATGTTCCGATGATGAGCTATGGGCTGGAAGAGGCCTTTCGCATCCCCTACCGCTTCGATCCCAAGAACAGCGCGTTCGGCATGCTCAAATCCTTCGAGCGCAACGTGGAGATCGAAACCATCGCGCATTACAGCACGGAGCGTCCGCCTCTTCCCCCGCTTCTGCCTCCGGGCGCGACTCCGCCGCCCACGCCTCACCCGCCGCGCAATCTCCCCGACATCCGCAGCCTGCTCGTCCACTTCCGTTACAGCATTTCGGAGCTGCCGCCGCCCGGCTATCGTCCGCGGCTTGCGGACGACCGCGTGGGCCATTTCGTGACCCAGGTTCAGGACTACAGCACCGATACGAACTTCGAGTCCAGCCGCCGTTACATTCATCGCTGGCGGCTGGAGAAACAGGATCCCTCGGCCCCGCTTTCGCGTCCCAAGCAGCCGATTGTCTACTGGCTCGAGAACACCATTCCCGTGCAATACCGCGACGCCATCCGCGAAGGCGTCCTGCTGTGGAATAGCGCCTTTGAGCGCATTGGCTTCAAGGACGCCATTGAGGTCAAGCAGCAGCCCGATAATGCGGACTGGGATCCGGCCGACGTCCGGTATTCCACCCTTCGCTGGTTTGCTGGCTATCCCGATCCTGGTTTCGCGGAAGGCCCTTCGGCGGTGAATCCTCTCACCGGAGAAATCTACGATGCCGACATCCGCTTTGATGCCGGCATGACCCGCTTCTTCCGGCGGGAGGCCAATGAATTTGTCTATCCCGCCGGCATGCCCGGGGTCGATTTCGACCAGCCGCGCCGGCCTTTTCTGGCCCCCTGGCACAGCGGTTCCGCGGCGTTCTGCGACATCGTCCAAGGAGCCGTTCTGGATGCTGAGTTTTCCTTCGACCTCCTGGTCGCCCGCGGCATGGATCCGCAGGGCCCGGACGCGGAAAAATTCATCCACGACTACCTGGTCGAAATCGCGGCCCATGAAGTCGGCCACACGCTCGGGCTGCGTCACAATTTTCGAGCCAGCACCATCCGCACCCTGGAACAGGCCGACGACCCCGAGTTCACCGCGCGCGAAGGCCTGACCGGTTCCGTGATGGACTACATTCCCACCAACATCGCTCCCCAGGGCTCCCGCCAGGGTCAATGGCATCAGACCAGCCTGGGCCCGTACGACTATTGGGCCATCGAATACGCCTATAAGCCCATCGGCGCCCCTTCCCCCGACGGTGAATTGCCGGAACTCCGCAAAATTGCCTCGCGCGCTTCCGAGCCTGCTTTGGCGTACGACACTGACGAGGACGCGGGAATCGGCGGCGGCCCCTTTGACATGGATCCGCTCGTCAACCGCTTCGATTTCGGGACCGATCCTCTGAAGTTTTACGCCCGGCGCTTGAAGCTGGCCGATGAGGTCTGGGCCGGCATGGAGAAGAAACTCGAGGTATCCGGCGAGGGCTATCAGGTTCTGCGCCGCAGCTTCAATGTCGCCCTGTCCGAGCAGGGCTATGCGCTCTATCTGGCTTCAAAATATATTGGCGGCGTCTATCACTACCGCGACCACGTCGGCGATCCAGGGAACCGCCTGCCCTTCGCGCCCGTGCCCGCCGCCAAACAAAAAGAAGCGCTGGAACTCTTGCGCAAGAATCTGTTTTCTCCCGGCTCCTTCCAGTTCTCTCCCCAGCTCTTGAACAAGCTGGCCAGTCCGCGTTTCAGCGACTTCATCAATATCGACTCCATGAGGACCCGGTTTGACGTGCCCATCCACGACATGGTGTTGAGTCTCCAGACCCGCGTCCTGGATCGCCTGTATCACCCCATGGTCCTGAGCCGGATTCTCGATTCCGAAGTGAAGACCTCGTCGCCCGCCGACGCCTTCAGCCTGGGAGTCCTGTTCACGGAGCTTCAGGATTCCATCTGGGCGGAAACCAAGGTACCTGCTGACTCGCTGACCATCAGCACCTACCGCCGCTCTCTCCAGCGCGCCCATTTGCGCAAGCTCACGGCCATGGTGCTGCGCGAAACCGCGGTTCCCGAGGATGCGCAAACCCTGGCGCGCCAGAATCTCGTCGCCTTGCGCGCGCAGCTTCAGGCCGCGCTCGCCCGGCCGGGGCTGAAGACTTCGCTCGAAACCCGCGCGCATCTGAATGAATCCATCGCGCGCATTGACGAGGCCCTGAAGGCCACCATGCAGCGCGTCAATTTTTAGCCGCATCCTTCCGCGCGAGATCCCGTAACCCTGGATGGTTTGGCTTTCTTCACTCCAGCCGGCATCGCCTCGCACGGTGACGTGGCGCCTGGTGCTTCGCTGCCGGGCGGTTGATCCGGAGCTATAAAGTTGGCCCGGCGCTCCCGAATCCCGAATGCGAAACCCTTCTAGCTTTCGGTTGCGATATTTCCCAGAGGTATCCGATGTCGTGCCATCCCTTCAAGGGACCGTGCCGGCACGCCAGGAATATTACGACGCCGTGGACGGGCGCGAACTCGCTGTGCGCATGATTTGGAAAAACCCCAGCGGGCCAACCAGCCGGCTGGCGGTCAGCACGCCGCCCATGAGCGCGCCCATAATTCCGAGCAGAGCCACGTCGCTGCCCGTCAGATATAAGTTGCGGACAGGTGTGCCGGGGACAAGCCAGCGTTTCCGAAACTTATCCGGCGTGCCGGGATAACCGTAAATCGAGCCCGATGGAGCCGCAGTGAAGTACTCGAAGGTCAGGGGCGTACCCAGTTCCGTGTATTCCACCAGCTCCCGGAATCCCGGGTGGTGACGCTCAATAAGATCGAGTAACGCCCGCGTAATTCCAATCTTGGCGGATTCATAGCTCTCGCTGCGCCGCCGCCAGGGTTCTTCCCGATATCTCTCCAACGCGCAATAAGAAAGCGGCGCGATAATTTCTGCCGTGTGGCGCTTTGCGCGCGGATCCTTCAAGGAGGGGAACGAAAGATACGCCATCGCGGCTCGCCCGTCGAGCAGTTCGTCCCGCCGGGCGTATATCTCATCGTGGTCAAAGGAGGAAAATATCCAGTAGTTCTCTCCCCGGAAGCCCAACTCGCGCGGTTCGCGCCGCAAACCGAGAAAAAGCTCGACTACCTCGAAGCCCTCGGGCGGCGAGTTCAACTCGTTGCGGAAGGGCAGGGAAGCGGAGGGCAGCAGGCGCGCGAACGTGTTCCAAGCTCCGGCATCCGACACGACCACCGGCGCCCGAAACTCCGCTCGCGCCCCTTCTTTGCCCTTTTTGACTGAGACCTCCACTCCCACAGCACGGTTGTTCTCGACGAGGATGCGTGTGACCTCATGGTTCGGCAGCAGTTCGCCGCCTGCCGCGCGGATGACAGCGCCCGTGGCTTTGGCAATTTCGCCGGCACCGCCATCCGGATACCACGCTCCCTTGAGATAATGGGTCGCAATCACCGCATGAGTGGCGAACGCGCTTTGGCCGGGAGGTAATCCATAATCTCCCCACTGCGAGGCCACTACAGCGCGCAGCCGCGCGTCGCGAAACCGGTTTTCCAGATATTGCCGGGTGACGGTTAACGGCAGGCCCGCTGTCAGCCCATTGATCGCTTGCACCATCGAGTTCAGCGGCGCGGGTGCTGCCATGGCCATGAAGTGACGCCCAACCCATCCCATGGCGGATTTCAGGTCCCGGAAATACTGTTCAATACTCGCCCGCTCGCTTGGAAAGCTCTCCATCAGACTGCGCTGGAAATTTTCTTCTCCCTTGCACGCTTTCACTTGAAGACCGGGATAAACAAAGACGTCGTAAACATCGGGCATTGGATTCCATTTCACTCCGCCGTCCGTGATGAAATCGAACAGCCGGCGCCCCATCATGCCCTCGCCCATTTCGCCGACATAATGGAGGCCGACATCCCACGACCACCCGCCCGGCCGGGTGAAGGTATGCGTGAACCCTCCGATCTTGAAGTGGCGCTCGAGCACCAAAACGCGCCATCTGCGCAGCTTGGCCAGGATGCTCGCAAACGCTAGCCCCCCAATCCCGGAGCCGATTACGATGGCGTCGTATTCGCTCTGCGTTGGCACTTTGATCGCCGCCGATTCCCCTCGCAGTATAGCTGCAGCGTTCCAGGATGCGGTATTCCGTTTCAGGGCACAGAGCCGGCTATTGCGCCTTCCCCCGCACGCAAGCGTCACCACATTCTCTAACCCGGCATGGAAGCGACGCAGAGAGGGAGCATGAGCCAGGTCTGTTTGCTTGCGTCTACTTCAGGTTGGCGTACTCGTTCCTGGCGGCGAGGAGCACGGGGATGTCCGGATCGGCGTCCTTCCACAGCGCGAAGAAATCCTGATAGGCAGTGCGGGATTTGGCGCGAGCGGCCTCTGCCTCCGCTCCTCGCGCGGATTGCGCCTGAAGCGCGTAGGCGCGGCCGAGGCCGAGACGCGCGAGCGCGCCGATTGGTTCGCTGAGCACCACCCCCGAGTGCTCGAGAATCGTCTGGAACTCGGCTGCGGCTTCCTGCCCCTGGCGGGCGGCCAGATACGCTTGCCCGCGCACGTAGACGGGATACAGTTGACCTCCGTAGGCCAGGTCGTAAGGAACTGCCGCTCGAAGAGTCTCAATAGCCTTTGAAGAGCCGTTGTGGATGAGCGCGAGCTGCGCGCGAATCGCCGGCAGGTAGCTGTACTGTACCCAAGTGTCCTCTGGGAAGCGCTTGGCAAAATCATTGGCCAATGCCTGAGCCCGCGCGGCATCGCCGGCGAAGGCCAGCGCGAGCGCTGCCAAAAATTGCGCATCTCGGCCCCTGGAAAGGTTCAGGGCTGTTGCCGCCCGTTGCCGGGCCTCCGCCGGATTGCCGAAGAGGGCTTCCCGCAGAGCGGCCCGGGCATGGTAAGTGGCCGCCACTTCCGTTTCTTGAGCCCGCTCAGCCGAAGCCACAGCGCTCCGGGAAAACTCCCGGGCCTTCCGCAATCGCCCGGAATAGGCGGCCGTAGAGCTCTCATATGCGAGCAGGACATCTTCCACTCCCGGCTTGCCCGCAGCCCAGGTCACCTGCTGAGCCATCCCCGCTGAATCGTTCTGTAAGAAGGCAACCAGGTAGAGGTTGGCGCGGAGGGCTGCAGTATCGAGGTGTTTCTCCTGCGCCTCTCGGGCCGTGGCTTGGGCCTCCTCCAGACGATTTACATAGGCATAGCAGATGGCGAGGTTGGCATAAAACATGGCGTCCACTTGCATCCGCAGAGCCTCGCGGTATTCAAAGAGTGCCTTCTCATATTGCCCCAGCTCGATATACATGACTCCCAGATTGTTCAGCGGAGTGACATCTCGCGGATAGGTCTGCGCCCAGAGTTCGTACGCTTGGCGTGCTTTTTCCAGATCGCCGCTGACGATGCCATAGTAGTGAGACTCGATGTAGAGTTTTTCCCGCTCGCTCACCCGCTCGCGCAGCTCGTAGGCCTTCTTCGTGTTTTCGGCCGCCAGGCTGGTCTCTCCGAGGTTGCCGTAGGCGTTTCCGAGCGAGGCATAGGCCATGGCAAAATTCGGGTCCAGCCGGATGGCCCGCTGAAAAAAGAGTTTGGCGGCGGCATTGTCCGTTCTTCCCATGGCGTCGCGTCCCAGGCTGTAGGCCTGAAGGGCCTCGAGCGAGCCCGTGGTAGCTTGCCTGAGCGGGGTATCGAACTTCTCTACAGTGCTGAGCGATTCCCCTAGGTTGCTTCGAATCTCGGTGGCCGCTTTTCCCAAGGCGTCGAGGATGTGGTTCTTGTCGCTAGCCTGGGCTTCCGTGCTCACCAGCGAATCTCCGCTGGAACAGTTGACGGCTCGCAGAACCAGGCTGTACTGCGCACCGACTTGCCCGATCGAGCCCTCCAGCACGGCAACGCTGCCCGTTCGCTGGCAGAGTTCGCGGGCAATCTCCGGCACGAGCCGCGCATCGGGCGGCCGCTTCATCAGACGCAAAGTCTCCTGGATGCGCCGGTCGGATATCAGGCTGAGGAAAGGTGACTGCTCGAGCTGCACGGCCAGCCCCCGGCGAAGAGTGCCATCGAACACCGGGTCCCCCGTCGTATTCGTGAAATCGGCCAGAACAATGGTGTCCTTTTCCGTCAGCGCATGCGCTTTGCGGGAGTAAAAC
>OCOJ01033202.1_pt1 | contig 17299 bp, 17 predicted proteins | sample 1539251 | NCBI WGS metagenome assembly OCOJ01 (sample SAMN01911457, study PRJEB22624) | soil metagenome | biome: Soil | place: Malaysia | collected 2012-04-30 | depth RA_metagenome m | reverse complement strand
TCATCAAGCCGTTGGTCCTCAGGCACGCCGTTGAGGAGGAGGCCAGGCTAATGCGGCCGATAATGTGGGAAATGGAGACCAAATCCGAGGACTCCATCATTATTCTACGATACCACAGGGAACTCGTCGATTTCCTGGAGCATAGACTTCCGAACCTGATGAGTCTCCCTGAACACGTGGCACGCAGGGAGGTCGGAATATTCGTGAAGGAACTCAGGAAGCACCATCAGGAGGAGGAGAGCACACTTTTTCCCCTCGCCCTCAAAGCGAACTCACTATATGAGAAACGAACTCCGCCAGGATAAAAGCCGGTCAATCTTCTCCCATCCTCGCCATTTCCTCGGGTGAGGGGAGCGAAGCCCTGAACCCATGAAGTTCAGATGCCTTGACATCGGCCTTCAGAGAGTAATGTCCTCCGACCCTCCCCCTCATCAACCAATAGTGGAATGTGCAATAATTCAAAGGCCTGTAACCATGCCGCTCTACAAGGGTCGTGATGCCTGATTTCAGGCATGCGGGACAATAGTTCGCGGCCTGGCCTTTCCTTTGCCGGGCATGTCGCTCAGGGTAGGACCACAACGGTGGCAAAAACTGTTCCTGCCATGGGGTCGAAGTCGCCTTTTCCGAGTCGGTTTCCGAAGGTAGATCAGTCTGAGCCCCATTGGATTCGAGCCCTGAGCCCCGTGGCTCCCCCCTCGGTGTGCGATTCTAACCTAGAGTTAGGTTCCCACCCCCGCACTTGTTTCCGGTGATTCGGCGACGGCGTGTTGTTTGATATATGAATAAATGTTAGAGGTGTCTAACTTATATACGATTCGTGCTGGGGCAGGAAGGGCGATGGGGCACGGGAGAGGCCATCTCTGCCGAGGACCTGGTTGTAGTTTACAAGGACGGGACGAGGGCGGTAGAGGGCATCTCCTTCGATGTCAACGAGGGTGAATTCTTCGGCTTTCTTGGTCCGAACGGCGCAGGGAAGAGCACCACAATCAAGGTCCTTACTACACTCCTGAGGAAGACCTCAGGCAGAGTGTCCGTCTCAGGCTTCGACCTAGACAAGTCGCCCAGGGACATCAGGAGGTCGATGGGGGTCCTGACGCAGGAGACGAGCCTAGACGTCGACCTCACGGGATGGGAAAACCTCCACCTACAGGGGCGCCTCCAGCAGCTTCACGGTAAGGAGCTCGACGAGCGCACCAGAGAACTTCTCAAGCTCGTCCAACTCGAGGACGTGGCAGAGAAGCCCGCCGGGCGCTACTCCGGAGGGATGAGGAAGAGACTAGACCTGGCATCCGCACTTATCCATAACCCAAAGCTGCTCTTCCTCGATGAGCCGACAACGGGGCTCGACGCCCAGTCGCGGACAGCGATCTGGGAGTACCTCGAAGACCTCAACAAGAACCACGGCATCACCATCTTCCTCACGACGCAGTACTTGGAGGAGGCTGACAGGCTCTGCCGCCAGCTCTCGATAATAGACCACGGGAAGCTAATCGCGAACGGCAGCCCTTCCGAGCTCAAGGAGGCGTTGGGGGGCGACACGATCGCTCTGACACTCGACCCCTCCGTGAGGGCGAGGGCCAAGGAGATCCTCAAGACCATTCAGGGAATCTCCAGCGTCCTCGACTCTGAAGACGGAGTCGCAGCCTATGCGAAGAATGCGGGCCAGATTGTCGCCGAGGTCGTCACGACCCTTGACCGAAACGGCATCCACCCCTCGTTTCTGAGCATATCCTCCCCCACTCTGGACGACGTGTTTCTAGAAAAGACAGGTAGGCGGATAAGATCCGAAGAGCTGCAGAGGAAGCAGACGGAGCCGTTCCTGATGTGAGTCGATGGTCATGACACTGTTCTACGACACGCAATCGCTCTTCCAAAGAGGCCTGAAGAAGATGGTCAGGAACCCGACCCTGTCAGTCACGTATCTGGTCGAGCCTGTCATCTTCCTTGTGGTATTCTCTGAGATGTTCGCGAAGCTGGGCGAATTTCTGCCAAGCACAGCAGGGGGCTATGTTGCTTACCTCACACCGGGGATTCTTGTCTTCTGCGCACTCATAGCATCCCCTCAGAGCGGGGTGTCGCTCGTGAACGACATCAACTCCGGTTTCCTCTCGAAGATTCTCTTGACCCAGGCCTCGAGGCCCGCAATTCTCCTGGGCAGGATTCTGACCGACGTTTCCATGGTCGTGGGGGAGGCCATCATCACAATCATAACCGCGATTGTGATGGGGGTAACCATCTCATCAGGGCTGCCTGGAGTGCTCCTTATTCTAGTGACGGTCGCGCTCTTCGAGATGGCCCTGTCCGGAATCTTCCTAGCGATAGGCATAGCTACCCGGAAAACAGAGACGCTATCTGCGGTCTCCGGCTTTCTCTACCTGCCATTGATTTTCCTCAGTACCGCCATGTTCCCTGTCTCGTTCCTCCCGGGCTGGGCGCAGACCGCCTCCAACTACAATCCTGTCACATACATCGCGGATGTGGCGCGGGAGCTGATATCCGGCGGACTGAACCTCAACACGCTGGTCGAAGGCTACGTCTTGACAGGGTTAATCGCACTGGCGACCTTCGCCGCGACCCTATACCAGTTCAGAAAAGTAGTCTCATGAAGGATGCTTCGCGCAGAGTGCTGGAACTGCTTCGTTGCTTGCAGCTGAACGAATCAATCCCTGGGTTCGCCCTATGTACGTTTCGTCTCTGGGTCCCCCTTAACACGTACAAAGGTCGGCAGGCGAATATTGAATTCTTCAGGAGTCGGAGTCGCTCATGGCCATTAGATGTCCGCCGAAGGCGATACTCCAGAAGAGGACTGGATAGACGATTAGCCGTTCGAGTCCGCCATGACCAATCCCCAGGGTGTTTCCGTACGCGACCCCCGAGTCGGGTATGTATAGCACCAACATAACCAGCGTGATCAGCCCTAGAACGATTCCGAACAAACCCATGGGCGGCCTCTGCAGCCTGTAGGACAGAATGGCTGCCAGTCCTATTGCAAGAAAGGTCAGAAGCGAGAAGATGTGATGCAACATGTATGGCGCCGATTCGTTGAAGACCCCCACACCCACGGCCGCAATCCCAGTTAGACCCATCAATCCGGATATGGGTCTCCAACGGAAATACCGATAGAGGAAGTAGGCTGACACAAGGATGCAGATTCCCATCACGACGATGGAGGAGTCGAAGATGATCCATGAAGTCTGCGATGCGCAGGACGCGCCATTGCTGCAGGGCGGGCCCAGATCGCTCATGTAATTGGAGGACACGCTGTATCCTGGGTAGACGAACTCGGCGATCATCTCGAACATCCCGAACTGGGCAACCCCAAAGAAGAGGAGAACGCCCGCCTTGGCTGCGTCGGAAAGCCGCATCATAACAGGATGCTCAAAGTCATCCTAAAAACATGCGCCTCTTCGCTCATCATCGCCCGAAGAGCCATTAAATGGGCTGAACAAGCACGCAGCCGTCATGCTAAAGATTCTCATCCTGTCCCCGATGCCCGAGGGCCTCATCAGGCTGTTCTTCGCCGAGAGCATGGAGAATTACAAGATAGAGGCGGACTTCAAAACAATTAACGAACTGGACGTGGAAAAGCTGAAGGCCGAGCTCCGCGACGCTGATGTGGTAATCGGGGATTACACCTTCAAGATTCCGATTACCTCCGAGATGGTCGACGCCATGACGAAGGTCAGGCTGATCGCCCAACCATCCACGGGCTACGACCACATCGATCTGGCCGCCTGCCGAAGGAAGGGAATCCCGGTGTCGAACATAGGAGGGGCGAACTCGGTCTCGGTGGCCGAGCATACGCTGGCCCTCGCACTCGGCTTGCTGAAGCGCATCGGTTACGCCCACAGGAGGATAACGGAGGGCGCCTGGGTACAGGAAGAGCTCCTGAATGTTGCCGCGGAACTCCACGGCAAGACCTGGGGGGTTATCGGCATGGGCAGGATTGGGAAGGAGGTCACCGCCAGGGCCAAGGCCATGGGTGCGAAGGTCGCATACACGGACATCGCCAGGCTCTCCGAGCCCGACGAGGAGAAGCTCGGCATCACGTTCCTCCCGTTGCAGCGCCTGCTTGCTGAAAGTGACGTCGTGAGCATCCACGTCCCGCTGACAGACAAGACTCGGGGGATGATGGGGGAGAAGGAGTTCAGGCTCATGAAGTCCTACGCAGTCTTCGTCAACGTCTCGCGAGGCGAGCTGACCGATGAGGGGGCCCTGGCGAGGGCGGTCACCCAGGGATGGATTGGCGGGGCAGGGGTCGACGTGTTCACCACAGAGCCCGTAGCGCAGGACAACCCGCTCCTTGCGGCTGCCAGGGATGGTGCGAACGTCGTGCTGACACCGCACATGGCAGGCGCCACCAATGACGCCCGGCTCAGAATAATCCAGACGACGGTGGAAAACGTGGTCCGGGTGGCGATGGGTCAGCCGCCGATAAACGTCGTGAACCCATGAAGGTCTCCGAGCTCCTTGTCCGCTCTTTTGAGAGCTACGGCGTGACGAGGGCCTTCGGCCTCGTCGGCACCTCCATCCTCGAGCTGATGGACGCTCTGTCGTCCAGCAGAATAAGGTACGTCTCCACCAGGCACGAGCAGGTCGCAGTAAGCATGGCCGACGCCGAAGGGCGATTGACGGGGAAGCCGGGGGTCGCGATGGTCCACGGCGGACCGGGGTTTCTCAATTCGCTGATCAGCGTCACAAACGCCTGGAAGGACGGCTCTCCGATGGTGCTCGTCGCTGGGGCGGTGAAGAGGAGGATGGTGGGGATGGACTCCTGGCTTGAGGTGCCGCAGTCTGCCATGATGGCCAGCGTCGTCAAGAAGGCGTGGAGGGTGGAGAGGGGATCGGAGGCCGCTAGGATCTTCGCAGAGGCCTACTCCCTGGCGGGGTCTGCACCGTATGGACCAACCTTCGTCGAGGTGCCGGAGGACGTCTGGAGCCTTGAGGCCGGGAACACAGTGATAGGACCCGCGACACGGACGGCCAGGGCGCCAACGGAAGCGGAGGTGGCAAGTGCCGCTGAGATGCTCGGGAAAGCGAAGAAGCCCCTGATCGTGGTCGGAGGAGGCATCAACACCCCCGAGGGGGCAGGAGCTCTCCGGGCGCTCCTTTCGCGGGTCGAGGTCCCCGTTGTTTCGTCGGGGAACGGTCGGGGCGCGGTCCATGAGGACAGCCCGTTGGCGTTGGGAAGGATAGGGTTCGGCGGGGGGAATGGGGTAGCGGACAGTGCCCTCGTTGGGGCAGACGCCGTCCTCTGCATAGGTTGCGGCCTTTCTGACGTGTCTACCTACGGGTTCAACCTGACCCCGAAGGGGGATGTGATGATAGCAGACCTGGACCCACTCTGGGACAGGAAACCGGTACCGTGCGCCATGCACGCAACCTGCGACGCGGCCGAGTTCGTCCGGAGCTTGGCGCGGACAGCCGTTCCGCAGAAGATGGAAGAGGAGTGGAAAGGTCAGATCGAGAGCGAGAGAAAAGGATGGGACACCCTCCTGAAGGAAGCGGAGTCGCGGACGAAGGATGGGTTCGTCAACCCGGCCAAGTTTCTCCGCGCTCTGGACAGCCACCTGCCGCGGGACGCCATCCTCGCCGTTGGCCAGGGGCTGCACGTGCTCTATGCCTACTCCTTCCTCAGGGTCCGTTCGAGCAGGTCGTTCCTGGCAGCCACAAACATGGGCTCCATGGGGTTCGGATTCCCGGCGGCCCTCGGTGCGAAAATCGTGTTCCCTGAAAGGGAGACCTTTGGGGTGATGGGTGATGGCGAGTTCATGATGACGATACAGGACCTCGAGACCGCAGTGAGGGAAAAGGTAGGGGTGAAGATCGTCATCGTCAACGACAACTCCTACAGGGTGCTCCTGATGAGGCAGAAGATCCAGAAGATGGGGAGGATTTTCGGAACAAAGCATTCCAACCCGGACTTCGCAAAGGTTGCGGAGGCTTTCGGGACCGAAGGGATGGTGGTTGACAATGACGCCAAGATTCAGCAGGGGGTGGATTTCGTGACGAAAAGGTCAGATGAGCCGCTGCTCGTCGAGCTGAAGGTGGACCCGGAGGACCTCCCCCCGCTGAACATTCAGGGCTCGTTGATGTTTTAGGTAACCCGCGACCTTCGCCCCTGGTGAGCTTTTATCGGCGCTGTAGTTGGCGGAGCGTGTGGACTTCCTCTCTGAAGCCAAGCGCATCGAACCCGAGATAGTTAGGACGAGAAGAACCCTCCATCAGCATCCTGAACTCGCGTATCATGAGGTGGAGACCTCGACGCTTGTAGCAGAGCGGCTGGAGGACCTGGGGATTGAGGTGAGGCGGAACGTCGGAGGGACTGGAGTGCTCGGCGTTCTGAAGGGGGCGAAGGCTGGGCGTGTGGTCGCGCTGAGGGCAGACATGGACGGCCTCCCGGTCCAGGAGATATCAGATGTCGACTTCCGATCTAAGGTCGACGGCGTGATGCACGCCTGCGGCCACGACACGCACGTTGCGATGCTGCTTGGCGCGGCAAGGCTGCTTTCAGGGCACAAAAAGGAACTCTGCGGGACAGTGAAGTTCCTGTTCCAGCCGGCGGAAGAACATGGAGGGAGAGGTGGTGCAATGCCCATGATCAAGGACGGTGCCATGAAGGACCCAAAGGTTGACTTCGTGTTCGGCCTTCACATAGAAGCCACTAGGAGGTCCGGGGAGTTCGGGGTGAGAGAAGGGGCGATCGCAGCTGCGCCGGACACTTTCAAGGTGAAAATAGTGGGCAGGGGAGGGCACGGTTCGGCGCCCCATGAGACTGTGGACCCCATATATGTGGCGGCCCATGTTATTCTCGCGCTTCAGGGAGTATCTGCCAGGATGATCGACCCGGTGCGTCCCTTCGTGATTAGCGTCGGCGCAGTGCATTCCGGGACGAAGGAAAACATCATCCCTGATGTGGCGACACTCGATGGGACAATAAGGACCCTCGACGAGGCGACACGGAAGCTGGCCAAGAAGAGGGTCGAGGAGGTGGCGAAGGGGGTCTGCAGGACTTTCGGCGCCAGCGCAGAGGTGGCATTCGAGAAGGATGCCTATCCGGTGACCGTAAACGACCCAAAGACCACCGAAAAGGTCGTCGCAGTCCTCAAGAGTATCCCAGGCACAAGGGTGAGAAGGATCGAGGCCATCCTCGGTGGGGAGGACTTCTCAAGGTTCCTTCAGAAGGCGCCGGGAACGTTCTATTTCCTAGGGAGTCGGAACCCGGAGAAAGGATGCGTCTACCCGAACCACAGCTCCAGGTTCAAGGTGGACGAGGACGTTCTCAAGTTCGGTGCCGCGTCCCTGGCGATGCTCGGATTCGAGTTCGGGAACCCGAGCGGTCCCTCCCAGGTGCGTTGAGATGTATGCGACAAAGGTCTCGGACCGCGTCTACATGCTGGACACCTACGCTTGGGGTCAACCGGGCACGGTTAGTGCCTACCTGATCAAAGGGCCCAAGCCCACCTTAGTGGACTGCGGTTACGCTTCGTCGTACGAGAGCGTGCTCAGGGGTCTGGCCGAGGTGGGGGTGATGCCGACAGACATCCGTTACATTATCCCAACACACGTCCATCTTGATCATGCGGGCGCTGCGGGGAGACTCCTGAAGGAAATGCCCAACGCGCAGGTCATGGTGCACGAGAGGGGCGCCCCTCACCTTGTCGACCCGACAAGGCTGATCGAAAGCTCGACCAAGGTCTTCGGCCCAACGATCATGAGTCTGTATGGCCTGCCAGAGCCAATCCCTGCAGACAGGATAACGGCAGTCGGGGAGGAGATGAGTCTGGACCTCGGAGACGGCCTTAGCGCGACGCTCATCCACACTCCTGGTCACGCCCCCCACCAAATCTCGATGGTGCTTGATGGGACGAAGGCGATGTTCACCGCTGATGCTGTGGGAATAGTCTATCCTGGAATGAATGCACTAATCCCCACCACGCCCCCTCCGAGCTTCAATCTGACGGAGTTTGTGGCGACCATAGGAAACATAAGGCAGACCAAGCCCTCTGAGCTTCTCGTCCCCCACTTCGGGGCAAGGAAAGACGTAGAGTGGGTCTTCGACAGGACGACGGAGCTTGTCCAAAGGTGGGTAGAGGAGGTGAAAGGGCTATGGAAGAAAGGGAAATCCCTGGATCAGGCGGCAGAGGCCATGCAGGAAGAGGTTGCAAGGGACGCAGGAACGGCGGACCTCCCTATCTACGCCCAGGTCTCAGTCAGAACCTCTGTGATGGGCATCATGCATTACCTCGAGAAGAATTTTTGAATACCATGTAGTAACTCTGCCGTACCTGTGCCTCTAGTCTACGCCTGCATCGCACCACATGGGGGAGAAATCGTCCCAGCGTTGGCAGGCAAGAGAATGAAGCTCTTCTCTCCTACGAGAAAGGGTATGAGGGTGCTGGCCGCAGCAATGAAGAAGGCCAGGCCAGACACAATCGTGCTGGCGAGCCCTCACAACTTGAGGCTACACAAGCACATAGGAGTGGTCACCGCAGAGAACTCGTCGGGGAGGACGGCAGAAGGGAGAAGGGTGATTAGACTCCGGGCCAAGACCGACGTCGAGTTCGCCGAGAAGCTGTCAGAAGCTGGGGAAGCGGCTGGGCTCCCGGTGGTTGCGGCGAACTATGGGGTGTTTGATGGGCCACTTTCTGACATGGCCATGGACTGGGGGACGATGATACCGCTCTGGTTCTTTCTAAAGGGCACGCGCACCAACAGGAAGATCGTGATCGTGACCCCTTCGAGGGAGTTACCTTTGGCCCAGAACGTGGAGTTTGGGAGGGTCATCGCTGAGACGGCAGAGGGGGAGAAGAAGAGGATCGCCTTCGTAGCGAGCGCGGACCAGGCCCACCGTCACCTGAAGAGTGGGCCTTACGGGTTCGACAAGCGGGCGGCGGTGTATGACAGGCAAGTGATGGACCTCATCCGCCACAACAAGCTGGAAGAGATAGTGAAGATGTCGCCTGGTTTCGTCAATGGGGCGGGGCCGGACAGCCTCTGGCAGATGGCAATGCTCGTGGGCGCCCTCACCGTCGTTCCGATGAAGGCAGAACTTGTGTCATACCAAGTCCCCACGTACTACGGCATGCTCTGCGCCAGTTACGAGCGCATAACGAAGTAATCGGGCCGTAGGGACAGTGCTGCCGTCCTCCGTGCAATTTATCGGATGAACCGGTAGATTTCCGATAGACTTCGCACCCTGAGGCAGTCGGAGTTGCGTTGGGTGCCGTCCCTGTCAATAAGGATCCCCTTCATGCCGGCGCTCCTCGCGCCTACGACGTCAGCTTCGTAAAGATCTCCTACATGGACCGCTTCTGAAGCGTCGACGCCGGCTTCTCTCAGGGCGATCCTGAAGATTTCGGGATGTGGCTTCGTGTACCCTACCACCCCGGATATCACGATGGTGCCGAGGTACTTCGTAAGCCCCAGGGCATCCACAGCCCGGCTGGTGTCGGCCGGCGCGTTTGAAATCAAGCCGAGCACATAGCCGTCTCCCGCGAGTTTTTCGAGGGTTGGCTTCGCGTCAGGGTACAGCTCGAGAGGAATCTCGGTCTCGAGCTCAGGCCACCTCTTGCGAACGAGCTTCGAAACCCTGACTGCTTCCTGCTCGCCCTCTCCGGGGTAGAGCGCAGAGAACACCTTCTGGTCGAGGTCCCTGTAGGCCTCTGCAGTCTCCTCTTCGTTCAGAACCCGGGTGCCGTAGTATGAAAGCCACCAGGAATCCGCCTTCACGTATGCTGAGTGTATCCGTTTGAGGTCCAAGTCCCGGCCCGCCTCCTGGAGGACCCTTCGGAAGATCCTGTCGCGACGCATGACAAGGAGCGTACCACCGAGGTCGAAGAACACGGCTCTCGTCTTCATTGTCTCAATCCAAACTCCGACGGTCCAGGTGTGTTTGACAAGGCGGGAAACTCAGGCATGGAACGCCGGGATGAATGGGGTCACAAGCATGCTGAACAGTAGTAGAGCGAGTACAACGGCCGTAATCAGGACGTAGAGCCTGTCTCTCTCTGCGGCAAAAAGGAGGACGGAGATTATCACCCTTGAAACCGGTGTCGCAATCAGCACTATGACACCGAGCTCTATCCACGAGAAGGCCGAGAATGCGACGAGGCCATGGGCCAACCCGGTCAGGCTCACGTCTATGTTGTCGTGCGGCACGACATTCGGGTTGTAGGTGAGCATACCCGAAGCGTCGGAGAAGCCGTTTGTGGCCGCCAAGCCGATTCCCCCGAGTAGGATTATTGCGCCCGAGAGTATGACCCCATACCTCAGGACCTTGCCTATCACTACGTTCATCGTTTCTGGGTCCCTCCAGTTCATACCGAAACCCCCAAAGCACTCAGAATCATTTCGACGGCAGCTATCGCGAGGACGATCGCGAATATTTTCCTGACCGTGGTGTTGCGCGAACGGAGCAGGACTCGGGCTCCAATCGCAGCGCCAATCAGGATTCCAAGGGCGACCGGAGCCACGACGAGGGGGTCGACGTCCCCCCTCGCGAAGTAGATGCCGGCGCTCGCCGCCGCGGTCACACCAATCATGAAGTTGGACGTCGTCGTCGAGACCTTCATTGGGAGCTTCATGGCCAGGTCCATGGAGAGGACCTTGAAGGCACCACCTCCAATTCCCAGCAGGCCCGATAGGACTCCGGCGACGGCGGTCCCAGCTAGGCCCTCTACAGGATATGTCGCGTTGTACTTGACCACCCTGCCATCGGTCTCGGTGTAAGAGCCTGTGAGGCCGAGGCGTTTCGACATTCCTTTGAGTTCGGGGGACTTCGGAATGTCCTCGCCTATCTTCATCACCATCGGAACCAAGGATACAAGAAGTATGCTTCCGAAGATCGTCTCGAGTGCGGCGGAATTGGTATAGGCGGCTATTGCCGCGCCGGCGATGGCCCCGCTCGCGCTGGCAAGCTCAAGAAACATTCCAATCCTGAGGTTGGTCACCTTGTCCCTTACGTAGGTCGAAGCCGCGCCGCTGGAGGTTCCAATGATGGCCACTATGCTGGCCCCGATGGCGAAGTGTATGTCGACTCCCATCAAGATTGTAAGGACTGGAATTATTACGATTCCACCCCCGAGTCCCACTATCGACCCGAACACCCCCGCGAAGATCGAGACGAGGAACATCAGAAGGACGAATTCTACGACGAACAAATGGACCCGCTCGCCCTTCTGTCCATACTTAGATGTTGTCCGTTCAGAGCAGGGGTGGACGGCCGTCCCTATGCGTGTATCATGGGGGCCTGCAACGGACCCCTCTCCATGCCGTAACGGTCTACCTTGTCCACGTCAAGCCCTCCCCTTCGGCACCTGTTCCTCACCACCCGGAACATTCCCCAGGCCCCGAGGGCCATCATGCCCCCGGTCACGTACTTTGTGACAGGGTTCTGCTCTGACGAAGCGCTTGTAGCGTCTCTAGTCGCTATCTTCACTAGGTGCTTGTAGGATGCGTAGTATACTGCCAGCTGGGACGGGTTGAGTTTCACTGAGGAGAAATCCATGCTCTTCAGCAGCCCTAGGGGGACGTTCTGCATCGGGGTTATCGTGAACTCGAAGGGCCTGCCGTTCTCAGTGGTGGAGTTGCTCATCCGGTTGATGAGAGCCACGGTCTCCCAGTTGTCCTCGGCTGTCTCCCCGGCCTGCCCAACCTGGACTGTGAACGCGGGGCGCCAGTAGTATGTGTTAAGCACGTAGGTCCCCCTCCAGACAATGTCGGCCCAGCTCCCGTCTGGACCGACCTTTAGCGGGAGTGTCTTGTTCGGCATGTGCTCGGACGCGAGCCTATCGCTCCCCGTCTCCACCCCTATTTGGAGGCCTATCCAGTTGCTGGGACCTGCCCTCATAATGCGGGACAGTCTGCGGATGAAATCCGGATATGCCGCAGGTATCGAAATCCTGCCATGGGTCGGGTTTGACCGATTTATGCCCGGAGTCGCCATCACCGCCGAGAACAGGTTCGCGATTGCCTCCTCATTCGGGACGAAGTTCCTGCCGTGCTCGTAGGCGAAGATTTCGTCGCTGTGAAGCCATCCGGTGTCCATCCCCGCCCTGACGTTCACCTCGAGTTCCTTCCTCACCTTCTCAGGGGGGTAGTAGCGGAGGGGCCTAAGAGTGACCTCGCAGAAGTCGCAACCGATCCCGCACCCCCGCATCACCTCGACCATCCCCTTCACGGATGGGCCTACTATCTCGGGGATGTCCTCGAGCCTGGGGAACTGCTTCGAGAACTGGTAGCGGCTGATGAATTTCGAACTGGACTTCCACTCCTTGTGGAAGGACTCGTCGAAGGTCTGGTACCCGCGGAAGAACTCCGTGTTCTCCCCTCCGTCCTCGACGACATACCTGAAGAGGTCCCCGATGATGTCGTCCGCCTCTCCCTGATAGGCGTAGTCGATGTGGTTCTTCTCCAGCTCCTCGGGGCGGACGGTAAGCTCCCAGACACCTGGGCCCCCCACCACGAGCTTTGCTTTCTTCCCAGCTCTCGCACGGTTAATCCGTGATAGGAGAGAAACGAATTCCCTGTAGACGTAGGCGGGGGAAGGAGTGTCGAAGAAAACAGCATATGACATTGTAAGCGGGCCGAGGCCCAGAGGGTCCATGGTGGACACCCCTATTATCTCGGTGTCATCGTCGACGAATTCTGCTACGTGGTCCTCGTGGGCGACCACAACTTCCTCCCTCTTGTAGAACTTCATGACAGAAGCCTCGAGCTTCCTTGTCGCGTAGGGGGCGATGACGGCCTTGCCGTCCTTCGAGGGGGGAGGGGGACCCTTCAGGAAGTTATAGATCCTCTCAGGGAGAACGCCCGTAGGAGCGCTCGCGAGGAAATCCAGCAGGGGGACGCTCCTGTAGTTTCGGGCTAAAGTGGTGTCTGAGACTAGAACGAACCTCGCCATGACAGGACGCTTTCATGGGAAGCGGGGTGCCTTAAAAGATTCTCGAAACCGCGCTCTAACGCCTTTCTGTGAAGGTTGGCGAGCCTACGCTCCCCTGGCGATCTGCTCTAGGGAGCGGTTCGAAACGGCGGAAAAGTCGTAGTCTTTTGCGTCGTACCCCGCTACGCAATACTCGTCTCTGTGCTTGATGAGGAGCCACGCCTCCCTCGCTCCCCCAAGGCCCCTGGTCCGGACGAGGGCAAAGGAGCCCTGAAGCTTCTTGCCGTAGAGGGTGAACTTCAGATTCCCATCGCGAAGACCCGCCTCAGCTGTCTCTTCAGCTTCCTCCCTGCCCTTCACCAGCTCCCGAACGCCTTTGCGAATCTCTACCTCAGGAGAGTAGGTACCTTCGTCCCATATCATGACGGTCCCGGCGCCGTAGTTCCCTTTCCCGATGACGCCTTCGAACTTCCGGTATTCCAAGTCATGGGGCTCAGTCGGCATGGCGAGCCTCTTCAAGGTCGGGTCGAGGGTGGGCCCCTTCGGAATCGACCAGGATGGCATTACCCCTCCTATTTCGAGCCGGAGGTCATAGTGGAGGGCGGTCGCCATGTGCTTCTGGACGACGAATACAAAGAGACCTCTTGCCAATGAAGGGACCAACGTACAGCCGTGTGGAAAAACGTTGCTTGTGCTAGGCACAGCTTATGCCCTAGGTGCGTTTGGAGATCTGCCGCCCGCGCTGTTTCCCGTAGACCCCCAAGGCCTTCGGAAAAACTCTCTGCTCCTCCATAGACGCGTGCGCTAGGAACAACTCCCTCAGTCGACTCTGGTCGTTAGCAAGCTCCGCCGCCGACCTGGCTGCAAGCTCCGCAACAAGCTGCATCAACTTGTGTATGGGCCTGTGCTGCTGGAAGACCTTGATCTCGTCTTCCGCCCCCGTCACCCCCAGCTCGCCAATCAGCAACCGCAGTATCTGGGACTCCTCATCTGCTATGTGCTGTCTGAAAATTGGTTCGAGCTCCGCAAGAGTGGCAGCGACTCCGGCGAAATCGCCCTCCTCAGCGGCCTTCTCCATCCTGTCAAGTCCCGCCTCCATGACCCTATGTTCATCTGCGAGCACCCTAATCAGGGACTCGAAGTCCATCTGCCTCGGCAAGAAGCGCCCCAGAGAAGGCGCTCTATCCCGCCTGGTGCCGTCAGGCGAATGCGTCGCAAGACCCTCCGACAGACCAGACACCCTGGCCGTTCACGATCAGCGCTATGCTGCTGCTGCCTTTACGATTATCGTGCCTTTCATCCATGAGTGGTACGAACAGTAGTAGGTGTATGTACCCGGCGCAGTAAACGTGTGGCTCCAGCTCTGCCCCGGGTTCAGGTTGCCCGAGTTGTACGAGCCGTCGTTAGCCGTGACCGTGTGCGGAACGTTGTCGTTGTTGACCCACGTCACTGTATTGTTGACTCCGATGACGACGGTGAGGGTCGGAGGTGAGTAGAAGTCGTTGCCGGGGACCATCTGCATCCCTGCCCCCGACGGGATGTCCACTACGGAACCGGCAGGCGCCATGGTGCTCGTCGTTATTGTCTCTGTTGTGACGCCACCGGTTCCACCCTGGACCTGGAACAAGCCCATCGCACCCTTCTGCATGTAGGCGAAGGCGTGGGAGACGAATGGGTTCTTCCCTCCAGCGTCCTTGAAGTACATGTCGACTATCGCACCCCCCGACGGAGGAATGCTCAGGGTCTGGAGGCCGTAGAGCGCGTTGGACGGGTCCCCGTCAATGTATGCTATGTTCATGATTGCGCCAATGACGTGGAACGCCTCCCAGACGCTGGGGCCTTCGTTGAAGAGATACAGGCGGACGAGTTGGTTGGGCTTCACCAACAGAGGGGACGACTGGTACCTGAACGCCTCTCCGTTGAAGACGACGTAGTCGGGCTCGACAGCCAGCATCTTCGAGTAGTTGCCGCTGTATGTACCGTCCGGGTTGGGGTGGGAGTTGAGGTAGAACTCGCTCTCGATTAGGACGTACTGCCCCCCTGGGGCGGGAGGCAGGGCGTCGGCGCCTGTGCCATTGACTATGATGACACCGTACATTCCGTTCCCTATGTGCTCGAGGACCGGCGGGACTCCGCAGTGGTACATGAAAATGCCGGGGTAAGCGGGAGTGAAATCGAAGGAGAGGGACTTGCCGGGAGCAACGGGCGCGTAGACGGTTGCCCAGTTGACTTCGGCAGCATGGAAGTCGATGGAGTGGGGCATCGAGTCGTTGTTAATCAAAGTGAAATGAACCTGTTCGCACTGCTCCACCCAAATGGTCGGACCTGGGACGGTGCCATTGAAGGTCCACGCATTGTAGGTGATTCCGGTGGCAATCTGCACCTTGGCAGTCTTCGCCACGAGAGTGTAGCTCACACTTCCGGTGGTCGAGGAGCAGGTCTGCTCATCCCACGAGCTTTTGTAGTTCACCGTGCTTGCGCTCTGGGTGGAAAGCTGACTTATGTTGCTCTGTAGCGAAGAAATCTGGGTATTGAATGACTGGACCGTGTCCATATAGACCACACCTGACGTCGCAAGAACAATCAAAATAGCAACTGACAGGACGCCGACCGAAGACATTCCACTTCGGCTCCTTCGGACCATTCATGCCCACCTGATACCCAGGTGGAAGCGGATTCGGGTTAAGGCTTGGCCCTTAACTTTCAGGGATGGTGGTCCCGGCCACGGAAGGCTGCCCCGCTCGGGGCCGATGTTTTTAGGAGGACAAAGAAAGAGCCGGCTGTGCTCGAAGTCGTTCTTCAAGGCCCGCACCCGCACAAGTGGATGAAGATTGCGGTCGGAGGGTACTCGGCAGACGTTGAGATACTGGACTCTAAGATGCCAACAAAGGACACGGTCCAGCATCTCTTCGATATCCAGGTGAGACCTACCCTGATGGAGGATCTCATCGCGGAGATGAGGAGAGATGGGGACCTGACCCGCCTGGAGGTGATAAGGTCGAAGAATGGTCATGTCTACGGGTCTGCCGCCTCCTCCAGATGCACAGTGTGCAAGGAAGTGGCGAAGTCGAGGTGCTTCCTAACGTCCGTGTCAGTGAGCTCGAAAGAAAACGCCCAGTGGACGTTGCTTGGGAGCGACGAGTCGTTCAAGGACCTAACTAGGGCCCTTGACAGACACAGAATTCCCGTCGAAATCAAGCTGAAAAAGGAACTTGAGGACACCGACCTACTGACGACCAGGCAGGAACAGATACTTTCAATCGCGTTCGAGAGAGGCTACTTCGATTTTCCGAAGAAGCGAGGGCTCAAGGAGCTTGCTGCCGAAACCGGAATCAAGGCCTCGACCTTAGACGAGATCCTCAGACGGGGACAGAAGAAAGTCTTGGGAGAATACCTGTCGAGGCGATCTCTCTTGCACAGGGATGAGTCCTAGGTAGGGCCTCGGCTGCTACACCACCTGCGGCGGGTGCACGACNAAATCCCAGCTAGAGCCAGCGTCTGACTTTTGCTGCGTACGAATCGAACTCGGCTCCGAAAAGCCTCCGCAGGTATCTCTCCTCCCGCGGGATTTGCAGCCTGTCGAATAACACTACAACCACCACGAGCATAATCAACACGTAGGCTGAATCGAAGATGAACGACAAGCCAAGGTACATCAGGACAAAGGAGAGATAGATCGGGTTGCGTGAGAAGCCGTAAGGCCCGTCGGTCACCAACGCCGTAGTACGGGTCCATGGCATGAGCGCTGTCATGTGGCGCCNTGAAGGTAGCCCTTGCCCACGCGAAGAGCGCCACGCCTAGTAGAAAAGGTAGCAAGCCAATCACCCGAATCGCCGTCCCTGGCCAGATCAGAAAGGGGAAGTAGATGTTGGCCAAGACGCCTCCAATCAGGCCGAGCAGAAAGACCACGGCTACGGCCGTGAACCCGCCCGCGGCGTCAGGAGATCTCCTCCGCAACGGCCCTCGGGGCAGAAGGAATAATGCGGCACCTTGAAGGTTTCGCTGCAGCCAAGGGGTTTGACCTAGGGTCTCCGTACGCCGGGTTGGTCGGACGGCCCCTGGGACGGAGTTGCCGCTAACATTTTTGCGGAGACCACGCCTACCCAGAGCAGCACTGAACCCAAGAACACGCGCTCCACCAGTCCCCCGTAGTGGGCGTAGAAGCTTGGGGCTACAAAGGCACCAAAGAAGTCTCGGCTTGGCTGATTGGATAGCAGTAAGGCGGGAGGGACTGAGCCACTGCGTCCAGGACGACGTACAGGATTATTCCCCCTATAGCACCCGCCCGATGGGACACCGACGCCTATGGGGGACCTAGGCAGAGAGCTTGGAATACATGGAACGGCAGAATACGAATTCGCTACTTAGATCAGCGACCCTCACGCAAGGTACGTTGATTCCTTGGTCGGTTTGGGC
>OCOJ01032955.1_pt2 | contig 17305 bp, 9 predicted proteins | sample 1539251 | NCBI WGS metagenome assembly OCOJ01 (sample SAMN01911457, study PRJEB22624) | soil metagenome | biome: Soil | place: Malaysia | collected 2012-04-30 | depth RA_metagenome m | reverse complement strand
AGTTTTTCTGTTTGCAGGAGCTGCTGTTCAAGTTGCACGCGTTCGGTGATGTCGTCCAGCAGGACCAGGCGCCCCAGCTCCGCGCCCAACTTGTCTTCAAGCGGGGTTACGGAGACATTGACGATCAGGCCCTGGCCTGCGCGGTTGACCAAGGGGAATTTGTAGATCTCTCCGCCCTGCGCGTTACGCGCGCGCGCCTCCAGCTCCGCCGCCAAGCCGGAGGGGAGAAGCGCGTCCACGGACTGCCCGATTGCCTGGTCGCGGGGGATTCCGGTGAGTTTCTCGAGTTGCGGGTTCCAGGACTCCACCCGGCCGACAAGGTCCAGGGCCATCACGCCTACATTCAGCGAGCCCACGATATTCTCGCTGAAGTCTTTCAGCCGCTCCACCTGCTCGGCTTTTTGTTCGAGTGACTCGTACAGGCGGGAATTCTGCACGGCCACGCCCACGTAGCCGGCGATGCTCGCGAGCAGCTCCACGTCGTCGCTGGTCAGGAAGTCTCCGTCCACCGTCTTGCCTACGCCGAGCACGGCCACCACTTCGTCGCGCACACGGCAGGGCAGGAAGTAATTCAGATCCAGGCGCTCGAGGCTGGCGCGCGCGGCCGGATTCTCGATCTGCGCGGCCCGGCCGGTTTCAAAGAACAGATAGTTGCGGCCCAGTGCGAAGGCGTCCGCCTCCAGGAAGCTCAGGTCTTCCGCAGCCGCCGGATCAATTCCCATGGAGCGCGCCAGGCGCAACCGGCCCTCGGCACCCGGGTCGCGCAAGAAGAGCGCCAGACGGTCCACCAGGAAGGTCTGGGAGATGCGGTCCAGCACGGAGGCGAGCATCGGCTCGAGGCGCACTTCGCGCGTGAGCGTGCTGCCGAACTCGATGAGCGTGCGGCGATAGTCCAGACGGTCGCGGTAGAAATAGCGGTCCAGGCGCGACTGCACCAGATCGCGCATGGGCTGCAACAGGAATGCGGCCAACAGCACGGCCAGCACATTGATCATGCGGCTGTTGGGAGCAAAGAGGTGCGAGAGCTCTCCGCCCAGCGCGACCACGGTGAAATAGACCACCACCACGACCAGCGTGGCCACCGTGTACGCCAACCCGCGCTTGAAAATGATGTCCACGTCCATCAGCCGGTAGCGGATGATGGCGTAACCGAAGCAGAGCGGAAGCAGCGCCAGGGAAATGGCCGAGAGTTTCTGCCAGGAGCCGGGCACCTTGCCGGCGAAATAGGGCACGATGTACAGGAACAGGAACGGCAGGATGGCGGCAACGGTTCCCCAGGTGACCCACTTCAGTTGCTGGCGCAGCACGCCGCTGGGTGCGCGCCGGTAGCTGGAATAGAAGAGCTGCGCGGCGGCCACGAAGTACACGCCGAGGATGAGCAGATCCACGCGGTCCAGGGCGATGCGCGCTTCCAGCGAGGGCACAAACCCGAGCGACTGGGTGGCCACCGCCACGCGCAAGGCCAGGGAGAGCGCGGGAACGCCGTACACCGCCAGCAGGGCGGCCTTGACCCCTTTGCGCCGCTCCGGGAAGAGCAGCGCAAAATGCACCAGCAAAGCGGGCTGCAGCAGCGTGGCCACCACGTTGGCCCAGTAGACTTCGGAGTCGAAGGGATTCAGCTTGCCGGTGAAATGAAAGGAGTAGAGCACAAAGGAAACCAGGCAGAAGACATAGAAATGCACGGCGCGCGGCGCGCCGGAGCGGCGCGCAAGGATGAAGAGTCCGATGAACAGATAGAGCAGGCCCACCACGCGCAGGTAATTCTCCAGCGAGGTGGGATGCTGCGCCGGTTCCAGCACCAGGCTGGCATCGAAGGAGTGGCCCTGGCGGACCAGCCCGTAGCGAACTTCGTTCCAGGTACCGATGCGCCACAGCCGGCGAGGCACCTGCAATGCCCGCTCAACAGGAACTCCGTTGAGCGACTTGAGCACATCCCCCAGCTGGATTCCCGCGCGCGCCGCCGGAGAGTCCGGTGCCACCAGCCAGACCACTACTCCGGCAGGCTCGTCGCGCCAGGAGATTCCATCATCCGGGCTAGTAAAGGTGCTCTGTTGCCGGAAGTTGATCCAGGCAAAAGACAGGGCCACCAGCGTGAGGAAAACCAGCAGGACCGCCCCGATTCTCGTGCCGACATTGGTCATAGGCCGATCCAGATCCGGGCTGGGCGAAGCACACCCTTCCGATGCGAGTCACGAGCAAATAGATGGCCACCGGCTATGATAACTCATGTTTACTAAGTGTTTTAATCTGATAGCGTTACGCGATGTCTGCGTTTCCGCGACGAGGCAAAGTACCATTTTTCGAATGTCCCTATGAAACGTGGAAACGACAGAAAACTAAAACTGGAAGCTCAAACCACCCCGCAGAATACGCGGCGCTGGGGTCAATCGGAAGCGTCCGTCCGCAGTGTTGCGCGAAGTGCTCCCTTCATTCAGCACATTGAGAAGGTCAGCCACGGCTTCCAGTTTCCCGCAGCCCAGAACGGGCGGAAGGGATTGACGTATGCTCAGGTTGAGAAACGGGTCCGTATCGTACAGGACCTCGCCGAAGGCATCCTGCCGGGAAAGTTCCAGCCCATTCACCCACTTGTAGCCCAGGGAAATCCGCGTCCCCGTGCGGCGAATATGCCCCCCAAAGCGCACGGCCAGGCTGTGGCGATAGCTTTCCTGGAGCGCATTACGCAGCGCCAGCCCGTCTGGGACATCCGGGTCTCCTTCCAGGGCGCGAGCCCAAGCGTACACCAAGGCAGCCTCAAAATTGTCCCCGAGCTTCTGGCGGTAGGCGGCACGCGCGCCGTATCCGGCCAGCCCTCCGCCATCCACGGCATGTGGCATGGCGAGGAAATCCGCGGAAGGCAGGGGACCTCCGGGAGCAGAGGCAAAAACCGGATCATGCGCGGTCTGGTCGTGGAAAGCGGCCACGGAGAGCTGACCGGACTTGCCCAGCTTGCGCTCCAGGCGGGCTTCCTCATGCCATCCGCTTTCCACCAGCGGTTTGCCGCCCTGGAACATCACTGCCGGAAACATCTGAAATTGACCGAGGGCCGATTCCAGGTCCGCGGCGCCGAACTGCCCGCGCAGGGGCAGCGCCCCGGCATAAACGGTGGCGTCCCAGCTTTGGGTGACCCGCATGGTCACGTCTGCGGTGGGGCGCACTGCGGAAGTCGTACCACGCAGGCTCAGCCAGACATACTCCGCGGAGTAGTGGATGGTGACGCGTTGGGTGACGTGCAGCGCGCCGGATTGTTCGCCGCGCAGCGCGCGCATCAGGGGACCTTCATCTCCCAGGCGAAACTGCTGCAGCGCAAAGGTGGTGCGCGGGGAGTCCGCGGAGGCGCCGAAGGGAACCCAGGTGGTGGCCAGGCCTGCGGAGGCCCCGGCGTCGTAGCTGAACTGACCGGCCAGGAGCAGGCGGCCGAGCGCGCCGATGGACTGATCGTAGGCCACACCGCTCTCTGGGGTAGTGCTGGCGGCTATACCGGCCGGGATTCCGCCGGAAGTCAGCTCCACTCGGGCGCGTGGTGTTCTGCGCCGCGCGGAGTCCACCGGCGCCCCTGTCCCGTCATCCTGCCAGCGGAGCACCGGGCTGGTGTCCGCAGAAGTGCGCAGGACCCAGGCCCAGTCGTCAGATTCCGCGGGAGTCTGCCCGGGCTGCCGGAGCCGGGCCACGGAGGAAAATACGGAGTCCATTTCGAGCTGGAGCACCGTGGTGGCGTTGGCGCTGACCAGCACATTGCGANGAGAGCACGGGCAGAAAACCCGCCAGCGTGACGCGCACGCTGTACGCACCCACCGGCAGTTTGTCCATGACGAAGCGGCCGGACTGGTTGGTCTGGACGCGGGAACTGCCGGCGCTCTTCGGCCCTTCCGCGGCCACCCAGACGCTGGCGCCCATTTGCGGCTTGCCGGAGAAATCCACGACCGTTCCCGCCAGCCTGCCGTTGGGCGCCTGCGCCGCGGCGCTTCCCGCCCAGAAGAACAGGGCCGGCAGCAAGGCGATTACAAAGGTCTTGGCGTTACGGCTCAATGCGTTGCTTCCCCTCTCCCCTCAATTGTTCTTGGCGGCCGCAGGGGCCGGCGCCTTCACCGTGAATTCGGCGGCGGGAGAAATCGTCTGTTTGGAGATGTTGTCCGTCACCAGCAGCGTGAACTTGTATTTTCCGGGCTCGAGCTGGGAAAGCGGGATCAGTTTTTCCAGCGTCACCTGCTGGCCGGTTTGCCCCAACTGCGCCGAAGATTCCGTGCGGTGCAGGATTTCCGCATTGGCCGGGCCTTCCACGCGGGTGATCCCGTAGTCGAAGACCACATCGGACTTGTGCGTCTTCTCGTCCACGCTCAAATTGTAAATTTGCACGTAGACGCCCAGACGCTCCTGATTGGTGAATTGCTGGTCCAGACGCGGGCGCACTTTGGAATCTCCGATCACGAACTGGCCCAGTCCAATCTGCTGCGAGGAGACGCGTTCGATCTGGTCGGCCAGGATGAGCGTGCTGGTGGAAAGCTTCTCGTCCTCGTAGCGCGGCACGCGCAACGCCGTGCTCACCACGCCCGTGTTGCCGCTGTTCACGTCCTTGATCACCAGGTCCAGCCGGTACTGCCCGGGGCGCAGCGGCACGGCTTTCTGGTAGATGGATTTCCCGGAGAGCGACTGGCGGAAGAGCGACTCCGCAAAATCGCGGTTCACCGTGTCCTCGAACACCTGCACCCTCCGCCCGGTGAGCGTGGAAATGCGGCCATAGATGTTCATCACCGCGGAGTGCACGCCCTCCTTGGACTGGAACGTCAGATACTTGTTGGGCACCTGGACGGTGATGGGCACCAGCACCGTGTCTGACGTCACCCGCAGGAAATCGAACCGGTAATCGAAGTTCACCTGGTTGCGCAGGACCTTGGAGGTCACCAGCGCGTCCAGATCCTTGAACTTCACCGGAGGCGCGGCCATGATCTTGGCGTACTGGAAATAGCGGTCGAATTCCTGCATGCCTTCCGGCTCCATCAGCAAACTGGGCGAGCAGGTGGTGCCGTCGGAGTTGGTATAGCGCTGGGCACGGGTGGACATGCCCAGACCTTCCGAGAGCGTCATCCCGCCAGTCGCCGTATGCGCCAGCGCGTCTTTCTCGCAAGGGTCCGTGGTCAGGTGGAACTCCCCGGTCATCGTGGGGTCCACGAACTCGAGGTTTACGTCGTCGCCAATCGCGTCGATGTGCCGGTAGCGCCAGTCCTCAAAGGGAAACGCGGTGGTCGAGCCGCCGCCCTCTTCCGGGGTCCGCTCGTAGGCTCCGCCGTTCGGATGGGAGTCAATCTCGTCCGGAGGGCCCCAGGTGATATAAACCCGGCCGCGGTCCGTCTTCCAGCCGGGCAGCCCCGAAGCAAAATGCTCGTTGGCATACGCAATGCGGCGGTAGTGCTCCTCTTTGAAGGTGTTCTCAGGAGAATCCGGGTCCGGATTGCGCCGCTGCCAGAAGGCTTCGATGAACTGCTCGCGCTCCTCGTTGGTGGCGAGTTGCAGGAAGGCCCGGCGCTCATCGGGGGTGATGATGTAGAGCACGTCCTCCTCGAGCCACCGGCGGTAGGTGTTGTCCAGTTCCTTCAGCAGCTTGCGTTCGCTCTTTTTCTTATCCTTCGCCGAGGCGTTTGGGGCCGGAGGGGTGGAGGAGGGCGTCTCCTGTTGCGGCCCAGGGGGCAGGCTGAAGCCGGGCGAAGCTGTCCCCAGGTACAGCGCCAGCACGGCCATACCCAAGATCGCTTTCCCTGGAAGTGCTCGCGGCAACGTGCCCCCCTGCAAAGGAGAAATTCTAGTGCGCCGGAGTCAAACCGTCAATTTCTTTCACCCGGGAGTGTACCCCTAGTGCATTCAGATTCAAGCGGATGAAGGCGGGTTGTCCGGCTCAGACGCTGCGGCCCACGGCAGGCGCCCTCACTTCATCCGAAGAAGCACTTCCCGCCTGCCCGGGCGGGCGGCGGCTCCGCGGCATGGCTTCCTGGGGCTTTCGCAACAGCCATTCGCCCTGCCTGGCCCAATGGTCAGTGACGAAATAAAAAAGGGAGGGCCGCTTCCGGCCCTCCCTTTGGTTGCGGCAGGCGTGAGCCCGCCTGGATTGGTTAGAACCGCACGCGGAGGCCGAACTCGATGTGGCGAGGACCGTCCTGCGGGTTGCACTGCACGGTGCCGAAGCCACCGCAGGTCGAGCCGGCATTGCCGTCCAGCACACCCCAAACTCCAGGATTGCCCAGTTCGAGGTCCGGATCGCTCGGCTGCATATGGTTGAAGACGTTGGCAAACATGGCATGGAATTCGATGCTGATCCGCTCCGTGATCTTGGTGTTCTTCACCACGGCGAAGTCCATGTTCCAGAACGGCAGGCCGCGCATCACGAAAGCGTTGCGGCCCGTGTCGATCCCGAGGATGGGGTCGCGGAAGCTATTGGCAAGGGCTGTCGAAAAGGCGCACGGAGTCCCCGCGCAATTGTGCCGGGAAACGCTGCCCGTCGGATACTTGCCAATCGGCACACCGGTTTCGTCGTTGAAGAAGTTCAGGCCGTCACCGGCGCCAAAGGACTGCGCATCGCCGCTGATGGTGTTCACTTCCAACGTGACTCCGCTGCCGGCCACGAGAATGGGCGCGAACGACCAGCCGCCCAGCACGTGGCCGACAAAGCCGTGCTGCGCCTTGTAAACGGGAGGCGCATACGTGAAGAAGGTATTCCAAATGAACTGGCGGTCCCAAGGCTGTTGGGTATACCCGCGGCCGAGCCAGAAGGGGTCCGTCAGCGTGAATTCGCTGGTGGCCTGTACGGTTGAGCCCGTACCCAGGGCCTTGCCCCAGGTGAAGTTGGACTGCGCGGTCAGACCGTGCCAGTCGCTGGTCTTCAAGGTGAANGAACAGGGCGTTGTAGTTGCCGTAGCCGAGGCTGGCGTTGACGCCAATCCCGGAGGACGCCTGGCCGGCGCAGCCAAAGCCCGTGCCAGCCCCGCAATTCGCGGCAATGGGCGTGTTCATCATCACCCGGCCCGCAGCGAATCCGGCCTGCTTATCCAGGTCGCTGAACAAGCTCCACACGCTCTGGGAGGCCAGGTTGCCGGTTCCGGCGAGTCCTTCCTTGGCGGCCACGGCCGCCGTGCAGGAGGTGAAGGTGGCGCAATACGGGTTTGCTGTTCCGCCGACGAACGCGTTCTCGAAGAACGGCTGAGGTGTGATGGTGCCGGTCCCGGTGCAACCGCCACCAGCCAGGCCAGCGTTCCCGCCGCAGTAGGAGAAGTCCAAATTGCCGTAAGCGTTCGCGAAGGTCTGCCCGCCTGCGGTGAGCATGTACGGAACCGCGTTGATGTTAATCGGCTGGTACTCATGCTTCAGCACCCGGCCGATATAGCCGGCCTCGACCGAGATGCGTGGCGTAATCTGGCGCTGGACGGTGAAGTCGAAGGTGTAGCTCTTGCTTGGACGGAAGTTGGGATCCAAGGCTTCACCGGCGCCCGCAGCCACCGCGTTGTAGCCCGGGAAATCAGGCTGCGGCAGCGTTGGAGCTGCGGCCGGAATCGGAGCGGTCAGGCCGTTCCATCCGCCGGAGGTTGGGCCGATGCGCCAGCCGTTCATGGGGTTGGTGCCGCCTGCACCCTGGCAGGGCGCCCCCGCCACGGTGGTGACGCCCACGCACTGCACGGCCTGGATCAAGCCGGTGCCGAGCAGGGGAACGAGCACCAGGTCCACACCGTTCAGGCGCCCGTAGAGGATGCTGAAGCCGCCGCGGACCACCGTCTTGCCGTGGCCGAAGACGCTGCCCAGCCATCCGCTGTCGTAATTCGGGTTCCAGGCCACGCCCAAGCGCGGGCTGAATGAACCGTAGTACGCGTTGTAGGGATACGTTCTCCCCTTCTCGGAGTTGCCCACCAAGGTGAATCCGAGCTGTGGGTTGTAGGCGATGCCCTGCCTCGCCTGCGCTTTGCGGGTATTGAGGTAGGTTTCCGTGCTTACCAGTTGGTTGGCTTGATCCACCAGTTCCACCTGCCGCCCGGCGACTTCCTTCGGGGGCATCTCCAGGGTCCAAGCCAGCCCGTAGGTGATGGTCACCGTGGGCTTAATTTTCCAACTGTCTGTGAAGTACACGTTGTAATAGGGGATGTAGCTCGAGTCCATCGCGGGAGTAAGCGGCTTATTGAGCGTCAGGGTTGGCCCCTGGCGGGTATAGGCCGTCTGCGATACGGACACGATGGCCAGCGTCGCCGCGTAGTCCCGGCCAAAGTTCGTCAACTGGGTAGCCGGCAACCCGGTTGGAACAAAGGCGCCCAGGCTGATTCCGCCGTTGGCCGTCTTGCCCAACTGGTAAGTCGGGTAGTAGTTGATGCCGCCGCCGTTGTCCGTGCGCTGATGGATATTGCGGTTGTGCTGGTACGTACCGCCAAACTGGAAGAGGTGGTTGCCGCGCAGGTAGGACAAGTCGTCGCGGACCATGTTGTCCTTCCCGTCCCAGAAGCGGGTACGGGTCTGCTGCGCGTTTACGTTGTAGGGAATCAGGTTCTGGGTTGCGGATTCGCCGAACATTTCCACGGCCGCATTCAGTCCCGTGCAGGGACTGGTGTACGGAGTTCCGCCCAGGGTGATGTTCGGGCAGGTGGCTGTGCCTCCCGGAGACGTCGCCAAACCCTGGGCCGGACCGCCCGCCGTGCCCCAAGACCAGAAATTCCGCAGATAGTTATAGTGGAAGTCGTTGGTGAAGTTGTTGGTGATGTTGGTGGTCAGGCCAGCCACGAAAAACCACGGCACCTGCGGGCGCTGGGACAAGGAAGTGATGCCGCCACCGGGCGTGAGCAGCGTCTGGTCTCCCGTACCCCGGGTCAGCTTGTAATACCGGTAGCTCGAGAAGAAGTGCCACTTGTCGCTGAAGTCGTGGTCCACGCGCGCCACGCCAAAGTTGTCCCGCTGCGACTCGCCAACGTTGCCCCGGAACTGCAGCACGTTGACGTTATCGCACAAGCTCTGAGTGCAGGGAGCATTGGATGCCGGCATGGCGCTCCAAATGGACGCGACGACCGGGCTGATGCCCAGGTTCAACGGGTCGCAGGTCTGGCTGGTTGCGCAAGCGGCCACCGTCCCGCCGCCGGCGTTCGGGGTCGCGCCTGGTGCGTACGTGCCGGGAGCCAGGGTGCCGAGGCCGGTCTTGCCGGTGAGAGTTGGTCCCGAGTACGTCACTGAGTACGGGTTCAGATTGTACACAGTGTTGTTGAATACCAGGAGACCCTGGCGCATTCCAGGCCCGGGTACAATCCGGCTCACAGGAGCCGAGTTCGGGTACCGGAAGCCCTGGTACATGCCGAAGATGTAGGTTTTGCCGCCCAGGATTTTCTTGGGGATGATCGGCCCGCCGGCGGCAGCGCCAAACCGGTTGTAATGGAAAGAGGGGATGGGGATGCCCCCGGAGTTATTGTCAAAGCTGTTCGCGTCCCACTTTTTGTTGTCCAGGTAATACTCATACACGGTGCCGTGGATGGTGTCCGTGCCGCGGCGCGTGGACATGGAAACCTGGGAGCCGGCGGCGCTATTGAAGTCCGCGGTCTGCCCGGTGGTGTTGGCCTTGAATTCCTCGATGCTGTCGATCGGGGTGGGCATCACGCCGGTGGGTCCGCCGGTGCCGTTGACCCCGCTGGGGTCATCGGCAAAACTCGGCGTATACACGTTCATACTGCCGTCCATGTCGTTCGAGTTCTGCCCGCCGTCGAGCTGGAAGGCGTTCTGGTCATCAATCACGCCCGCGGTCTGCCCGCCCGGCATCACGCCGGGCTGCAGGGTGACGAAGGTGGCCACGTCGCGGTGGATGGCCGGCAGGGCGTCAATGGCCACTCCGGTAACGGTGTTGCCGACGGTGGCGTTCAGCGTCTGCAGTTCAGTGTTGGTGGCGGTGATTTCAATCACCTCGGTGGCCACGCCCACCTGCAGGGTCGCGTTCAGGGTGAGCTGCGTGCCCACCAGCACGGTCTGCTTGGAGATCTTGGCCACGCGGAACCCCTTCTGGGAAATGGTCATGTCGTAGGTTCCGGGAGGCACGTTGACGAACACGTACCGCCCTTCCGCGTTGGTCGTAGTGGACCGTGGCGTATTGGTGGACAGGTCGGTGATGGTCACCGTGGCGCCAGCTACGGCTGCGCCGGAGGGGTCTGTCACTTGGCCGATCACCGTCCCCGTGTTCGTGGCCTGCGCGAACATCGGGACGGCCGAAAGAGCAAGGACGAGGAACATGCTTAACGCTACTAACACCACCCGCTTACTCAGCATTCGACTGCCTCCTGGTTGGGCTGGTCCAGCCCTGCAAATCCCTTTGCTTTGCCTTCTGAGTTCAAAGCCAACCACCATCGCACGATAAGGCTCTACCACACGGCGAGGGATACAAACACCACCGCCGCTTGGACCGATGTTAGCAACTGGTCTACCAGACGCTGCCCATCGATTAATCTTTATAAATCAATGGCTTAAGGCTTCCATTCCACCTTGATTAGCCGCTTTAGCTACATGAATTAATACAGGAATGCAGTTTTTCATAGAAATTGCTGGCCGTAGGATGACCGCAAACGTCCGCGACGTTCCATTTTCGGGAATACCTACTGTTCGCTTTAGGTTCCCCGTGGCGCCCTCGCTAAGGGGCTTCCTCTCCGTGCCCTTTCCGCCCTGGGCCGCCGGCAAATCGGCAGACAACGGACTGCACGCCTTGGCTCGCCTCAAGGCTCAAGGCGGGCCACTCGAAAGTCACAGGGCGGGGCTGGCCATTGCCAGCTCGTGGCAGGCGAGCTAACGGGGCGGGAGTTGGGGAAGAGTCCGGCCGGCCAAAATTAGCGGGGCGAGGACCAAGTCCGCGGCCTGGGCCCTTCGTGTCCCCCATCCGCCTCGGGGGTGCGTCTCCGATGGCAAGCAAGCCGGTTCGCGGTCTTGGGTTTTCGTGAGGTTTTGACTTAAAATAAGGTTTGTTGGCGGGAGTTGGTTGCGCCCGCAAGCCGTTCCTTTAGGGGGCGAGGCCGCGGGGCCCAGCCTGCCGGTGCTGCGAATTTGCTCTGCCCGGTGATTTGACGGGCACACCTGAAAGAAACTTTACTGTCCCTTCCGTCGTATTAGAACAAGGGGGCGGTTCCTTGCGCGAAGGCCGGTAGGGACAGGCGGGCCGCAACGCAGCCCGGTGGAAATCCCCAGGATGGATTTAGCTATATGAAGACCTGGAAAAAAATATTGCTAGGTGTCGGTGGACTGGCGGTAGTCGGCATCGGCGTGAGCGTGTACCGGTACGAGAGCACCAAAGACGTAACCACGGTGCAGACCGGGAAGGTGACGAAGGAAGACCTGACGTCCATCGTCACGGCCTCCGGCGAAGTCAAGCCGCGCACCTATTCCAACGTGCTGGGCGAGGGCTTTGGCAAGATCACGGATATCGTGGTGAAAGAGGGAGACCGCGTGAAGCGCGGCGACGTGCTGCTGCGGCTGGAAAGCGTGCAGCCCGGCGCGGACGTGGATGCGCAGCGCTCGGCCATCCAGTCCGCCGAGGACGCGCTCAATTCCGCGGAGGCGAACTTCCGCTCCGCGGAAGCCACGGTGGCGCAGCGCAAGGCCACTTTTGAAGGCGCAGACCTGGATTGGCAGCGCGGGCAGGAACTCTATAAGGCCGGCTTGATCCCCAAGCAGGATTACGACACGCGCAAGGCCACCTACGACGGCGCGAAAGCGGGACTGGTGGCCAGCCAGGCGCAAATGCTCCAGGCAAAGAGCGATCGCGACAAGGCGCGGGCCACGCTGGACCAGCAGAAGCACATGCTCACCCGCCTGGCGGACGTGCTGCGCAAGACCACGTACATCGCCCCGATCGACGGCATCGTTTCCTACATCGCCGTGCGCGTGGGCGAAAACGTGGTGCCGGGAATTCAGAACTCCAGCGGCAGCTACCTGATGACCATTTCGGATATGTCCGTGGTGACCGCGGAAGTCATGGCGGACGAGACGGACGTGGTCAACGTGCATCTCGGACAGGCGGCGGACGTGACCATTGACGCCATTCCCGGAAAGATCTTCAAGGGCAAAGTGACCGAGATGGGCGATCAGGCCATCATCCGTTCCACCGGCCTGGCCACCACGCAGACCCAGGCCAGCAACCAGGAAGCGAAAGACTTCAAGGTGGTGGTGACGCTGGACGATCCGCCGCAAAACGTGCGGCCGGGCCTTTCCACCACGGCCAAGATCCAGACCGCGCAGGAGAAGGCTGTGCTGGCCATTCCCTTGCAAGCCCTGGCCATGCGCACGCGCAAAGACCTGGACGACGCGCAGAAAGAAGCGGAAAAGAAAAAGAGCGAATCGGGCAGCGTGGTGCTGGCCGCCGCCAAGCCCGTGGCCGCGGGCGCGGATCCGAAAAAGGAAGAAATTCAGGGCGTCTTCGTGGTGCGCAATGGCCACGTGCAGTTCGTCCAGGTGGAAACCGGCATCGCCGGGGTCACCGACATCCAGGTGAAATCCGGACTCAAAGAGGGCGACGAAATCGTCACCGGCAGTTACAAGGCGCTGCGCTCGCTGAAACCGGGCTCCAAGATCAAAGTGGATAACACCACCCCGCAGAAGGAAGAAGGAAAGAGCTAAACTGGCCGGGGCGGCCTTCGTGCCCCGGGGGCTTCGAGGGGAGGAACTGCAACCCTATGGCCGTCGCGTCTCCCGCCGTGGACAATCTGCGCCAAGACCTGATCGACCACGGCACCGTCATCTTCACCGAAGGTCTGACCAAGACCTACCAGATGGGCGCGGAGCAGGTGTACGCGCTGCGCGGCGTGGATTTGCAGATCCAGCGCGGGGAATACGTGGCCATCATGGGCCCCTCCGGCTCCGGAAAATCCACGCTGATGAACCTGATCGGCTGCCTCGATTCTCCCTCTTCGGGGCATTACTGGCTGGCCGGGCGGCTGGTCAGCTCGCTGGATGACGATGAGCTGGCGTACATCCGCAACAAGGAAATCGGCTTCGTCTTTCAGACCTTTAACCTGCTGGCGCGGGCCACCTCGTTGCACAACGTCGAGCTGCCCATGATTTACAACGGCACGCCGGCCGAAGAGCGCCTCGAGCGCGCCAAAGAAGCCCTGCGCATGGTGGAGCTGGGCGAGCGCATGATGCACAAGCCCAACGAGCTTTCCGGCGGGCAGCGCCAGCGCGTGGCCATTGCCCGCGCGCTGGTGAACAAGCCCTCCATCCTGCTGGCCGATGAGCCCACCGGCAACCTGGACTCCAAGACCGGCGCGGAAATCATGGCCCTGTTCGAGAAGCTGCACGAGCAGGGCAACACCATCATTCTGGTGACCCACGAGCTGGACGTGGCCGCCCACGCCCACCGCATCATCCACATCCGCGACGGGCGCATCAGTTCCGACGAGCGCGTGAAAAAGTAGCCGCCCGCCGCCGTTCCCTCCCCGCCGTTTCTCCTTTGCCCTTGCTATACTTTGAGCCGCGGACCCGCTCCCGAAGCCTGGGGAGGCGGCGCCGCGGGGCCAGGCACGGGATGGTGCGTGGCGGGGGCGCTTCCCAAAAACAATGGCACACGAGCAGCTTCTGTTTCCCGGAGTGATCCCGCCCGCCGCGGGCGGGGGCGCGGCGCAGAACGCGCGGGGGGTGCTGCCTTCGCAGGGGATCCGCGAGCTGATTCGCCGCGGCGCCCTGGCCCCGCGCAAGGAATTGGGCGCGGAAATCACGGAAGAGCAGATTCAGCCCGCCAGCGTGGACCTGCGGCTGGGCGAAACGGCCTACCGCGTTCAGGCCAGTTTTCTCCCCGGCGAACACTCCACGGTGGAAAAGAAGATTGCCGACTTGAAGATGGCCGAGCTGGATCTGACGAAGCCGGCGGTACTGGAAAGCGGGTGCGTGTACATCATCCCGCTGATGGAAGAGCTGTTCCTGCCCGACGGCCTTTCCGCCAAGGCTAATCCCAAGAGCACCACCGGCCGCCTGGATATTTTCGCCCGGCTGATCACCGACTACGGAAAAAAGTTTGAATGGGTGGCGGAGGGCTACAAGGGAAAGCTTTACGCGGAGGTGGTTCCGGGCCGCTTCAGCGTGCTGCTGCGCACCGGGATGAAGCTCAACCAGATGCGCTTTGTGCGCGGGGAAGCCCTTTCGCCGGATAAGCAACTGCGCGCGCTCGACCGCGAGCACACCCTGGTCTATTCCGATGAGGACAGCCCGCTCACCCCGCAGATCGAAGAGGGATTGTGGATCAGCGTGAGCACGCAGTCCGAGAATCCGCAGGAAATCGTGGCTTACCGCGCCAAGCGCAACGCTCCGGTGATCGACCTGAGCAAGGTGGATTATTACGACCCGGATGCCTTCTGGGATTTCATTTACCCGCCGAAGAACGGAAGTCTGATCCTCCATCCCGGGGACTTCTACATCCTGGGCTCGAAGGAGAAGTACCGCGTGCCGCCGGGCTCGGCGGCGGAAATGGTGCCTCTGGAGACCTCCATCGGAGAATTCCGCATCCATTACGCGGGGTTTTTCGATCCCGGATTCGGCTACGGCCTGAACGACATCAAAGGCACCAAGGCGGTGCTGGAAGTGCGCGCGCACGAAGTGCCCTTTGTGATTGAAGACGGCCAGACCGTCGGCCGGCTGAACTACATGGACCTGCTCGAGCTGCCGGACAAGGTGTACGGCGCGAAGATCGGCTCGTCCTACCAAGGCCAGGCGCTGGCGCTGAGCAAGCAGTTCAAGAGCCCGGCGCGTCCCTCCCGGTAGCACAGGCTTTCAGCCTGTGCACTACGTCAGAGCACCGGTTGCTGGGGCCATCCCGGCGGAAGAAGGAGAACGGCCCATGCGCGACAATGCTTCCGGGCGGCCTCGCTCCAGCGTGCCAGGTGCGGTAATCCTGATCCGCCTCCTGGTGGGTGCGGTGTTCCTCGAGGAAGGCATCCAGAAATTCCTGTTCCCGGAATTGCTGGGCGCGGGACGCTTTGGCCGCATCGGCATCCCCTGGCCGAACGCCTTGGGGCCCTTCGTGGGCGCCGTGGAAATTTTCTGCGGGGCCCTGCTGCTGCTGGGGTTCTTCACGCGGTTCGCTTCGATTCCCCTGCTGTGCGACATCTCCGTGGCCATTCTTTCCACGAAGATTCCCATTCTGCTGGGGCATCCCTACGGGCCGTTCCACCTGGCGCAACTGAACCGCTACGGCTTCTGGGCCATGGCCTCGGAAGCGCGCACGGATTTTTCCATGCTGCTGGGGCTGCTCTTCCTGCTGATCGCCGGCCCGGGCCCGTGGTCGCTCGACGCGCTCTTCTTTGATCGCTGACTCCTCCGTGTCTTCGCTCTCTCCGTGTTCTCCGTGTCTCTGTGCTCTCCGTGTTAAGTCTTTCCGTTGTTCGTTCCTGGTTTTCTGGGGGCCTTTCCTTTCTGCTTTCCGCCGCGCCTCTAAGGTAAACTTCCCCACCACATGCCGAACCCGAAGGTGCGCGGAATCGCCGCGTTCATCCGCATCGAGCGCGAGAGCTGGGAGCCGAAGCTGGCGCGCACGCTGGAGAAACTGCGCACCGCGCGCCAGATCGCGGAAGCGCGCGGCTACCCCGTGGAATCCGTGCGCATCACCACGCAGCCGTTTTCTCAGTGGCTGGCCGGCGCCGGAGAAGCGGAAGCGCTGGCGCTGCTGCGGCGCATGGACGATCTCGCCGTGGCTGCGCCCTTCGAGCTCTCCATCGGCCCGGCTATGAGCCGCGACGAAGATGATCCCGCGCCCGCCCGCCTCTTGTCCCGTGCGCTGGAAAGCGCGCGTCTGCTGCAGGCCAACCTGCTGATCGCGGATGATCACGGGCCTTTCCCGCGCGCCATGCGCGCGGCAGCAGAGCTGGTGCAGCACGCCGCGGCCCATAGCCCGCGCAGTCAAGGTCCGTTCAACTTCACCGCGCTGGCCTGCGTGCGGCCAAATTCGCCGTTCTTCCCCGGCTCATGGCATGACGGCCCGGGCGGCGAATTTGCCATCGGCCTGGAATCCGCTGGCGTAGTGGCGGAAGTGCTGCGGGACGCCGCGGGCGATGCGCCGCGGGCGCGGCATGAACTGGCCAGTGCGCTGAGCGTGCATGCCGCAGCCATGGCGCAAGCCGGCGAAGAAATTGCCCGGGCCACCCATTGGCGCTACCTGGGCTTTGATCCCACGCCCGCGCCGCTGCACGACGTCTCGATGGGCGCGGCGATCGAAGGCTTTACCGGTGCCTCGTTCGGCGCGCCCGGCACGCTGGCCGCATGCGCGCTGGTGACCAGCGCGGTGCAGGCCGTGCCCGTGCGCAAGGTGGGCTACTGCGGCTTGATGCTTCCGGTGCTGGAAGACGCACGGCTGGCCGAGCGCTGGAGCGAAGGCCTTCTCTCGCTGGACGCGCTGCTGGCATATTCCGCGGTGTGCGCCACGGGGCTGGATACCATCCCGCTGCCCGGGGACGTTACGCGCGCGCAACTCGAACGCATCTACACGGACGTTGCTGCGCTGGCCGTGCGCTGGGGAAAGCCCTTGGCTGCGCGGCTGATGCCGGTGGCGGGCAAAGGCCCCGGCGAGATGACGGAATTTTCCGATCCTTTCCTCACGAATGCGCGCCTGCAGCCACTACCGAAGTAGTATTCGTGCATTCGCAGCTTGTTGATAAAGAGTCCGGTCTCGTCAGGCCACGGCTTTAGTCGTAGACCCTGAGGCAGGCAGGGCCGTGCCGCAACCCGCCAAAAATCAGAGCGGCTTCAGCCACTGGCGGACGGCGACTACGATTGTTCAACAACCTCATAGGCTTACCGAAAAGACCATTCAGGCCCGCCCGGCAGGGCTGCACGCGCGCGCCCGCATGGGAGCGTCTCCGGAGCTCCGCATTTCCGAAAGAGTGACGGCCATCACCTGGGGTATCCATCGAATACGTAATGCAAATCACCACACACCATGACGTCAGTCACTGCCAAAGTGATAGCCAAGGAGTAATAGAGAACAGAATTCGGCTCCATGCTTCATCGAGCATGGCAACTCAACGAAAGGGCGGAGAGGATCCGGGCCGAGTTCGTCGCAGGAAATACCCCGAACAAGACGGCGCCTCGGCTCTTCCCATCTGCTCTGCACCTAGGGAGGAGATATGAAGCAGCTACAGGTCAACAGGACTAGAAAGTGGGCCACGATCATCGCAGCCGGGGGAATTCTGCTGGGGGCGCTCGTACTGGCCCTCGGTCTGTTCACTCCCGGCATCCAGGCCAACGACCCGGGGCACTTCCAGGTTTTCGATCGCGACTCCGTGGTTTACGGCAGAACCTATGGCGAATGGTCCGCGGCGTGGTGGCAATGGGCATT
>OCOJ01045730.1_pt2 | contig 17321 bp, 16 predicted proteins | sample 1539251 | NCBI WGS metagenome assembly OCOJ01 (sample SAMN01911457, study PRJEB22624) | soil metagenome | biome: Soil | place: Malaysia | collected 2012-04-30 | depth RA_metagenome m | reverse complement strand
GGACAACGTCGATTACGACAAGACGCACCACTCGCAGGCGGACACGCTCGACCGCGTTCGTTGGGACGATTTGATGGAAGGCGCGCAAGTGCTCGCGGTTTTCGCCTACAACACCGCGGAATATCCGGACATGCTTCCGCGCAAAGCCGCGAAGCCGGCGCCGCCAGAAGCTCACTGAGCCGGAAGAATGCGAGCCGTCGTCCAAAGGGTGAGCCGCGCGCGCGTCACCGTGGAAAGCCGAGTGACCGGCGAAATCGGCTCCGGGCTGGTCATTTTGATCGGCGTCGGACGCGAAGATAATTCTGCCATTGTCACTTCGATGGCGGAAAAAGTTGCGAATCTGCGCATTTTCGAAGACGAACAAGGCAAAATGAACCGCTCGCTGCTCGACGTAAAAGGCAGCGCCTTGATCGTTTCGCAATTCACGCTTTACGGCGACGCCCGCGGCCAGCGCCGGCCCAGCTTCATCGCTGCGGCCCCACCGGAAAAAGCCAAGGCCCTGTACGAAGAATTTGCGGCCGCGCTCGCGCAGCTTGGCGTGACCGTAGCGACGGGAATTTTTCAGGCCATGATGTCCGTGGAGCTGGTCAATGAAGGCCCGGTCACAATCCTCCTCGACTCCGACAAAACGTTCTAGTCCAAAGCGCCAATCGACTAGCGCCAAAAAGTGGACCAAGTCCGCCGTCTTGCAAGAACTCAAAGGGCTTGCCGACCCGAACGTGCGCGCGAAAATGGCCTACTTCGGGATCCATGTTCCAAGGGCGTACGGGATTTCAGCTCCTGTGCTGCATGCATTCGCGCGCCACGTTGGAAGAGATCAGGAGCTCGCGGAGGAGCTCTGGGCCTCCGGTGTCCATGAAGCCATGAGTCTCGCAACACTCATCGGAGAATCCGACAAGGTCACTGCGGCTCAAATGGAACGCTGGGCCTGTGATTTTAATGCTTGGGATATCGTGGACGCAGCATGTTGCTATCTATACGCCACTGCCAAACCCGCGTGGAGCAAAATATACGAATGGAGCAACCGGCCTGAGGAGTTTGTAAAGCGCGCGGCCTTTTCGCTGGCCGCTTACTTGAGCTATAAAGACAAACAAGCCGAAGACGCGCGATTCGAAAAGTTCTTGCGGGTCATCGAACGCGAAGCGCACGACGAACGCCATTTCGTCAAGAAAGCCGTGAACTGGGCCCTCCGAAATATCGGGAAGAGAAATTGGCCCTTGAATCGCGCGGCGATTCAAGCTGCCGAAAGAATTCGCCAACAAGATTCCCGCGCGGCCCGCTGGATCGCCGCCGACGCTCTCCGTGAATTGAAGAGCGAGGCGGTGCAAGGGCGGTTGCGCCGCAAAGCGGGTTGAGCGGATGGCAAAAGTGGCTTCGAATGCAGAAGTGGAAATACGCAAGGCAAAGCGTAGCGACGCGCCACGCCTCGCGGAGTTGACCGAACAGCTTGGCTATCCGGCCACTACCGAGGAAATCGCCGAACGGTTGCGCAAACTCGCGCCCGCATCCGTCGGTGCACTGTTTGTTGCCGAGTCGCCTCACGCCGGAGTCGTCGGTTGGGCACACGTCACGGTCAACCAGCTCTTGGAAGTTGACACGCGCGCCGAATTGAATGGGCTGGTCGTAGCCGATGGCCAGCGCAGTCTGGGTGCTGGAGCGAAGCTGCTGGAAGCCGTCGAGGAGTGGGCCCGCAAGCACGGCTGCACCAGCGTCTCCGTGCGTTCCAACGTCATCCGCGAGCGCGCCCACAAATTCTACGAACGCCAGGGCTACGAGCACTACAAAACGCAAAAAGCCTTCCGCAAGCCCCTCTAATTCCCTGACGCATTCCGCTGGTTACTCCCTATTCACAAAATGCATCGTGTCCGGTGACAAAGTATATCGCATCACGATATACTTGGAGTGTGCCAGGGGAAATCACCAGCGCCGAATATCAGGCTCTTGCGGAACTGCGTCACCGCATCCGCCATTTTTTGCGCGAAGGCGACGCCAAAGCCCGCGCCGTGGGTCTTGAGCCCCAACAATACTTGATGCTGCTGGCTATACGCGGCCTGCCAGAAGGCAACGAAGCTACCATTCAAACGCTCGCCGATCGCCTGGCGCTAAAACATCACAGCGCCGTGGAGCTCGTCGACCGCCTGGAAGCTCACGGTTACGTGCGGCGGAACCGCAGCCGCGACGACCGCCGCCGCGTCCTGGTCACGCTACTTCCCCGCGGCGAAAGATTGCTCGAGCAAGTCGCCCGGCACCGCATCAGCGAATTGCGCACCAGCGGAGAGGCGCTCGTGAACGCCATCTCTGCGTTGCTCGAACGCAAGCACAGCCGCAACGGGAAACGAAAAGCACAACAGAGGGGAGCGCGAAACACGCGTGGGTGACCATACCCAAAGTCCTCAAACCGCCAACGCCAGCATCAAAACCCGCGATCGCAACCAAGAACTCGGAGACTTCACCACCACCCTCCGCGTCCTTCCGATCTCCGCCCTGGCCATAGTCATCGGCGTGCTCTGCGCCTTCGTCGCGCTTGTCCTCCTCCGTCTCATTGGTTTGTTCACCAATCTTTTTTATTTCGGCCGCTGGAATACCTCGATGGTTTCCCCTGTCGGCAATCATCTTGGCTTCTACAGTGTCCTCGTGCCTATTGGCGGCGCGCTGGTTATCGGTTTCATGGCCCGGTATGGTTCAGAGCGCATTCGCGGCCACGGCATCCCCGAAGCCATCGAAGCCATTCTGATCAGCGGGAGCCGCGTCGAGCCTAAAGTCGCATTCCTAAAGCCGCTTTCTTCCGCAATCTCTATTGGTTCAGGCGGACCATTCGGCGCAGAAGGCCCGATCATCATGACGGGCGGCGCGTTTGGCTCGCTGATCGCGCAACTCTTCCATCTGACCAGTGCGGAACGAAAGACTCTGCTCGTGGCGGGAGCTGCTGGAGGAATGTCCGCAACTTTCGCTTCGCCTGTCGCCGCCGTCCTCCTTGCTGTCGAACTCTTGCTGTTCGAATGGAAGCCGCGCAGCCTGATTCCCGTCGCGCTTGCCAGCGCCGTTGCCGCGGTTGTCCGCCGCTACATTTTGGGATTTGGCCCGCTCTTCCCTGTGCCGCCGCATCCGCTCTTCATCGGACCAAAAGGTTTGCTCGGCTGCGCGATCGTTGGTTTGTTGGCGGGAATCTTGTCTGCGCTGCTAACCGTGTCGGTGTACGCAGCGGAAGATGCTTTTCAGCATCTGAAAATTCACTGGATGTGGTGGCCGGCGATTGGGGGTCTCGCTATCGGGTTGGGCGGTCTGATTTTCCCACAAGCGTTGGGCGTGGGCTACGACACCATCGGCGCGCTCCTGCAAGGAAGCGTAAGCACAAAAGTGATTCTCGGTGTGCTCCTCGTGAAATGGTTTATTTGGGCGGTTTCCCTTGGTTCGGGAACATCCGGTGGCGTGCTGGCGCCATTGCTGATGATGGGCGGCGCGCTGGGCGGCATCGAAGCCATGTTCCTGCCGGATGAAGGCGCGGGCTTTTGGCCGTTAATCAGCATGGGCGCGATTCTCGGCGGCACGATGCGTTCGCCGTTTACCAGCATCGTGTTTGCATTCGAGCTGACGCACGATGCCAATATTTTTCTGCCGCTGCTCGTTGGCAGCGTCATCGCTCACGGCTTCACGGTGCTGACGCTCAAGCGTTCTATCCTCACGGAGAAAGTTTCGCGACGCGGTTATCACCTGAGCCGCGAATATTCTGTCGATCCGCTCGAGATTCTTTTTGTGCGCGAAGTGATGCGCTCGAATGTGGTGGCTTTGCCGGCGGCGATTCCGGCCGGCGAATTGGTTAAGTCGCTCCACACGGATCACCGCCAAAAGCAGCGGCTGCTGCCGGTAGTCAACGGCGAAGGAAAACTCGTCGGAGTGCTGACCCGCGGAGACCTCCACGAGCGCATGGAAAAAGAAGGAGTCAGCGTTTTGACGCGGCCGCTCGCGGACTTGGTAAGAAAAGACACCGTGGAAACATATCCCGACGAGCCGCTGCGTATGGTTGTGTATCGCATGGCGGAAAAAGGCGTGACGCGCATGCCGGTGGTGGAGCGCGCGACGGGAAAATTCCTGGGGCTCGTTTCGCTTGATGATTTGCTGAAAGCACGCGCGCGCAATCTGGAAGAAGAACGCCGCCGCGAACAAACCCTCAAGCTGCGGTTTCTCATTCCGGGCGCAGGAGCCGACGAGGAAAGCGAATCACCGCCTTCGCAGTAAAGTGCGGTGTCCCGATTGAAGTTAGCCACGAAGTTGGGCGATGCAGCCCAATCCCTATTCGACAGGCGAACGAGGAATCGCGGAACGTGACGGAACCCGCAGCACAAATTAGCTCCGGAGAACAACCAAAGGCGGGCTGGTGGAAAACGCAATTGCGTTACTTCACCGCACTTGTACAAGAGCGCGAAGAGCAAGTCTTTCTAGGCCTGACGCTTCTCATTGGCGCGATCGTGGGCGCCACCGTTGTCGCGTTCATCTTGCTGACAGAACGGTTCGGGAACCGAATTTATCCTGCCGGCGGCGAAGGGTGGAGGCGCTTGCTGGTTCCTGTGCTGGGCTCGTTGGTCATGGGCTATCTCCTTTATCGCTTCTTTCCCGACGCGCGCGGCAGCGGCGTGCCACAAACAAAAGCTGCTCTGTTCGCCCGCGAAGGACGCATCACGCTCAGCACCGTGTTTGGAAAATTCTTTTGTACCTCCGCCACGCTGGCCAGCGGGATTCCATTGGGCCGCGAAGGCCCTGCCGTTCAAGTCGGTGGCGGTATCGCCTCCGTGCTGGGGCGGAATCTCGGCTTGCGCCCGGAAAAAGTAAAGGCGCTCATTCCGGTCGGCGCATCCGCAGCCATTGCCGCTGCGTTCAACACGCCGCTGGCGGCTGTCTTGTTTGCGCTCGAAGAAGTCGTCGGTGACCTGCATGCGCCCGTATTGGGTTCGGTGGTGCTGGCTTCGGCTGCTTCCTGGGCGATGCTGCGCTTGCTGCTGGGAAACAATCCGCTTTTCAAAGTTCCGCAGTATCAGCTAGTGAATCCCCTGGAATTCGCCGTCTACGCGGTGCTGGGAGTTGCGGGCGGATTGGTCTCCGTCACGTTCACCAAGCTGCTCCTTGGAATGCGCGCGCGTTTTTTGCGCTTTCCCAGAAAAACTCTGTGGTTCCAGCCCGTGGCCGGAGGCGTAGTAGTCGGAGTAATGGGCTGGTTCGTGCCGCAGGTGTTGGGCGTCGGCTATCAGCATGTCGGCGAAGCTTTGAATGGCGGGATGGCGCTGCGATTGATGGCCCTGCTCCTGGTGCTGAAACTCCTGGCGGTGGTCACAAGCTACGCCTCCGGAAATGCCGGCGGAATTTTTGGCCCCAGCCTGTTCCTCGGAGCGATGCTCGGCGGCATCGTCGGGAACATCGCCAACCACTTTCTGCCTAATTACGTAGGAACGCCTGGCGCGTATGCCTTGGTGGGAATGGGCACGGCGTTCGCGGGAATCGTGCGCGCGCCAATGACTTCCGTCGTGATGATTTTCGAGATTACGCGCGACTACGCCGTCATCGTCCCGCTGATGATTTCCAACCTGGTGAGTTTCTTCATTTCGTCTCGGCTGCAGAAGAAACCGATCTATGAAGAGTTGGCGCGGCAAGACGGCATTCACCTGCCGACCGCCGAGACTCGTCAACAGGGAGGCCATCGCCAGGTGCTGCAAGCGATGCGACCCGCGACGGAATTGCTGAACGCGGACGCCACGGTTCAGGAAGCCCTGGAGAACATCAAGAAAAGCGCGGCTTCGGCCTGGGTAGTCTGCGATGAGCAAGGCGTGAGGGGCGTTCTGCCCCGCAAAGCGCTGGAGGAGGCCGTGGCGCGGGGTGACGCAACCAAACGTCTGGGGGATTTGCTGACTAGCGTGGAATTCGTTCACGTGCACTCGGATCACCCACTGGCCGTGGCCCTGGAGCGCATGGGCGCAAGCAAGCTGGACGTTCTGCCAGTAGTGAGCCGCGCCGACATCCGCCAACTCGAAGGCACAGTGAGCCTGCAGGATGTCCTGGCGTTGTACGGCGTCGCCGAGCCCACCCCCAATGAGAAACAGAGGGCATGAGCCCGCCGCCTCTGACCCGCCCGCCAAGGACAAAAATCCGCCCACCCGCCAGGATGTAATGCCGCCCTTACAACCCCCGCAAGAAAGAGCAACTCACCGTCGCTAACGGCGCAACGGTGGCCGTCTTGTCATGGCAACCCAATCGTACGAGGGGACATCTGGAGGCTTCATGGGGGTGGGTCCAGTCTAGCTGACAAGTTCTATGTGCATCGCGAGCAAGGGAAAGTCTGGGGGGAAGGATACCTGCTGCATGTTCCTGCCAACTTTCAAGCGGGGACAAGCGCTCTCGTCATCGGCCTCCACGGGTCCGAGGGATCGGGCGCGATGTTTCGGGACAGAAGCCAACTAAGCGCCGAAGCAGATTCGCAGGGATTTGCCATCGCCTACCCGTACGCGCTGCTTTCGCCGGGGGCGGGGATCACGGAGTGGAATGAGTTCTTCAATAACTCGTTTGGGGCCAATCCGCCGGACGACGCGGGGTTCATCCGCCAGCTCATTGTGACGTTGCAAGGGAGTCTGGGGCCCGACCCGAAAAGAATCTATGTCACCGGTTTATCGAACGGCGGATTTATGACGCATCGTGTGGCAATCCAGGTGTCCGACCTCGTGGCAGCGATCGCCGTCGTGGAAGGAACGGTAGTCTCGCCGGGATTGATCCAAAACGTGCCCGCACCGCTGGGGCCCGTTTCCGTGCTCATCTTTCACGGCGACATGGATCCCACCGTTCCTTACTGCGGGAAGCCCATGGTGGCCTCGCAGGAGCAAACCTTCAACTACTGGACCGGAGCCTCCGCAAATCACTGCGGAACATTTGACACCGCCGGCGCACTTTGCGATGCGCAAGGGAACATCACCGCCGTCTTCGAGAAGGACGCGACGGGCTGCACCGGAAACACAGAAGTGAAGTTCTACAAGCTGCTGGGAGGCGTCCATCAGTGGTACACCACGCCGATGAACGTTTCCGGCCAGGCGCCTTTCAACCCCGATTTCAACGCCACAACCGGAGTAACGACGGACGATATCCTGTGGAAGTTCTTTGCGGGGCATCCGAAGCCGTAAGTTGCGTTCCGGTTTTGCGAGTAGGCTAATTTGTTGCGCGCCACAACACGCAGCGCCACGTAAAGGAAACCGAGGCTTCACGAAGACTTGTCACCGTTTGTCTAAGCGAGGAATTCAGACTTTTGGCGACTCCAGCGCCACCACCGTGTCCCCGCCCTTTTTCCGCGCCTCTTCGATGGAGAACTCCGCTCGATTGATCAAATCCGTCACCACGTCTTCGCTGTCGAAATCCGGCTTGGCCACCGCTTCGACGATTCCCGCGCTCAACGTTATCTGCGTCGAATCCCACGGTGGCCGCAACCCGCTCGCCGCTCGCCGCAACTTATCCGCAAGATTCTGCGCTCCTGCCAGCGTCGTGTCCGGCAAAATGAACGCCAGCGACCACGATGTATACTTCACCGCCACGTCGTTCTGCCGCACGATCGGCTGCAGCGACCGCGCCAATTGCTCCAGAAAACGCTCCAGCGGCGATTCGCCCTGCTGCCGCAGAATCTCCGCGCCCCGGTCAATCTGCAAAATCGTCAGCGCCAGCGGCGTTCCTTGCGTCCGCGCACGATCCGCTTCGGTAAGCAAGCAGCTCTGGTAAGAGCTGCGGCTCAACAAACCGGTTCGCTCGTCGGAAACGCCCATGCGCCGCACCAGCGACCGCAGCCGCGTGTGGCTCACGCTCATCAGCATCTGATCGCCGATGGCTTGCAGAAAATAGGCTTCGTTGGGCTTCCACTTGTGCGGCTCGGCGTGTCCCGCAATAAGCATCCCCGCCGGCGTTTGCGTCTCCTTATCTGTAATCATCACGCCCAGCGCCGTCGCCAAACCCATCTCCCCCAAAATGGATCCCTCCGTAACGTCCACCACCAGCCCGCCCAGCTCATCCGGTTCCACTTTTTCCATTTGCGCCAAAAGCAGAACCACTTGTGCCCCCGGCGCAGTCTTGACTCCAGTTGTGCAGAATTCCGCAGCCATCTCCGGCGGTCTGCCAGGCGCGCCCACCACCGCAAGCGCGCGCGTGGTGCGCAGATACGCTCCTACTTCGTTCACCGCCGTATTCAGCATCGCCCGCGGCGTCTGCTGCCGAAAGATTTTCTGGTTGATCTCCGAAATCTTCGACAAATCGCGCAGCGTCTCCGCGCTATATACGCCCGTCTTGCTTGTGATGTTCACCGGCTGCGCTTCGACCACCGGCGCTGCGGACTGCGGCACCGCTTCCTGCCTTGGCTTTGCCGCGCCCGGCGGCCACCAGTTCGCCATCTGGTAGAGATTCTGCAGGCGCGCGTTGCGCTCTTCCTCGCCCGGAAACATCGCCGCGATTTTTTGCAGCCGTTCCAGCGCTTTGCTGTGCAGCGAGTACTGCAAAAAAATCTCCGTCTGTACGATCAAATCTTCGAGCGCCTGCGCGTGCCGCGCTTCTTCCGGACTCGAGGGAGCCGGCGCGCTACTCCGCCCTGAGGCGGCTTGAGCTTGCGCCGGCGTCGTCGGGATCGACTTTGCCATTCTTCCCCCGACGCGCTTGAAAAACGTTTCATCGACATGCCCGCGCAGCTTTTCAAGCCTTTCCTGGTTCCGGTAATCGTAAGCGTCGATGTCCACGAGCCGCTCCAGCGACTCGCAAGCCCTTCGGAAATCTCCCGCGTTGTAGTACACATCGAACAGCTTCACCAGAATCTCGAAATACTGTGATTCGCGGTTCAGCTCGTTGTACACCGTGGCCCAGAATTCCATCATCGCCTGCGAGTGCGGATGCTTCCCCGCCACCGCGTCGAGCTGCGTGGCAAAATCATTCTGCCGCTTATCCGCAAACATCCGCCGCTTCAGCAACTGGAGCACATCGACGGCTTTCACGCTTTGTGCCGAAGCCGCGTATGCGTCCGCCAGCTCGAACAGCCGCTCCACGCCCACATTCTTTTCCCGCAGCAGCCGCTCCAAAATCTCCCGCGCCCGGTCCAGATTCCCGCAACGGATGAGCGCATCCGCGAACGTTTCCAGGAAAACCGCGTCTTTTTCGGTGGCGGCAAAGGGCTCGAGCAATGTCGCCGCTTCGACCGCATCGTTGGCCCGCAATTTCGCTTGCGCGTAGAGCAGCGCCACGCTGCGCTCCTGCGGCGCCAAATTGTAGGCCCGCCCGAGCAGCTTCAAAGCATCGCTCTCCGAACCCCCGGCTGAGGCAAGCTGCCCGGCTCGCAGAAAACTACGCGCCGCCAGCGCGTTCTTTCCGATTTGTTCCGCGGCTTCTGCCAGCTGCAGTTGCCGGCCCAGGTTTTCCGGATCGAGTTGCGCCACGCGCTCGTAGCAGAAAAGCGCGTCTTCGCTCCGGCCCGCAGCCGTAAAGAGTTCCGCCGCCTTGCTGTACTGCTCGATGGCTTCCTCGGGACGGTTCTGTTTTTGCTGCAGGAAGGCGTAGCGCGCGATGCGCTCGGGCGGTTGCTGCACCGAAGCGTTGCGCAGAAAACGGTTATACAGGGCCAGCGCTTTACTTTCGTCGCGCGGTTCGATCAGCAGATCAAACAGCAACCCGTAGTAAATAACCGCGCGATCCGGCTGGTCCAAACGCAGGTAGAGATCCCCGAGTGCTTGCGTGGCTTCCTGATGCTGCGGCGCCTCGTCGAGCACCGCCAGATAGGCTTCGATGGCGTCTTCGACACGGTTCTTTTCGAGGAACCGCTTCGCGCGATCCAAATGCTTGCTGACGTCTGCGGCCATCCGTCCGAATTGCCTTTGCGGCGATGATTGTTGCCGGTCAAATCCCGTGCCGAACGGCGCGCCATGAGAGGTGCGCGCAGTCCTTTCCCACTATATACCGCAAAACCAAGCCCGACAAAGCCGCCGCTACACGCCGATGCAGTATGCATTACCGCAATTGCTGCCGGGTCAGGCTCAGGCTGAAGGACCGCGAGGCGACGACCTCAGCGGAAGGCTCATTCGTATCGCAGAGCGATTAAAGGATCCACGCGCATGGCGCGCCGCGCCGGAATCCAGCATGCCGCCATGGCCACAAGAATCAGAAGCGCCGCCGTCGAGAGGAAGCTTGGCGCATCGAACGAGCCGATTCCGTACAGCAAGCTGTTCATGCTTCGGGCCAGCAAGGTAGAAAAGCCCAGCCCGGCCACAACGCCCGTTAAGACCATGGCGGCGCCGCCGAAAAGAATCAAGCGCCGCACATCACTCGCTTGCGCGCCCAGCGACATGCGGATGCCAATCTCTTGCGTCCGCTGGCTGACCGAATAGGACATCACGCCATACGTCCCGATGGCGGCGAGAATCAACGCGAGCAGGCCGAACGTGCCGAGCAACTCCGCGCCAACGCGCGGCGCCGTCATGGATTGCAGCATCGCCTCCCCCACTGTCTGAACGTTCGTAAGGGGAACGGAGGGAATCAAAGACTGCACCGTGCTCCGCACGCTGGACAGCGCCTTTTCCGGATCTCCTTTTGTCCTTACGTACAGCGTCGCGAATGGCGAATAGTGCTGCTTCAGCGGCACGTAGACAATCGCTTGCGGCGGTTCCCCCAGCGTCGCGTACTTGACCGTATTCACTTCGCCCACAACCGTCACATCCCACGTTTCCCCAAGAAAATGAATGTGCTTGCCAAGCGGGTCTTTCCCTGGCCAGAAGCTTTCCGCCATGGCCCGGTTCACGACCGCGACCATCGCTCCCTTTTCGTCGTCCTGTTCGTTGAATTCGCGTCCGCTCAGGAGCGTAATCCCGGCGGTGGAAAAGAATCCGGGCGTAACCGAGATGAATGGAGTCAGCTTACCGTTGCGCGGATCGGTGGTATCCACTCCATCGGTAAACGTGGTGCGCTGCAGTCCCCCGCCAAAAGGCGCGCTATCCGCAACGCCTGCGCCGGCAACAACGGGAAGCGTCTGAAGTCGTTCGACAACGTCTCGGTAAAACGCTTCTGCCTGCGCCTGCGGGTATTGTTCAGCGCCAAGGTTCACGAACATCACGAGCTCGTGCTTCACCTCGAACCCCGGATCGATTTGTTGCGCGTTCCGCAAGCTGTGAATGAACAGTCCGGCGCCCGCCAGCGCCACCAGTGAAAGCGCAATTTGCGCCATCACCAAAATGCCGCGAAGCCCGTACCATCGCGCGCTCCCCGTCGGCGCCCCCGTGCGATCCTTTAGCGCGGCTACACGGTCCACTTTCGAAGCTTGCAGCGCCGGAACCAGCCCGAAAAGAATCGTCGCAATCAACGCCAGCCCTAGCGTGTACCCTAGGACGCGGCCATCCAGGCTTAGATTCAGATTCCGCGTTATCCCCGGCGGCAGCAGTGACGAAAGCACCGATTTCCCCCAGTACGCGAGGAGAACTCCGAAGGCCCCGCCCAGAAGCGCCAGCATAAAACTCTCGGTGAGCAATTGCCGGATTAACCGCAGCCGTCCGGCGCCCATCGCCAGCCGCACGGCAACTTCGCGCTGGCGTTGCGTCGCCCGGGCCAGCAGCAGGTTCGCCACGTTGGCGCACGCGATCAGCAGCACCAGGCTGACAATCAGCATCATCAAGGCGCCTGCGCGCGCAAACACGTTGTGGAGTTGCGGTGGAATCGCGGTTTCGTTGATTGGCACAAGCATTTCGTTCCGGCCGCCATTGTCCTTCGGATACTCCTTTTCGAGTTCCTCGCCCAGCGCGTGCACGGCTTGTTGAGCCTGCTTGAGAGTTACTCCGGGTTTGAGGCGCGCGACCATCTGGACCGAACGAAAACCGCGCTCGTATATAAATTGTTTGGTGGCTTCGTCGAGCATCAGATCGCGCATCGAGATTGGCAACCAGACGTCGGGGCTTCGCAAAGAGCCCACGTTGCGGAAATCCTGTGGCGCCACCCCAATCACCGTGAAGTCCATCTGATTCAATTGGATGGTGCGCCCCAGGGCGTTGCGGTCGGCTCCGAATTGCGTGTTCCACAGGGCATAGCTGAGCACGGCTACGGGCCGTGCGGACTTGTCCTCTTCCGGCGAGAATCCGCGCCCAAGGAAGGGCTGAACCCCGAGCACGTCAAAGAGATTTGCGTTCACCAGTTCTCCGAAAATCTGCTGTTGCTTTCCCGCAACTGTAAATTTGAGGCCGGCGAAGATAGCAATCGAACTTCCGGAGAAAACATCGGTTTTTTCCTGGTAGTCCACGGCATTGGGGTAAGGCGTCGCCAGATATTCCTGCGGCGGGCCTTTGCGGCTCTGCGCGTTCGAATAGAGGCTGACCACGCGAGCTGGATCCTTCACGGGCACATTCTCCAGAAAGAACGCCTTCGCCATCGTAAAAATGGTCGAGTTCGCGCCAATCCCCAGCGTCAGTGACAGCACGGCCACGGCGGTGAACGCCGGCGATTTGCCCAGCAGCCTCACTCCGAACTTCACGTCTTGAAGAAGTGTCCGCATCTGCGCACCTCACCTTGGTCTCTTGAATTTGCCGGCCTATCTTACGCCGTTCTTGGGGTCCCAGGAGCCTTGCTCCTTGCGGACGTAGATGATTTGGCCGATGTGATAGGCATTGTGTGTGCTGATGTGCGTGAACGTCGCCGCCGACTCTTTCAACTTCGCTTCATCGGCACTTTCCACCCATTTCTCCAATTCCTTCATGACTTCGTCGAGCTGTTGCACCGTCTCATCCCACTTCTTGCTGTCGAACTTGTCGAAGGTCTCGTCGTTGTTGCCGCTGAATTTTTCGGGCTTCTCACCTTTGAGCACCTGAAGATTCCGGCGATTCCAAAACACCAGATGATAGGCCAGTTGGCCGACCGAGTGATTTCCCTTGCCGTCGGTCCAACTGGCTTGTTCGGCCGTCAATCCTTTCACCGCAATATTGGCCGGCACGAACCAGTCTTCGTTGTCGTGTGTCGTTCGCAGTTCCGCCAGCAAAACTTCCCGGAGCGTCGTTGGTTTCTTGTCTTGCGCGAACACCGGAATCGCCAACAACAGAAGCACAAAACCGGCCACTCGTTTAATCATTTGAGGCCCCCTCCCAGCGCTTAGACGCTTCAGAAATTCTTGCGGCTTTAGCTAAATTTGACCTGCCGACTCCGAGAGTCGCGAAACCCGGGCGCTCGCTGCCAGTGCGGCGGCTCATGCATTGCCCGAGCGAAAGTCAAACAATCCTCTCCGCTTTCTCTACTGTCAACCATGAACTGTCGACTGTTGACCTTTCTTCCCCCGGCTGCACTCACCAGCGATTTGTGGCACACTGAACTGTTACACGGCATGGTTTTGCGCGGCCTGGTGGTTTGGCTCCCCGAAGCATGCGGCTCCTGCCGGTCAAAATAGAAATCACAGCAGTAGCGAAGCCAAAGCGGTAATCGAGCTCCATGGACCCGAAGTTCATCCGCAATTTTTGCATCATTGCGCATATCGATCACGGCAAGTCCACGCTGGCGGACCGCCTGCTGGAAATGACCGGCGCGCTTTCGCAGCGCGAAATGCACGAGCAGTTCCTCGACTCCATGGATCTCGAGCGCGAGCGCGGCATCACCATCAAAGCGAAAAGCATCCGCCTGCATTACACCGCGAAAGACGGCAACACCTACCAGCTCAACTTGATCGACACGCCGGGCCATGTGGATTTTTCCTATGAAGTGTCGCGCGCGCTTTCGGCGTGCGAAGGCGCCCTGCTCGTGGTGGACGCGAGCCAGGGCGTCGAAGCGCAGACCGTCGCCAACACCTTTCTCGCCGCCGGGAATAATCTGACGATCATTCCCGTAATCAACAAAATCGACTTGCCTGCCGCGCAGCCCGACTTCGTTAAAGAGCAAATCGAAAGCGTGCTGGCGATTCCCGCCGCCGACGCGCTGCTCATCAGCGCGAAAAGCGGCCTCGGTGTCGAGGATGTTCTCGAAGACATTGTGCATCGCATTCCANCCGCCAAAAGGAAATTCGGAAAATCCGCTGCAGGCGCTGATTTTCGATTCCTGGTTCGACGTCTATCGCGGCGCTGTGATTCTCGTTCGCGTGATGGAAGGCCGCGTCAGGAAGCATCAGAAAATCCGGCTGTGCTCGGGCAACGAAACCTACGAAGTCGAAACGCTCGGCACGCTCACGCCAAAACCCGTCGCGCTCGAAGAGCTTGCTGCCGGAGACGTGGGCTTCATCATCGCGAACATCAAGCGCGTGGCCGATGCGCGCGTGGGCGACACGGTCATCGACGTGGAGCGCCCCGCTCCCGCGCTGCCCGGATTCGAGGCCATCAAGCCGATGGTGTTCGCCGGATTGTTCCCGGTCCTCGCCGATGATTACGAGCCGTTGCGCGACGCGCTGGGAAAACTGCAACTCAACGACGCGGCGTTTTTTTACGAGCCGGAAAATTCCGTCGCGCTGGGCTTCGGATTCCGCTGCGNGCTTTCTCGGCTTGCTGCACATGGAAATCGTGCAGGAGCGGCTGGAGCGCGAATTCGGCTTGAACCTCATCACCACTGCGCCCAGCGTGCGCTACCGCATCACGCGTGTGACCGGCGAAGTCATGGAAGTCGACAGCCCCGCAAAATTCCCCAATCCCGGCGAAATCGCCAAGATCGAAGAGCCCATCATCAAGGCCATGATTATCACCAATGACGAATCCGTCGGCGGAATTCTCCAGCTCTGCCAGGACAAACGCGGCACCCAGAAAAATTTCGAGTACCTCTCGCCGACGCGCGTCATGCTCACCTACGAACTGCCGCTCAACGAAATCGTGCTCGATTTTTATGACCGGCTGAAGAGCATTTCACGCGGCTACGCTTCGCTCGACTATCACCTCGCCGGGTACAAAGAAGCCGACCTCGTGAAGCTGGACGTGCTCGTCGGCGGCGAGCCGGTAGACGCGCTGGCGCTGATTTGCCATCGCGACCAGGCCTACGAACGCGGCCGCGAGTTGGCCACGCGCTTGCGAAAACTGATTCCGCGGCAGCTGTTTGAAGTGCCGATTCAAGCCGCGATTGGCAGCCGCGTCATTGCCCGCGAAACGGTGGCGGCGATGCGCAAAAATGTTTTGGCCAAGTGCTACGGTGGCGACATCACGCGCAAACGCAAGCTGCTCGAAAAACAAAAAGAAGGCAAAAAGCGCATGAAGCGTGTCGGCCAGGTCGACATCCCGCAAGAAGCGTTCCTGGCGGTCCTCAAGGTTTCCGGCAGCAGCGACGAAGAGTAGAATCAGTTTCCGCGGGGAAGACGGGAGCATTTCATGTCGAAAACCGGAACCGGTGTTTTTCCGGCGGCCGTTCGCGCCGGATGGCTTGTGGTGTGTTTGCTTCTTACACGGATGATTGCGGCGAGTTTGCCGGCTCAGGAGCCACCGCCGCAAACCGAGGAACAAAGACAGGCGCGCGAGGCGCTCAACAAAGGCGTGCAAGATTTCAAGAACGGACAGGCCGATGAAGCTATCGCTGACTTTCAGTGGGCGAAGCAGCTCGACCCTCAACTCTTGAATGCCAGGCTCTATTTGGCCACGGCGTATGCCTCTTTGTATATCCCTGGCGCTCCATTGGAGGAAAACCGAAGTAAAGGCGAAGCCGCTATCGCTGAGTTTCGGGAGGTCTTGAACGTCCAGCCGGAAAACCTCTCGGCGATTCATTCCGCGCCAACGGACAATATCGGGCGCGCTACAACCTCAGTGTGCGAGGGAAACAACTCGAGGATGATGAACCCCTTCCACCTGAAGTGCGAAGCGAATACGGTAGGGAATACGGGCAGATTATCGAAGAAGGGATCGAGTCCTTGAAGAAGGCAATTTCGCTCCGGCCCGACTACGACGATGCGATGGCCTACTTGAATCTGCTGTATCGCCGCAAAGCGGATACGGTCGACTCCCAAAACGAGCGGGACGCGCTCGAAAAGATGGCCGACGACCTGATCGACAAAGTGAGAGAAATCAAGCAGAAACGGGCGGCCCAATCGCAGCAGCCGTAGGCGAACCAATAGAGCCGCAATTTCTGTTTTCACTATGGGGCGGTCCCCGGGGCGATGCTGGCCGGTACTGAGTTGCGATTCGGAGGCCAGTCTGAATCTACTTTCTTGCTGCGTAGAAATGGCTGCGCTAAACTTTGCGAAAGGTGATGCAATGAAAGCGCCAACCCAATTCCTTACAAACGAAAAAGGCGAAAGAATCGCCGTGGTCATCAGCATCGAAGAGTACGAAAAGCTTCTTGAAGAGCTGGAAGACCTCGAAGACCTACAGGCAGTCAGAGAGTACGAGGCCGCGAAGGCTGCCGGTGAAAAGCCAATTCCGCTGGAGCAAGCCCTCGCTGAAATCCGCCGCAATCGAAAGTGAGCTACCGCGTAGTCATCGCTAATCGGGCAAAGAAAGAACTGAGCACAGTACCGGCTCCTGCGTTTGAGGAAATTGAGAAGAAAATTCTGGCGCTGGGGCAAGACCCGAGACCCCCTGGATGTAAGAAGTTGAAGGGCCACGACATGACCTGGCGGATTCGTTCGGGCACATATCGCGTCCTTTACCAGATCGACGACTCTGCGCAGGTTGTGACCGTCATTGCGGTTGGGCATCGGAAGGATGTCTACCGGTAGCATCATTCTTCCTTTTTGCGGACTTCGGTGGTGAGGCGGCCGCGGTGGAGTTGGATGGCCACAGTGTCGCCGATTTGGACTTGGGCGGCGTCGCGGAGGACCTGGCCGGCGGCGTCGGTGGCGATGGCGTAGCCGCGTTCGAGAACGCGAAGGGGGCTGCGTTCTTCAAGCTGGAGGGCGAGGCGCTGGAGGCGTTCGCGCTTGGTGCGAAGCAGGCGTTCGGCGCGGACGCCAAGCTCGGCCGCGCGTTTCTCGAGACGCAAGCGGAACGCAGCGATTTTCACGCGAAAATCGAACGAAGCGATGCGCAGATGCGCGGCAGTAAAGCGCCTGCGGGATTGCTCCAACCGCCCGCGCAGGTCCAGAGCAAGTCTTGAATCCAACTCCGTAAGCCGCTTGCGGAATGCGGCGATCCGTGTCCGGAGATCGAAACTTGCCATTCGCACCTGAGCGAAATTCAAGCGCTTGCGGGATTGTTCGAGGCGCGCGCGAAGGCCGAGTGCGAGGCGCGAAGTCATTTCGTCGGCGCGCTGGCGCTGTTGGCGGAGAAGATCGAGCGGGCGGCGGAAGCCGGGGCGCGCGGACAGTTCGTGAACGCGGCGGCTCAGAACGAGGATGCGATAGCGCATCTGCTCGGCAAGAGCGTCGCGCAAATCGGCAATGTGCTTATCAAATTCGCGGCGGG
>OCOJ01064347.1_pt1 | contig 17331 bp, 17 predicted proteins | sample 1539251 | NCBI WGS metagenome assembly OCOJ01 (sample SAMN01911457, study PRJEB22624) | soil metagenome | biome: Soil | place: Malaysia | collected 2012-04-30 | depth RA_metagenome m | reverse complement strand
CGTTGAGGCGCGCATGTAGGCCCCGCCTTTGCTGAGCGGATCTTGTGTTCGCTCGGCCAGCGCGAGCACGCGATCGGCGGTAGCGTTCCATGCAATGTACCAGCTCTGTACATCGCCTTCGACTATGACCTTCACCGTCTCTAGAATCTCGCTGAGGTCAGCACAGTTGGACACGACGTATCCCGCATTCCGCAATGTCTCAAAATGGAATGTTTGGTTGGCGAAGAAACGGCCTCTTGGGGTAACCGCTTGCGCGGATTCTCTTACTGGAGCTGGATTTGTATTCGTCACGGAATTCTCCTTGCAATTGTGTACCGCCCCGCGCCGATGCGCGTGAAGTGTTGACCCCAGTCAATCTCAATAGCATCAGCACTTGTGGACATGCAACCAAAGAGGCCAAACACGACACGTTTTTGCTCGTTTTTGCCCACGACCAGGAACTTGCTCAGATCGGCTACAACAGGAGCTTGTCTTAGTCTGGGACCACATCGCCGGCCTGCTCCACCCTGGCTCTTAAAGCAGCTGCCTTGGCCTTGAGGATTTCGGCCTTGGCCTTTGCCCGTTGTTTCGCTGCTTGACGTCGCTCTTTGGCTTTCTCCATTCGAGCTTGTATCTTGGAGTGGAGTTGGTTGATCTTTTCTTGGAGCTTTGCTTTCCGCTCGGCACCAACCTTTCTGTGCTCTGCCTTCATTTGCGCGATATCGGCTTTCATTGCCGCGATTTCCTCTTCGTCGACCGTGTCCGCTACGTCTGACAATCCCCGCCGCAATACAGTCCCGCCGATCGCTTCCATGCAAGTGTCGACCGGAGTCGTCCAGCCTTCTCGAATCTCCGCGACGATTGCGAACTTGTTCGGTCGCAGTTCCTTGGATACGTCATCAACAAAGTCGGCAGCAATCCTGGCGTTGTTGAGCTCCGCCGCGCTGCCGCCAGCTAAACCCACAACTGCGCCAATGGCGACCCCGGCTGGGCCGGCCAGAAGACCGACGATACTACCTAGAAAGGTTCCGACCAGAGGCCCGACCGGTCCCGTGTCATCGGTTTGCCTCACCGTTACCGTGCCATCTGCATTCTTGGCGACGACCGCAGAGGCGTAGACTCCAACGCTGCCCTCGTTCTCCAATCGAAGAAGAGCCCGCCTCCCTTCGTATGCTTTGCTTTCAGTGTCAAAGACCACTACCAGCATTCTGTCTATGATGACTTCGCCCCTCTCCATTTGGTCCTCCTTTCCTGAGTCCTTCAGTCTCATACACGCAATGCAAGCGCCAAATGGTAAGCCTTTTAGAATGCGTCAGGGAGAAGCTCATAAAACACCCGATCTTTTCGCGAATTCGCGAAGTTCGTGGAACGACTCGAATTCTTGAACAGAGCGACTTCACGCCGAGGCCTTGAAAGTATACTTGTTGATATGCATCGACCGGATCTTCGACTCCAGAGTCGATGGCGGAATTCCGAGCTTGGCTGCCGCACCCGACGGTCCCGAAACCCGGCCCCTCGTTTCAGCCAAAGCGGCTCGGATTATTTCTCGATCCTGCAGCGCAGACTTCCTGAAGGTCGGTTGTGGTACTGGTTCGGTGTGAAAGTATTCGCGAGAGAGCCAACTCTTCTTGACCGAGAGTTTCCCCTTTGCATGAATTACTACGGATCGTTCGATAACATTCTGCAGCTCACGGATGTTTCCGGGCCATGGATATCGAGTCAGCGCCTCCATCGTTTCGTCAGAAATCGCGTCAATGGTCTTATTCATCCTCTGGGCAAATTGCTGAACGAAATGCCGTACGAGCAGCGGAATGTCTTCCGGGCGTTCGCGCAAAGGAGGAATCGAAATCGGAAAGACGTTAAGTCGGTAGTAAAGGTCGCTGCGAAACTGTTTTTCCAGAATCATCTCTTCCACGTTGCGATTGGTCGCAGCGATAAACCGAACATCAACCTTCTTCGTCAGAGTATTGCCCAACCGCTCGAATTCCCGCGCCTGCAAAACGCGGAGGAGTTTGGGTTGTAGCTCCAGTGGGATATCTCCAATTTCATCGAGAAACAGCGAACCTTGGTCCGCTAGCTCGAGCCGACCCGTCTTCCGAACGATCGCGCCGGTAAAGGCGCCACGCTCGTGGCCAAACAACTCGCTTTCGAGCAGTCCGCTCGGAATGGCAGCACAGTTAAGCTCCACAAATCTCCCACTCTTCCTGTGGCTACAGTTGTGGATGGCGCGTGCGATGAGTTCCTTACCAGTGCCCGTCTCTCCCAAGAGGAGCACGCTCGAATCGCGCGGGGCCACCATTTCGACGAGTTGCAGCACCTCCCGGAGGGCTAAACTATGCCCCACGATTCCCGGAAAGCTCGTCTCAGAACGGATTTCTTCCGCTAAACGGAGTTCCATTTGCACGCTATTCGGGGAATCCGTGAACTGCGAAATTCCGTCGCGTATGCCGGGGGCCGAAACATCAGTTAAGTTCATGGCGACCTCCCTAAGAAATAAATTTTAAATCCGCGAGAAATGCTTCAGGCCATTGGGTCACTTTGAGGGTCCTCCAGCCAAAATTCTGGTTGGCGAAAAGTGCTTCGCGCTGTGATGCAGCTAACTCTGCATTTGTTTCCCTTGACTCCCGTTCTGGGGGCAGACGCAGAGAGAAGCCCAGCCCACAAGGCCAGCCGTTCATCCGTTGGCATGACTCTCTTCGAGATGGGCGTCATCCGTAGGAGATTCTGGGCCGGGGCCATGCTCCAGTGCCTCTTTCACGACGTTACCGCTCACCGTTTCCTGCTTTAGCAGTTGCTGGGCCAATGTCTTCAGGGCCAGGTGATGCGTTTTCAACAGTTCCTGGGCACGCTTGTATTGTTCGGTCACGAGACGCTGGACTTCTCCGTCGATTACTTCACGAGTCTCTGGGCTGATCTGGCTGTTGTCCTCGACCGATCCGCCCAAGTATTGGAGCTGTTGACCCGCGTAGCGCACCGAGCCAAGCTTGTCGCTCATGCCAAATTCTGTAACCATACGGCGGGCCAGTTCAGTCGCTCGCTGAATGTCATCACTGGCTCCGGTACTGATAGTCGCGAACTCCACGGTTTCGGCGGCACGCCCGCCCAACATAACAGCGATCCTGTCCTTCAGTTCGTCGATCGTGAGCAGATAGCGGTCTTCGGTTGGCGTTTGTATGGTGTAGCCCAAGGCGCCGCGGCTGTGTGGAACGATGCTGATCTTGCTGACCGGTTCGCCATGCGGCACCAGTTCAGCCACCAGCGCGTGACCAGATTCGTGGTATGCAACCGTGGTTCGTTCCTGCTCGTTCATCACCCGGCTCTTTTTCTCGGAACCTGCGATCACGCGTTCAATAGCAGCCTCGAAATCATCCAACGCGACTGCCGTGGCCTTATGCCGGGCAGCGAGTAGTGCCGCCTCATTCATGGCATTTGCCAGATCGGCGCCACTGAAGCCAGCTGTCATCCGGGCGGCCCGCTCCAGATCAAAGTCTGCCGCCAGCTTTATGTTCTTGCTATGAATCTTCAGAATTTGCACTCGGCCAACGAGATCTGGATTGCCGATTGCGATCTGGCGGTCAAAACGGCCCGCCCGCAGAAGCGCCGGATCGAGTACCTCCGGACGATTGGTAGCAGCCATGATGATCACCGGGGCGCTGACGTCGGTTTTGAAGCCATCAATCTCGGCCAACAATTGATTGAGGGTCTGCTCACGCTCGTCGTTGCTGCCCAGGCGAATTACGCCTCCCCGGCTCTGACCGATCGCGTCAATCTCGTCAATGAAAACGATCGCCGGAGCTGCCTTGCGTGCTTGCTCGAACAGGTCGCGCACGCGTGCGGCACCGACCCCCACAAACATCTCCACGAATTCGGAGCCACTGGTCTCGAAAAACGCAACTCGGGCCTCGCCTGCCGTGGCTTTCGCGAGTAGCGTCTTGCCCGTGCCCGGAGGCCCGACAATCAACACACCCTTGGGGATATGCCCGCCCAGTTGAGCGAATTGCTCGGGTGCCTTCAAGAACTGGATGATCTCCTGAAGTTCGGCTATGGCTTCATCCGCCCCGCCTACATCTTTGTATGTGACTGTAACGTCCTCGGGCTTGACCTCGATGGCTTTGCTCTTGCCGATCCCAAAGATGCCGCCCATCCCTCCGCCGGCGGCGCCGCCCGCTCGCTGGTAGGCCAAGTACCAGAAACCGCCCAGCAGCGCGAGCGGCAGAAAGTTCAGCAAAATGCCACCGAGGGGGCTCGGTGGGCGCTCGAAGTGGTAAGTTACATTTGCGTTTTGTAACTCTTCAATCAGCTTGGGGTCGCCGGCAGGCGCAGGTATGGTATTGAATGGGAGGACCGGAGGAGACCCGTCCGGTTTGGGGTTTTTCATTTCACCAACGATGCTTCTTTCGCCGACGGTTACTTCTACGATTTGAGCATCAGCCAGTTTTTTCTTGAATTCGCTGTAAGGAATTTCGCTCTTCGGAGTCAAAAGTAGCTGGAACAGCCACAAGAGAATCAGGCTGGTGATCAAGTAGCTGATGCCAAAACGAATCCGACGCTGACTTTGCTCCTGGCGCTTCTTTTCATCTTCGGGGCTGTGTTTTCTTGGCAAAGAATCCGGTTTGTTCATGTTCCACCTGACGTTGTAAGCTGACAGGACTTGCAGGCCGAGGATAATGAATTTCGTCAATCAAGCATGTGACATGCATCACCGATCCGACAAAAAGCCGCTTTAGGATTGGCTATTCAAATCATCCGAGTGAATCATGTCTGCCTCGATGGTTTTTCACGTACTGAGCGAGGGCATCGGTAATGATGGGATATGCCGCCGCGGCGGACAGGATATCGTCCACCTCCACCACCTTACCCTCCAATTGCTTGTAATCCTGAAAAAACCTGCGGACCATAATGAGCCTGTGGGGCGGCAACTCGCTAGCTTCATGATAGGAGTTGTATTCGGGATCCGCCGTGGCAACCGCAATGATCTTGTGGTCCTTAGCTCCCGAGTCGATCATGGTCATCAAACCAATAGCTCGGGCATGCATCACGGTCAACGGCACCACAGGATACTGGCAGAGCACCAGGGCATCGAGAGGATCATGATCTTCCGCCAGCGTACGAGGAATGAACCCGTAGTTCGCAGGATAAAAAACAGCGGAATAAAGCACCCGGTCCATTCGGATTAGCCCACTTCCCTTATCGAGTTCATATTTGATATTGGACCCGAGAGGAATCTCGATCACCACATAGAACTCGCGAGGAACTTGATCGCCAGGACCGAGATCATGCCAGGGGTGCGTCATGATTGCCTTCTGGTCGATGAGCTGCGAATTCGCTCATGGTCTACCTCGCATCGTAGGTTGGATTGACCGCCACACTTCAACCCCTTCGGTCCGGACCCACCCATACACCCGGAAATAACACGCAAAGCGCGCAAGCGCTGCAGCAGTCGATGCCGATGTCCTTCGGGGCCTACGCGAACTTACTCGTGAGGCTGCGCGCGGCCAGTGAAAGCATCAGGCGCGACGTGCCGCTAAACAGCATGCTGATCCCCACCAGTGTGCCGATGACCCATGCCGTGTTCGACGGCCACGTCCTCCAAATCATGACCGCGAGCACGAGTGTGACGATCCCGTCGAACAGGAGCCAGCCTGAACCCGGCAGCGGACGAAGAGTGAATCCAAGGACAAATTCTAGGACCGCCTCCAGGAATAGATACGTCGCCAGCGCAATTGTCAGAGACGCCAGCCCCGCCAACGGATGCATGAGCAGATATCCCCCGATGAAAATGTAGAGAATTCCGAGCAGCAACTCCCAGACAAACCCTCCGGCGCTTCGCGTGTACCAGGCAAACACCAGATGCGCGCATCCGCTGAAAACAAGCAGCCATGCGACCAGCACGTTGACGGCAATTCCCGCAGCTAAGGGTGAAGCGATCGCTAGAATCCCCGCCACAATCATGAGCACGCTGAGCCCGATAGACCACCCCATCGACTTCTTCACAAGTGTACCGGCTGATGTAGCGCTCATACGTTTCTCCTTCTATCTCGACTTTGTTTGGCTCGGAGATCTACGCCAGAGATCCTAGGCCCCTCGCGACTTGTTTGTTTTTCCTTTCACGCCTTAGCAGAAGGGAGGCCTTCCCGGCCTCCCCTGATTCGAATGGAGTCACGACGGTGTGCCTCGGCTACCTACACTCCGGCCTTCGCCGCCGCAGCTTTGGCCTTGGCCTTCAGTATGTCGACTTTGGCTTGTGCCTGACGGTCGGCGGCCTGCCGCTGTTCTTTGGCTTTCTGTAATTGGATTTGCAACTTAGAGTCAAGCTGGTTGATCTTCTCGCGGAGCTTTGCTTGGCGGTCAGCGCGAGCCTGGGCATGCTCTGCTTTCATTTGCGCAATGTCAGCCTTCATGGCAGCGATGTGCTCATCGTGAATCGTCTGCTTCACGTCTGACAGCGCACGCCGGAATACGGTCCCACCGATCGCCTCCATGCGATTGTCCACTGGCGTCGTCCAATCCTCTTCAATTTCGGCAACCACGGCGAATCTGTTAGGCAATAAAACTTTTGCCAAATCGTCGATGAAGTCGAGGCCGACCCCGGCATTGTTCAGGTCCACTGCCGCGCCAACCGTAAGCCCTGCGGCCGCGCCAATGGCCATACCTACCGGACCACCTAGCAGGCCAATCAAGCTTCCAACGGCAGTGCCAGCAAGGGTGCCGAGCGGCCCATAGTCATCGCCTTGCTTTACCGTAGTGGTGCCATCTGTGTTTTTTGCAACGACGGCATAACCGTAGACGCTGATGCTGCCTTCGCCATCCAGCTGCAGAAGTGCCTTCTTTCCTTCGTACGCTTTGCTTTCATTATCAAAAACAACCACTAACATACGATCCATAAGTCTCCTCCATTTTAAGGTTCACTTAGTCCACCTTTGGGACCAGTGAGTGACCGATTGAAGATTCTTCCCCTTGCCAGACCCGCAATCCGCTCCAATTGTCAGTTCAAAGTCAACGCTAATTCCACATGGTTTAATATGACTCTGGATCTTTTCCGTCTGTGACTTCCATCACTCAGTTCGGTGGTACAGACGCGCTGAGCCCAATGGACAAGGGCTCATATATGTCTCCTTCTATCGTTAGATTTTTCGTTTGCCCGGAGATTTGTGCCAACAACCTACGCCCGCTCGCGGCGTGCCTGGTCAAACGCATCCTCGAGGTTTTTCCAGGCCTTGTTGAAGCCCTGCCGGATATCCTTCCAAGCACGTTCGTCCTCGCGGTTTCGCATGCGCACGTGCGCTCTTAATTCGGCCAAAGAATTCTGAGCCGCCTTGATGTTTGCTTGTAGTTTGTCGCGCACTTCGGCCTGTGCCAAGACCGACCGGACGTGCAGATTCTCAAACCACTGTTTCATCTCTAGCAGGCGTTCCTCGAAACTGTCCTGCAGCGTGGCCCGCTCCTTACGGAGGCGTAACTCGACGGCCAGAAGATGGTTCTCAATGGCAGCCTTCGTCTCGCCACTCGCCTTGGCGGCCTTCGCCTTCAGCTCCGAAGTTTCCTTTTTCAACGTGTCGATCTGCTCTTCGATAAGATTCTCGAGTTCGTCATTATAGTGATTGAGCTGGCGGTGGACATGATCGATGCCCGTCGCGATTCCCTCCTTCGCAGTACGTCCGGCCAATTCCAGTCGGAAGTTCATTTCTCGAATGTCTGACTTCAAACCGGAGTTCATTTCTTTGATTTGATCTTCCAGCTTTTCACGCTTGGCTTCCAGTTCACTCCGCTTGGCGGCCAAATCCGCTTCAATCTTGACTTTTTCGGCTCCCGTGGCAGCCTGAGCCTTCGCCAACTGTGCGTTCATGTCATCCTGAATGGACCGGATCTTATCTTTCGACCGCTGCAGATAGGCATCGAATTCAGCCTCGCGCTCAGCGCGTTTTAATTCCTTGCGAGCAGTCCGCCCCAATTTTTGAAGCTCTTCATCGAGACGCTCTGCGTACCGCTCCTCCACAATCACCGCGAGCATAGAGCTGTCGGCTCCGAGGCTATCGGGGAACCCTTCCAAAGACTTGTCCCGAACAAGCCTTTCCACGAGCCGCATGGATCCTGCTCCAACCAATGCACCCGACGCGACTCCAGCGACTGCTCCTGCTGGACCGAATGCCGCGCCGCCAACGCCTCCCGCAGCGCCAGCGATTGCCGCGGCCACCTTCTCTGAAAACTCATCGTCCATCTCTCGGACCGTGACGTGGCCCTTCTCGTCTTTTTTGAAGAGAGCATAGTCCATCAGCTCAATCCAACCATCGCGATCCAGTCTCTTCGCCGCATCGAGAGCTGATACCGCCCCATCTTTTGAATTCGTTGTCAATACAATCAAACTCAAGTCGCCCATGAGGTGCTCCTTTCCCTGCGTGGGATATTTGGAATTGGTAACCCTGTAACTGAACGCCCCGGGGAATTGCCTTTAATTCCGAAAGAACTATTACAAAAGCGCTACGCGCACGCTGTGACGCAAATCACCATCCGTGTTTGCTTCTCGAAATGCAATGGCGGATATAAACCGAGCAATTGGGAGATCACGGAGTGCATCGTACACCCGCAAGGGTCGGCTATCGACCAAATCATTCGGTCAGTCGGTGTTTCCGATTCCGAGCACGATCATTCTTCAACTTGCTTCCGTTTGCCGACGATCCACGCACTGGGGTTCAACTCCACCCCCAAAACCCGTGACCATAGGTCTCGCTTGACTGATAGGCCTAGTATCAGACAAATTAGCTGCCAAGGTCCGCCTGAAACGAGGCCGATACGGCGACACACGATACAGGCAAGCTTCACCCAACAGGTCCCGCCGAAGATCTACTGCGGCGCGTCATTGACACTACTCCTGCATTTCTGCACAGTTCCGACCCCGACGGCAAACTCGGTTTTTTCAACCGACGCTGGCTTGAATACCTCGGCGTCAGTGAAGAAGACCTGCAGGGCTGGCGCTGGACCGCTTTCATTCATCCCGAAGACTTAGAGGGCATGCTTGCGCGGTGGAATGCATGCCGCGCGAGCGGCGAGGTATTCCAGTACGAAACCAGGGTGCGCCGTGCCGACGGACAATATCTCTGGTTTCTCCATCGCAATGTTCCCGAGTGGGATGATCAAGGGAAAATCGTGGTGTGGTATGGATCCAGTATCGAGATTGACGACCGGAAGCGCGCGGAAGAAGAGCTCAAGAAAGCATTTGACGAAATCAAAACGCTGAAAGACCAGCTGCAGAAGGAGAACTTGGCTCTCAAGGAAGAGATTGATCAGGCATCCATGTTCGAAGAGATTGTGGGAGCATCGGATGCAATCAAACGAGTTCTCGCTCTACTGTGCAAGGTTGCGCCGACCGATTCCACCGTGCTGATTACGGGTGAAACGGGAACCGGAAAGGAACTTGCAGCCCGCGCGATTCACAAACGCTCGCGCCGCGCACGGAACGCCTTTGTGGCGGTCAATTGTGCTGCCATTCCGCCATCTCTAATTGCTTCTGAACTTTTCGGCCATGAAAAAGGAGCCTTTACAGGCGCCACTCAACGGCGCTTAGGGCGGTTTGAAGTTGCCGATGGCGGGACGATCTTCCTCGACGAAGTGGGTGACCTCCCAGCTGAGACTCAGATCGCTTTACTGCGGGTGTTGCAAGAGCGTGAATTAGAGCGAGTGGGTAGCAATCACGCGGTGCCGATTGACGTACGGGTCATTGCCGCCACCAACCGCAATCTGCTGGCGGCGGTGGAGGCGGGCTCATTTCGAGGCGACTTGTTCTACCGATTGAACGTGTTCCCAATTCGCATGCCGCCGCTGCGCGAGCGCGTCGAAGACATTCCCCTGCTCGTCGCATACCTTGTTCGGCGCTATGCCAGCAAAATGGGAAAAAAGATCGACGGGATCGATAAGAAAACCCTGGATCTGTTTCAGGCCTACCACTGGCCTGGAAATGTACGGGAACTGCAAAATGTGGTCGAACGAGCCGTCATTTTGTGCGAGGGAGGAGCGTTTGCTGTGGATAAGAGCTGGCTCGTTCTGGCATCGCCCAGGCCTGCCCCGAGTGGAGATGCTCTTTCCTCTCTTGCCGATCGGGAAAAGGAAATGATCGAGAAGGCACTGACCGAGAGCCGAGGAAAGGTATCCGGTCCCCTAGGTGCAGCGGCCCGCCTGGGCATCCCTCCTTCAACTCTTGAATCTCGAATCAAGAGTTTAGACATTAACAAGCACCGGTTCCGGTCTACCTAGCTGAAATTTTCAATTCGTTCCGTCCGAAGCAACGACCCGGTCATCGCTGTCGAAAACTCGTTAATTCCCGAGATCTCGCGACAGGAAACTCTGATCATCCTCAATCCTGTCAGTCTTTTGCGAAATGGTTTCCGATTTGCATTGATACCAAGTGTTGGTGCTGTGACTCCTGGTCCAATGCTGAGACTTGAAAAGAGTCGCGACTCAAACCTTCTCCGAGTGAGTGGGCGTATCGACGCGGAGAATATTGCGGAGTTGAAGATGCAAATGCAAATTCACCCGTCGCCCATAGCTCTCGAACTCAGTGATGTAACGCTTGTGGATGCTGACGCGGTGCGCTTCCTGGCCGTGGCAGAAGCGTCCGGCACAGAACTTCGAAACTGTCCGCTGTTTATTCGTGAATGGATTCGAAGAGAGCATCCCGAGTTCATGAAACGTGAGGGAGAAGAATCAGACTGGGTCGATGTGTCTGGAAGGAAAGATGGAGGCGAAGGTCAATTTTCGGGCCCATCACGTAGTGATGTGACGAAGGTCACGGAACTTCGAAAGCGCTCGCTATAAACAGATCTGGGCTCAAGTTCAATTCACAGAAAGGAGAAGTGAAATGTCAGCCAAGCAGTTTGCAGATAACCCGCTCGCAGCGGGAATCGAGGAAGTTCGCAGTTCGTGGGGATGGTTTCTCGCTCTTGGGATCCTGTTCATTCTTCTTGGCGCGGTATGCGTGATCGGCGACGTGACCGCTACCTTCGCTACGGTTCTGGTCTTCGGATGGATGCTGGTGATCAGCGGCATCTTCGGTTTGGTATACGCGTTTAGCACTCACACCTGGCAGGGCTTTCTGCTGTCTCTGCTTGGTGCGCTGTTCCGGGGCTTCACCGGATATCTGCTCATTCGCTACCCGCTCGCCGGGGCAGCCAGCCTCACCCTTGTCGTTGCTTCATTTTTCGTTGTCAGCGGTGCGTTCCGCGCCATTGGCGCAGGAATGCTGAAGTTCCCGCACTGGGGCTGGTCTGTGTTTTCGGGGATCGTCTCGCTCGGCCTCGGGATTATGTTGCTGGCGCAAATGCCGCTTTCGAGCATCTGGTTCATCGGTTTCGCAATTGGTGTTGATTTGATTTGTGACGGTGCATCACTAGTTGGTTTCGGCACGGCGATTCACCAGGTCTTCCCGAAGCCGCGGGTCCCTCAAACGGTCTGAAGTTCTTTAGCTCGATAAATTCTTCAAAGGAGAGGTGTCATGGAAAAGATGCTCGTTGCGGTTTTTGAGAATGAAGTGAAAGCATATGAAGGCGCGCGTAAGCTCAGCCAGCTCGATAACGAAGGCAGCATCACAGTCCACGCTGAGTCAGTCATCAAGAAGAACACCGACGGAACAGTTTCTGTGCTTCAGACGAACCCCGATTTCCCGGTTCGAACCGTCGGGGGCACAGCCATCGGCAGTCTGATCGGCGCGCTCGGAGGACCCGTTGGCTTGGGCATCGGCCTCATCGCTGGAAGCTTCGCGGGAATGCTGGGGGACATCTATGCTGCCGGCGTCAACACGGATTTCGGGACGGACGTCGCCGCTGCCCTGACACCCGGCAAGTGCGCTGTAGTCGCTGACGTCAGCGAAGAGTGGGTGACCCCAGTGGACTCGGCGATGGAGACTGCGGGTGCCGTTGTTTTTCGTTCACTCAGGAGCACGATTGAAGACGATCTCAGAGCCAGAGACGTGGCAGAACTGAGACAGGAAATTGCCCAGTTGAAAGCCGAGCACGCTCAGGCGCGGGCTGAGCGCAAGGCGAAACTTCAGGCCAGGATTGACGCCCTCAACGCCAAGCTTCAGGAAAAGCTCGACCAAGCCAAACAGAGGTCGGAACAGATCAAAGGGGAGACCGACGCAAAGGTGCAAGCACTCCAACAAAAGGCGGCGAAGGCTCAGGGTGATGCCAAGAAAGCTATTGATGCGCGCATCGCCCAGCTACGGGGAGAATACGAAGAGCGTTCGAGACGCCTGAAGAGCCTGACTGCCGAGCAATTGAGAAAAGCGGCTGCTCAACTCGAGAAGTAAACAAGCCGCAGCGCTTCGTGACGGCGGGGTCGCGTAGCAAGCGGCCCCTGCTGTTTTGAAATCGCTCGATTCTAAGCATGTTCTTCCGGGAAGGGGGTTCGGCTAAGGGTGCGAACCGGAGTAGCAGAGTCCTCCCAAGCTAGAGGTACGATGCGCGAAACGGGCGTTCAAAGATTCCGGTTAGAACGTACAGGAGAAGCCTAAATGGTAATCTCTAGCTTGGATCGAAGGTTGAGGGCGGTGGCGCGATGAAGCGAGATGCGAAAGTTGCGAAAGACAAGGACGAAACAGTAGAGTGGTTAAGGGCACTTTTTAGCGCACCCTCTGTTGGCCTTGCTGTATTCGACAATCAATTGCGCTTTCAAGCCGGTAACAAAGCATTTGCTTCGATGCTCGGCATGGCGCCCAAGGCACATCTTGGTAAAACCATACATAAGGTTTTAGGAAAGGCTGCCACAAAGTTGGAAGTTCCTGTGAGGTATGTCCTCTCAAGTGGCCGGGACCTGTCGAATTTTGAGATCCGTGGTAAGTTGCCGAGGAGGAAAGACGTCGGTTGCTGGACTATGAGTTTCTTCCCGATTAGGGATGCTTCAGGGTTGAAACAACAAGTTGGCGTAGTCGTTCTGGAAACTACCGAACAAACGAATCAGCAACGAGCACTTTGTAGCGTCATGGAGACGTTGTTTCGGAATCTCCTCCTGAGTTCGGATCATTCAGATGTGCTCCTTCGACGGATCATGCAGGGATCTCTCAGGAACATTTCGGTCTCCGAGGCCAACCGCATTGAATCTGCTGTAACGGGATCGTCAAATCAAGGGAACCCCGAGACGAGTCTGCCGTTGACCCCAAGAGAACGGGAAGTTTTCAAACTCCTTGCGGATGGGCATGGTAATAAAGGAACAGCTGCAATTTTGCGCATAAGTGTGAAAACGGTCGAGGCACACAGAGCAGCGATCATGAGTAAACTTGGCTTACACTCGACAAGGGAGTTGATGCGTTATGCAATCAACAACAGTATTGTCGAATTGACAGACTCGTCGAGAGCTTCGTCCTTTGGCCTTAGAAGGAAGATGGCTGTTCGAGTGTGAGACTTTCGCCGTCATCTTCTTCTCCCACTGCCAGTGGATTCTGCATCCAATCAGTTATCCCTTAAGGGAACTTCCCTATATTCGTTCCTCATCGATTGATCATAAAAGTACACAGTTGCGAAACACTTTGCTTCAAAAAAAGCAAGGTGTTTGATTCTAGGGCCCATAGACCTAATTAGAATTCGGTTTAATGAGGTGTTCATGAAAATGCCGATCGAATATTGGGACCAATCTCGAGCGTTGGACGCCGTCGGTGGCGACAGTGAATTCCTGAGCGAACTAGCAGGTATTTTCTGCGCGGCCTGTCCAACCCTGCTAAATAGTCTCGCGGAATCCATTGCCACTAAGAATATCTTTTCCGCAGCAGATGCTGCCCATTTGCTGTGGAGCGCGGCCAGGAGTGTAGCTGCACCCGGAGTAGTGGAGGCGGCACTGGCCTTAGAGAAAAAGGCGCTCTGTAACGAACTCGATGGCATCGACCACGCCTTTTACGCGTTGCGGCAGGAAGCAGGGCGACTGATGGATGCTTTAGTCGATTTCAGAAGCGCGCGATCTGAATTGTCCGCTGTCTGAGATTTCAATTCATAAAACAAGGAGGGAGGAGCAGTCGTGGAGCATCAGCCTTCTCGCCTTACGCCGCGCTATTCTTTCGTCATCGATATCGAACTAACTAATGTGCAGTCGGGGACTCAGATCAGGGGACAAACGAAAGATCTGTGCCTCTTTGGTTGCGGCGTAGACGCATCACATCTCTTTCCACCGGGTACGATTCTCAGGATTGTGCTGTCCCACGAAGGAGCGAGCGTAACGGCGTTCGGTAGGGTAGTTTACGCTAGGCCAGATTTAGGTCTGGGAATAGTGTTTACTCGTGTTGAGCCTGAAGGTGAACGGATTCTAGATGACTGGATTGCGGAGCTAATGCACCATCCCAAGCCAGAAACATTGAGTATGTAGTCCCATTGTACCCAGTCGCCAGCGCAAAACATTTCCGCCGAATGGCGTGGTTGCGTAGCTTTGTTGGGGAATCCCGAGAGTGAAATCTCGCAAACGCTTCTTGCCGTACCTCCCCCGCTACAGAGAGAACGGCATCTACACCTTCCAAGATCGGGAGGACAAGTCCCCCTACACATCAAGTGTGCGAAGCAATGCATTGGGTTGCTAACCGAGGGCTTTGGTCGTCCCCAGACGAGCAGAGATTCAGAAGAGGAATCCTTCGTAAGGCGCCGCTGATCCATCTGGTGGGATCCCATCCGGCGCTTTTGAGGTCGGGGCTTTGCTGGCTTGGCTTGTTTCCTTTTTGTGATGTCCCTGGTGGCCATTGTCGCCGTTTCCGGCCGGCTTCCTTCCCGGTTGGTCGTCTAATTCATTCAAGAGCCTTCGTTCAAGCCCAGCCAGGTCCCCCGCTGCTTGCCCGATTAGCATTTTCGTCTTCGCATCATTAAACCCAAGCCCGCGCGCCAATTCGCAGATCCTTGCTAGCTGCTCGTCTCTGTCACTTTGTCCGATGGCAGGCTCCGTTGGTTCCTCGGCGGCAGCTTCGCCCATTGGATAGAACTCCCCTGCGATCTCCTCGACGCGCTCCGCGTCAGTCTCACGCACGACGTACTGAACTCCGCGTGACAGATCGAGCGCCGCGCGCCCCTCGCCCAAAAGCCTGACAGGCTCGGTCATATTCGCGACTAAGGCCCTCAGGTTTGCCGCCCCGATTTCAAGGCTGAGGATGTAGGCCACCGAGGTATGCCTCGTTCCGTCCCGATCGGAGTAGGAGACTCTCTCCGGTGTCGCTTTCAAAGTGGCTTTGATGCCCGTCAAACGGCCGCCGTTCAACCGGCGAATCTGCATCAAGCCGTTAGAAAGGTTGCGAACCGATCGATAGCTACTGGTGTGAAGACGGCAGATTGCTCCGAACATCGGGAACTTCTCCAGAATGAAGTAGAGATCTCCCGATGGCCGGCAATCACCTCGCTCCAAATCAGGGCAACCGTCACCGCAAGGCTCAACCGGCTGGCCCTTATTTGGCCCATCGAGGTACTTATAGTTGCCAGGCCAAGCCTCGCCCTCGGGGTGCTTTTGCGTTCTCCGAGTCGCTTGCATTTCGAACCGGGGCCCGCCGCCATTCGCAAGCTGCACGAGTTCGCCGCGGCACCTGCAGCCGCTGGGCGCCCACAGCGCGTATTCCGTTCGAAAGACTTCCCGAGGATCATCATTGAGGAAGATGATTCCCAGTTCGGTCGGTTTCTCCCCGTGCGCCTTCGATATGTCCGGCGCAGGTTCCCACAGTACGTCTTGTCCGCGAAGTGATTTCCGCTTGAAAACGAAGTGGTCCAATCTTCGCGGATGACTGTTTCCATTGCCTGGTTCCGGGCCCTCGCCGATAGCGACCTTGATCGTCACCGGCAGTTTTTCGAATGCAACTCCGCTTTCGTCATGCGTCAAGCCGAGAATGCCCATCGTCGTTCTCCTTTCTGGAATGATCTGTGGCGGAATGTTGACGAGTTGGGGAGTCAGAACAGTGCGAGCTGTTCGCTCTGTTGCCTGGAGTCGGACCGGCGGGAAGTCTTACTGTGTGACTCGTTGATGCCGGACCGAATCGCCGCCCAAGGATCGATCTGAGACGTAACGGATTCGGCGACCGGGACATCCGGACTATCCATCTCGACCTCTGCTTCCGGTGCTGCTGGCGCACCGAGAACCGCCTCCTGCCGTTTCTGGATCATGCTCCAGACTTCATCCGCCTTCTCACCGATGCCTTTTTCGGTGACCAGTTCGCGGGCCATGGCCATCAGGATGTCGTCCTCGTCGTTGATGGATTGCAAGCCTTCCGAGGCAAACTTGCCTTCCATAGCTAACGAGACCAGTAGCTTCTTGCCCATCAGGCGAAGGCAGGTCTCCTGCATCGCCTCGCGGTAGTGCAGAAATTTGACTTTCACTGGCAGCCGCTGGCCAATCCGCCAACTTCTCCGGCTCGCTTGTCGAAGGACATAAATTGAATAGCCCGTCTCGTAGAACAAAATGGTTGGGAACTCGATCAGGTCGAGACCTGTCTGAACAAGCTTGGGATGACAGATGACTGCTTGCACTCCTGCACGGAGTTGCCGTTCGTACCAAGCCTCCCGCCCTTCAGGGGGCACATCGGTCGTGAGTACAGCAACCCGGATTCCTGCATCGGCCAGAATTCGCTCAAGTCTCCGCGTGACGTCACGCTTCTGCGTGTAGATGGCATAGATTTGGCATCTGCGGCCGCGTCGAAGCTCAGCTTGCACCTCTTCCACAAGGCGTTGCTCTTTGGCGTAAACATGCTCCTGGCTGAGATCAGCCGTTTCCGCAATGAGGAATCGCTCTCGTCTTTTCGTCTCCGGATCGTACTCATAGCCGTAGAGATTGCCGAGCCCGAACGGCCGGTCCGGATATAACAGCAATGCATTCAAGGCAACACTCATCACCGTCGGATTGCGTCGGTGCGCCTGCAGTGCCTGTTTGACGTCTTCCTCTAGCTTTTTGTAGGCCTCCTGCAGCGGAGGATCCATGTCCACCGGGACCACTTCTTCGCGATAAGGCGGCAACGCCTCGGAAATGTCTTCAAGAGAGATAAACGCTCCGAGACTCATAAGAAATCTGCCGAAAAGAAGTGGCGATGCACCGGGCCGGCGACGAATCCGTTTGGTTACCCGCGCTTCCGAGCAGGCATTGTCAGACGGTTCGATGACGGTGATCTTCTCAAGCAGCCCGTAGGTCTCCGTGAAAGAGCGTAGTCCAGCTTCTCCATATTCGAACCCATCCTGGGCCATGCGGCCCGCCTGTAGCCGATAGAGAATGTTGAACAGTTCGTCCGCGTACCCGCCCAATAGGGTGCCAGTGAGTACAACAGTCCGTTGCGCACAGGCAGCGAGAGTGCCAAGCGCATTCCCTTGTGCCGTGTCGCCTTTCAGTTCGTGCACTTCGTCTGCGATCGCATAGTCGAAGAAA
>OCOJ01034429.1_pt4 | contig 17388 bp, 14 predicted proteins | sample 1539251 | NCBI WGS metagenome assembly OCOJ01 (sample SAMN01911457, study PRJEB22624) | soil metagenome | biome: Soil | place: Malaysia | collected 2012-04-30 | depth RA_metagenome m | reverse complement strand
ATGTTCGGCCTGCAGCGCATCGGCGATCTGGTATGGGCCGCGGCGGACATGAGCGCCCGAGGCTTCCTGCTCGGCGGCACTTCCGGCCGCACCACCCTGGCCGGCGAGGGCCTCCAGCACCAGGATGGCAATAGCCACATCCTGGCCCTGCCCGTGCCCAATTTGCGCGCCTACGATCCTGCCTTCGCTTACGAAATCGCCGCCATTCTCCAGGACGGCATCCGCCGCATGTACCACGACGGCGAACGCATCTTCTACTACATTACTGTGATGAACGAACCGTATACGATGCCGGCCATGCCCGCAGGCGCCCGCGAGGGAATCCTACGCGGCATGTACCGCATGTATCCGGCTCAGGGCAAGAAAACGAAGCTGCGTGCGCAGTTGCTGGGCAGCGGGGCCATTCTTACCGAAGCGCTGAGGGCGCAGGAAGTGCTTGCGGAGCGATTCGGCGTATCTGCAGACGTGTGGAGCGTGACCAGCTACAAGGAACTCTACCGCGACGCCATGGACGCCGACCGCGAGAATCTCCTGCACCCGGGCGCAAAGCCCCGCGTGCCCTTTGTCACCTCGGCTCTTGCCGGTGCGCCAGGACCGATTATTGCCGCGAGCGATTACCTGAAGGCGCTTCCCCTCATGGTGGCAAAATGGATGCCGCGGCAGCCCGTCTGTCTGGGTACCGATGGATTTGGCCGCAGCGACTCGCGCGCCGCGTTGCGTCACTTCTTTGAAGTGGATGCTCCTTCAATCGCCCTGGCCGCTCTCGTCGAACTCCACCGCGAGGGCCAGATGGACGCCGCTACCATCCAGCGCGCGTTCAAAGAGCTTTGCATCGACCCGGCGAAGCCCAACCCTGTCACGGTCTGAAGCCACCCGCCGAAAAGAGCCGGCAGCTCCCGGCGGCAGACGTCGGGTTGCAAAATGCACAACGACGGCCCTACCGGGTTTCCACTCCCGGCGCAATCTCCACATGGAGTGTCTGATTGGACGTGGATTTGCCGTAGCTGATGGAGACGGTGTAATCGCCGGGGCGGACAAACTTGGCGCCTTCACCGCCGTATTCGCTCAGGACTTCCTTGGACGGTTTCAAGTCCCAATTGAAGCGATTCAAGCCCGGGACAGGCGTGATTTTTGATTTCACCACAGTTTGGCCTTCCGCGTTGGTGATCTTCACACGCGCCTGCTCGCCGTTCAGCTCCTTCACATAAAAAGTGAGAAGCGCGCCTTCGGGTGGATTCTCGCCGTGGTAGACGGCCTTGCCGCCCCATTCCTCGAAGCTGGGCACCAGATGGCGGCCGAATGCCGCGCGCGGCGGGAACAGGAACACCGCTTTCTCTTCGACCTCCTTTGAAAACCCTTCGAGCGGGCGGATGTCGTCCAGCACGTAGAGGCTGCGACCATGCGTGGCCAGCAGCAGATCGAAGTCGCGCGGATGGACCATGATGTCGTCGTAGGCCACCGTCGGCAGTCCGCCGAATTTCACCCAGTGTCCCCCGCGGTTAAAACTGACGTACAGGCCAAATTCGGTTCCTGCGTAGAGCAGGTTGGGATTCTTCGGATCTTCGCGGACCACCTTCACCGGACCACCCGCGGGCAGATCAGACGAGACTTTTTCCCAGGTCTTGCCGCCGTCCGCGGTGCGGTAGGCGAGCGGAGCGAAGTTGCCGGTGCGGTGCGCGTCCACCGCCAGATAGGCGACGGCGGCGTCCTGCCAGCCCGCCTCAATGCGGCTCATCCACTGGCCCCGGCTTTCCGCGGGCAGGTTGGCCGTGAGGTCGGTCCAATGCGCGCCCTCGTCCTGAGTGACCCAGACCTTGCCGTCATCCGTGGCGGTCCAGAGCAGCCCCGCCTTGAGCGGCGATTCAACGAGCGAATACACCACGGCATAATTTTCCGCGCCACTGCCAGCCGCCTGTGTCTTCTGTAGGTCCTGCGCGGAGAGGTCGGGGCTAATAATTTGCCATTGCTCGCCACGCAGCGTCAGCTTGAATACGCGGTTGCCGGCCAGGTAGAGGACATCCTTCGCATGGCGGCTGGCGATGAGGGGTGAATTCCAGTGAAAGCGGAACGCGGACTGGCCTTCCGCCGGCTCGGGACGCAGCCGCTTCAACTGTCCATTGGCGAGGTCGATGCGGTGGACGTAGCCCTCCTGCGATTCCGTGTAAAGCACGCTGGGGTTTTCCGAGTCGAAAGCGCAATAGAAGCCGTCGCCCCCGGCGAGCGATTGCCAGTCCTGGTTGAGGATGCCGTTCGATGAGTACGTGCGGCTGGGGCCTACCCAGTTTTCGTTGTCCTGCAAGCCGCCACAGATGCGATACGGAGTGCTCAGGTCGGCATTGAGCCGGTAGAACTCGCCGGCGGCAAAGCGATTCAGGTGCTCCCACACCTGGCCGCCGTTGAAGCTTTGGTAGGCGCCGCCATCGGTGCCGAGCAACAGGCGCTTCGGGTTGCGCGGGTCGATGGCCAGCGCGTGCAGGTCGGGATGCACCTTTTGGCCCAGGTCTTCCCGCCAGGTCTTGCCGCCGTCGTCGGAGACATGCAACGTGAAGCCCAGCACGTAGACGCGCTGGTCGTTCGCAGGGTCCACACGAATTTGGCTGAAATAGAACGGGCGCGGGTCGAGGCCGCTCTGGCGTGTCCAGGTCTCGCCGCCATCGTCGGAACGGAACACGCCCCCGCGTTTGCTCTGCACGTCGCGGATGTCGGGCGTGCCGCCTTCATCGCTGGCCACCACGGCGTAGACGATTTTTGGGTTCTTCGCGTAGACGGAGAGACCGATGCGGCCTGTGCGTCCAGGCAGGCCTTTCTCGAGCTTCTTCCAGCTGGCGCCGCCATCCGTGCTTTTGAAGATGCCGCCGATGTTCTTGCCGTCGGTTGCGTCGGGGCCGCTGGCAAACGACCACGGTGTGCGCTGGCGGGCGTAGAGTACGGCGTAGATGGTGTTCGGATCGGACGGGTCCACGGCTACGTCGCCGCAGCCCGTGCGGTCCTCGTAGGGCGCGGGCGCGGCCAGCAGGCGCGTCCAGGATTTCCCTCCGTCGGAGGATTTGTAGAGGCCGCGTTCTCCCCCGGCCGTCCACATGTCGCCCATCACGGCGGCCCAGGCGGTGTTCGGTTCCCTGGGATGGACAACAATACGCGCGATCATCCGGCTCTTCTCGAGTCCGGCGTGCGTCCAGGATTCGCCGGCGTTTGTCGAGCGATAGACGCCGTCGCCCCAGCTCTCGCTGTTGCGGTCGTTGGCTTCGCCGGAGCCCACCCAGACGACATTCGGGTCCGAAGGCGCCACAGCCACTGCGCCGACGGCCGCCACCGGCTCGTGTTCGAAGACGGCGTCAAATGTTGCGCCGTTGTCCGTGGTTTTCATCAGTCCCCCGGTGCCCAGCGCGATGTAGAAAGTGGCGGTTTCTTTCGGATCGTACGCGATCTCGGAAACGCGCCCGCCCATGACCGCGGGGCCGATGGCGCGCGGCTTCAGCGCGCGCATCTTCACGCTGTCGAGCTGCGGTCCGGCGGGAAATTCGGCCGCCGCGGCCTTTGTTTCCGCTGCGGGAGCGGCAGCGGACTTTGGCGATCGGCCCCGGCGTTTGGGAGCGGGCTGCTCCTGAGCGGAGGCGAGGCCGCTGAGCAGAAGACCAATCGCAGTGAGGACCGAGAGTTTGCGGATCATGGCGTTTTCTCCAGAATGAGGCCGCGAATGTTAGGCCGAGCGCGGCCAGTGCGTCAATCGGAAGGGTCAACGGCTGGCCAGTGTGCGGAGCGCGGCCAGCAAGCGGTCCACTTCTTCCGCCGTGTTGTAGTGCACCAGGCCGATGCGCAGCAGGCCGCCGTCGTGCTCCACGCCTAGCCGCTCGGTCAGGTTCACGGCGTAGTAGTTGCCGTCCCAGGTGAAAATGCCGCGCTCCCCGAGATACGTCGCGATCTTCGCGGGTTTCGCGCGGTCGAGCCGGATGCCCACTGTCGGCACGCGCCAGTCAAATCGCGCGGGGTCGGCAATACCGTAGAAGGTCAGCCCGGGGAGTTCCAGGAGGCTGGCAATCAATTTTCTCGTCAATGCGCCTTCGTATTCGCGGATGACGCGATAGGCAGCGCGAAGCGCATCGCGGCGACCGGCGTTTCCTTCCGCGATTCCGGGCGCAGAGCGGCGGCCGATTCCGGCGATATAATCCACCGCTGCGGCCACGCCGGCGATCCCCTCATGGCACAACGTGCCGGTCTCCCAGCGGTCGGGCAGGTTGTCCGGCGCCGGGCGCACTTTGTAAGGATGCAGGCGCTCCAGGTGCTCGCGCTTGCCGTACATCACGCCCATGTGCGGACCGAAGAATTTGTAGGGAGAGCAGGCCAGGAAGTCGCAGCCGAGCGCGCGCACGTCGATGGGCCCGTGCGGCGCGTAGTGCACGGCGTCGATAAAGGAGTACGCGCCGGCCGCGCGGGCCAGGCGTACCACTTCTGCCACGTCGTTGATCGTGCCCACGGCATTCGCCGCGTAGCCCACGGCCACCAGCTTCGTGTTCGCGGTTATCTTCCCGCGCAAGTCGTCCATGTCCAGCGTGCAGTCCCCGACGTGGATATCCGCCTGGCGCACGACGATTCCGCGGTCTTCGAGCGCGCGCCATGGCGCCACGTTCGCATCGTGATCGAGCGTGGTGACCACGATTTCGTCTCCCGGCTTCAATTCGCGGCCGATCGTGCGTGCGAATGCGAAGGTCAGCGTGGTCATGTTCTGGCCGAAAAAGACCTCTTCGCGCTCGCAACCCAGAAAATCCGCCATGGCTTGGTGCGCCGCGGCGAGCATGGCGTCCGTGCGCCGGCTGGTGAGGAACGCGCCCGCGGTGTTGGCGTTGGAGTGCAGCAGGTAGTCCTGCATCGCGTCGATCACCTGCTGCGGCACCTGCGTGCCCGCCGGTGCGTCAAGAAATGCGGCTGGCTGTCCGTTTATCGTGAGACGCAGCGAGGGGAATTGCGCGCGCACCCAGCCAACGTCGAGTGCGGCATGGGTGCGTTCGGCGGAACTGGCAGCCATGTGTCTCCTTGATGTGACTTCGAGCAGCGGCGCGCACCGGTAGTGCCCCGACAGGGCCGGCGCCTTCGTTCCGCGTCGGGGCCTCTTGCTCGCGATCCGAGCGAGGCAAGCGGAAGTGGCCTTCACGCCGCCCCGGCAGCCGTGCGGTTGGCGAACAGGCCTAGCGGAACGACTTCTTGATCTTCTTCTGGAGCTTTTTCAGGTCCTTCTGGAGCGCGCCCACGGTCTTGTTCAGCTCGATGATTCCCTTGCGCGCCCGGTCAATTCCTTCCTGTGCCGCTTCGGCCGCGGCGCGGGCGGCGTTCTCCGCGGCATCCGCCGTAGCTCGCGCAGCGCTCTCCGCGCTGCCGATGGCGGAGCCAACGGACTGCGCAGCCTGGGTGAATGGGTTTTTCTTGGCCATGAATTCCTCCACTCGAACGTCGCGCCATCCTAACCGTGCCGGGCGCACTCGTCAACGGAAGCCGCAGATTGGCTTCCACCGCGGGCTTCGATAGGATGGCCGGCGCCGCCATGCGTGCCCTGCTTCTGATTCCCCTGCTCATCTGCATCCTCGTTACTGGCCGGGCCGAACGCGGCGAGGAGCGCCCGCTGGTGGTGTACAGGCTGAGTTACGGCACACCCGGCGGGACAAGCGTGCACGTGCGGATCGAATTGCCCGGCGATGCGGCCGGCCCGCGAAGTCTGCTTATCCCGCGCGCTGTCCCAATGGGCTATAGCGAGCAGCCCTACGACCAGTTCGTCACCCACATGGCCGCCTTCGACGCCACCGGCAAATCGCTCGCGGTGACTCGCGGCCAGGGACCGCGCTGGCGCATCGGGCCTGCCGCGCGCGTGGACTACGACGTGGACCTTGCCCGCATGGAGCAGGAAATCCATGATGCCACGCAGAGCTCGCGCGTACGCCCGGGCTACTTGAGCGCGANTTGGCTATTCCGTGTTTGGCTTCATCGAGGGAGAAGAAGGACGTGCCATCGCGCTCCAAATCGAGGGGCCAAACGGGTGGCCGGTGTTTTCCACTCTTGCCCCTGCCGGCGGCCCGCTGCGCGCGGAGAATTTTTATGCGCTCGCCGACTCGCAAGTTCTGATGGGGACGGGTATGCACGTCGTTCCCGTGCGCTATACGCGGGAAAAAGACGCGCCGCTCACGCTAGCCTACCTTTCGGAGGAGCCATTGGACCCGACGCGCCTGGCCAGGCTTTCCGGTGAGGCCATGGCCGCCGTACTGGATTACTTCGCGGGCCCGGGTGCGGCTCCGTTCGCTCACTACACGGTGTTCCTGGAATTTCTAAAGCCGCTTTCGAAGGACCACAGCTACGGATTCGGCATGGAGCATCTCGAGAGTTTTCATGCCGCGCTCGCGGCGCGCGATGCCAGCCCCGCCGAGTTTTCGGATGCCCGTCTGCGCTTTCACATCGCACACCATCTCGCCCACGCGTGGATCCCCAAGCGCTGCTACGGCGAAGGCTATTACCCCTTCACCTGGGACGCGGCACCGCGGATTGACTCCATCTGGTTCAGCGAAGGTTTCGCGCAATACGCCGCCATCGCCGCGCTGGCTGCTTCGCCAGCGGCAAGCGGGCAGGGGGATGAGGAGCGCCGGCAGATGATCGACCGCCGGTTCCGCAGCGCGCTGCGCCAGGCGCCGCCGGAGTTCTGCCGCATGCCGCTCCGCGAATTGTCGCTCCTCGCCTCCACGCAATACTCCAGCGATTTCCGGATCGGTCAGCTCACCTTTTCCCGCGGCGGGCTGATGGCCGCAGAGATGGACGACCGCATCCGCGCCGAGACGCACGGCCAGAAAAGCCTGCGCGACGCGCTGCGGCATCTGGTGGCCTGGAGCGCGCAAAATCGTCGCGCGTTCCGTATCGAAGAGCTGCCCGTGCGCTTCCGCGAGGCCACTGGAGTGGAGACTCGAGACATCCTGGACCGCTGGCTCGCCCCGCTCAATTGACACAGTTCGTTTCGAGGCAGGCCGCGCAGGTTCCTAGTGTTCGAAGATCAGTTCCAACCTTGCGAGTTCGCCCTTCGCGCTCGCGCGCATGCTGTCGGCATACCTACGGATCATATAGGCGGAGAGAAGCGGCATGGCCTGAACGTCGGAAGCAATTGCTTCGGCAGAGGGCGGCTGCTCGGGGAAACGAATTCCAGGACCCACATACTCCACTTCCATTTCCAGCTTGAATTCGTCGAATTCTGCCTGAGTCCGCACAGGCGAGCGAACCCCTGCCTGGCCCAGGTAAACCAACAGTTCGTGCAGGCAGTCACCTGCGCGGGCAACAACCGCCGGGCGCATACCCCACGAAGCACCCAGTTCCTCCATCATCCGGTGGGCGCCGTCTGCGTGCGGGTCCACCTCGGGCAGTAGCTCGAATGCCTTTCGCCGGGAAGTTCCCATCCGAAGCAGTAGGTTGAGCACGAACACGAGCACGGTGCCGAGGGCCATGGAGGAGCTGAACAGCGGGCGAATCCAGGCGGGGAGTTCCGCGTACATGCCTGGCACCATTTCCACGCTGAGGCCGAAAATCAACGAGATGCCGATGACGAAGATGCGCCGCGCATCCAGCATGCGCGACATCATCACTTGAAAGCCTCCCAGGATCATAAAGCACGCCACATACACCAGAATGGCGCCGATCACAGGTTCCGGCATCACCGAGAACAGCGCTGCCAGCCGCGGGAAGAAGGCCAGCGCCAGGCAGAGCAATCCGGCGGGCCAGGCGATGCTGCGGCTCGTGGCACCTGTGGCCATGGATAGCCCGACGTTACTGGAAAACGTGGACTGCCCCGTTCCACCGAAGAGCCCGGCCAGCGAGGAGCCGATTCCTCCGGCCAGGACTCCTCCGCTGATGTCCATCATCTCCGTCCGCCGCCATTCCGAGTTGTTGATTTTCTCGCACAGCGTCAGGTCTCCGACGGCCTTGAGCATCGAGCACACGCTCGCGATCAGAAAGGGAAGAGCCAATCGGTAATCAAACGCCCAGCCGGGCGGCCGGATGGGAAGATTCAGCAGCGGAAGCTGGAGTGCTTCCCGCACTCGGGCCGTATTCAATTCGTGCAGCCACAGCGAGGAGAGATAGCCGACGCACAGCCCGATGAGCACCGGATACAGGCGCAGTTTGCTCTTGCTCCACAGCGTGGGCAGCACCATGGCCGCCAGGGTCAGGAGCCCGATGGCCCCCGCTCGCCCATCGAGGTGCCCCGCCGGCCCATGATACCGGAAGAAGCGGGACGAACCGATTCCCACCAGTTCGATTCCCACAATTGCCACGACAAATCCCGTGACCTCGGGAGGAAAGAGCGCCTGAAGCCGCTTCATCACTCGGGAAAACAGCCCTTCGAAGATTCCCGAAAACAGCGTCATGCCGGCAATAAGCGGCAGCCCGCCGGTCTGTCCGGCAAGAATGGACGCGGATATGTATGCGGGACCGCAGGAAAAGGGACAGAGATACCCTGACCCGACGGGCCCCTTGGACAGGGCTTGCAGGATGGTGGCCACGCCCGAGGCAATCATCGACATGCGGATCATCATTTCCGTTTGCTGCGGCGATGCCCCGATGCTCGTCGCCACCACCACCACAAAAATCCATCCCACCGACATCACGAAAACATGCTGAAGACCGAGAATTAGGGTGAGTGAGATGGGCGGCAGCTCATCCACCGCGTAAATCAGATTGGCAGGCTTTACTCGCGCGGGCGAAATTGGGTGTGGCTCTTCGCTTGGGAAGGGCCGCGCCTGGACTGCTGCTTTTGACTCGGAAGCCAAGAGAGTTGCGATAGTGTACCCGAGATTTTTATTTTGTCGACTCCGGGTTCCTCTGGATTTTTCGATACACCGGATGGAATGGAGGAATGCAGCCCGCGGACCTTCTGAGCCGAATTCCCCCGCAGGATGCGAAGATATTCGCCCGCCGCTACTGCGCCAGCCGTCCCGGCGCGATCCCCTTCTCCAGCGTAAACACGGCGCCCACCGCTCCCACCAGGCACGCCTGTCGCGGCAGGCCCAATTTGTCCTTCAGGTAGTAAACCGTGTGCAGCCCGGTGCAGTGCGCCCCGAGCAAGTTCTGAATCCCCATGTCGTGTAGTTTCCCCGCCGTCCAGTCCAGTTGCGTGTCCTTCGCGGCGAACAAATGAAATCCACCGATGGCCGCGTAAATGGGAGCCGGGTGCACGATGTGGCGCGCGTAATCGAGGATGTTGACGATCCCGGCGTGACCGCAACCGGACAGCATCACCAAACCGCGGCCGGTATCGAAGACGAGCGCCTGGTCTTCAGGAATGGTGTCCTCCACTAGGCCTGCAGACGTGGCCACCTGTCCCGTGACGCTCCAGTTGCGTTCCGGATAGACCCGGGGGACAGGGCCCGTAAGCCACACGCCGGGAAAAATCTCCGCTGGCTTGGTGTGCTCGATAATCGTTCCGCCCAAAGCTTCATATTCGCGCCGCACGGCGATCGTCGTGTTCGATTCGCCGCCGTGCCCATCCGGACGGCTGTAGAAAATTCCCGGGGCCACGTGGGCGCGGGAGAGTGCTGCCGGGTTTTCGCGCGAGAGTTCGCGGCGCATAGTCACGAGGCCCCCAGTGTGGTCAGAGTGGTTGTGGCTCAGGATGACGTCGCGCACCCCAGAGAGGTCAATCTTCAGCTCGCGCGCGTTTTGAAGCACCGTGGTGGGCCGCGCGCCCGTATCGTAGAGAATGCGATTCCCGTCCGCCTCCACCAGCGCGGCAAATCCCCATTCCCCGATCCCCTCGTCGGCCAGCATCGTGGAAAGGATGGTAATCTTCAACGTCCGGACCGCGGGCGTCGCAGTCTCCGAGGGCCAGTTGTGCGAATTCCAGTCGGCCGGCTCGCCCGGATGCGCCCTACTCCCCGGCGCCCCCGCGGCGGCCAACCCTGCGGCCAGCAGAAGCACGCCGAGGGATGAGAAGAGCAGACGCGGGTTCATGGGTGCCTCCCGATGAATATCGAAGCCATCCGAGAATACTGTCTCTCGCTGCCCGCCACCACGGAGAAAATCCAGTGGGGCGCGGACCTGGTGTTCAAAGTCGGCGGAAAGATGTACGCCACAGTGGTATTGGATGACCGCCAACTCGGCAGGTTATCCTTCAAATCTACACCCGACGGATTCGCGGAGCTGATCGAGCGGGAAGGCATCGAGCCTGCTGCGTATGTTGCTCGCTATCACTGGGTGACCGTCCTGCCGCCGCACCGGCTGCGTGACGAGGAGATCCGCGGCCTGCTGCGCGCCGCCTACGACATCGTCCGCGCGGCCCTGCCGAAAAAAGTGCAAATGGAATTGTCCGTGGCGCCGGCCCGCGCGCGAAAACCCCGCCGGCCTGCGCGCCCGGCGCGTCACTGACGCTCGATCACCAACTCGCCGTTTTCCACGCGGATGTCGCGTACGTCCCGCGGCATTCGCAAACTCTCGCGCGTCTGAGGATCGGAGAAGACGCGCGCGAGCGCCGCGTCCAGCGCCGACCCCGGCACGGAGAGATCGCCCAGGCTTCCTTCCGTCGGCTCAAAGCGCAGGTACCCGTCCACCACGTGCAGGCGGCCTTCGAGCTGAAGCGTCAGGTCTTTCCCTGCCAGGTTGAACAGAACAAAGGCGCGCACGCGGTCTCCCACCAGCGTCACCTTCACGTCCCGCACGGATCCTTTCACCTGCGCGAGCGACGGTTCCGTGCCGGCTCCTCCGCCGGCCAGCGCCAGGCGCGTGTTGAGAAATGAGTTCAGCTCCTCTTCGGTCAGTGCGATCTTCTGCGGCTCGTTCGGCGTAAGCGAGGGTGCGGAAGGCGCCGCGAGTGCCGCCAGTTTCGTTTCTGCGCTCCGCGCCGCCTCGGGACTGACGGTAACCTGCGGGGCGGGAGCCCGGCGGAGCATGAGCACGATCCCCCATGCTCCGCCCACAATGGAGGCCCAGTAGATAACGCGCCAGATCTGCCGCCACACGCTCGGGCGAGGCTTCGGCGCGGCGGGAGGGAAGCTCGCGGCTGGCCTTCGTTCGGCGTTCATGTTTGTCGAAAATCGAATTTCGAGTTTCGCCTCTCCGTTATTCCGCCTTCGTCTCCGCCGGCCGCCCGGGGCCTTCGCCCTTCAGATACTTCGCATACCAGGCCAGATACCTCTCGTAGCGGTCCTTCAGGTGCGTCGGCTTCGTGAAGCCGTGATATTCGCCGGGATAGACGACGAGTTCGGTAGTGCGTCCGAGGACCTTTAGTGCCTGGTAGAGCTGCTCGGAGTTGATGATGGGAACGTTCCAGTCCTGGTCTCCGCCCATGATAAGCGTGGGCGTTACGATCTTCTCCACGGAATTGAACGGCGAAATCTTCTCCCACAACGCGCGGTTCCTCCATGGCAGGCCGATTTCGATGTTCCAGTCGCGCTGGTAATGGTCGTGGCCGTAGTTGGTGATGTAGAGCACTTCGCTGGCCCCGGAAATGGCAGCCTTGAAGCGGTCCGTTTTCGTGATGCAGTAATTCGTCAGGATGCCGCCATAGGACCAGCTCCCCACCCCCAGGCGCTGCGGGTCGGCGATGCCCCGAGCCACCGCATAATCCACATACGTCATCAGGTCCTGGTAATCCTTATTCCCCCAGTCCGCAAAAATTGCCTGGGAGAATGCCTGGCCATAGCCCGAGGAGCCCCGGTAATTCGGCTGCAAAACCACGTAGCCGTTCGCGGCGAATAGTTGCGAGGTGAAATCGAACTCCGCGTCAGTCTGGAAAACGGGGCCGCCGTGGGGCCGCAGGATCGTGGGATAGCGAAGCTCCGGATTGTATGCTGGCGGATAGGTGATGTAGCCGGCCACCTCCACGCCGTTTTTGCCCTTGGTCTTCGCGTACTCCGCTTTCCCCAGCCGCACCTGCGCGAAAAACGCATCGTTCACGTGCGAGATCCGGCGTAGTTCGCTGCCGGAGAGCGTAAAGATTTCGAATTGCTGGTCCGTTTGGCCCACGGTCAGAGCCACAGCGCCTTCGCGATTGACGGAGAAATCTTCTACGGTGAGGCGCCCCGGGGTCAGGCGAGTCACCTCTCCGTTGGCCACCGAGATGCGCGCAAGCGGCTGCACGCCCTCCTCTTCGACGAGTGCCAGGATGGATTGGCCATCAGGGGAAAATCGCGGGTGCAGGATGTTGCGGTCCAGCTTCTGCGTGAGCACGCGCGCTGCGCCCCCCAGCGCCGGAACGACCGACAGATGCTGAGTGGCGTAGTCGAGCGCCTGCGCATCCGTTTGGCTTACGCAGGCGATCCATTTGCCGTCTGGACTCCATATCGGGGAGTGATCGGCCCCAGGATTTGTGGTGACTTGTATCAAGCTTTTCCCCTTGTCGGGATTGTCGGAGGCCACCACCCAGATGTCCGTGTTGTAGTTGGCGTCGGCATCTGGCGTGCGGTTGCTCGTGAATGCCAGAAACCTGCCGTCAGGCGACCAGGCCGGCTCACTGTCGTCGTAGTTTCCGCTGGTCAACTGCGTCAGCTTTCGCGAGGCCACCTCGAGCACGTAGAGGTGCGTGCGCCGGTTGTCCAGATATCCCACTGTGTCCCATTTGAACTGCTGCCGATCGATCACCCAGGGAGGCGGCGCTGTCTTCTTCGGTTTCTCTCCGGCCTTGGCGCGTCGCGCGGCATCAATCTCTTCCGGGGAGGGATCCTGGAGGACGAGCGCGATGCGGTCGCTCGCGGGCGACCATTCGAATGCTTCCACGTTCTGGATTGTGTCCGTCAATTGCTGCGCTTCGCCCCCGCCCATGTAGAGCATCCACACCTGCGTCTTTGCCCCCTCGCCGCGAGCGGAAAGAAACGCCAGGTATTTCCCGTCCGGGCTCCAGCGCGGCGAGGAGGAACTGGCGCCTTTGCTCGTCAACGGAACCGGTTCGCCGCCCACCGCGGGAACCATCCAAATCTGGGTTTGGGATTTGTCCTCGGCCAGGTCGAGCGTCGTAACCGTATAGGCGACCCACTTCCCATCCGGGCTGATTTGCGCGTGCGCCACGCTTTTCAGAGCGAGAAAATCATTCACGGTCAAGTTGCGTTTCGCGGGAGCCTGCGGCGCCGCGGGATTCGTCTGGGCTGCCGCCAGAACTGGCCACGCGGCCAGGGCTGCAGCGAAACACATCCGGCCAGCAATTCTTTCGAGACTCATGCGTGCTCTTCTCCTTTACGCCGTCTATTGGCGCAAATTTTCAAATACCTTTCGCGCATCGCTCACCTGCTGGAGCACGTGCGCGCGTTCCGCTGGAGAGTTCCAGTCGGGATATCGCTCCACGTCTTCCCGCAGGCGGTCGAGCCAGGCGAGGAAATACTCGGCATCTTCCGGCGAGCGCGGCGGCCTGCCCTCCACGGTCACGTACACCGGACTGGTGGTGGCGTAGGGATAGATATCGAGCACGGGATGCTCCGCGTGCTCCGCCCAGGCGCGAAGCACACACCATCCGCTGTTTTTTACGGGCACCACGCCGGTCGCCGTAACCTCAGTCCGGCTCGCGGTTAAATGCAACGAGGCTTCCACGCGCCCGTCACACACCACTTCCGCGTGGTCCACGGGGACAATGGACGCCATTGCCGCTTTGAACGGTACCTCACCCGGCCTTTCGAGCTTCACCTCTCCACCGATGGGCTGCCCGCCCAGGGAAAAGCGCAGCAGCGGGCCGTTCGTGGCAAACGTTCGCCCGCGCCGCAGCCCGTCGAGAAACGCATCCATCTTCAGCGGGCCTTCAGGGACTTGCACGTACACGCGGTTCATGCCCACGGGCCCGCGCAGCGAAGCGAAATTCGCCATGGCATCCGTGCCTGCTCCTGTAGGCAGATGGAAGCCCAGGTTCAGCAGGCGGTACCACACCGCGGCGGTAGATTTGTGATCGCTGAACCCGACAACCTCAATATAGTCGAGCTTCCCCAGTGCCACATCCATCGGCAGCTCATCGTGCAACGGGACGGCGCCATTCCCCGGGTCCGGCACTTCTTCGAACGGGTGCACCGCGCCAATTAGCGCGCCCTCTGCCCTGGCCATGTCCGCCACGTCCGCATTCGTGGGGACCAGGCTCGAAGCCGCAGTCATCGGATAGCCCGCGTAAACCGGCACGAGCAGATGTTTCGTCAGGCACAGGATTCCGCGATGGCCCCAATAGCTGGTGTGAAATTCCTCGCCGTGCCAAAGCAGAAAGTCGCGGCCGGAGGCAGGGTCCAGTTCGCCGCTGAAGTAAGCCTCGTCGGGCACGCGCTGCTCTTTGTTCACGATCAGGCTGTGCACCATGGCCAAATCTTCGGCCCGAGCTTGGGCGGCAAGGTTGTCCGGCGTGTTCCGGTACGCCCCGCCGTAGTTCATGTGTACGTGCAGATCGCTGCTCACCCAGCGCCCGGAGGGGCCGTCAGATAGAGGCAGCTTCCGCAGGTGGATGGTGACGCCCACCAGTCCGCCCGGCTGCACGGTTCCCTGCTGGCGTTCGACAGCGTGCTCAAAGCCGCGCATCACCTCGACCGAGAATTTGCCGGCAGGAATCATCAGGCTCTCTTCGCCCGCGGATTCGAAATAGTGAGCTTCGAAGGGCCGCTTGTTCCGGTCGTAGCCATGGTCGGCGTGCATCCAGGCGTTCACGGGCGCGTAGCCGCGGCCATCCTCCCCGACCACGCTGACCCGTGCGGGCACTGGTTTGCCTTCCGGACCCAGTATGGAAATGCGCAGCTCGCCCGCTGGCCGCCGGTAATGCCGTTGGAGCGGCACAACAGCACGCTCGCCGCCCCCGGGCGCTTCGATAGTCCAGAGCTGCACGTTGCCGCTGCGGTTGGATATGAATGCAATGCGGCTGCCATCCGGCGACCAGCGCGGCGTCACGTTGTCATAGTCGCCGAATGTGAGCGCAAAGGGATTGCCTCCTGTTGACGGCATCAGCCAGAGCTGATGCCATTGCCGGCCGGTATACGAGGCATAGACAACCCGCGCACCGTCCGGAGAAATATCGGGCCGCGCCTTCCAGGTGGTCTCCTCGTAATGAATTTCGTGTGCCTCGGCCCCCGGCCTCGCCTCCATTCGCCAGAATCCTCCGCTCCCGTAAATGTGCCCGCGATTGGAAACGAATAGGATTTCCTTTCCGTTCTCAAGCCACACAGGACTGATCTCCGTGTCGAACGGGCTGTAGTAGTAACGCGGCAAAGGGCTGCGCGATTCTCCGGTCCAGCGCTCGATGTTTTGCAGTTTGCCGCCGCGAATGTCCGCGCCGAAGATGTGGAACCGCCGGTTGTATTGTGTCGAGACCCAAACGAGCCGCTGGCCGTCGGGAGACCAGCGCGGCTCCACGTTTACTGCGCCCGTATGCGTCAGTTGCCAGGTTTCCCGCGTGGCAATCTCCAGCAGCCACAATTCCATCGCGTCCTGATTGTATTTCGTGAACACCACGAAGCGCCCGTCGGGCGAACAATCCGGCTGATAATCGTAGCCCGGGCCGTCAGTGAGCTGCTCCGCCTCCTTCGAATCGTGCGGCTGCCGCCACAGCGTCCCGCCCATGGAATAGACCAGTGTGTGCGAATCCGGCAGCCACGCCGCGCTCGAAGGGCCCATAGTGAGTTGTGGCAGGTACATCTCGCGGTAGTAGTAGGGGTGCGGCAGATCGATCTGTGGCAGGACGGGCCGGCGGTCCGCTGCCGCCATCGCGCCGAACAACAGCGCGCAACTGCACGCGACCGCAGTTTTCATTCGCACCTTGGCCTCCAGCCACCTTCGCGCACAGGAGTGAGCCGCCGGAAAAGGAAACTACGGCGGCCTCGGCGAATCGCGCAAGCAGTTTCCGGCCGGGCCGCCCGGCTGCCGTCGACCCGCTGAAGACGGACGCGGCTGCTCGGCCTTAGTTGCGCGGCTCTTTCCTGTAGAAAAGAAATTCGGAGACGACATTGTAGAAGGCCGAGATAGCCACGTCGTAGCCGAATCGTTCCCCGAACAATCTGGCGTTGCGGTCGCTGTGATGGTGCCAGGCGGTCGACGCTCCGCTGGCCACGGCAATCCCCAGCAGGTGCGAGGAATTGAATTCGTTTCTGCCGCTGTCGCTTGGAGTCACCACCACGGCAGCCAGCGCGTGGCCTAGGCGATGGCCGAATCCCTTTTTCTTGTCGGGATGGTAGCGAGGGTCCTGGTGCAACGCGGAAGCAAACGCAAAATCGCCCACGAACACGCCTACCGCGTTCTGGCCGAACGCCGAGCCCCACCGCCGCACAAAGCCCCTGCCTCCCATTCCATAGTCGCGGTCGAGCCGCGTGTCTGCGGCCATCCCGAGGCCCGAGGCGGCTGCCGCGCCGATAATGCCAGGGAAGAGCGCCTGCCTGATCGCACGCGTGAGTTTCTGCTTTGTCGTGAGCGGCTTCGAAAGGTCTTCCCGAAATCTCCCGAAGATACCGCCGGAATCAGTCGGCCAGGCAGGAGGCGAGCCGCCTGCCGCAGCAGCGGGTGCGCTGGAGTCGGGAGCCGACGCTTGCACGGCGGCTGCCGGGCTGGTGGCGAAAGGCAGTTCCGATGAAGACCCTGGCTGCTCCAGTCTCACGCCCGCGGATGGGATCTGTCGCGCCCGCACCGGGATCGGCAGAGCCGAAATCACGCCATACGCCAGCACAGCCCCCCAATGCCATTTCTTCACTTTGACCTGTTTCTCCGGACGGGACGCCTGTTGAAAACGAATGCGTCCGGATCGTGGCGCGTATCGTACGATGTCCAGCCAACGGCGCAAAATCATTTCCTCGCGGCCGGAATGCGGTATACGCCGGCCGATCGCCCCCCGGCAGTTCATGTTGTCGGAGTCCAGACGGTATACGGTCTCAGCGAGCGGCAAGGCTTCAAGCCTCCTTCCGCTCGGCGAGTCGGAAGTGAGGGTCAGGCGGAGTTGCCGACCGAGCGTCGGTGCTGGTAACACTCGCGGCAGTAGACTGGGCGGCCCTGCGTCGGCTTGAACGGAACCGTAGTTTCTTTCCCGCATTGGGAGCAGATGGCGCGCGTTTCCGTTCGTGCTGTGTTTCCGGAGGGAGAGCCGGAAGCGCGGGTGGACTTACAGCTCTTGCATCGCTTCGGTTCGTGCCGGAAGCCCTTGTCTGCGAAGAAGGCTTGCTCCCCGGCCGTGAACACGAATTCCGCACCGCAATCGAGGCACTTGAGGACTTTATCCTGGTACTCCATACGGTGCTCCGAATGGCCCGGTTCGTAAGCCCCTCGGCAGCCCGGTGAGGCGGAAATCGCATCCCGGTCGGGCGGCTGGATACCGCCGCGGGATGGCTGGCTCCCCCTCACCGGTCCTCCAGGCCCGTCCCCTGTCGCTAGTCCTGCTCTCGGCGCATCTTCTTGCGCATGCGCTTGCGCGAAAGGGCGGCCTTCGCCCGGCGCTTCTCG
>OCOJ01033233.1_pt1 | contig 17390 bp, 22 predicted proteins | sample 1539251 | NCBI WGS metagenome assembly OCOJ01 (sample SAMN01911457, study PRJEB22624) | soil metagenome | biome: Soil | place: Malaysia | collected 2012-04-30 | depth RA_metagenome m | reverse complement strand
CTGGCAAAACTCCGCGAGGACTCCAGTGCACGCAAGGCCCGCTGGCAAGCCGAAAAAGAGGCCATCGCGAAAATCCGGAAACTCAAGGAGCAGATCGAGCAACTGAAAGCAGAAGCGGATCGCTACGAGCGCGCCGGAGATCTGGCAAAGGTCGCGGAAATTCGCTACGGAAAGATTGCCCAAGCTGAGCGCGAGGCGCAAAAGGCCCAGGAGCATTTTGCGGCGATGCAAAAAGGCGCGCGCATGCTCAAAGAAGAGGTGGACGAAGAAGACATCGCCAAGCTGGTCAGCAAGTGGACAGGCATCCCGGTCGGGCGCCTGCTCGAAGGCGAAGCGCAAAAACTGGTACACATGGAAGAACGGCTTCGGCAGCGCGTGGTGGGGCAAGATGACGCTCTTGCACGCGTGTCAAACGCAGTGCGCCGCAGCCGTGCCGGGCTTTCCGACACCAAGCGCCCCATTGGCTCATTCATTTTTCTGGGCCCCACCGGCGTCGGAAAAACCGAACTGGCCCGAGCGCTGGCGGAGTTCCTGTTCGACGACGAAAAGCTGATGATCCGCATCGACATGTCGGAGTACATGGAGAAACACACGGTTTCCCGACTCATCGGCGCACCTCCGGGCTATGTCGGCTATGAAGAGGGGGGCCAGCTCACGGAGCAGGTTCGCCGCCATCCGTATTCCGTGATTCTGTTCGATGAAATCGAAAAGGCGCNATCCGGACGTGTTCAACGTGTTGTTGCAGATTCTCGAGGACGGCCGGCTAACGGATGGAAAAGGGCGGACGGTCGATTTCCGCAACACGGTTCTGGTGATGACCAGCAACGTTGGCTCTACGGCCATCTTTGAACTAGCAGGTAAGGATCCGGAACGCGCACGGAAGGAAGCGTTGGAAGCCCTGCGGCGATCATTCCGCCCGGAATTCATCAACCGGATCGACGAGATCGTGATCTTCAATCCGCTGNGGCAAGGGCGAATTGGAACGCATTGTCGTGCTCTTGCTCAAGAGCGTCGAAAAACTTCTGGCGGAACGCCAGATTACCCTGGAGCTTACGCGGGCGGCCAAGGAACTGCTTCTCCGGGAGGGGTACGATCCCGCATTCGGCGCACGTCCTTTGCGCCGGACGATCCAGCGACTGATCCAGGATCCGCTGGCGTTGCAGATTCTTGAAGGGGCCATTCTACCGGGCGATCACGTATGGGTCGATCGAGATGGAAACAAGGATGCCATGCGCTTTGAACGGGTACCTGCAAAAGCGCCCGTGGCTGCGGCAAAGGGCTAAGCGAAACGGGAAAGGGGAGGAGCGAGCCTGCTTGACGCTCCCCCAGCCCACTTCTAGACTGACATTTCTGAGAGGAAGGATGGTTCATGAGAGTTCTTCGTACCGGTGCCATTCTCATTTTACTTAGCGTTGTGCTGGTTGTGGCCGGAGGCGCGCTTGGCGGGCGCGGCGGCATGCAGATCGCCCTGGTGATTGCAGTGGTGATGAACTTCGTTTCTTACTTTTTTTCGGACAAAATCGCGCTGGCATCCAGCGGGGCGCAACCGGTCTCGCGCGAACAATTGCCGCGTCTCTATCAGGTCATGGAACGGCTTGCGGCCAAGGCCAACATCCCGGTCCCAAAGCTTTACGTTGTGCCGGACGCGGCTCCGAACGCTTTTGCTACGGGCCGAAGTCCAAGGCACGCTTCTGTAGCGGTTACGCAAGGCCTGCTGCAGATCATGAATGACGATGAACTCGAAGGCGTCATCGCCCATGAGCTGTCTCACGTGCGTAACTACGACATACTTACGAGCTCCATCGCCGCCACGATTGCGGGCGCGATCACCTATATGGCACAGATGGGTCAATGGGCCATGCTGTTCGGGGGCTTTGGCGGGAATCGGGAGGACGAGCGGGAAGGCGGTGGGCTCACCGCACTGCTGATGATCTTTCTGGCGCCATTCGCTGCGCTCCTGTTGCAGCTTTTTCTCTCTCGGACGCGCGAGTACGCGGCAGACGAAACCGGAGCCCGCATGGTGGGCCAGCCTTATGGGTTGATCAGCGCCCTGGAAAAGCTCGGTGCTTACAATCGACGCATCCCGACTTCGGCGATCTCACCCAGCACTTCGTCGTTGTGCATCGTTAAACCGTTGTTCGGCAGCGGCACTTTCAGCTCGCTCTTCAGCACGCATCCGCCGTTGGAAGACCGCATTGCTGCGCTCAAACAGATGGTGAGCACCCCGTTGCGTTGAGACCTTGGTATCTCGAATCTGCCGGTAATGCAGGCGCATTCTTGCACCGTGAACCCGGGGTTCATCTCAGGGTAAAGTTTTCCGGTTTTTCGAGGTGACGCCATTCCGAGGGCCGCGTCTGTCACGCGGCTAAGTTTTTTTCCTTCAAACAATTACGGCGAAGTGGATGGCCCGCTGTCGCTTTGGCGTGTGAAGTGCAAAGCACAACGTTTGCTGTAGGCTTGTTCGTCAGGGGATTGAGGGAGACGGGGTCATGAGTTGTCGGGACACTATTCATTTGATTTGTATGTACTTAGAGGGAAAACTGTCTCCCTCGGTGCAGGCTGAGATCGAACGGCATCTGTCAGGATGCGCCGATTGTCGTCTAGTTCTGGAAGCAGCCACTACGACGTTGGAGAGGTATTTCAATCCATCCAAAGTGGAATCGGATTCACAGGCGGCTTAGACTTGCTCAATTAGCTTATTGGATTTGAAAGGGTTAATGGCGTGAACACAACTGGGTGTCACGCCATTTTTTTGTATAGGCGTAGTTGTGAGAGTTCGGAGTTCGCGTGAAGGTTCTGCAAATTTTACGTTGGCAGAGCGCAGGGAGTAATCTTTACTAGTACTAGTACCTATGAGACCTTGGCGACAAAACCGTTTAGCCCGAAATAAGCCATTGGCTTACTTGGTCTTATGGGTGAGAAGGTGCCACGAGAGACTTTGGCTGCCGAGATGCCCGATTTCCACAGCACAGGGCCACAGAGCCAAAAGGAGACGATGTCCATGAGTGAGTTTCAGGAAACAAACCTTCAGAGCAGTGCGGCCACGCCGCGTTGGGTAGGGTTAGCTATCGCCGCGCTCGGAGGGATATCGCTAATCGGCCTGGTAGTGGGTGTGAGTGCACTGAGCCAGTCCAAATCCGTTGAGCAGTCCATCCAGGCTTCGCTGAAGCAGCAGAATGACATGTTGAATCAGCGGCTCGCCAAATCCGACGAAATGAATCAGCAACTGCAGAGTGACTTGAAGGTCGTGACGGACAAGCTCAACGTCACCAAAGAAGATCTTCAGAGGGCACGTCAGGCAACGAAGGCTTCCGCTGTGGCCTACGACAAAAAGTTGACTGGCCTTGAAACCAACGTCAACAGCAAACTGGCCACGAAGGCAAGCACTGACGATGTCAACAAACTCAGTGGCGATGTGAGCGGCGTGAAGAACGATCTTGAGGACACCAAGTCCAAACTGGAGCGCGCTACGGGTGACATGGGCGTGATGAGCGGACTCATTGCCCGCAATCACGACGACCTGGAGGAATTGAAGCGCAAGGGCGATCGCAACTACTATGAATTCACCCTGACGAAGTCCAAGGCCGCACAACGCGTAGGGCCGGTTCAGATTGCCCTCAGCAAGACGGACCCGAAGAAGTCCAAGTACACGATGACGGTTCTAGCCGACGACAAGTCCATTGAGAAGAAGGACAAGACCGCGGGCGAGCCCGTCCAGTTCTACGTAAAGGGAACGGGGCGTTATTCCCCGTACGAGATCGTCGTTTTCGACGTGGGCAAGAATCAGGTAACGGGTTACCTGTCCACGCCCAAGTCAGCAGGAGCTGCGACAGCCGCGAGCAACACAACACCGCAGTGAATTCTGGCGGGCTTAGCTGCCCGGAGCTTCCAAAAATGTAGTGCCGAGAGGGAGAGATGCGATATCTCTCCCTTTTTGCTTCTTGAGGTAACGGGCAAGATGGGCGAGTCACGAAGCGGCTGTGGAGCACTGGACGAGTGGCCTGGCCTGTGCCACCCTAGAAGGCAATCCGACGGGGAAGTAGGAAGATCAGCATCGGGAGGGGAGAAAATGAAAGGCAAATTCGTATTAGGACTGGCGGTGGCACTGTGCGCTGGGGCGCTGAGTTTGGCCACCGAAGGGACCTGGACGGGATACATCTCGGACAGCCACTGCGGAGCGAAGGGCGCCAAGGAAGGGCACGCGGAGTGCGCCACAAAGTGCGTCAAGGAACATGGTGCAAGCTATGTCTTCGTCGACGATAAAGACCAAAAGGTGTACAAGATTGACGCGCAGGACAAGGCTGCTGTTCATGCCGGCCACCACGTCACTGTGAAGGGCAGCATCGACGGAGACACCCTTAAGCTTGCCAGCATTGAAATGGCGAAGTAAGAACTATAGATTCAACTTGATTTGTTTGGGCAGGACTGCGGTCCTGCCCGTTTTGTTTTTGCCTGACCTGCGAATTCCGTTACGATAGTTCTTTGCCGATGACCACAACGCTGCTTCACGTCGGCCGTGCGTTCACTGCAACAGGCGAGCTTCGCGATGCTGGGATCTTGTTTCGCGAAGGTGTCATCGAAGCCGTGTCACCCCGCGAGTCTCTCGTTTTGCCATCAGGGACCCAGGAAGTCATCGCCACGGATCAGATCGCTACTCCTGGTTTCATCGACGTCCATATTCACGGCGCCGGGGGACATGATGTCATGGAGGGAAGTGAAGAAGCTCTGAAGGAGATCTCTTCCTGTATCGCGAGGCGCGGCACAACTTCCTATGTGGCAACCACAGTCACAGCGGCCCCGGAAGCCATCTGCAGAAGCAGCGAAGGAATCGCGAGTTACATTGCGCTGCAACATGAGAAGCCAGTGCCAGGGGCAGAGGTCCTCGGCATACATTTTGAGGGCCCATTTCTCAGCCCGGTGCGGCGCGGAGTTCATCCGCCGGAGTGGCTCAAGTTGCCCTCGGCTGACTTATTGGAGAAATTCATTAACTCCGCACGCGGAAATGCGCTGATTCTGACTATTGCGCCCGAGCTCCTGGGTGCGATGCCGTGTATTGATGCCGCGCGCAGGTCTGGCATGGTTGTGGGCATCGGCCATACGGATGCGACCTATGAGCAGGCGCGTGCGGCCATGGCGCGCGGCGCGCACCACGCCATTCACACCTACAATGCGATGAGACCGTTCTCTCACCGCGACGCAGGTGTGATCGGGGCTGTACTTACATCTCCGCAGGTTACAGCGGAGCTCATTGCGGATGGTGTGCATGTCGATGAAACGGCGATGCGGCTTTTGCTTCAGGCTAAGGGGGTAGGCGGAGTGATTCTGATGAGCGACGGCATTTCCGCAACGGGTATGCCGGACGGGAAATACAAGTTGGGGGGCTTGGAGGTTACCGTAAGCGGCGGCGTTTGCCGGAATTCCGAAGGAAGACTAGCAGGAAGCACGCTTACGCTGGACCGCGCGCTGCGCACTATAGTGGCTCTTGGCACCTCGCTCAGGGACGCCTTGCAAATGCTGACACTGAATCCTGCCAGGCTTCTCGGCATCGAGCATAAGAAAGGCGTGCTGCACGCGAACGCCGATGCGGATATTGTGCTGCTCGACGAGGCACTACAGGTCACCCAGGTCTTCACCCGCGGACTAGCCGTGTAGAGAGAATGATGTCCTGAAACCGCCCTAACGCGGTTCCACGGGCACAGCGTGGTGTTTTCTTGCGATCTGAATGCGGATGAGGGAACGCTGGAGCGCGACGATGGCGCGGTCCCAGTCGATGTTTGTGTCGTTGGAAGCCAGGCGATGTTCCGCGCGAGCTTTGGCGGCTTCCGCACGGGCAAGATCGATCTCTTCTGCGCGCTCGGCAGTTTCGGCCAACACCGTCACGCGGTCAGGCAAAACTTCGGCGAATCCACGGATGACCGCAAGGGAAATAGGAAGGGTGGATGTGGCGGTGCGAAAAGTAAGTTCGCCGATCCCTAGCTCCGTCATGAGCGGGGCGTGGCCCGGCAATATGCCCAAAGCGCCCTCCGGCCCGGGAATGGTTGCCTCTACGACCGATTCCCGAACCAACTGGCGCTCGGGCGTGACGACGCTCAATTCGATGGCTTCGGGAAGCATTGTTGTTCTTAAACGCTGGCCTTCATCTTGTCAGCCTTCTCCAGCACTTCCTCGATAGTGCCGACCATGTAGAAGGCCTGCTCCGGAATCTCATCGTAGCGGCCTTCAACGATTTCTTTGAAGCTGTGCACGGTGTCTTCGATCTTAACGTATTTGCCTTCGAGGCCGGTGAACTGTGCTGCGACGAACATGGGCTGCGAGAGGAACTTCTCGATGCGGCGCGCACGCGCTACGGTCCGCTTGTCTTCGTCCGAAAGTTCTTCAATGCCGAGAATAGCAATGATGTCCTGCAAGTCCTTGTAGCGTTGCAGGATCGACTTAACGGCGCGGGCCACGGTATAGTGTTCCTGCCCGACGATGCGAGGATCCAGAATGCGGGAACTGCTGGCAAGCGGGTCGACGGCAGGGTAAATACCTCGTTCCACAATCTGGCGGCTCAGGTTGGTTGTGGCGTCTAAGTGCGTGAAGGTCGCGGCCGGTGCAGGATCAGTGTAGTCGTCGGCAGGGACGTAAATTGCCTGGACGGAGGTAATCGAACCGGTCTTGGTGGAAGTAATGCGCTCCTGTAATTCGCCAATTTCCGTGTTCAAGTTGGGCTGATATCCGACGGCAGAGGGCATCCGGCCGAGCAAAGCGGAGACTTCCGAACCGGCCTGCACAAAGCGGAAGATGTTATCGATAAAGAGGAGCACGTCGAGGTGCTCCTGATCGCGGAAATATTCCGCGACAGTTAAACCAGTGAGACCCACACGCAAGCGGGCGCCCGGCGGTTCGGTCATCTGCCCATAGATCAAAGCGGCGCGCGATTTATCCGGTTGGCCTGCCACTACCACTCCAGATTCCTGAAATTCGAGATAGAGGTCGTTGCCCTCGCGTGTCCGTTCGCCCACACCTGCAAAGACGGAGACGCCGCCATGCTTCATGGCCACGTTGTGGATCAATTCCTGAATCAACACGGTTTTGCCGACGCCGGCGCCGCCGAACAAACCAATTTTTCCACCCTTCAAGAAAGGTTGGATGAGGTCAACGACCTTGATGCCGGTCTCAAACATCTCAAGCGTTGTGGATTGATCATCCAAAGCCGGAGATGGGCGGTGGATAGGGTAGAGCGTATCCGCTTTGACTGGGCCCAGTTGATCCACCGGCTTCCCAAGCACGTTCAACACGCGGCCAAGAGTGCCGCGGCCCACAGGGACAGTAATGGGCTGGCCAGTGTCAACTGCCTTCATCCCGCGCACCATACCTTCGGTCGGCTCCATGGCGATTGCGCGCACGCGGCCCTCGCCGAGGTGCTGTTGCACTTCGGCAGTGACGTCCAGAGGCTCCGGGAGCTGGAAGCCCTCGCTGGTAATTTGCACGGCGTGGTAGATGGCCGGCAAATGTCCAGCCTCGAACTGAATGTCCAAGACCGGCCCAATGACTTGTACGACGCGACCCACAGCTACTGCTTTTTCGTTGCCCATGGCTTCTTTCCCTTCAACAATTGTGACCAACGATCAATGACCGCTGCAGCTCCTTCTAGGTAATCGAGTTCTTCACAATTCCTCCGCGGTCATCGGGAAGTGGACGCTAGGCAGTACTTGCTGCGCCGCTGACAATCTCAATAATTTCTTTGGTAATGGCTGCCTGGCGAACTTTGTTCATATGAAGAGTAAGTCCTTCGATAACCTCGCCTGCGTTCTTGGTGGCGGCTTCCATAGCGGTCATGCGGGCGGCGTGCTCGGCTGCGGACGATTCGAGCAGCGCGCGAAGAACCTGTGTTTCCACGTAACGCGGGAGCAAACGGTTGAGAATCTGCTGCTCGGGCTGCTCGTAGATATAGTCAATCTGGGCGCTGGCGGCCTCGACTTCGCTTTCTTCGAGCTCCTCGATTTTCTCTACCGGCAACAGCTTATCCGTGATCAATTTGGGAGCGAGGACACTTTTGAATTCGCTGAACACTATATACACGGCATCAACCTTCTCCTCGCAGTAAAGCCCCGTAATCAAGTTTGCGATCTCCCGCGCAATTCCGTAATCCACACGCGCCAGAACGTTTACATATTCACCAGCGAATTCGAATCCGGCCTTGCGGAGAGCGTCACGGGACTTTTTCCCTACGGGGATTACCACAACCTTTTTCCCCTGCTTGCTAAGAAAGAATCTGGCCGCCTCCTTGAGAATGTTGGTGTTGAACGCCCCTGCCAGTCCGCGTTCCCCGGCCAGAACGAGGACCAGGATGCGCTCTTCGGGGCGTTTGGCCAGTAACGGGTGCTGAGGGAACTCGATCCTCGCAATCGTGGACCGCAATACGCGAACCAATTCCCTGGCGAATGGCCGGGCCGCTAGCGCCGCTTCCTGAGCGCGCCGCAAACGCGCCGCTGAAACGAACTTCATTGCCCGGGTGATCTGTTGCGTATTCTTCACCGAGCGGATGCGGCGCCGAAAATCAAGTAAAGTGGCCATGGGCTTCCGTCAAGCGCCGAACTTAGTTCGCCCCCGCAGCAATGCTGGCCGCAAATCTGTCCTTAAAGGCATCCAGGGCGGTGATGATATCGCCCTTAATGCTATCATCCAGCGCTTTCTTTGCCGCAACGGTCTTGAGCAAGCCGGCATAATTGGTCTCGGCAAACTGGAGAAATTCCCTCTCAAAGCGCCGCACTTCGCCGACAGGAGTGGAATCGAGCGCGCCGCTGGTGGCCACGTAAATGGCAAGTACCTGTTTCTCGATCGGTAAAGGGACGTATTGGTCTTGCTTAAGAACTTCGGTAAGGCGCTGGCCGCGGGCGAGCTGCGCCTGCGTCACCTTGTCCAATTGCTCGGCGCCGAATTGCGCGAACGCGGCTAGCTCGCGGAACTGCGCCATGTCCAAACGCAGGGTACCGGCCACCTGCCGCATAGCCTTGATCTGCGCGTTGCCACCCACACGACTAACAGAGATACCCACGTTGATCGCGGGCCGGATGCCGGCGTTGAACAAGTCGGCTTCCAGGTAGATCTGGCCGTCGGTAATCGAAATTACGTTTGTGGGGATGTAGGCCGAGACGTCACCCGCTTGCGTCTCAATGACCGGCAAAGCGGTCAGCGAGCCACCACCCATTTTGTCGTTCAATTTAGCGGCACGTTCGAGCAAACGCGAGTGAAGGTAGAACACGTCGCCGGGAAAGGCTTCGCGTCCCGGAGGGCGGCGCAAGAGAAGGGAGATTNTCGCGATAAGCCTGGGCATGTTTCGAAAGGTCGTCGTAGAAAGCGACGGCGTGGCGCTTATTGTCGCGGAAATACTCGCCCATGGCACAGGCGGCATAAGGAGCAATGTACTGCAAGGAAGCCGGTTCCGCGGCCGAGGAGGCGACGATAATGGTGTAATCCATCGCACCGGCGTCGGTAAGCGTTTTGATCAACTGCGCAATCGTCGAGCGCTTCTGCCCGATCGCGCAGTAGATGCAGATCATATCGTTGCCCTTCTGGTTGATGATGGTGTCCAGAATAAGGGCAGTCTTGCCGGTTTGGCGGTCGCCGATGATCAATTCACGCTGGCCGCGGCCAATCGGGATCATCGAGTCAATGGCCTTAATGCCAGTCTGGAGAGGCTCACGAACCGGCTGCCTGTCCAGAACGCCGGGAGCAATCCGTTCCAGCGGATTGCGCTGCTTGGCAGGGATCGGACCCTTGTCGTCTTCCGGTTCGCCCAGGGGGTTGACGACGCGACCGATCAGTTCGTCCCCAACGGGTACGGACATAATCGTGTTCGTGCGCCGAACGGTATCGCCCTCCTCCAATTCCGCGGATTCCCCCAGGAGCACGGCGCCCACTTCCTCTTCTTCGAGGTTCAGGGCGATTCCAAAGACGTCGTGTGGAAAGGCCAGCATTTCGCCGTACATGGCCTTTTCGAGGCCATGGATGCGGGCAATTCCGTCACCCACGCTAATCACAGAGCCGACCTCGTCCACAGAAACGGTCTGCTCGTAGTTTGTGATCTGCTCCCGCAGGATTTTGCTGATTTCATCCGCTTTAATGTTTGCCATGCTTGCTCCGTTCCCGAATGGCTATTCCGCGGCTAGCCGCGCGCGCAACTGGTTCAGGCGGTTACGCAGAGAGCCGTCATAGATGGTGTCCCCGATGCGCACCACTGCGCCTCCCAGCAGTCCCGGTTGCAGCGAGTACTTCGCCTCGATTTTTCTACCGGTGAGACGCTGCAATGTTCGCAAAAACGAAGCTCTCTGCGCATCATTGAGTTCCACTGCGGAAGCGATTGCCACTTCTACGACGCCCTGCCTCTGGCGCAGCACCTGCTCAAATGACTTGACTATCTCCGGCAACAAATTGGCCCGCTGATTGTCGATCACCACAAAAAGAAAGTTCCGGATGATCTTCGTGGCCCCCAGCCGTGCGACAAGTTTCTCGATCACGCCGTGTTTCGCCTGGCGCGTGATGGCGGGGCTGGCCAAGAAAGTCCGCAGTTCGGCGGACTCCGCTAGAACTGCAGAAAAATCCGCCAACTGTTTCCTGGCTGGTTCTGCTGCTCCCTGCTCTAGGGCGATATCCGCCAGGGCATTCGCGTATTGAAGGCTTGCCGACTTCAATTCGGCCTCCCCTGCAGATTCTGCACGAACTGATTAAGCATGGCTTCCTGCACCGCCGGCGTCAATTCCTTCGCCACGATCGATTCGGCCCGATCCACCGCCAGCTTTGCCGCCAGGGCTTTTAATTGCACGCGCGCAGCGCGTTCAGCGGCTTCAATCTCTGCTTTTGCTGCAAGAGCAATTTTCTCGGCGTCGAGTTTCGTCATGGCGCGAAGCCGTTCTAGTTCGGCCACGGCTTGGGTTTTAGCTTGTGCCCGGAATTGTGCCACTTCCTCTTCGAGGTGTATCAGTTTCACCGAAGCTTCCTGCAGTTGTTTCTCGGCTTGGGCCTTCGCCGCGGCGGCCTTGTTGATCGCTGCGCTAATTGCATCGGCCTTTAGACGAAAATGGGGACGTCCGAACTTGCGGATAACATAGACCAATAAACCGGCCACGATGACGAAGTGAGTCCATTTGAATAACGTACCAATGGTCTGTCCTACTGGGTTTCCGCCTTCTTCTGCCGCCCGGACGGCCATCGCAAAACCCAATACCAGTGCTGGCGCTAAGGTTCCGCGTAGAATTTTCAGGCTATATTTCATCGAGCTTCTCTCGAGGGACTTTCGGGACCAGCAGACGCCGGGAGAATACGCCGCGCAATGTCAGCCGCCAACTGGACAGCGCTGACTTCGATCTCCTTCTTGGCCTTCTCTAGCTCCTGAGAAATGCGTTCTTTCGCCTCGTTCACTTCGGCGAAAGCCTTATTCCGCGCATCCTTGAGGAATGCGGCGCGCTCATCGAGCAATTTTTTGCGTTCGGCTTCTTGTTCCGTGTACACCCTAGCCTTGGCCTGCCGGAGTTCATCCTCGTACTGTTTCACTCTTTGGGCCGCTGATGCCTGGACCTCCTCAGCAGCCCTCTGGGCGCCCAGCGTTCGTGCCTCGCGCTCGGCCATCACATGCAGAAGTGGTTTGAAGAAAAAGGAACGCAGGATGAAGTAAAAGACGAGGACGATCAATGCTACAGGCAGAGCCCGAAGGAAGAGTTCTCCTATTTGGTGAACTAAGGGAGTCATTAAATTGTTTCGCCTAAAGGTCCAGGTGGGCAGCCACGCCGTTTCCCCGACCCGGTAGGAGCGTACGGTGGGCTTTGCGCTGCCTCACAGAGATATTATTTATAGCATCCCGCCGAAGTTGGCGTCAATGAACGGGGGCGCGAGAAGAGTCGCGCGTCGATCCCAAAATAGAATACTGGTGTGTTATCTATAGCATAAAGTAACTAGGGGCGGGCGGGTAGTACTTCGGTACCAAGGTGATGGAACTTGAGTACTGTTGTCATTATGAAGGCCGGTACGCTAATTTCCTGAGCGGCGGAGGCCGCCTCTCCGCTCGTCATACGAAGAAATGGCGAAAGAGAGGGGCGGGTGTCCGTTGCCGTTTTCTTTACAGAGCCGTAGTGTGCGCTACTTGACACTATCCGAAACAAGGATAGAGTGTGTCCGATGGTTGTGTACCTCGGAGGCACCATGTCAAGGAAACTGGCCGCTATAGCTCTTGTTCTCGGCATTCTTTTTTGCTCGATGGGTCTGAAAACGGTGTTGGGTGGCAATCATCCCAGCACGACGATGATTGCCGGGAATGGTCCGGATCCGATTCCGCCGCCAAAAGAGCCACCCAAAAACTAGCCTGGCCACTTGAGGCGGTAAGCTCTTAATCGCACTTCGCGCAGGGCCAGGCGAAAAGAGTGCAATGCCTGGTCCAATAGCCTCATTAATTTGGTACTTAGGAACGGCTCTAGAGCTGTCGTTTGTGGTGTGCTCGATTGCCCGCAATTCCTTCTACCGCTACTTTTTTCTAAATTTGTATTTCCTCCTGGCAGTGGGCTCAAGCGTGGGCCGGCATTTAATTCTGGGCTGGTTTGGACTGGATTCCGACCAATATAGGTATACATACTTCTACACCGACGCGCTTCTCACACTGGCCCTATATCTAGCCCTAATCAGTTTATATCTGCATGTTTTTCGTGAGCTGCAGTTTGGCAAGCACGTGCGCTTGCTAGCCGTACTCCTGCTCTTGGGGACGGCAGTGTTTTCCTACGCCGTGGTGGCCCAGTCTACGGGTCGCTTGTCCACCAACTTCGCCTACGAACTTTCGCAGAACCTCTATTTTGTTGGACTTGTTCTGACCTACCTGCTTTGGGGTGCGGTCATAAAATTACGCGAAACGCGTACACGTCTGGTGCAGTTTATTCTTGCTCTCGGAGTGTATTTCAGCGCCTATGCGGCGGGCTACGCACTGCTGAATCTCGAAAGCAAATACTCTGTTGTCTTGATAATAGGACCAGCCCTAGGGTGCCTCTTGCCGCTTTCCTGGACGATTACGATGTGGCGCCATTCGGAAGATGCGCGCTTAGCTCCGGCACAACTGGTATCGGTGCAACGATGATGGCGGCGCTCATCTTCGTCGTTTCGGTGATCACTCTGCTGATGTTTTTTGTCTCCTACTGCCGTTCTCTGATGGCTTCCTCATCAAGCCATATGCTCTCCAGGGAAGTGCGAGAAGTCACGGGAATTCCTGCGCTGCCTTCCGGCGAGGATTTTGCGCGAGTGATGCAACTTCTGCAGTTGTGCCCGGAACAGCGCGAGGATAGGACGGGTCTGCAAGCCGTCAGCATGTACTTCGAGATTCTCAACTTTATACGACAGACCCTCTCTCGGGTTGTGCCTTCCGTGCGAGCTTGGGCGGACCATGAGCGCGCTGGCTGTGCGAATTTTGCCGCTGTTGTCCTGGATCGCCGAATCGCCTTTAGTCGCGAAATCCTTACCGAGCAGGGCGGATTCTGACCGTATCCCCCTTACTGCCTCTTACGCTTCGTTGCCAAATTCCTTTGTAATTGGCATCCCTAGAACGTGATATTCTGGGCGTGCTCCTCCTCACCGGAGTGAGAGCGTCCGCAGCGCAAAACGCACCGGTGAATACAATCTGCTCGCAGTGTGGCTCGGTGCTCGCCTCTGGCGTGCACGAGTGCAATTTCTGTGAATCCCCAGAAGAGTTTTCGCTAACGCAAGACCGTCCTGCAACGCTGGACAAGACTCCGCTCAGCCCGATAATCCGTGAGGAATGGCGTGGGGAGCTGAACCAGCGCCTACAGGCGTATCGTGCTCGGCGCCGCAAGATATCTTCAAACGAGGCTCAGTCGGCCCTGCCGTTTGACGACCACGGGCCTTCCTCTCCAGCACCTGTTGCTGTTCAGGTGGAGCACGCCGTAGAGGAACGATTTTCCGGGGACGATTTCGCGTTTACCGTTGCCATAGGTCGCATCGCCCGGAATGAGGCTGCAGACCCGCGACTTCTGATCGACATCTCCGTACCCCCACAATCCGAAGCGCCCAAAGAGCATGCCATCCCTGAAGCACTGCCACCCGTACAGAGGGGGCTCTATCCAGCGGCATCGCTGGACGACCGAAGGCGCGCCTTGCTCATTGATGCCGCGTGCCTGGCATTCGCCTATGGTGGTTTCCTTGTGCTGTTCGGATCGCTTGGGGGCCACTTCGCATTGAGCAAGCTCAGCGTGGCCATTTGCGTCTTTACCTTCGCATTTGTCTATCTTCAGTACTTCGGGCTATTCACCATATTCGGTGGCACAACGCCCGGCATGATGGTCTGCGGACTACAGGTGGCAAGCGTGACGGGCGACCAACCCACTCCGCAGCAATATCTGCAGCGCGCCATGGGCTACATACTCTCCGCAGGTACGTTTTTTCTGGGATTTCTCTGGGTTCTATGGGACGAGGACGGGCTGACTTGGCACGATCGACTTTCTCAAACCTATCTGACGAAAGCTGATTTGGTGGATGAAGACATCTCGCAGCCGGTTGTCACCCGCTAGAAACAGGAGCTTATGGCTTTGAGCCGCTCTGGCAGCAGAGTGAAAAGCGTGCGTTAGAGGAGGGCAATTCCAAAGAAGCAAAGACTCAGACTGGCTCAATCGTTGGCGGATTGTTTCCTCACAATTTTCTCGTCTGAGGCGATCTTGCCATCGCGAAGGAAGATGACCCGGTGCGCGTGTTGCGCGATGTCCATCTCATGGGTGACGAGAATGATCGTGTTGCCCAGCCGGTGCAGGTTTTCAAACAGCCCCATGATTTCTTCACCCGTTTTCGAGTCCAGGTTACCAGTGGGTTCGTCCGCGAGCAGGATGGAGGGGTCATTGACCAGTGCTCGGGCAATGGCCACGCGCTGACGTTGTCCCCCAGAAAGTTCGTTGGGCTTGTGGGTCATGCGCGGGATGAGATCCACGCGCTGCAACGCCAGTTTTGCCTTCTCCGTGCGTTCTTCTGCTGGCGTCCCGTTGTAAATAAGCGGCAATTCCACGTTGTGCAGGGCAGTGGCCCGCGGAAGAAGATTAAAGGTCTGAAACACGAACCCAATCTCCTTGTTGCGGATGTAGGCCAGTTCGTCGTCGTCCAATGCGCTTACGAGTCGTCCCGCGAGCCAGTAGCGGCCCGAGGTGGGTGAATCGAGACAACCAATCAAATTCATCAAAGTCGATTTGCCTGACCCCGACGGTCCCATAATGGCAACATATTCGCCCTTGTGAATCTCTACATCCACACCTTGCAGAGCGTGAACCTGCTCCGCGCCCATCTCGTACGTCTTGACCAAGCCTTCCGTGCGGATCACGATGCCGGCATCGACCAGATCTTGCCGGTAAGACTCCGACGTTGTTATTTCAGCGGGCATGTGCTCTCCCCATGGGTCTATTCATTATGGAGATTCTTCCGTCTTCTTGGGCGCGGAGTTGTCCACCTTTACGGCGGCTTCGGGCTTCAACGTGCGCAGCGCTTTGTAGCTGCCCACGACGATCTCGTCGCCTTCCTGCACGCCTTTGGTGATCTCGATCTCTGTGACGCCCGAAATGCCTGTTTCCACAGGTCGGAAAACCGCCTTCTTTCCAGTCACCACGAACACACCTTGAATCTCGTCCTTCTTTGGGTCGCCCGGGGCAACCGGCGGCGGAGCTGCCAGCGTGACATTGCCATCCTTCTTGGCGTTCTTAGCCGCCTCTTCGAGGTCCTTTCGCGACCTCACCGCCAACGCCTGAATCGGAATTGCAACAACGCTTTTGCGTTCTGCCGTCTTGATCTTCGCGGTCGTTGATAGCCCTGGCCTCAGATTGTCGGGCGGGTTTTCCAAGGTGACGACGACCTTAAAATCCTTTGCTTCCTGGTTGCTCGTAGTGGTTTGCGTGGTTGCCAGACCGGAGCTGCGCAGCACGGCCTGCGATCCAATCTCCGTCACTTTTCCCTTGAAGATTTTTCCGGGCACGGCATCAATCGTGACATCCGCCTCTTGGCCGATCTTTACATTCACAATATCCGTTTCATCCACCTTCACTTCCGATGTCACTACGGACATGTCCGAGAGGGTCATCAAGAAACTTCCCGTGGCATTTTGGATGCCCGGGACGACGTACTCACCCATGCGCACGGGAAGATAACTCACGATTCCGTTGATCGGCGAGACATAAGTAGTCTTAGACAGAACATCCTTAGTCCGGACGAGCACGGCCTTGTTTTGATCCAGTTGAGCGCGAACCTGATCGAGTTGCGCCTTCTGCGCCAGAGTACGTGCTCTGGCGGCATCCACCGTGGCTGCGGCCGCGTCGTACGCGGTTTTGCGCTGGTCGAAATCCTGCTTGGCAATCAACCCATCTTTGTACAGTCCCTGGCCGCGCTCATAGTCCAGCTTGGCTTTCTCCAGGTTTGCTTGTTGCGTCGACAAATCGGATTGCGCAGCTTTGTAGCTTGCCTCCGCAGCCTGCACACCGGACTGATACGAATTGATGGCGGCAGCTTGAGCATCTACGTCGGCAGTGGCCTGCACATTTTCCTGCAGCAGGAGCTTGTCGCCCTTCTTGATGTGGTCACCCTCTTTTACGAGGATTTCCATGATGCGCCCGAAGCCCTGAGCGTAGACGTTTGTGTATGTTGTGGGCTTGACCTCACCGGAGGCGGTAACCTGGGAAACTAGGGAATCCTGTTTGGCCACCTTGGCAGTCTGGACGGTCACCACACCCTTATTTGCCTGGTTGATGCTGTACCATACAATCCCGCCCACTACGGCTGCCCCGGCGAGACCGATTGCGACCTTATGCCACGTCTTCATGCTCTACCTTTCGCCATTCCGTAGCGGACCACCCGCACGGGGGGACACTTGAACTCAACTTTTGTCGGCGTGTCTACCTTTTATACGACCTTCTAGCGCCAAATGTTTCGCAGGTGAGCACCAGATGGCTTGGAGCCCTGCACAATGTACTCAATCATTGTATGTCCAAGGTACAGCAAAGAAAAGAGTTGTGGCAACCGATTCGGCCGGGCTTTGGGCCAACCTGCCCTCCTGTATGTTAGACGCAGCTTGCCCCTTTTTGGTCAGCCGGGACTCAGCGGATTAGGACTCAACCTTTTCAACCCGTACAATCTCAGCTCTCTTGGTGCGTGTTCGGGCCATGGGTGTTCGAGGGAGTGCGTCACGATGGAAGTGGCTTTGTTGCGCAGCTTTGGGAATGTTCGCTTCTCATGGACCATGCCTTTTCTACACCTCGGAGAACTTTGGTTGTGGAGTGGTGCAAAAGTGTGACAAGCAAAACCGGGGAACTGTGCTAAGCTGAGTTGGAGTTTTCCCGGAGAGGTGGCCGAGAGGCTGAAGGCGGCGGTTTGCTAAACCGTTGTACGAG
>OCOJ01054399.1_pt14 | contig 17409 bp, 14 predicted proteins | sample 1539251 | NCBI WGS metagenome assembly OCOJ01 (sample SAMN01911457, study PRJEB22624) | soil metagenome | biome: Soil | place: Malaysia | collected 2012-04-30 | depth RA_metagenome m | reverse complement strand
GAGCGCGACTTCATTATGAACGCGCAGCAGGCTAAGGAATACGGAATCATAGACGATATCATCTATAAGACCGCAAAAGCGGTATGATCGGCCTTCACGGCTGAGCTGCCGCGAAGCGGCGGCGGACGGGAATGGTGGATGGTCTAGTCTGCGTCAATATAAGGAGTCGAGCTGAGTGAAGAACAAATCGGGATCGGATGAGATCTTGCGCTGTTCGTTCTGTCACAAGTCGCAGGACGCGGTCGCCAAGCTGATCTCCTCGCCCAGCGATTACCCGCGCGCCTACATCTGCGATGAGTGCGTCGCGGTCTGCAACTCCATCCTCGAAGACGATCGCACCGCCACCCCGCAGGCCGCCGCTCCCAATCAACTGCCCAAGCCGCAAGAAGTCAAGACGTTTCTCGATGAGTACGTGATCGGGCAAGACCAGACCAAGAAAAAGCTGGCCGTTGCGGTCTACAACCACTACAAGCGCATCTTCATGAACCGGCAGAAGAGCGGCGACGGGGTCGAACTGACCAAGTCAAACATCCTGCTAATTGGTCCGACGGGGACGGGGAAGACGCTGCTGGCGCAGACGCTGGCCCGCATGCTGGATGTGCCGTTCGCCATCGTGGATGCGACCACGCTGACCGAGGCCGGCTATGTCGGCGAGGATGTGGAGAACATCATCCTCAAGCTGCTGCAGGCAGCCGACGGGGATGTGAGCCGGACGCAGACCGGGATCATCTACATCGACGAAGTCGATAAGATCGGGCGCAAGGACGAGAACCCGTCGATTACGCGCGACGTCTCCGGCGAAGGCGTGCAGCAGGCGCTGCTCAAAATTCTGGAAGGAACGATTGCCAACGTGCCACCGCAGGGTGGGCGCAAACACCCGCATCAGGAATTCACTCCGGTCGATACGACCAACATCCTGTTCATCTGCGGTGGGGCGTTTGTGGGGCTGGAAAAAATCATCGGGCGGCGGATCGGCAGGAAGTCGCTGGGCTTCCGCGCAGGCGAAGACGCGGAGAAAGAGGAAAAAGATGCAGCCGCTTCGCGCAAGCGAAGTTACGAATTATTGAGTGAGATCCAGCCCGAAGACCTGATCAAGTTTGGCCTGATACCGGAGTTCGTCGGCCGCTTGCCCGTGGTCGGCGTGCTGGAAGACCTAGACGATTTCGTCTTGGTGGAAATCCTGACGCGGCCGAAGAACNGCGATCACCAAGCAGTATCAGAGGCTGTTCGAATTCGAGAACGTTCGGCTGAAGTTCAGTGACGATGCCCTGCGGGCGATCGCGCGGCAGGCCATGGCGCGCAAGGTGGGAGCGCGCGGGTTGCGCATGATCCTGGAAGAGCTCATGCTCGACCTCATGTTCAACCTGCCGAGTCAGAAGAAGCTGAAAGAGTTTGAGGTCACGCGGGAAATGGTGGAGAAGCGCAACGCTTCCTTCGCTCTTATCGAGAAGCAGGCAAGCTAGATACGGGGTAGAATCGGGAGTGGGATCGGGTACCGTCGGAACGGGGCGTCGCCAGCGACGTCTCGAAAACAATCGCCGGGGAGACTGAGTGACCACATCCAAGGAAAAATTCGAGAGCAAAAAGCTGCCGATGATGCCCATTCGGGACGTGGTCATCTTCCCTTTCATGATGACACCGTTCGTGGTCGGTCGGGAGTCCAGCGTGCGGGCGCTGGAAGAGGCGCTCGCCGTGGACAAAAAGATCTTCCTGGCGACGCAGCACGACGCCTCCATGGATGAGCCCAAGCCCAACGAGATTTATCAGGTGGGCACGATCGTCAACATCGTGCAGAGCCTCAAGCTTCCCGACGGAAATATCAAAGTCCTGGTCGAAGGCATCGAGCGCGGCAAGATTCTGCAGGTCACCGACACGGAAGGCTACATGCAGGCGTCGGTGCGGGTGGCGCGCTACTCGACCGAAATGAACCCGCAGATCGAGGCCGGCATGCAGCGGGTGACCTCGCTGTTCGAGCAATACGTGAAGCTGTGCCAGGCGCTGAACTACGAGACCATGATCTCTGCGGTGCGCATGGAGGATCCGGCGAAGCTGACCGACGTGATTGCTGCGAACCTGCAGCTTTCGATCGAAGAGAAGCAGGAGTTGCTGGAGATTTTCGATCCCGCCGAGCGGCTCACTCGCGTCGCGGACGTACTCGATATCGAAATCGAGAAACTCAACGTCGACCGCACCATCCAGTCGCGCGTGAAGCGCCAGATGGAAAAGGCGCAGAAGGAGTACTACCTAAACGAGAAGATCAAGGCTATCCAGAAAGAACTCGGCCGCGGCGAGAAGAGCGAATTCGACGAGCTGAAAAAGAAAGTCGAAAGCGCCGGCATGCCGAAAGAAGTGAAAGACAAGGCGCTGCAGGAATTGAAGAAGCTCGAAGCGATGCCTCCCATGTCGGCCGAGTCGACCGTGTCGCGCAATTATCTGGACTGGCTGCTGGCCGTGCCCTGGAAGAAACGCTCCAAGGAGATTCGCAATATTTCCCGCGCCGAGAAGATTCTCAACGAAGATCACTATGGACTCGAGAAGATCAAAGAACGCATCCTGGAATTCCTTGCCGTTCGGCAACTGGTGAAGAATCCCAAGGGCTCGATTCTGTGCTTTGTCGGACCGCCGGGCGTGGGCAAGACTTCGCTTGGCATGTCAATCGCCAAGGCCACTGGCCGCAAGTTCGTCCGTATGTCACTGGGCGGCGTGCGCGATGAAGCGGAGATTCGCGGCCATCGCCGCACCTACATCGGCGCGCTACCGGGGCAGATCATCCAGATGATGAAGAAGGCTGGAACCAAGAACCCGGTCTTCATGCTCGACGAAGTCGATAAGATGTCGATGGACTTCCGCGGCGATCCGTCGGCGGCGTTGCTCGAAGTGCTCGATCCCGAGCAGAACTTCATGTTCGTCGATCACTACCTCGATGTGGAGTACGACCTGTCGCAGGTCTTCTTCATCGCGACGGCGAATGTGCTGCACACGATTCCTCCGGCGCTGCAAGACCGCATGGAAGTGCTACGGCTCCACGGTTACACCGAGCAGGAAAAACTGGAAATTGCCAAACAATTCCTGGTGAAGAAGCAGATGGAGCAGGCCGGACTGTCGGAAAAGAACGTGAAGTTTACCGAGGAGTCTATTTTGGCGCTGATCCGCTCGTACACGCGGGAGGCGGGCGTGCGGAACCTGGAGCGCGAAATCGGCAACGTCTGCCGCAAGGTTGCGCGCAAGGTGGTAAAGGAAGGCGAGGCTTACACGGTGGCCTTGACGCCGGAAAACGTCGGCGACTTTCTTGGTGTCATCAAGTTCCGCGACACTCTGGCGCACGAGAAGAGCGAAGTCGGATTGGTCACCGGCCTGGCCTGGACCGAAGTCGGCGGCTCGATCCTCAGTACCGAAGCGACCGTGGTCGACGGCAAGGGCAAATTGACGCTGACTGGCAAGCTCGGCGATGTCATGCAGGAATCGGCGCAGGCCGCCATGTCGTACGTGCGCTCCCGCGCCCATCGTCTGGGCCTGACCCGCGATTTTTATCGCACTCTCGATCTGCACGTGCACGTGCCCGAGGGCGCCATACCGAAAGACGGGCCGTCCGCTGGCATCACCATCGCCACGGCGATCTCCAGCGCGCTGAGCAAGATTCCTGTGCGGCGCGACGTGGCGATGACCGGTGAAATCACCCTGCGCGGCAAAGTACTGCCCATCGGGGGACTCAAAGAGAAACTGCTGGCGGCGCATCGCGCCGGAGTATTCGAGGTAATCTTGCCCAAGGACAACGAGAAGGATCTCGCCGAGGTCCCCGAGAATCTGCACAGCGCGATGAAACTGCACTTCGTGGATACGATGGACCAGGTGCTGCAGATCGCTCTCGAGGCTCCTCTACCCAAGGTCGAAGAAACGGCCGCGCAGCCGATGGCCCCTCTGACGGCAACGACGGTGGAAGGTCCGACGGCCCATCAGTGAGGCCGTAACCCCGATTTTTCTGAGCCAAACCCTTTGGAGTCGGTGGGAGCCTGTCCGGACTAGGCGCAAACCGCCCGCACCCGCTCGCACAATTCCTTCAGCGAGCGCTCGACACAGGCCGTGAGCCAGAGCTCAAGCGCTTGCCGCTCCTGTTCGGGGATGTGACTGAAGCGAATGCCCGCATACTCGCAAGTCATCCACACCACCACTCCCTCGGCGTGAAGTTCCTCCTCGGACCCGGGAAGGGCGAATCTCAAGTCGACTTGTTCCCCAACGCTGAGGCGCAGCCCACCAGTGTCATGCTCGGACGCAGTCCGAAGTCTCAACCCACCCTCACTCAAGTTTGCTATTGTCGCCTCCGAGAAGGGTTGTGTGCGAGTGCTCACCGTGACCGAGATGCTCACAGGCTCTCGGTGATGCCTGCGGCGCCGCGCCACGGTGGCGCTGTAGGCGGCGCGCAGGCAGCGTTCAATCTGGACGACGGAGGCGGGCTTGTGGATGAGGAAGTGCACGCCAGCCGCAAAAGCCTGACGCAGGTCAAGCAGGTCGCGCACGATCGCAACCAGCACGCAATCCTGATTCAGTTTGGAGCGGCGAACAGCACACAGGAAGTCTGCAATGCTGTCGAGCTCACGCCAATCGACGATGATGACACCGAATTCGTGGGCCTGGATCAGGGCCAGAGCTGCTTCGCAGGAGCCCGCGACCTTTGGCGTCACACGGAGCTGGTTCAGGACGCTGCGCGTCGTACCCAGGAACTGAACGTCTGCGCACAGCAGCAGGGTGTGCATTTCGAGTGTCATCGTCCGGCCGTTCTCCATATCCGTCTCCCACTCAGCACGGTGGCTTCTTGCCTCCGGCGTCGCGCCGGATCAACAACCCTCGCGCTGCTACTGACTCAATCGGCGTCGCAGAACGGGAGTTGAACGGCAAGCCGAACTGGCGGGGCAGAGCTGGTTACTTCGGTTCGTGGCATCACTGAAGTCGTGACAGCAGGGCAACGATCGGAGTGGCTGGAGAATCGGAAGCCTCGTCCAGACCGTTGGTAGTAGTGCAGTTGATTGTCATCCTGAGCAAGCGTTCTGTGCGCCGCGAAGAGCTTGCCCTGAGCGAAGTCGAAGGGATCTGGGCGAGCCGCGCGATGCGTCGCGTTCTTTGCGACGCAACAAACGCGCGTTCGGCTCGCTTCCTTGCCAAACTGCTCCACTACCCGATCGTTCCTTCGCTTGCCAATTTCTCGCACCCCATTGCAAACTGAAGCATGAGGGTTCTGGCCCGATTCCTGGCGGGCGCGACCGATGTCGCCCATTTTCCTCCCGCCAAGTTGCCGGAGGTCGCCTTCCTCGGCCGATCGAATGTGGGCAAGTCCAGCGTCATCAATTCCCTAGTCGGCAGCAAGCTGGCGCGCACCAGTTCGACGCCGGGCCGCACCCGCGGCATCAATTTTTTCGAAGTCCGTTGGCCGGGAAAGCCTCGTCCCGAGCTTATTTTCGCCGACCTGCCCGGCTACGGCTTTGCCAAAGTTTCGTGGGAAATTTCTCAGGAATGGCCGAAGTTCATCGAGCCCTACCTACGCGAACGCGCCACTCTGGTCTTGTGCATGGCGCTGATCGATGTCAACGTGCCGCCACAGCAGAGCGATCGCCAGCTCCTGGACTTCCTCAACGCTTCGGGGCGCGAGTTTCTGCTGGTGGCCACCAAGAGCGACCGCCTCTCCAACAACCAGCTGCACCACGCACTGCGCACGCTGAGCGAGCAGTATCCTGCCGCGCATCTGGTGCCTTACTCGGCGAAAACCGGCGCCGGGCGCGAGGAACTGTGGAAACAGATCCGGCAAGCGGCGCAGCAGGCGATGGCTGGTTGAAGGCCAATCCTGCCGACCCGGAATCAGAAATCTCTAATCCGTCTTCCCGCAACCCTGCCGAGTTTTCGCGCATGGCCTTGTAATCTTTCCGGCGCAATTTCCGATAGACACGTTGAGCGCCTGACGGAGCAGTCTGACCACCTGGAGCTGCCCTGCAGGAAATCGACGAGGAAGACGCGGTCCCCCTCAACTATGGCTCAACCACCCATGGACGGCGCTTCTTACTTGGCGGCGTTGAAACAGGCTTCGGCTACGCAGCCCGGCACTGCGGCCGGTGCCGCGTCAGCGGCCAATGCGCAGGGGTCAACAGCCGCGGGCACTGCCGATCCGCAGACCTACACCGGCGTGGAGAAGCGACGCAGCCCGCGCTACAAGTGCGAAGGCAGCGCCGAACTGCGCGAAGCCGGTCATGAAATCCGTACTTGGGTCACGTTCACCGACATCAGCATGCACGGCTGTTACGTGGAGGCCACCGCCACGTTCCCAGTCGGAACCAAACTGCATCTGAAGCTGGAAACCAAGGGATTTCAGGTGCTCGTCGAGGGCGAAGTGCGGGTGAGCTATCCCTACCTGGGGATGGGGATTATGTTCACTGCGATGTCGGACGAAAACCGATCCCACTTGCGTGACTTGTTGCGTGCGGTCTCCCGGCCGGCGATGATTATGGGGCCGGGCATCGCGTCTTCCCTGCCAGCCGCGGGCGCGCCCGAACCTATGCCCGCGATCTCCGACCCAGCGTCCGCCATGCGCGTACTGGTCGAGTACTTCGAGCATCGGCAGATGCTCATGCGCGAAGAATTCCTGCGTATCGTGCGCAAGAGCCAGGCCGTGGAAGCCAAGCCGGGCAAGTAAGCCGGCTTCGGCCTCAATTCCAGCCTCCGACGCATCGCGATCCTGTGGAGCAATGAGGTTCCTGCCTGCCCGTGGTCCCTTTTCATTCGTTATGATGATGGACCATGGCTCTTTTCCTCATCACTGGCATTGGCGGCTTTATCGGATCGTCCTTAGCACGGGCACTGCTCTCGCGCGGCGAGCAAGTGCGTGGCGTCGACAATTTTTCAACCGGCAAGCGTGAGAATGTGGAGGAAATTCTCGATCGCATCGATTTCCGGCAGGCCGACATCCTCGATCTGAACGCCATGCGCGAGGCCTGCGCGGGCGTGGACTTCGTGCTGCACCAGGCCGCGATTCCCTCGGTGCCGAAGTCGGTGCTCGATCCGCTGGGCAGCAACCGCGCCAATGTGGATGGCACGGTCAATGTGCTGGTGGCTGCGCGCGACGCCAAGGTGAAGCGGGTCGTGTATGCGGCATCTTCGTCCGCGTACGGCGACACCCCGACTCTGCCGAAGCATGAGGGCATGTCGCCCGATCCAATCTCGCCTTACGCTGTGGCCAAGCTGGCGAGCGAGCACTACATGATCTCGTTCTTTCGCTGCTATGGGCTGCAGACGGTCTCCCTCCGTTATTTCAATATCTTCGGGCCGCGGCAGGATCCTTCGTCTCCGTACTCAGGAGTGCTGGCCAAATTCATCACCCAGATGTTGCGCGGAGAGCAGCCGACCATCCATGGCGACGGCGAACAGAGCCGCGATTTCACCTACATCGACAATGCGGTTGAGGCCAATCTGCTGGCCTGCCGCGCACCCGCATCGCAAGTTGCGGGACGAGTGTTCAATGTCGCTACGGGCCGGCGGGTCACGCTGAACGAAACCTTCAAGCTGCTGCAAAAGCTGACCGGCTATTCCGGCGATGCGAAACACGGGCCGGAACGCGAGGGCGACATCAAGCATTCCCTGGCCGATATTTCTCGGGCGGAGGCGCACCTTGGCTACCGTCCCATTGTGGATTTTGAAGAAGGATTAAAGCGGACGGTGGAGTGGTACCGGGGGAAGTGAGGTACCTGCTCCACAATCATAGAGTCCTGCAATCATGAGTGCAACGGGAATGTATCGCTGACAACGGGCCAGTTTCCGAATTGCCGACGATTCGGGAGTTGATGGCGACAAGCCCGTCTATCTGGTGAAACTTTCTCATCCTGACTTCCAGTGCCAGCTTGGGAGAATTCACACCTTCATCGTGCCCGTTTCACCGCAATGTGCCTAGCTTGAAGGTGGCTCGGCGCAAAAGCAATGACTCTTGCCACTGGAGCACGACGTCGGCCAGCAGGATCGAAAACGCGAGACAAACCCACAGCGTCGTCTCAATCGCCGCGAGACCGAGGTTCTCCAATCCGGTTACGCCGAGAATCACGCGTGGTGTCATGAACATAAAAGGACCCACCACAAAGCTGCGGGTCATCCATTGACGATGCTGCTGGACCTTGCCTTTCAGGATAAGTGCGAAGGCGATGCCCGTGGTCACCATCCACAGGATTCCGTGTGTCGCGGCAGCCATGGTGAACGACCGTGGAGACCCAGTGCGCTCCTGAAAAAACTTAATGTAGATTCCGAGCGGACCGGCAACGAACGCGCCCGCGACATAAATCCTCCCCACGACTCGGTGCAGCTTCAAATAGCGCTGCCGGATCCGATCCGAAAACTGCAGCGGAACCAGTAGGAGCGCACACGCTCCGGCCAATCCATGTGCCAACAACCACCACTTGAACGGCTGGTAATAGTGCCACGCTGGATCGTGCGGGTTTACGAGAAAGCTCTCGTCATGGATCAGCACATAAAGAAACATCAGCCCAATGAAACCAAACATCAGGTGCTTCAGTTTCAATGAAGAGAAGCTTTGCATTCCAGCGGACATGGTCGACACGTCGGTCCTCCAAGGCGAAGAAAGAACGATCTCAATTTCTGAATGGTCGGCGAGTGCGAACCAGACGCGGATAACTTGAAGGTGCGTTCGTCGCTTCCCCCGCCCGGCCGTCGAATCGCATCTTGCCCCGTTTTCAGCTCATTGGAAATGGAGACAATCTGGAGAATTCTGTAGGTCTTGTGTATTGGTGTGTGGAGGAGGCGAGGAAGGTGGCAAGCGATGTAGAATCAATCCGCTTTCGGGAGTTTCCTCCGTGTCTGTGGATCTCATCAGATTCGAGGACTTTGAACTCGATTCGCGCAACTATTGCTTGCGTCGGTCCGGTGCGAATTTGAAACTGGAGCGAATTCCCCTTGAGTTGTTGCTGCTCTTGGCCGGTCGGGCAGGGGATTTGGTAACTCGGGAAGAGATCATTGAAGAACTCTGGGGTAAGGATGTCTATCTTGATACGGAAAATGCTATCAATACAGCTATCCGAAAGATTCGCTTGGTACTTGGCGACGATCCGGCCCAACCTCGGTTCGTACAAACGGTAACGGGAAGGGGGTATCGATTCATAGCGCAGGTGGCCGACCAGAGTAAACCGGCAACGCGACAGGGCCAAGACACGACACAGGATGTACCCGTGACAACGGCCCCCGGCGTTGTGACCGAGATGGATGTTCCAAGCGGCATCGCCCTAAAGAGCCCAAGCAGAGGCGCGTTCTCTGCCCCCTCCAATAACCGGGACGTGCATTTGCTGCCCAGTACCCGACGGAAAAAGTATTGGCTCATTGCGATCCTCACGGTCGGTTTGATCGGCCTTGTGGTTCTCGGCTTCGTGTTCACGCGTCCGAGCCCGATGCCTCATGTGTCGAACTACCTTCAGATCACGAGCGATGGTCAAGCGAAGCAAGGTCCTGTAGTGACAGACGGGGTGCGGCTGTATTTCTCGGAAGGTTCCGTAAATCATCGAGCGCTCGCCCAGGTGTCGGCATCAGGCGGAGAGACGTCCATGCTTTCGAACTCCCTTGAAAATACCGACCTCTTGGACATTTCACCGACTCGGTCCGAACTGTTGGTGGCAAGTTATGGCGGCAGCACCACGTTGCCTTCACTCTGGACTCTGCCGTTGCCGACGGGTGCCCCCCGTCGAGTCGGAGACGTGGTAGCGGAAGACGCCGCTTGGTCCCCGGATGGGCGAGACATTGCGTATGTGAGTGGCCATGAATTATATCGGGCAAGAAATGACGGCACCGGAGCAAGAACACTTGTGACATTGCCCGGTACAGTGTCTTGGCCTCGTTGGTCGCCGGACGGAACCCGGCTCCGATTGACCCACAGGGACACGACCGGTTTCTCTTCAATCTGGGAAGTTTCGGCGGAAGGAAAGTTGCCTCATCCAATCCTCCCCGACTGGAATCAGCCGCCAGCAGAGTGCTGTGGGAATTGGACCCCAGACGGTAAGTACTTCGTGTTCCAAGCCACTCGCACGGGCAAAACTGAAATTTGGGCCATCCCCGAGAAAAGGGGATTGTTTGCAAGATCCTCTGAAAACCCCGTGCAACTGACGGCAGGGCAGATGGACTCTCTGTCGCCGATCGTCAGTTCAGATGGTAAGAAGCTCTATCTCATCGGGCAACAGCTCCGAGGCGAGTTGGTGCGGTACGATCCAAAGTCCAGTGAGTTTGTGCCTTATCTTTCAGGAATTTCTGCGGAATTGCTCGATGTTTCCCGCGACGGCAAATGGGTGACCTACGTCGCCTTCCCGGAACATACCCTGTGGCGAAGTAAGGTTGACGGAAGCGAGCGCTTGCAACTCACTCTGCCACCGGTGCAGGCAGCGGTGCCTCGGTGGTCTCCTGACGGTAAACGAATAGCATTTTTTGACGCTGCTCCCGGCAAGCCTTGGAGGATTTACTTGGTTTCGGCCGACGGTGGGATGCCAGAGCCGGTGTTAAACGAGCCATACAACGAAATGGATCCGAACTGGTCCCCCGATGGGAATTCTTTGCTGTTTAGTTATTTCCCTATATTCGAGACCCAGGCAGCGGAAAATCTGGGCGTGTATATCCTTGATCTGAAGACTCGAAAGCTTACGAAGTTGCCCGGCTCAAAGGGCTTCTGGGCTCCACGCTGGTCGATGGATGGTCGTTACATCGTTGCAAGGTCGTTGGATTCCGAGGTGCTGATGCTCTTCGATTTCAAGACGCAGAGGTGGACGGAACTGGCGCGAGGAGTGTACTTCGGTTTCATGAATTGGTCGAGAGATGGGAAATATGTCTACTACCTGCGTCGAGGACAGGAGCCTGCCGTGTTACGCGTACGGATCGCAGACAGGAAGGTGGAGGAGGTCGCCAGTTTGAAGGACGTGCGCCAGACAGGCTTCCGCGGCGGGGTCTGGATGGGCCTGGCACCGGATGACTCACCGCTCGTGCTACGCGATATCGGCACACAAGAGGTTTACGCACTCGATTTCCAACCATAGATGGGCCTGTTCGAGGTCGCCCTTTCGTTCAGTGAGAAATTGCCTCTTTCAAAGGTGTTTTCACAATCAAATCCAATGCTTTCCGTCTGCTCATTTTTGTCGTTAAGAATCCAGTGAGAATTAAGTTTGGAAGCAACAATCGGCTCGCACTGGTTTGTCGGCTACACCGAATTATCCGATGCCGACTTGCCGCGTTTAGTAACGGGAAGTCGGCTTGTGTGAATCGATCGCAGAAACTCCTGGATAACGGGCAAACCGGCAGTAACTGCTGTTGACGGACGATTCCGCGCAGGACTTGACAAGGACTGATCCTGAGCCGGTGCCACGATATTTCGAGACCCTGCAACTCATAAGCCTTCATTACGTCGGTAATCTACGGTCTGATTCCCACGGCAGCTAGATTGAACCCATGACTCTCTCCTCGATGGTGGTCTCGCGCGACCGGCAGGAAGTGAGTGTGCTGGAGTGCATCCTGGGCGGCCTGCACATGGACGTCGCTTTGGAAGACGAACCGCAGCGGGCCCTGGCGCGGCTGAACCGCTCAAAAATTGACGCCTTGATCGTGGATTGCGACCTGGACGGCAGCGCTGAGTTTCTTCGCGAGCTGCAGCGGGACGTGCGGCGGTCCAATACGCTGCCTCTGGTCATCATGGGCGGCCCGCAATCGAGGAACCTGGAGGGCACCGGCGCGCTGTTCGCGTTTGAGAAGCCGATCTCGGTAGAGCAGGCTGTGCGAACGCTCTCTGCGGCGCGAAATTTCATCCTCGACGGGCGGCTGCGCTACCACCGCGCTGGACTGGAGGTCCCGGTCGCTTTGAGCTGCAGCCGGCAGAAGCAGATCGCGGCCTCGCTGGTCAACGTGAGCCAGGGCGGAATGCGAGTTCACACCGATACTTTCCTAGAAAAGGCAAAGCCGCTGCGCGTTTCCTTTGAACTTCCCGGCGCGAAGTCCTCCTTGAAGGCGCACGCCGAAATCGCCTGGCAGGATCAGCGCGGGAATATGGGCGTCCGCTTCGTGAAGCTGCCGGCAAGCCAACAACGCACCCTGCAGCTCTGGGTGGCGCAGCAGTACTTCGCGAATTAGCGACCGACTCTAATTTTGCGCGCTTCACGTCGGTAAAGGTCCGACCTCAGCGAAACGGGGTGCTGGGTTCCTCTTCCTCTGAATCAGGAGCGGCCATGCTTGCGAGACGGCGACCCAGGCTCGCGCCCCCGAATATCCGAAAGAACGCCCAGTAGAAAGCGGCGACGAAGATCGCGGCGCCGCCCACCATGGCCAGCGGCCATTTCGGCAGTCCGTGCGTGATCGCAAGAAACACGAGCGAGAAGAGCAGCAGTGCCGCGAGAATCATCAAGGAATCGACCATCCAGGCCAGGGTTTTCCCCGAGAGGGGCTGTGAAAGCCAGTCGGTTTCAGGCGCAACATCAAAGGAGTGCAGGTCGCCGCTCGAGGGGGGAACCGGCGTAGCAGCTGCCGACCGCGGCTCCAGCTGGATCACGTTGCGGCGCACAGGAGACACGATCAATCCGTCGCTTTCTTCCGTGTTTTCTGAAAGCTGCGAAAGGGTTGCCGCAACGGATTCACCTGCCCACGGAAAACGGGGCGCAGATTCCAGCAGACTTTCAAAGATCCACGCATGGATTTGCTGCATGATAGCGGGATCCAGGTCGAGGAAGCGGATTCCACATTGCCCGCCGGGATTGGCCCACATCACTTCGCCGCGCGTCTCGACCCGCAGCTGCGGATAGCGCAACTCGAAGCGCACGCGCACGTTCTGCTCGGGCCGCAGAGCCGCCACTGCCTGCACGGCTACGCCTTCTCCGCTGAGGTTGCGAATGATGCCGCCGTTGGCCTCGTCCAGCGTGACGTATGTCAAGGTTTGGAGCTGGTGCCGATGGTGGGCCCGCGCTGGCCGCGCAGGGGACGTGGCTGCTTGCATAACTCGCCGCCGGAGAATCGCAAGATTGGTCAGGCCTTATTCGGGAATATTAGTGTCAGAATATGATTGAGGCGCAGTATCTGCGCTGGTTCGCTGGACTCGGGCAAAGCCTAAAGTTCGGCAAACCAGAGACTTACCAAGGGACATGTCCAAGAGGTCATCCGTAGGTAATTGCAACCAGAGGCGAACCCCGATAGCTTATTAAGTGAACCCTTAACGGGCGCTTACCCGGGCTGTGAAGTGCACCCCGCGAAACACAGTCTTGTCGCGGTTTTCCGACAAATGGGATAAGCTGAACGCCCGATGGGCAAGGGGTTTCGCCCGTCCCCCCGTGTTTTGACCAGATGGGGCGCGGGCTCGGAATGGCAGCCACTCCAACAAAACCGGCCATAGCAGTCGCAGCGCCGTTTACCGAAATTAGTGTGCCTGCGTGGCCTCTCGGCCAGACTTCCTCCACGGCGGGCGATTCCGCCTCTTCCCGCGATGATTTCAGCCGCAAGCCTTCCCACCGCGATGCCCTGCAGGCGTTATTGGCGTTCTCGGCGCTGCATCAGCAAGTGCGGCGACGCCGTGCTCTGGCAGCACGCTTCAACGGCTTTGACGCCGTCGCCCCTGCGGTGGCATTTGAGAGCGGAGAACTGTTCGTCCTGGATGAAGTGTTGCAACTCGTGGCCGAGCGCGCGGTCGCCATCACCGGAGCCGACGGGCTGGCGATCGCTCTGGCGGAGGATAACGAGATCGTGTTGCGGGCTTCGGCGGGCACGATCAAACCCGACGTGGGCACACGCATCGATCGCGATTCGGCATTCTCCGGAGCATGTTTCCGCACCGCGCAGATCGTGCGCTGCGACGATACCGAAACCGATGACCGTGTCAACCTGCAGGCCTGCCGGCGGCTGGGCGCGCGCTCCATGGTCGCGGTTCCCTTGTGCGGACGCCGTCGCGTGATAGGGGTTCTTGAGGCGTTCTCGGCGGAGCCTTTTGGATTTAACGACAGCGATGTGCGTAATCTCGATCTTCTGGCAGAACTGATCCTGGGCGCGCTGAAACCTGAAGATGAAGAGCGCTTCTCGGAATCGGCGGAGGCGGCGGCGACGGCGCTGGAAGCGGCTCCGTCGCTCACGCCTGATGTCCGGCCAGACAAGTCACTTCCGGAAAAAGGCCCAATTCGCATCGAGCCGCGCGCTCCTGAGCCGGTAGTCAGCGCGGTGCCTAGACGAACGGAAGCTTTGCCGTTGGCGTTGATGTCGGCGCCAGTAACCTCAGCGCCCGTTTCCGCGGTTCCTGCAGTGCCAGCTGAGCGTAAAGAGGACTTACTCAAGCCTGCGGCGGCGGAGATGGCACCGACTCCTGCGCTCGAAGCACCTGCGGAACCGGAGCTTGCGGTAGAACAGGCGCAACCTTCGGGTCATCGCTCCGCGTGGTTGATCGTGCTCGCCTGCCTTGTTTTTGCCGCGGTGTTTGCGCTGGGCTTCTGGTGGAAGCTCAAGACCGAGCAACTCGGAAGCGCGGTCGTTCAGCCACAAAAGCCGATTTTGAAGCCGGGAGATGGCGTAGCCGGCGGGCCAGCCACAGCGCCTCCCGCGCAGACCACTCCGTCCACAACCGCCGATGCCAATACTGCGGACACTCTTCCCGTGCCCGACATCTCCGCGAATCGCCCGGCCACTGCCCAGGAGCTGAGTAGGTTTCCGCGAGTGACGGGAATCCGGCACTGGTCCTCGGCCGACTCCACCAGCGTAGTTCTCGACCTGGAAGATCAGGTGCAGTATGAGGCGCACCGCCTGAGCAATCCCGATCGCATTTACTTCGACCTGCGCGACACGCAGCTCGTTCCCGAGCTGCAGGGGAAGTCGATCGAGGTGGGCGATGCGCTGTTGGCGCGCATCCGCATAGCGCAGCCTGTGCCGGGTATCACGCGGGTTGTATTGCAGACAAAAGGCAACTCGAACTTCTCCGTCAGTTTGGAGCCGAATCCGTACCGGCTGCTGGTGCAGGTGCGCAAAATTGGGGCCAACCCCAAGGGCGCGGTGAATCTGTTCCCCGAGACGACTGGCGGCGAAAAGCGGGCCATCGTGATTCCGCCGCCGACGAAAGAAGATCTGCAGCTGCGGGCACGCGTGCCTAAGCTGCGCATCGTGGTCGACGCCGGTCACGGCGGCTGGGACCTGGGCACGGTTGGACGCCACGGCCTGCTGGAAAAGGACCTGGTGCTGGAGGTCGCGCAGCGACTGGGCAAGCTGCTCGAGAGCCGCCTGGGATGGGAAGTGATCTACACGCGTCAGGATGACAACTACATTGCGCTCGACGAGCGCGCCCAGAGAGCTAATCAGGCGCAAGCGGACTTGTTCATTTCCGTGCATGCCAACTACAGCGATCTGGCTTCGGCGCGTGGGGTGGAAACTTACTACACCAATTTCTTTTCCACGCCGAACACACAGGATCCTGAGGCCCGCCCGACCGCCAACAAGGGCACCGTGACCGCGTCGCTAACGCCCGCGGAGCTGCACGACAGAGTTGAACAATCCCGGCGGCTCGCGGCCAGCGTGCAGCGCTCGCTCTACGGCATGTTGTCCATGAAGAACCCTGGCCTCCGCGATCGTGGGGTGAAAGAAGCGGGATTTGTCGTGCTGACCGAGACCGCCATGCCCGGAATTCTGGCGGAGGTCTCGTTCGTCAGCAGTCCCACCGATGAGCAGAAGCTGCGCAGTGACGGCTACCGCGAACAAATCGCCGAAGCGTTGTACAAAGGGATTGCGCGGTATGCGGCGGCTTCCAAGGGCGTTAAGGTCGCGAGCGCGGCGAAGTAGTCCGGAGTGACGAGTGGCGAGAGGATCGTCCTGTCATCAGTAGTGGGTTTCCGCCTGCTACAAGAAGGGATTCACGATGCGAATCCCATCGATCTCACGACCTGCTTGCATGTCCTCAGAAAAAAGAGCGCTGCATCCTGCCTGCTTGGCCGAACGCACCACCATCGAGTCCCAGAAGCTGATTCCGTGAAGGCGGTGCAAATCGATCGCGGCAAGAATGTCTGTGACCTCCGGAGTCACGACGTCGAACTCGGCCAGCAACTCTACCTTGCGTCGTGCGACGCGTGCATCGACATGCAGCTTCCGCGTGACCGTTACGAAGTACTCCTGCAGCACCTGCAGCGACACAACCCCGGTTCGGGCACGCCGGTGTTCCGCCAGCAGATCAAGCGCCCGCCTTTGTTTCGCCGGAACGGCCTTGTCGTCAGCGTAGACAACGACGTTGGTGTCGAAGAAGCTACGAACGCTCATGAATCTCGTCGCGATTGAAGCGCCAGCCGCGGGAATGGCCGGTTCCGGAAAGACGCCTAAACTCCTCGATGCTGCGCTCGGGATCGTCCCCGCCAGCCAAGGTCTGCAGATAGTCGCGGATGAGCTGGTTCAGGCTCTTGCCGAGGGCCTCGGCTTTCCTGCGGGCGCGGGCAACGACCTGGTCATCTATTGAGAGCGTAACGTTCATATCACACAGTATATGTGTACACAGAATATTTGTCAATCGGGGAGTGAAAGTGGCAGCCAAGTGGTAGCCAGTTGCCGGCTCGCAGTAGCCAGCCGTCCGCTTACAGCCATCAGCTCTCAGCTTTCGTCATCCCCGGCTGCCTTCCGGCCTAGATCCGCGTTTAGAGCGATTCAGCTCTCTGTGCTCCCTGCGAAGCTGCGTCTGGGCGCGCGCGAACGAGCGAGGAATCCTGTCCCTGAGCGTTATCATCATATCGGCAATCGTAAGATCGTCCAGGGTCCGCTCGGACATACAGACGAGCACAGTTAGCTGCGTCAGAGTATGTGCGGCGTTCTGGCCAGGTTCCATTAGTCCAACATTGCTGCGACCGGCGAGCATACCGTCATAGTCGAGCAGACCCAGCCTTACAAACATGCTCTTGACGCCAGCGTGTATGTTGTCATTTCCCAATTGGTAATACGAGCGCATTTCTGCCCGGCCCGCATCTTCTTCGAGGTCAGCAAAACTATGACGTTTCCCCAGATGATGTGCGGCCCACCCGTAGTCTGATGCGAAATCTTTTCCGTACAATCCAATAGCCTTTGCGTAAGCTCTGTCAATCTTTTGGACCGCCCTGCGAGATAGCGGCTTGTATCCAAGCAGCGGGTAACACCTCGCAAACTTGTTCATTGCGCGTTTCGACTCCACAGCTTGATGTGCGACGTATCGCTTGGTGATCTCGTCGCCGTACTTCGAAAGAACCGTCGCTACAACTGCAATTTCGTGCAAAGTCCTCCACCGTGCCATCGCCCCGTCAGCAAAGCCGTTCTCAAGTAGGCAGATTATCTCGTCTGCGACTTGGCAAGCTCGAACATGTAGCCGAGTAAGGATGCTCTTGGTGAGCGGGTCCACGGCGGTGCTGTTTGATTTAGACCGATCATGTACAGCCT
>OCOJ01058152.1_pt2 | contig 17441 bp, 15 predicted proteins | sample 1539251 | NCBI WGS metagenome assembly OCOJ01 (sample SAMN01911457, study PRJEB22624) | soil metagenome | biome: Soil | place: Malaysia | collected 2012-04-30 | depth RA_metagenome m | reverse complement strand
TATTGCTGGAGGGATTGTGGATGCAGCCGACGTGGCGCTGGGCCAGGATTTGCCGGTCTTTTTCATCGATGTAAATGCAGTGCGCGGCAACGACATCGGGGCCGAGGATGCCGAGCTTTTCGAGATACTGAACAGGAGTGAGGCCGTTCTGGTTCAGGCTGTCGTCCAATTCTTTTTTCATTTCGGCAACGTGAATCAAGATGGGAGCGTGATACTTGCGGGCAAGGGCCGCCGCATCTTGGAGAGTTTTTTTCGAGCACGTATAGATCGAGTGAGGAGCAGTCGCGGCATGAATTAGCGGGTCGCCTTGCCAGCGTTTGAGAAATTTCTCGGTGTATTCAAGCATGGCGGCGTTGGTCTTGTTGTCAGGCGCGGGAAAATCGAGAATCGTTTCGCCCAAGACGCCACGCATTCCTGCGGCCTTGGTTTCTTCGGCCAGGGCGTCTTCGAAATAATACATATCGGCGAAAGTGGTGATCCCGCCTCGAATCTGCTCGGCGGCGGCAAGGCGTGTGCCCCAGCGGACAAAATCTTCCGCGACGTTTCTGGCTTCCGCCGGAAAGATGTATTTGCGGAGCCACTCGTCCAGAGTGACGTCGTCACGTAAGCCGCGGAAAAGGGTCATGGGAGTGTGTGTGTGGCCATTGATCAAGCCGGGGAGAATGAGCGCACCCTTAGCTTCGATGGCTTGTTTGGTGAAGATGGGGCCGTTGGGCATGTGAGGGATTCCCTGGCCCACGGCGACGATGGTGTCGCTCTTCACCACTACGAAACCATCTTCGAGGATGCGGCGGTCCGTGTCCATGGTGACAAGGGTGCCGCCGGAGATGAGCAGGTCCACAAAATTGCCGCCTTTAATCGGCGTCTGCGGTTGCCCAGGTGTTGTCATTTGCCCCTTGCCAGTCTGGCACAACAAGAAGAAACAAATCAGAGCTGGGATAATATCTAAGATTATCTTCACGAGATCCTCTCTTGAATGCGAAGGGGACGCGCCCTTCGTTCTCCAGTATGAATTAAAATGCGCCCCTACAAATTAGAAGAGTCAAACGGTTTTGGAAATAGTTCTCGCATGCGGATGACTTCGGTTTTACCTTTTAGATTAGCCATGACAACGGGGACATCGCCGCAGAATTCCCAGATTAACTGGCGGCAGGCCCCGCAGGGCGGAGTAAGCGTGTCCGTGTCGGTAACGACGGAGACGGCGTCGAAGCCGCGCTCGCCTTCGCTGATGGCTTTGAAAATGGCGACGCGCTCGGCGCAGACGGTGAGGCCGTAGGTGGCGTTTTCGACGTTGCAGCCGCCGAAGATTCTTCCAGAAGTCGCGCGGAGCGCAGCGCCAACGCGAAAATTGGAGTAAGGCGCGTGAGCGTTCTCGCGCGCTTGCCGGGCTGCTGCAATCAATTGATCGTACTCACTCACAGCGCGCTCCTTTCGCTGTAAAAACGAAACGGTTCAGGCGATGGCCTCGGCAATCTTGGGAATAACCGCTTTGAGCAGTGCGATGAACTGGCCTTTGACGCGCTCGGTCGTTGCAAGAACTTCTTCGTGGCTGAGCGGCCTATCGAGAATGCCGGCGGCGGCGTTGGTAACGCAGGAGATTCCCAGGACCCGCAGGCCGCAATGGCGCGCTGCGATGACTTCCGGGACGGTGGACATTCCGACGAGGTCGGCGCCGATGGCGCGCAGATAGCGGATTTCCGCAGGAGTTTCGTAATTGGGGCCGGCCAGCGCCGCGTAAACGCCTTCGTAGATACTCATGCCGGCGCGGTTTCCGAGGCCGACGGTCATTTCGCGGAATCGCCGGTCGTAGGCGACGGTCATATCGGGAAAGCGGGGGCCGAAGCGCTCGTCGTTGGGGCCGGAAAGAGGGTTCACTCCCTGGAGATTGATGTGATCTTTGATCACCACGAGGCGGCCCTGGGTGAATTCGAGCTTGATGCCTCCGGCGGCGTTAGTAAGCATGACGACTTTCGCTCCCATGCGCGCCAAGACGCGAATGGGGAAAACGACTTCTTTGACCGAATAGCCTTCGTAGAGGTGCACGCGGCCCTGCATTCCGGCAAGAGCAATGCGGCCGATAGTGCCAATGACCATATTGCCTGCATGGCCGACAGCGGTGGATTGAGGAAAGTGTGGGATTTTTGCGTAAGGGATTTTTGTCGCGTCGGCAAACTCGTCGGCGAAGGCTCCCAAGCCGGAGCCGAGGACGAGAGCGATTTGCGGGCGCAATTCTGATTGAGAAAAAATGAAATTTGCGGCGGCCTCGGCGCGTTCGAATTCGCCAAGGGTTTTTGTTTTTGCCGATGGTTTTCGCGGCGGGCTCATGCGGGTCGATGTTCGCAAGCTAGGGCGCAGCATGCTGCGCCCCTACAAAGAAGAATGGTCGCCATGTGAAAGGCAATGAAAGTCATGTGAGGATGCCCACGATGGAGGCGGACATGAGATTGGCCATGGTTCCGGCGAGCATGGCGCGAATACCGAATTTGGCGAGTTGGCCGCGCTGCTCGGGAGCGAGGGCGCCGATGCCGCCAATTTGGATGCCGATGGAACTGAAGTTAGCGAAGCCGCAGAGCGCAAAGGTGGCGATTCTTGCGGAGCGGGGATCGAACGACATGTTTTTGATGTACTCGCCGAGTTGCTGGAAGGCAACAACTTCGTTGACGACCATGCGCGTGCCAAGCAAATTGCCCATGGCTCTGCACTGCTCCCACGGAATGCCGATGACCCAGGCCACGGGGGCAAAAATCCAGCCGAAGACTTGCTGAAGGCTGGAGGGAAACCAGGCCACGGAGTTATGGATGCCGCCCAGGATGCCGTTGACGAGGTAGAGAAGCGCGATGAAGGAAATGAGCATGGCGCCGACGTTGAGGGCAAGGTGGAGGCCATCGATGGTGCCGCGGGAAATCGCGCCGAGGAAGTTCGCTTCCTTATGCATTTCGGGCATTTCCACGCGGCCGGCGGTGAGCGCGTGCTCGGTTTCGGGAACGAGCATTTTGGCCATGAGCAACGTGCCAGGCGCGGTCATGATGACGGCAGTGAGAAGATGCTCCGCTTTGATGCCGAACGCGATGTAAGCAGCCATGATTCCGCCCGAAACGTGAGCCATGCCGCTGGTCATGACGCACATCAATTCGGATTTAGTCAGTTTGTTCAGGAATGGACGGATGGTCAGGGGCGCTTCGGTTTGTCCCATGAAAATGCTGGCGGCAACGTTGAGCGATTCGGCGCCGCTCGCTCCCATGATGCGGGTCATAATCCAGGCAGCGATTCGAATGATCAACTGCATGACACCGATGTGATAGAGCAGCGCGAAAAAGGCCGCAATAAAAATTATTGTAGGCAAAACCTGAAATGCAAAAATGAAGTGCTGAGGCGAATCCTTGAGGCCAAGCTCGCCAAAGACAAATTGAGACCCGTAGAACGCATAAGCGAGGAGCTGATTGACGTAATAGCCGGCCGCGCTAAAGATTTTTTGGCCTATTGGAACACGCAACACAAAAATGGCAAACGCCAATTGCAGACCCAAGCCCCACAGAACGGTTTTCAGGCGAATAGCTTTGCGATTGGTGGAGAAGAGATACGCGAGACCGAGCATAGTGGCTAAGCCCAGTACACCCGAAAATCGTCCCATGCGTTCTCCCTTTTTGTTTGTGGCTTTGGCCCAGCGCGGAAACTATGGCTTAAGCGCCGGAGAGAGATTGCTTGCGATTTGGCGCGGCGTCAAGGGCCGAGGATGCGGCGGACGAGTGGGCGCTTTTGCGTGGGCGCGGAATCTCCAATCTGGTAGCTGGCGGCGACTAGGCTTTTTGCTTCGGTGAGCTTGGCATCGTTGTTGTAGTGGATGGTGGTGAGTGGTTCGCTTCGTTCGACTCGGTCGCCGATGCGTTTGTGGAATTCGAGGCCGACAGCGTGGTCGATACAATCTTCTTTTTTCTCGCGGCCGCCACCAAGCATGGCAAGGGCGATGCCGAACTGCTCGCAATTCGTGGCAGTGATATAGCCGGAGGAAGTGCTGGCGACTTCAGCACGGAAGCGGGCCTTGGGTAAGCGCTGCGGCTCGTCGACCACGTGCTCGTCACCGCCTTGCAGGCGAATGCCTTGCATAAGTTTCTCTTTAGCCTGGCCGGAAGCAATCATAGTTTCGGCGAGGCGGCGGCCTTCGTCGAGAGTTTTGGTGCGTTCGCCGAGAAAAAACATCCAGGCGGAGAGTTCGAGGCTCAATTCGCGAAGGTCGGCCGGCCCGCGGCCGCTAAGAACCTCGATACATTCGACAACCTCGGTGGAATGGCCGGCAGCGCGGCCGAGCGGCTGATCCATGTCGGTAATGAGCGCCACGACTTTTTTGCCCATGCGCTTGCCGGTTTCGACCATCACTTCGGCGAGGCGCACGGAATCTTCCTCGCGCTTCATGAAAGCGCCGGAGCCGGTTTTGACATCGAGAACGAGGGCGTCAATGCCTTCGGCAAGTTTTTTGCTCATGATGGAGGCGCAGATCAAGCCAATGTTTTCGACAGTGGAGGTGGCGTCGCGCAGGGCGTAGATTTTTTTGTCCGCGGGAGCAATTTCCGCGGTTTGCCCAATGAGAGCCATTCCGCAGGCGCGAAGAACGCTCCGGAACTCACCGAGCGAGAGATTCACGTTGAACCCCGGAATGGACTCGAGCTTATCGAGAGTGCCTCCCGTGTGGCCGAGGCCGCGGCCGCTGATCATGGGCACAGTCAGTCCGCCAGCAGCAACGATGGGTGCAAGAATGAGAGAAGTCTTGTCGCCTACGCCGCCGGTGGAATGTTTGTCAACCTTTTTCCCGGGAAGATCGGAAAGATTGACGACTGCTCCCGAGTAGAGCATCGCTTCGGTCAATGCGGCTAGTTCGGAGCGATTCAAACCGCGCAGCCAGACGGCCATGAGCCACGCGGCCATCTGATAATCCGGAATTTCGCCGCGCGTGTAGCCGGCGATGAGGAAATCAATCTCCTCGCTGGAGTGTTCGCCGGAATCGCGTTTTTTGCGGATCAGGTCGACGGCGCGCATGCGTCACTGAAGGGGTGTCGCGCGAGCGTAACATTGGAGGGTAGCGGCGTCAACGCAGAGAGCGAAGCGGTGTGCCATGGCTTGCCGCGTTCAGTAACCAAAAGAACGGGCCCTGCGTAGTACCATCGAGGAGTGATGATGAGGACTAGCAATGGCGTCGCGGTGCGCGCGGAGCACGTCTCGCGGCACTACCAGATGGGCGAGGCGCTGATTCGCGCCGTGGATGACGTGACCATGGAAGTACGCGCTGGGGAGTTTTTGGCGCTGCTCGGGAGCTCAGGTTCCGGAAAATCCACCCTGCTGAATCTGATGGCCGGACTGGACCGGCCGACTTCGGGCGCAATCATTGCGCAAGGGCGGAATTTGTCGGAGATGAATTCGCTGGAATTGGCGCGGTATCGCAGCAAGACGGTTGGGATGGTTTTTCAGTCGTTTAATTTGTTGCCGAGGATGACGCTGGAGGAAAACGTTGAGCTCCCGCTGCGGCTTGCTGAAGTTGACCGCGGGGAGCGCGCGAAACGGGTGCGCGAAGCGCTGGAACGCGTGCGCTTGGACAAGCGGCTGACTCACCGGCCCAGCGAGCTTTCCGGCGGTGAACAGCAGCGGGCAGCGCTGGCGCGGGCCTTGGTGAACCGGCCGACCATTCTGCTCGCGGATGAGCCTACGGGCAACCTCGACAGCGCTACTGGCGAATCCATCATGGTGCTGCTCCAAGAAATTCAGCAAACGCTGGGGATGACCATCGTCATGGTGACACACGAGCGGCCGCTCGCGGAACGCTTCGCAAACAGGATTGCTGCTGTGGCCGACGGAAAATTGGTAAGCGATGGAGTGAGAGCATGAAAGCCGGGGACCTGGGCGAACTTGCGTTGCGCAATCTGCGCGAAGCCGTGCTGCGCAACTCGTTGACGACGCTGGGAGTGGCGGTGGGCGTGGCTTCGCTGGTGGCAATGCTTTCTCTCGGTGTAGGCTTGCAAGAACTGGCCACGAGGCGCTTGGCGAACTCCGGGCTCTTTGACACGGTCATCGTGATGCCGCGAAGGAATACGGAAGCATTCCGGCGCGCGAACATGCCAAATCCCGCGCCAACGAGGCCAGCACGTGCTCTTGATGAGGAAGCGCGAAACGAGTTCGAAGACCTGCCCAATGTGGTTGAAGTGTTTCCACAGATTCGTTTTCCGACTGAAGTCCGTTATGCCGGGAATCCCTATTCGACAATTGTGGCGGGAGTGCCGGATTCCGCGCGGGGAAACGGCGCTTATGATGGAATTCAGGGCAAGTTTTTTTCATCGCCCCATGCAGATGAAGCCATTCTGCAAATTGAATTTGCAAAGGATTTGTCCGAACAACCTTCTACGCTGATTGGCAAGGAGCTTGTGTTGCGTTACGTCGAGCGGCAGCCGCTAGTGCCGCCAGCTGCGCCAGGCGACCCGGCGACCGCTAATAACAGCGACAGTGCCAACGAAGGCTTCTCTATCGTTCCACGTGAGAAAACATTGCGCATTGTGGGTATTGTCGAGACCGAGCCCGCGGCCGGCTTTGGTGGTTTCGGCAGCGGGCGCGTGTTGATACCGCTGGAGGTCGCGTCTGCGCTGCGCGCGGCGCAGGTAAATGATTTGCGGGACGCTGTGCGAGCGAACAGCGGAAAGCAGACCTACGCCAGCCTGACCGTTCGGGCAAAAAGTCCTTCACAAGTGGAAGCCATAGAAACGGCGATCAAGGACAAAGGCTTTGCGACGTTTTCGTTGCTCGATGCCACACGCAATTTGCGGCTGTTTTTCGCCATTTTTGATCTTTTGCTCGGGATTTTCGGCAGCCTGGCGCTGGCCGTGGCAACGCTGGGGATTATCAATACCTTGGTGATGGCCATTCTCGAGCGGCGGCGGGAGATCGGAATTCTCAAAGCGTTAGGAGCGGCCGACCGCGACGTGAAGCAACTGTTTTTCGTCGAAGCGGGTGTGATGGGATTACTGGGCGGAATGTTCGGGGCGGGTTTGGGCTGGCTAATCGGAAGAGCTGTGACCTTCGGCACAAATGTTTACCTGCACCGGCAGAATCTACCTTCGGCGCATGTTTTCTCAGTGCCATGGTGGCTCGTGTTGGGAGCCATCACGTTTGCCATCATTGTGAGCCTTGCTGCAGGGCTTTACCCCGCGACGCGAGCGGCGCGGCTGAACCCGGTCGAGGCCCTGCGATATGAGTAGAAGCAGGCGCGGAGCGGCGTTCGCGCTAATTCTTGGAAGTATCGCTTTTGCGAAGCCCGCACAAGCCGCTGGCCGAGCTGAGTGCGTTTCTCTCCAAAGCAAAATTCTTTCGCGAGTCGTCCTCTACTGCGTTTTGTTGCCGCCCAGCTACGACTCGGACAAAACGCGGCGTTATCCCATCCTCTACCTGCTTCACGGTTTAGGCGATAGCGAACAGATGATGATTCGTTTCGGGGGAATGAATCTCGTCGAAGACCTCCGCGAGCAGCACCAACTTGGGGAATTCTTGATCGTTACGCCCGCGGCAGGGGCGAGCTTTTACATCAATTCTCGAGATAGCGGCCAACGCTACGAAGATTTTTTCCTGCAGGAGTTTATACCGGCAGTCGAAAAACGCTATCGAGTGCAATCCGGACGTAGATACCGCGGAATCGCGGGAATATCGATGGGCGGATACGGCGCACTCCACCTTGCGTTTCGCCATCCGCAGATTTTCGGCTCGGTGGGCGCGGAGAGCGCGGCGCTGATTGAGAAACTGCCAACGGTAAAATTAGCGGATTCGCGGCAGAGCGCCAGGCTGCGCATTCTCGGAGGCGTTTTTGGCACGCCTTTCGACGCGGCGTTCTGGAAGCAAAACGATCCTGTGACCATCGCGAGCACGGCCAATCTTGCAGGATTGAAAATCTATTTTGATTGCGGCTCGGAGGATGACTACGGCTTCGAAGCCGGCGCGCAGGAACTGGACAAAGTGCTCTCCTCCCGCCACATTCCTCACGAATTCCACCTCTATCCCGGCGGGCACAACTGGAGCTACTTCGCGGAACATTTGCCCACTCTGCTGGAATTTCATTTCCATGCATTCGAATTCTCCTCGCCCACTCGAAGCACTTCGCGATAGTTCCGGAGACAACCACGTATCGAAGCGCATGGGTGCTTCCTGCGACGCCCTAGAATGCTTGTGCACAGGAAACGCGTGCAGGGCCCATGCGTCTAAGGGAACATCAAGCGGGGAAACGACATGGACCACCTTTGGCAGGACTTGCGGCACGCGTTTCGGTTGTTGTGGAAGAGCCCCGGATTCACTCTCGTCGCGGTGTTGACACTGGGCCTCGGCATCGGCGCAAATACTGCAATCTTCAGCGTGGTGGAAAGTGTGTTGCTGCGGCCGCTCCCTTACACGGATCCCGGGCGCTTGGTGCAAGTCTGGAACACGTACCTGCCGCAATTTCCGCAGGCATCGCTCTCGGGAGGAGATTTTCAGGACTTCAAGCGGGAGGCCAAGAGCTTCTCGGCGATGAGCTGCTATGTGGACATTCCTGACCGGCAGAATTTGACCGGCGACGGGGATGCGCAGCGCGTCGAGACGCGATATGTGACTTCGGGACTATTTGAGCTGTTGGGAGTTCGTCCTGTGGCTGGGCGAACCTTCACCCCGGAAGAGGACAAGCCCGGCCAGCCGCCGGTGATCATCGCAAGCCATCAACTGTGGCAGAACCGGTTCGGAATGGATCCCAGTGCGATCCGTCGCACGGTGATGTTGGACGGGCACGGCTATACGCTCGTCGGTGTTCTGCCGGCTAGCTTTCGTTTGGCGCCGACCACGGATTTGTGGATGCCGTTCGGGCAGTATGGCGACGATCTGACGAGTCACCTGCACCATCCGTGCAACGTTTTGGCGCGGCTGAAGAATGGCGTGAGCGCGGGGCAGGCGCAAGCAGAGCTGGTGACGCTAAATCATCAGGAAGAGCAAGCGCTGCCGGACACGCACAAAGGCTGGGGCATTCTGGTCAAGCCGATGGAGAATCCCTCGGCCGTGAAAATGCGTGTGGCGTTGCTGGTGCTGCTGGGTGCCGTGGGGCTCGTACTGCTGGTGGCTTGCGCGAACATTGTGAACTTGCTGCTAGCCCGGAATGCCGGGCGACAAAAAGAAATTGCCGTGCGCATTGCGCTCGGCGCGAATCGCTCGCGGTTGTTGCGGCAGCTGCTGACGGAAAGCCTTGTGCTGTCGTGCCTGGGCGGTGCAGTGGGGATATTTTTAGCGAGTGCAGGGTTCCGGCTGCTCGGCAACTTAGCGCCCTCCGATCTTGCCAGCGTGAAAGAGACAGGACTGAACGGCTGGGTGCTCGGCTTTACGGTCGCGGTGAGTTTGCTGAGCGGCATGGTTTGCGGGCTGATTCCCGCGACGCAAACCTTGAAACAAGATTTGCACGGCGTTTTGAAAGAAGGAACGCGCACGGGAGGCATTGCCGGAGGGCAAAGACTACGAGGCTTCCTGGTGGTATCGGAAATTGCCTTGGCGCTGATTCCGCTCGTTGGCGCGGGGCTGCTGATGCGCAGCCTGCATCGCCTGATGGAAGTGAGTCCGGGATTTGAACAGGACCATTTGCTGACGATGGAAGTAGACCTGCCGCAATTAAGTTACACTGAACAGGCCAAGCTGACGCTCGCTCAGCAGATCGAGTTGAACACCAAGCAGGCGCTGCAATTCGACGAGCTGGCACAGAAGATTCGAGAATTGCCGGGCGTGAAATCCGCCGGGGGAATCAACGTGATGCCTCTCGGGACCGCGATCCGGGCTGCTTCGAGATTCGTTATCGAAGGGCAGCCGCTGCCCGCCAATGGAGCGCGGCCCATCGCGGAAACGCGGCTGATCAGCCCTGGATACTTTGCCACGATGGGCATACCTCTGCGGATGGGGCGAGGGCTGGACGCTCACGATTATGGGACGCCGAACATCGCGGTGGTGGTGAACGAAGCGATCGCGAAGAGATTTTTCCGCGGCGGAGATGCGCTGGGAAAACGCGTCAATCTTTGCTCGCTGGATCCCACGCCTTGCTGGTCCACGATCGTTGGAGTGGTCGGGAATGTGCACCAGTATGGACTCGAGGCGGAGCCCACGCTGGACATGTATTTTGTGGGCGGCTGGCCACGCTACATCGTCATTCGAACGGCGACGGAGCCCGCAGCTCTGGCGCAGGCGGCCATCGGCGCAGTGCACGCGTTCGATCCGACGCTTCCCGTGACACACGTGATGACGCTAGACGATTTGCTGTCCGAGTCTGTCTCGCGGCGGCGCTTCTCGACATTTCTGCTGGGAATGTTTGCGGGAGTAGCGCTCCTGCTGGCGGCGGTGGGCGTTTATGGAGTGATGAGCTATCTTGTCGGCTTGCGGACCAATGAGATTGGATTACGCATGGCTTTGGGAGCCCAGCCGCGCGACATCTGGAAACTCGTAATCGGCCGCGGCGTCCGGCTTGCTTTGGCTGGAGTAGTCCTTGGACTCGCTGGCGCATTTGCGCTGACAAGGCTCCTCTCGAGTCTGCTCTTTGAAGTGAAGCCCAGGGACCCCGCGACTTTTATTTTCGTGGCTTTTCTACTGGTCTTGGTTGCTCTCTTCGCTTGCTATGTCCCAGCCCAGCGGGCCATGCGTGTGGATCCCTTGGTAGCCCTGCGGCATGAATGACCTGCCGACGAGCCCCGCAAAATTGACGAGGTGTGCTTTTGTCAGGTGGCCGCCGAACCTAGCAGAATGTCTAAAGCGACTGGGGCAGATAAGGCGGGAGAGGAGTGGATTGGCCGGAGACTACTTTCCACCCGTTCGGACCGTTTATATACACGTGAATCACACGTATTTGGCCGAAAATGCGCTGCCCCTTCACGATCGCGCGCGCCGACCACATGCACGTCGCCACCGCGGTCTCGCGGTAGATGCGCACTTTGATGTCGGAAGCATTGAAAGCTTCGTATTTGATTGCTGAAGACTGCACGGCATTGATGAACTGCGCTTTGTTTGCGGGTTCGCCGTGAGAGAGAGTCCCCGTGAAATCCTCGCCATACACACGGCGAAAGAACGTGCCATCTCCCAGTTGTATCGCGCGCGCGCCCTCCCGCTCGAGATTGACGATTTCCTGGCGTTCCAGCTCGGGGTCGCGCGCGGGCGACATGCAGCGGCGGATGCATTCCGACTGGTCCGAATCTTGCGGATGCATAGCGAGCGGGAGCGTCAATCCAATGGCTAGCAGTGCGGCGAATTTCCTCATTCGTGTAACCCCTCTTCAGAGAATCTCAAGATCCGTTGGTAGCCTAAGCGATAAACTATAAGAATCTTCTACCTCTTTTTATCCAAGTTGGGCACGACTGCGTTTCTATTTAGTGCGCAATGGCGTAATAGCGCAAGTGGCGAAGGAAAGGTGCAAAGTCAGCACTCCGGATCGGTGAGGCTCGCTTTACCGAAGCGTAGCGCTCCTAATCGCTGGGCTTTGGCAGATTGCCCGCCATCCGCGATTTGCGCACCCAACCGCTGGTCCTTCTTTGCTAATATGCCTTCCTCCGCATGTGATGGCATCGATTCGAGGCACTTACTTTGATGGAGGCAAAATGCTCGATCTGTCTAGACCGTTCTCGCGTCGGAACTTTATCGCTCAAACCTCTTGCTTCGGGGCGTTTTATGCGTTTGCGAAGCTGATTCCGCTGCCGGCATTGGCGAAAGAAATTGCAAGCGATTCGCGCGTTTCGCAGACGCCCCTTGCCGACAAAGGGTTTGCTTCGGTGCGGAAAGTTGGCGAAGGCCTGTACGCCACGATCTCCGACCCGTCGAAGGGCTATCAGACTCTCTGCAACGGCGGCTTCCTCATCGGCAAGGACGCCGCGCTGCTAATCGAAGGATTCACTTCGGCAGTAGGGGCTTCCTTTCAAATGGAAACATTTCGGACCGTGAGCCAGGTGCCGGTGAAAGCTGCGCTGGACACGCACTATCATTTCGATCACTCGATGGGGAATTCTTTTTACGGCGCAAACGGAATTCAGCTCTGGGCGCACGCCGCCGCCGCGAAGCGCATCGTGGACAACTACGCTCCGCTTCAAGGGGCTGACAAGGACACTGTCCTCGGCCCACTGGGAAAACGCGTCAAAGACGCGAAGTCCGATATGGAACGTCAGCATGCGCAAAGCGATCTGAATGCCATGACTAGCGTTTTTCAAATCGCAAACGCCAGTGTTCTCGGGCTGCCCAATCACCCTCTTGACCCCGAGAAGCTTCCCGTGTCCTTCGATCTCGGCGGACTCACTGCAGTGCTGGAGTCGTACCCAGGGCATTCTGGAACGGATGTCATCGTGCGGGTTCCAGAGCAGAATCTTGTCTATACCGGCGACTTGTTGTTCAGCGGGTGGTATCCCGTGGTGTTCGACGAAAAAGCGACCGTTTCGGGATGGCGCGAGACCCTGAAAAGATTCGCAGCCTTCGACAAGGACACTATCTTCGTTCCAGGCCACGGGCAGATTTGCGGTCAGGAAGGTATCGCCAGCATTCGTGAAGTCTTTGACGATATCGCTGGCCAAGCCGAGAAAATGTACAAGGCTGGTGTGCCGGTCGAAGAAGCCCAGCATCGCTACGTCGTTCCAGACAAATTCAAGAATTTCCCGATTTACGCTTGGGGATTTACCATCGGGCCTACAATCAGTAAGTTGTATGCGGAATGGAAGGCGGCAAAGTCCTAAGCCGCCTCCGGCCCGCAAAGGAGGTAGGCAATGGATCTCGTCGTTGGGGCTACGGGCCTCGTCGGCCAGCAAATCGCTCTTGGTCTTCGCCAGCGCGGCCGGAATGTTCGTGCCCTCGTGCGCGGCGGAAAAAGCCACGCGAAAGTTCAGCCCTTACTTTCCGCGGGTGTAGAAATCGTTGACGCCGATCTGACCAAACCAGAAACGCTTCCCGCGGCCTGTGCGGGCATCGACACCGTCATCTGCACGGCCACTTCCATGCCCCACGGCAGCGACGATGGCCTACGCCGCGTGGATCGCGATGGGGTGCTCGTTCTGATGGATGCCGCTGAGCGCGCCGGCGTGCGTCATTTCGTCTATATGTCCTATTCGGGAAACATCCGCATGGACTCTCCCTTGGAGACTGCAAAACGTGACTGCGAAGCTCGGCTCTTGGCCAGCCGCATGCGCGCCACGATTTTGCGCCCCTCCTATTTCATGGAGATTTGGCTGAGTCCGATGCTCGGCTTTGATGCTGCCAATAGTCGAGCACGCATTTATGGATCAGGGGACGGCATGGTCAGCTACATCTCCGTGCAGGATGTCGTCGCCTATGCCCTTGCAGCCGTCGAATCTTCTTCAGACCAGCCCTTATTTCTGGAAATAGGCGGACCAGAGGCGCTCTCGCAGCTCGAAGTCGTTCGAATTTTCGAGCGCACCGTCGCCAAAACCTTCGCTCTCGAATTCGTACCACTCGAGGCCCTGGAAGAACAGCACCGCTCTGCCGACCCGCTCCAGAAGACATTTGCCGCCCTGATGCTTGCCTATGCAAAGGGCGACGTTATTCCCAATCGAGTCGAGACGGCCCTCGCCTACGGAATCACGCTGCATTCCGTCCACGAATACGCTTCCACGCTGCGCAAGTCGGCTACCGCCTGACGCAAGCCTCTGAGATTCAGGAAACTTCAAGAACCGCCGGCCCTTTCTTTGACGGAACGAGCCGGCGGTTCAGCGTTATACACGGAACTAGAAGTCGAGACGCAGCGAGAGCTGCCCGGTGCGGTTCCCGGTGTTTTCTGCCGCCTGCACACTTTGCACGACGCCTAGAAATCGAAGCGCAGAGCCAGCTGCCCCGTGCGATTGCCGCCAAGTCCTTGCGGAAGTGTGGAGGTCAGCACACCAAAAGTGCTTGGGTTGCTGATGTTCAACGAGGGCGGCGCGAAGTTCGGGTGATTGAGCACGTTGGTAAAAGTAGCCTCGAACCGCAGCCGAAAACGCTCCGTCAGGGAAACTTGCTTGGCGAGACCGGCGTTCACGTTGATTTCTCCCGGGCCCTGCAATATCCCCAAGCCGCAAGTGCCGAACCGGCCGGCGTTGTTTGGGGGAATCGCGAACGAATTGAAATTATAGTAGTTCAGCACTGTTCGATTGCTAGGGACCGGATTGCCCGTGCAATCAGGCCGCGCGATGGCCCCTCCCAAATAGCGCAGGTTGTTCAGGTTGGTGTTCGACTGATCGGAGGCCGGGTTCATCGTGGGCGTGAGCCATTGTCCAGTCTGTAGCTGCGTCACGGTGCTGAGACTCCAGCCACCAAACGCGGCGTTCAGGATTTTGCCGCCGCCCGACCAGTGCCGCCCGGAGCCGTAGGGGAGTTGGTAAGTGCCGGTGAACAGGAACCGTTGCCGCGGCGTTCCCACCACGTTTCCGCGGTCGTACCGAAGATTGAAGCGGTCCGCAATCTCAATGGCGTAAGGCTCTTCGCCCGCGAACACCGTAGGTGCATCGCTGCCTTGCGCATTGCTGATATTTTTCGCCCAGGTATAGCTTCCCAGAACGGTCAATCCGGACGAGGTCCTATGCCGCACTTCGGCTACTCCGGCCTCGTAGTTTGCGTTTCCGATGCTGTTCGCATACATCAACATGCCGAACTGCGGATAGGGAGAGCGTGGATCGGCCCAGGGCGGAATGCCGTTTGGTTCCCCGGGCGCAAGAGTGGCCACATACGGGGTGGTACTCGCCCGAACCTGGTTCAGGTCTACAGTGATAGGAAGATGCCACGTGCCCTGGCCCACGTAACTGAGGCGGATCGATGTATTCGGGGTCAACTGCCGCTCCACCGTCAGGTTCCATTGCGCCGAAGTGGCGTCCTTGAGATTTATATTGTTTCCTTCCTCGAAAGACCCCCCGCCCAGTGCCACCAGGCCGGGAATGGAGGTCTGCGGGAACTGGAACGCCGGAACGCCGTTGGTCACAGAATTGGTGAAGCTGAGCAGGTCGGAGAGACCGACACCGGCATTATTGAATGACAGCGGACCGAGAGTAGTCATTGTGAAAAGCCCAAATCCCGCGCGAATCACGGTCTTGTCATTATTGAACGGCCGGTACGCAATACTCACTCGCGGGTCAAAGTCATGCCGCGGCGTATTCCTCAGACCTTGGGGCAGACCTGCCTTGCTCGCGGATGTCACCGGCGTGCACGGGATTGAGGAGAGTTTGTTCGGAAGCGGGCAGCCATTGTAGGACTCTAAAACCGCCGTGTAGACGCTGCTGAGGAGGGGACTGGCCCCCACGACAGGGAAGAATTTGTCTGGCAAAACGATGCTGTTGAGTTTGGGGTCAAAACTGGCTAAGTCACCTAAGGTTTCCACGAACGCCGGGAGATATTCCCAGCGCAACCCAAAACTGAGAGTCAGGTGGTTATTGACCTGCCATTCGTCTTGGCCATAGAGGCCCCAGTGCCAACTGTAGGCGTTGGCCTGCGGGCTAGTAATCGCGAAGTACGACTGCGCCGGCAAACCAAGGAGAAAATCGCCAAAGGAGGAGCCTGTGAGGGTGCCGGTAAACTGGAACGAGCCATAATCATCGGACGGCGCGTAGTACAACGGAGCGTTGTACAGCACGCGACGCACGTCCAGGCCAAAGCGCAGGGAGTGCTGGCGCACGCGGCGAGATACATTGTCGGTGAATTGGTGGGTTCGCGAAATGGTAGTTCCAACGCGGCCTTGCCCAATTGAGGTAATAGTGCCATCACCGAAGGCAAATGTTGGAAAGGCTTGACCCGTTGGATGCATGGCCAGGTTTATGCCATTGCTCAGGACAAGGCCAAGCTGCGAAAGAGCCTGCGCTCCTTGAATCGGAAACGTTTCATTCACGTTGAAAGTCGTGAGTCCGAAGCGGAATTCGTTGATCAGGCTTGGCGTAATCACATAGTTGTAGGAGACCACCAGGCTGCGGTTTTGCTCGTGAGCCTTGTCGTTCGGCAGAAAAATATTGGCGGGCGAAATGATCGTGTCGTTGTTGTACTCGTTAAGAAAAACGTTCTTCCAGCTATAGCGGGCGTAAAGCTGGTGCTTCGGCGAGAGCATATGATCGACGCGAAGGTCCCAGCCGTCGGAAGTGGAAGGGATGGGCACCAGTGTCTGATAGTTGAAGCCATTGCCGTTCGCGTTTGGCAGGGGATAGTACTTGTCGAGCAGTGTTTGGGCGACCGGATTGATGCAATCCTGGGAGTTGCTGCACAGGTTTCCGGGGCCGCCTGGGATGGTGTTGTTTGGGTAGGTTTTGCCGGTAAAAGGGTCGTTTAGAGTTCCAACCAAGCCGTTCAAATTGCCCGCTCTTTGCGCCGCGGTGGGAACCAGAAGCAGTTCGGGCGAAGATGTCGTCTTACGGTTTCCTTCGTAATCGAAAAAGAAAAATGTCTTGTCGTGCCCGTTGTAAATCTTCGGCAGGTGCACCGGGCCACCCAAGCTGCCTCCGAAGGTGTTGAATCGCTTCGGCGCTTTGGTAGGAAAGTTGTAGATAGTGGCATCCAAGGCTTCGCTCTGGAAATACTCGAAAGCGCTTCCATGAAAGTGGTTGCCGCCGCTCTTGGTGGTGAAGGTCACGTCGCCCATCTGCGCGAACTCGGCGTTGTTGTTAAACGCCGTGACGTTCATTTCCTGGATTCCTTCCATCGAAGGATATGCGTCCTTTAGCGCCCCATTCGCGCGCACGTTCGCCGTCGAGATGCCGTCGACGGAAAAACCCGTCTGTGCCGCGGTCGAGCCGCCTACGCTGACGTTTCCCTGGCTATCCGACGTGATATTGGGATTCGTGGCCAGCGCTGCAAGGGGACTGCTGGTGACGGCCCGGGAATTGATCGGCAGCGTGGTGATCTCCACATTGCTTTCGATGTTGGAGAGAGTGGCGTTTTCCGTATTGATTACCGGCGCGGCCTCTATACCAACTTCGATGCTCTGCGCCGCGGTGGCCAGCTTGAGCGCCACATCAAGGCGCAACATTTGCCGGGCATCCAACTGCGCGGAGGATATTTTAAAGTCCGCGAAGCCCGGCGCGCTCACAACCAGATCATAGTGGCCCGGTTTGAGGTTGACGAAATGGAAGGCGCCGTCCCCGTCCGTTGTCGCCGTGTGTTGCGTGCGCTCTTCGGCATTGGTCAGAACGATCTGTGCGCCGGGAACCACTCCTTGTCCCGGATCCTTGACCACGCCGATGATGTCGCCGAAAGTCGACTGCGCCGATACTCGTCCTGCCAAACAACACTGCATCAACAAACAAAGACACGCCACCGCAAGACTTGAAAACTTCACCGAACCTTTTTTCATGTAGGACACCTCGTGTGCATCGAACGTAAAGCACGAGATGTTAAAAAGACATAAGAATTTCGATGGAAAGTTCAGTTGCTTGCTAGAAATCTTTTTGTTGCTGCGGCGTGGATTCGCGCTATCGGAA